>Ga0335075_10017375_pt1 | contig 10696 bp, 9 predicted proteins | sample Lox_Sample_24_FD_206723 | JGI IMG/M metagenome (GOLD analysis project Ga0335075, IMG submission 206723) | Soil microbial communities from Loxahatchee National Wildlife Refuge, Florida, United States - Lox_Sample_2.4 | ecosystem: Environmental > Terrestrial > Soil > Wetlands | place: USA: Florida... | reverse complement strand
TTCATGCCGTTGCACGGCTGCTGCGCGCGGCCACCGGCGTCGAGGGGCTCGACGAACAGACCGCTCGCGATCGAGTGCGCGACCGTGTTCCCGACGCAGACCCCGAGGACTTGCTACTTCTGCATGATCTATTGGGCGTGGCCAATCCCGAGGCGGATCCGCCGAAGATCGACCCCGATGCGCGGCGGCGGCGGTTGACGGCGCTGGTCAATGCCGCGTCGCTGGCCCGCAAAGAACCGGCGGTCTACGTGGTTGAGGACCTGCACTGGATTGATGAGGTCAGTGAGTCGTTGCTGGCCGACTTCGTGGCGGTGATCTCGCAGACGCCTTCGCTGGTGTTGTTCACCTATCGGCCCGAATATCGCGGCGCGCTGAGCGGGGTGGCCGACGCTCAGAGCATCGCCCTTGGGCCGCTGAGTGATTCAGAAACCACAGCACTTGTCTCGCAGCTGCTCGGTCCCGACCCCTTCAATGGGGCGTTGGGCCAGAAGATCGCCGGGCGGGCCGCCGGTAACCCGTTCTTTGCCGAGGAGATGGTGCGTGATCTGGTCGAGCGAGGCGTGTTGCGTGGCGAGCGGGGCGCATACCTGTCGGCGGCAGAGGTCGCCGAAGTCAGCGTGCCGGCGACCTTGCAGGCCACCATCGCCGCCCGTATCGACCGGCTCGTTCTCGCCGCCAAGCAGACTCTGCATGCCGCTGCGGTGATCGGGTTGCGGTTTGGCGCGGAGCAGTTGGTATTGCTCAAGGGTGAGGCTGAGCTGGGCGAGTTGATCGCTGCCGAACTCGTCGACCAGGTGCGGTTCACCCCGCACGCCGAGTACGCCTTCCACCACCCGCTGATCCGGACGGTGGCCTATGAAACACAGCTGAAGGCCGACCGCGTGGAACTGCATCGGCGGCTGGCAACCGCGATCGAACAACGCCACCCGGATTCGCTGGAGGAGAACGCGGCATTGATCGCTGAGCATTTCGAGGCCGCCGGTGACCTGCGCGCCGCGTTCGGCTGGCACATGCGCGCCGGGGCATGGGCGCAATCCCGCGATATCAGGGCCGCGCGCAGCAGCTGGGACCGGGCCCGCACGGTCGCCGACCGGTTGCCCACCGATGACCCGGGCCGGGCGTCGATGCGCATCGCCCCGCGGACTCTGCTGTGCGTGAACACCGTGCGGGTGGCTGGCAGCATCGCCGACACCGGCTTCGATGAACTGAGTGAGCTCTGCAGCGCCGCCGGCGACACAATGTCGCTGGCGATGGGCATGGCCGGCCTGACGAACGCGCTGGTATTCCGTCACCGCTACCGGGAAGCGGCGCGGGTTGCGTCGGACTGCGGCCGGCTGCTCGAGTCGATCGCCGATCCGGTGTTGACGATGACGCCGATTTTGTTCGTGGGCCAATCTATGTGGATGGCGGGCCAGCCAGCCGAAGGTCTGCGCTTGGCGCAGCGCGTCATCGACCTGGCCGAAGGCGATCCCACCAAGGGCAGTCTGGGCCCCATCGCGTCACCGTGGGGGCTGGCGATCATGTTGCGTGGCGCCTGTCGATATTGCCTCGGCCTTGCAGGCTGGAGGGAAGACCTCGACCAGGCGATCGCGATGGCCCGCAGCGTCGACCTAACGTCCTTAATCGTCCCCGTGCTATACAAGTACCGCTTCGCCCTCCACGCCGGAGCGTTGCTCCCCGACGCGGCGGGTGACCGCGACACCGCCCAAGCGATGGAGATGGCCGAACATTCCGGCGATGATTTGGCGGTGGATGGCGCCCGGGTGAGTCGCGGCCTTGTCCTGATCAATCAGGGCGGTTCGCAACGCGCGGCCGGTTTCGCGCTGCTCGCCCAGTTTCGTGAAGCTCACTTGCGGCATGGGTACACGAAAGACGTAGTGCAGACTGTCGACACCGAGATCGCGAAGGAGAAAGCCAGAACCGGCGATGTCGACGGCGCCATCGAGTTGGCACGCGCGGTCGTCGACTACAGCTTCGACACGGGCGACGCGCTCTCCCTTGGCGAGGCCGTCAGGGTCTTGGTGGAATCGTTGCTGCAGCGCGGCACGAGCGCCGACCTCGAGGAGGCGCAGGCCGCGATCGACCGGCTGGCAGCGGAGCCGACCGATCCGGGATTCGTCCTGTTCGAGGTTCCGCTGCTGCGGCTGCGCGCTCTGCTGGCGCGGGCTCACGGCGACGCCGCGACCTATGCGCAGTTCCGGGATCGCTACCGCGACATGGCGAAAACGCTTGGCTTCGAGGGGCATATCGCCCTGGCCGAGGCGATGCCATGACGACCTAGTTCGCTGCGTCCGCGGCGAGGACACGGTTTCTTGCCATCCAATCGTCGATGTAGCTCATCGTGATCGGTAGAGCCGCCCCCGAAAACACCATGTGGTCGGACCGGGGGATCTCGACGTAAGTGCCTTGCTGATACCGGGCTGCGGTTCGGCGCACGATTCCGGTTGACACGATGCGGTCACATTCGGCCCCTATCACCAGGACGGGAGCAGTGACCGCAGCGAAATCGACAACGCTAGCCTTCGAAAGCTTTGGCACCGCAAGGAGCAACTCCCAGAGATAACGGCCGGATTCGCAGACCAAACCGTCATGTATCTCCCGGGCGACGTCCTCTGTCTGCGTATTAGCGATCCAGCGTCGAGATTGCTCAAACGTCGGGGTACGCCACGGCTTGGTCCACGAACGCGGCCGTAGCAAGTGCGGCAGGGACATCCGCAAGGTTGTGCGGGTCGCACCGAGGATGCCCGCAGCGGGGCCGGGGCACGCGGCCACCAAGCCCGCGGGGTGCGTGCACGCGGCGACCAGTTGGGCTAGCAGCCCGCCCATCGAGTGACCTATCAGAAGCGGTGGCGAATCCAGTGAGTTCACGAAGGCCACCAAGTCGTCGGTGTAGTCCCGAAGGCTTAGTGGGGCGATTTTCATCGCGCCCTCGTGCGAGGGCAGCTCGTGATGGCGCAGCGTCGGGGTGTGCGCGGTGTATCCCCGCTCTTCGAACGCAGTGCGTGCCGGAGCCAACTGCTCTCCGCGGCCCCAGGAGCCGTGGATCATGACGACGTGCTTGGCTGCGGCCATGAAACTAAGAATGACAGCCAAGGCGCCAGACAGTGCCCCATACGCGTCAAGTTGTTTTGTAGCCGAGAGGCAGGCCTGACCACCGTTCGCCGGACAACTAGACGGCGGAGCGTGTTTCGGCGATGGTCTCCATCGCTGCCGCGAGAAGGCCTGAGGCATACTCTGTTCGGGCAGCCGCAAATCTGGGAAAGGGCAAAGGTCGATGATTCGCGGAAAATCCGTCGTCGTAACGGGTTCCACGTCCGGTATCGGTCTTTCCATCGCGCGCGCCTTCGCCGCGGAGGGCGCAAACGTCACGCTCAACGGTTTCGGTGACCCGCAGGCCGTTGAGCAGGAACGTCACACCATTGAGGAGACCTTCGGAGTAACTGCGCTCTATTCGGACGCTGACGTCACCAAGCCCGCCGAGATCGCCGAAATGATCAGCGGCACCGAAAAGACTTTCGGGGCAATCGATGTCCTCGTCAACAACGCCGGCATCCAGTTCGTGGCGAAGGTGGAGGATTTCCCGGTCGACAAATGGGACGCAGTTATCGCCACGAATTTGTCGGCCGTTTTCCACACCTGTCGATGCGTGGTGCCGGGGATGAAGCGCCGCGGTTGGGGCCGGATCATCAACATCGCCTCGGCGCACGGCCTGGTGGCAAGTGCCGAGAAGGCCGCGTATGTCGCGGCAAAGCACGGCGTTGTAGGACTGACCAAGGTGGTGGCAATCGAAACCGCCGATCGGGGCATCACGTGTAACGCGATCTGCCCGGGTTGGGTGATGACGCCGCTCATAGCGCAGCAAGTCGAAGCGTTCGCCAACGATGCGGGAAAGTCCCTTGACGAGGCCAAGCAAGAGTTTGTTGCCAAAAAGCAGCCGATGGCCCGCTTCACCCGTCCCGAGGACGTTGGTGCCCTCGCGGTCTTCCTGGCTGGCGATGCTGCCGCGACCATCACCGGCGCTTCGTATTCGGTCGACGGCGGCTGGACCGCCCAGTAAGGCGCAGCACGTTATCGGCCGACTGAAAGAGTGAAGTCAAGCTGGCGGCGTAGGCGTCATCGATCCGATGTAGTACGTCTCACGTCCGGTCGGGTATCCGCCGCCGTCGGTAGCGATGTGAACGTGGTCGTAGTGGTTGGCGGTTTCGTTGCCGTAGTTCGCTGTCCAGCTTCCGTTGCCGACGCCCGGATAGATTTTCTGCCGCCAGATCACGTGGTTGACTCCCCATCGCTTGGCATTCGCCAGGGCGTAGCCGGCGATTTGGTTGCCGAGCTCGATGCCCTCGGGGGAGTCGTGGTTCGGGATCATCACGTCGATGGCCAATCCGTCGGGATGCCACCTCAGGGCATCCTGCCGGTATCCGCCGATGGTGGTGATCTGTGGGAACAACACGCTGATCGCGCGCTCGGCCCAGATGGTCTTGACCTGCAACCCGTTTTCCGGCGCGACACCGGGAGGTAAGGCGAACTGGAATTGCTGGGCAGCGACAGGCGCGTCCGCCGTCAACAAGTGCGTCTCCGCGGGACTGGCGACATGTAGCGCGCCGGCCTGCACAGCGGTGTGCGGCGGGCTGGCCGGTGCAGGTGCGGGGCTTGTCGACGTTGCCGGCGCTGCGGCGGATGAGGTCTTGACGCAACACCGGGGCTCGGTGCTTTGGGCGTAGAGCATCCCGCCAGAGACGACGACGGTGGCTGCGAAGGCCAACCACCGGCCGCGCCCATTAGCTAACGACGCTGTGCTCACGGACAGCACCTTACTGCGGTTTTCGACGCGGCGCGGCAAATCAGAAAGTGACCGGAGAGTAGCTTGCCGAATTTCCCGTGCCCAAGCAGGTCACGTCGACGCTGTAGGTACCGCCGGCCGGCGGGAAGATGATCGTCACGGGGGACGACGGGCTGGCTCCGGTCACCGTGGTGTCGCGATCGTAGGGAAATGCAGGCGTATTCATCACGCCCACCGAGTGGTAGTGACAGACCTCGGTTGCTCCCGGCGGGTTGTGCGCATCGACGACGGTGACGTACAACGCCGCGCCGCCACCGCCGTAGATGACCTCGAGGCTGCCGTCCTCGCTTGCGAAGTAGGTCGGATTGGTTTCGGCCTGCGCGTTTCCGGCGCCGGCGACCAGCATTGCCGGCAGCGATACCGCGCCAATCGCAAACGCCCGCAATTTCTTGTCAGCATGCACACCCCGAGAATAGGTCGCCGCGCGGTCGCGCACAGGCTCTTGACTACCTCAGCGCCATGCTGCTAAACATGGCGTGCGTCCGAAAATTGGGCGATCGCCCAAAAACGTATTCGCAGCGGAATCGGGGTTGGCATGGCGGGCCGGATGGACGGCAAGGTCGCATTCGTGACCGGCGCTGCGCGGGGACAGGGCAGAAGCCACGCCGTCCGGCTGGCGCAAGAGGGCGCCGACATCATCGCCGTCGACATCTGCCGCAACTTTGAGAATTCACCCGCCGACGGTGCTACTGCCGAAGATCTCGACGAGACCGCCGGTCTGGTCAAGAACGCCGGGGGCCGCGTGGTCACCGCCGAAGTCGACGTCCGCGATTACGACGCATTGCGCGCAGCCGTCGACGGCGGGGTCGAACAACTGGGACGGCTCGATGTCATCGTCGCCAACGCCGGCATTGGCACGACTGCCGGAAAGCTGCACAAGACCGACGAAGCGCTGTGGCAGGAGATGATCGACGTCAACCTCAGTGGGGTGTGGAAGACGGTGAAGGCCGGTGTTCCGCACGTCCTTGCGGGCGATCGCGGCGGCTCGATCGTCCTGACGTCCTCGGTCGCCGGTAACAAGGCATACCCGCACGTCGGCCACTACGTCGCGGCTAAGCATGGGGTGATTGGCCTGATGCGTTCGTTCGCTGTCGAATTGGGGCAGCGGATGATCCGGGTCAACGCCGTTCTCCCGACGCATGTGAACTCGCCGTTGCTGATGAACGAGGCCACTTACCGCGCTTTCCGGCCGGAGTTGGACAACCCCGGGCCCGACGATCTTGCACCGGTGTGTCAGAGCTTTCATTACCTGCCTATCCCCTGGGTTACCCCCGAGGACATCAGCAACGCAGTGTTGTTCTTGGCCTCCGACGAAGCGCGTTACATCACGGGGGTTGCGCTCCCGGTGGACGCGGGCAGCTGCCTGAAGTAAGGGAATCATCGATGACGATCACCAGCGACACGGATGTTTACTACGACCCCTACGACGTAGGGATCAACGCCGACCCGTACCCGACCTACGCGCGGCTGCGCGATGAGGCCCCGATTTATTACAACGAGCAGTACGACTTCTGGGCGATCTCAAGGCATTCCGATGTCGAGAAGGCCCTAGCGAACTGGGAGGTCTTCTCCAACCGCCGAAGCGACATCCTCGAACTGATCAAGTCGAAATTCGACATGCCCCGCGGCGTGATGATGTTCCAGGATCCACCCGAGCACACGATGCTGCGCGGACTGATGTCCCGCGTCTTCACACCGCGCCGGATGGCCGAAATCGAAGACCAGATCCGGCAGTACTGTGTCCGGTGTCTTGACCCGCTGGTCGGGTCCGACGGATTCGATATCATCGCCGAGCTGGCGTCGATGATGCCGATGCGGGTGATCGGGATGTTGCTGGGAATTCCGGAATCCGAACAGGTTTCGGTCCGTGACGCCAACGACGCCAACCTGCGTACCAAGCCGGGCGCGCCGCTCAAGGTTGCCGACGCCGACTCCATCGCCGACGGCCGAATCTATGCTGACTACGTCGAGTGGCGGTCGCAGAACCCCTCCGACGATTTGATGACGACGTTGCTCAATGTCGAGTTCGACGACGAGGATGGCGTGCATCGCAAGCTGACCCGCAAAGAGGTGCTGCACTACACCCAGGTGGTAGCCGGAGCCGGAAATGAGACAACCGGTCGGCTGATCGGTTGGCTGGCCAAGGTGCTCGCCGAGCACCCCGACCAGCGCAGGGAAATTCACCAGGACCGCTCGCTGCTGAATCGTACTGTCGATGAGACGTTGCGCTTCGAACCCACCGGACCGCACGTTGCCCGTTGGATGGCAAAGGATTTCGAGTGCTACGGCACAACCATCCCGGCGGGCAGCGCCATGCTGCTGCTTTTCGGCGCCGCTAATCGCGACCCGCGCCGGTACACCGATCCGGACAACTTCAACATCCACCGCGACAACATCTCGCACATCACCTTCGGTAAAGGCGTGCACTACTGCCTGGGCGCGAACCTCGCGCGCCTGGAGGGCCGCGTCGCGTTGGACGAGATCCTCAACCGCTGGCCGGAATGGGACATCGACTATGACACAGCGCAACTCGCGTCGACCTCGACGGTTCGCGGCTGGGAGCGGCTGCGCGTCGTACTGCCGTGAGGAGTCCCAGGCGTCACAATTTCCGCCCTATGTGCTTGTGCCCACCTCATAGCGACAACCGTTGCGCCGCGGCCTGAGATTGAAGCTCTTCGACCCTCGTCGCGGCGTTTTCGTGTGCATAGGTTCGGTGTCGCCGTCATGACGCGTGCAAGCGTCGCGAGTGTGAGCATCCCAAATTGTCGCTGTGAGGCGGGCAGAAAGACACACCCAAGCTTTCCGGCGATTGGAGTGACTGGTGAGGCCGGCGGTACCTAGGCTCAGCCGGTTAGGCGCGGCCACGCCGAGCCTTCGGCGCCGGCATCTCGAATCGGTCGAGGAAGCGATTGACCAGAGCCAACGCTTCGTCGTGACCACCCTTGGTGCCGAGCCCCTGCTCGAGGATCAGGGTGCGGCCGATCGCGGCGACGACGACCGCGATGGCGGCCGGCGGAAATTCGTCTGCGTCAATGCCGTGTTCTCGCATGATGAAATTGAGCGCGGTGATCTGTTGCTCGCGCCACCGCTCGGACCAGGCCGCGATCTCCGCCTTGATCTCCTTGCGATGATTGGCAAGGCCCATGAACTCCAACAGCAGGCGAGTGTCTCTGGGCGCGGTCAGGGTTTCCCAAAAGGCGTGCAACGGGCGGTCGGAGGCCAGCGCGGTCTGCTGGCGCTCCAAATAGACAGCGGCGCCGCGGCGGAAAACCGCCATATACAACTCGTCCATGGTGGGGAAGTAATAGTGCACCAGGGCCGGTTTCACGCCGGCTTTGGCCGCCACCCGGCGTGACGTGGCTGCGGCGTAGCCCTCCTCGACCATGACCTGACCGGTCGCGGCGACCAGCAAGTCGCGGGTCGTCGAGTCCCGTGCCTTAGGTCGCGGTGCGGCGGTCACGCTATACCGCCGGCTCGGCGACCATGTCGAAGAAGGCGGCACCGGAGTCCGGGATGCGATTCTGCTTGAACACGTTGACAGCGTAGGAAACCAGGATCATCGAGTAGAGCAGGTGCAGCAGCCGTACGGCGTCTTCCGTTAGTTCGTTGATGTCGAGCGCATTGAGGTAGGCGGTCGCCTGTTCGGCCCGAGGCGCGATCGCGTCATAGAACGTCACGAGTTCGTCGTAGGGTTTCTGCAGACGCGCCGCGTAGCGTTGCTCCCGCGTCGGCAACGCCCAGTCGGCGACATACGGTTCGAGATCTGCGAAGCCTTCGGGCAGTGTCATGACGACTCCCCAGCCTGGTGGGCGGCCACCGTGTCTCGGACGACGGTGTGGAATTGGCGGATGAGCAGCTCCTGGTCGCTGAGATGAAAGGTGTTCTGCGCCCGCGTTTTCAGCGCGGAGTGGGTGGCCTCGATCGTGTTCACGTCCTGCATCGCGAACTCAATCGTGCTGTCGACCACCAGCTCCTGGGCCAACCGCTCTTGCGCGTTGGCGGGCGGCACGAAATACATGTCGATCTCGTAGATGTGCGAGTCGACAGTCTCCGGCCAGTAGGTGTAGGTGATGTAGTAGCCCCGCGCCCAGATCTGGATCGAAATGTTCGGGAAGACCCAGAACTGGTCGTTGCCCCACGATGCGATGTTGCCGCGGTTCAGGAATTCGGGCTGCGGACCGATATCTGGCACATCGTCGGGTCCGAACAGGCCGGCGCGGAACAGCTTGTAGACCCAGCGTTGGTCCTGACGGGCCGGCCCCGCGGTGCCGGGCTCGCGGGGCGGCAGCGGCGGCGGTCCGGGCACCGAGGTGAGCATGTGCGGCCGGAACAGTTCGTAGTGGTAGGCGTCGACGGGCGGCACCATCTTCTCGGCTTTCGACACGTCGGGATCGATGAAGCGACCGTGCACATATGGCGGGTGATACCACTCGCAGACCGAGTCGACGGCCAGCTTCCAGTTCCCGTTGATGCGGCTGGAGAACCCGTATCGCTGCGTCATCTTCTCGAATGGATAGGTCTCGATCGCCAACAGCCCGTCGCCGAGGAAATCGCGCAGCGGGACCGGGACTCCTTCATTTTCGGAGGCGAGGTGCACGAAGATGAAACCCGCCCAGACCTCGCAATGCACCGGCGGCATCCGCAGTGTGCTCTTGTCCAGGTCGAAAAACTCGTCTTCGTTGGTGATGTGGTTGACCTTGCCGTCCAGGCCGTACCGCCAGCCGTGGTACTTGCAGGCGAACGCGCGACAGGTTCCCGAGGACTCCCGTCCGGGGTGCTCCTGCCAGACGACCTTGTTGCCGCGGTGGGCGCACACGTTGTGGAACGCGTGCACGGTGTCGTCCAGATCGCGTGCGACAACAATCGAGGCGAGGCCGCCGGGCAGGTCGCGGGTGAAGTACGAACCCTTGCGGGCAAGGCGTTCAATACGCCCGACGCACAGCCAGTTTCGTTCGAACACCGCCTTGCGCTCGGCAGCGAAGAATTCCGGCGAGATCGAATCTTCGTAGTTGACCGGGGCGGTACCCAGCTCGGGGTACTCGGTGGTGAACTTGCCCCGGCCGGTGGACAGTCGCTGCTGGATGCTGGTCACGAGTGCGCTCCTTCTTCTGCGGGCGCGCCATCGGGCGGTGTGCTCCAGGGCTCGGCGTCCCAAGCCCGGTCCAGCGGGGCCATCTCACCGCCGAACGGAAAGAAGGCCCGCTGCGCGTAGGTTTCCCGTGCCAGGCCGTGGCCGAGTTCGTCGATGAAGGCCCGCTTGAGCGGGTTGGTGAACAGCTGCCGCGAGTAGCGCAGCGTCAGCGGCGGACGCTTGACCAGTTCGCGAGCCAATTCCCACGCCCGGTCCAGCAACTGGTCTTTGGGTAGCACCTCGTTGACCACACCCCACTCCTTGGCTTCTACTGCGCCGAGTTTCATCCCGGTCAGCAGGAAATAGCGGGCCCGGGTGTGGCCGGCCAAAAAACTCCAGATCACATGCTGACCGTCGCCGGGTACCTGGCCGCGGGGAAAATGCGATGCGTCCTGAAAGTAGGCGTCGTCAGAGGCCAGCACGATGTCGCCGAGCAGCGGCACCTCGGAGTGCATGTTGCACGGTCCGTTGACCGCGCTGATCATCGGAACATCGACGTCGAGCACGTTGGTGATCAGATGTCTTGCATACCAAGCTTTTTCGTCGAGCTTGTTGAGGCCGCGGGTGCCGGGCATCAGCAGATAATCGGGCTTTTCGACGGGGTCGCCGTTGGGCATGCGTCCCCAATTGGCGTTGTAGTTCTCGCCGGTGCCGGTGTGGATGAGCACCTTGATCTCGCGATCGCCCGCGATATCGGCGAACGCGTCGGACATATCATCGTGGGC
>Ga0335075_10017373_pt1 | contig 10697 bp, 3 predicted proteins | sample Lox_Sample_24_FD_206723 | JGI IMG/M metagenome (GOLD analysis project Ga0335075, IMG submission 206723) | Soil microbial communities from Loxahatchee National Wildlife Refuge, Florida, United States - Lox_Sample_2.4 | ecosystem: Environmental > Terrestrial > Soil > Wetlands | place: USA: Florida... | reverse complement strand
GGCGCGGCGCACTGATTCTGTTGGCGGCCCTCGCGGCGCTCACCTGCGTGAGGTATCCAGGCCGTCACATTTTCCAGGTTGCCATTGCGCAAGAGCCCAGCGCCGGCGGTCACACCCACGAGAATCCTTCTGTGAAGGACGAACAACAGGAGCTGTGGCGGCTGCGCAGCGAAGGAGCGGCCCACTTCGAGAGCGGTGTTGGGTTGAAGAAGGCGCTCGCGGCCTTCGAGGCGGCCTTGCAGCACAAGCCCGGCAGCGCTGTCGAACTGTTCAACCTCGGGGCAACTCAACGCAAGCTCGGTGATCTGGCGCAGGCGCAACAGACGCTGCTCCTGGCGATCCAGGCCGACAAGTCCTTGCCAAACCCATACTACACGCTCGGGCTCATCTACAGGAGCAAGGGCGACTCGCTCCATGCGCGGCAGAACTTCGAGCAGGCGCGCCGGCTCGCCCCAGGCGAGGCGGCGACCTACTACCAGCTCGGCCGACTCTATCGCGAAGAGGGGCGGGACCGGGAGGCCTTGCAGGCTTTCATCGACGCCCTGCAGCTCGATCCCAGCCACACCGGTGCTTTGTACCAGTTACATCTCTACTACCAGGAGAATGGTGCCGCGGAGGAAGCGAAGCACACGTTCGAGGAGTTCTCACGGATCAAGCGTGCACTGTCCTCGTCACGGCGGGAGAGCAACGATGATGAGTGCGATCTATCCCGACCGATCCTTGGAATGCCGCAGGCGGCCCATGAAGGACCAGCGAGCGCTCTTGGCTTCGAGCTCGTGGGCGCCCCCCTCGATCGCGGCATCGCGGCATTCGATGCAAACGACATCGACGGAGATGGCCTGGATGACCTGGTCACCTTGACTCGCACCGGAGCCGTGCGGCTGTGGATGAACCGCGGCCAGGGAAAGTTCGAGAAGGTGCAAACCGGATCTGTGCCCGGACCGCTCACGCAGGGGACCGTGGCTCTTCAGTCGCTCGCCCGCGGTGAGGGTCTTCGCATCGTTGTCGGCTCACGAGAGGGTGTCTTCGTGAGCGACCCGGACGCGAAGTCGGCGCAACGGATGTTTACACGCATTTCGTCAACTGATGCCTCTCACGGCCTGTCGTTTGTTGACGTGGACCACGACGGAGATGTCGACATCATCGTCGGGCGCTTCGAGGAGGTGCTGATCAATGAGGGTAACGCCACATTCCGGCCGACCGCGCTGTTGGACACGGACGTGGCGCGCGTGGTCGAGGCTGGGCGGGGTCCGATCGCCCTTGCGGATTTCGACGGTCGCAATGCGATGGATATCGTCGCCTCCGGCGCCGACGGTCAATTACATCTGGTGCGAGACACTCTGGGTGCCCGATACCAACTGGTCCGCGCCGGCACTTTTGCGAATGCCGGCACGCAGCGTTGGTTGTTTCCGGCGGATGTCGACGGGGACGGTCGAATAGACCTGATGGCCCTCAGTGCCCAGGGCGGTTTGACGGTTTACTACAACACCGCACATGAAAAGTTTGCCCTCGCATCTCGCCGCGACCGGCCGCTGAGCGCACCAGCGTGGGTGGCCGTCGGTGCGGACTTCGACAACGACGGCCGACCGGATGTGTTGGCGGTGCAACCAGACAAGGGTGTCGTCCTCTGGCGCAACCTCGACGGTCATCGCTTCGCGACGCAATCGCTGCCATTGCCTCTGCATCCTGACCCGAGCTCGGCTCCTCTGGCCCTGGACGTGGACAACGATGGGCGAGTGGACGTCCTCGTGTTGCAGAGCTCGGGCGAGCTGGTGTGGTTGAAGAACACGACCGCACACGTCGGTGGGCTCATCACGCTCATGTTGAAAGGACTGCGCAGCGCCCCCGACGGGTTGCACGCTGAGGTCGAAGTGCGTCGCGGCACGTTCTACGCAAAGTCAATCGCCTCGGGCCGGCCCCTGGAAATCGGCCTCGGGGAAGGCAGTTACGCGGAAGTGGTGCGGATCACCTGGTCCGACGGCTTCGTGGAAAGCAAGTTCAAGGTCGACGGCGGACACGTCTGGGCCTTTGCGGAGTCGGAGCGTGTGTCGGGATCCTGTCCGAGCGTGTTCGCCTGGAACGGCCGCCGCTTCAGCTTCATCTCCGATGCTTTCATCAGTGGTCCCATGGGAGTGCCTATGCGGCCGGGCCAGTACTTCCCGCCGGATCATGACGAATACCTGCGCATCCCGGGGGAGAATCTGGTGCCCGACCATGGCCGGTTGCGCATCACCCTGACGGAGGAGTTGCGCGAAGCCGTTTTTCTGGACCAGGTGAGGTTGCTAGCGGTTGACCACCCGGCGGGGACGGAGGTTTATCCGAACGAATATCTGATGCCGGGCGAGCTACCCGAGTTCAAGCTGCACGTGCTCGCGGGCGCACGGCCGCCCGAAACGGCGACAGATCAGACCGGCGCGGACGTGCTGGACCTGATCAGCACGGCGGATCAGCGTTATCCGGCAAACTTCCGCCGCCTTCCTTACGACGGGTTCGCCGAGCCTCAGGGGGTGGAGATAGGTTTGCCCCCGGGGGCTGCCGCGGCCTCCAGCCTGCGACTGTTGCTCACCGGTTGGTTCTACTACTTCGAGTCCACCTCACTCGTGGCGGCCGCGCAGAGAGCCGATTTGCGAATGATCTGGCCGCAGATTCAAGTCTGGGAGCACGGCCGTTGGACCCCTGTCATGCCGATCGGATTGCCATCGGGGGTCGACAAAACGGTGGTGATCGATTTGACGCACAAGCTGCCCGCCGGCGCGCGGCGCTTGCGGATCTGGACCAACCTCGCGTTGTATTGGGACCGGATCGCGCTCGACATGATGGCTCCGCCGAGGCGCAGCACGAGGCTGCAAGCCTTGCCTCTGCGCGGCGCCGCGCTCGGCTTTCATGGATTTTCGGCCTTCCTGAGCTCGAGCAACCGGTTTCCCCAGCCCGAGCGGTTCGATTACGAGAGGCTGCGCTTTGCGGCCCCCTGGAATCCCCTGGAAGGTGTCTACACCCGTTACGGTGAGGTCCTCCCGGTATTGCACCGGGTCGACAGTCAGTTCGTTGTGTTTGGGTCCGGAGACGAGCTGCGCCTGGAATTCGCCGCCGCCGGGTCGCATCCGGTCCCGAAGGGGTGGAAGCGGGACTATCTGTTGTATCTGAACGGCTATGTGAAGGATGGCGACCGCTTCACGGCCGCCCCTGGAAGGCTCGAGCCGCTGCCTTTCGCGGGCATGAAGCACTACCCCTATACGAGTGCGGAGGCCCGCGCTGCGCCTTGGACCACGAGTGCCTATAGAGCGTATCGACAAACCTATCAGAGTCGTGCGCCGCTGCATTTCGTGGGAGTCGACCTCGCACCGGAAACCATCGCGGCTGACCCCGGCGCACAACTAACAGGATTTGAAGCGAGGTAGCGAAGATGAGCATGGCCAAATCGTTCTGGCGGACCGCTCGGGAGCGCCTTGCCGTGTTGGCTGCCGCAGTCTCGCTGCTCGCCTCGTGTGCCGGATTGCCATCCCACGATCCGGTCACGATAGCGAAAGCGCAGCTCGCGCACGGCGACGCCGACGGCGCCTTCAACACCCTCGAGGAAGCGATGCGTCGCGACCAGAAGAGCCTCGCGATTGCCAACTTCTACAGGGCGCAGATCGTCGCCCACGTCAAGGAGGATCGCTCCATATCGTTCTTCAAGAAGTTGGCCGAAAACCCACAGGCGCCCGATGAGGTTTATTACAACCTGGCGTTTGCTTACATCGACAAGATCCCGCGGGTGGGTCCGATGGGCGCCGGCTTCCTTTCCAAACGCTCGATCGCGCAATTCAAGGCCGTTTTCGCGAAGCGTCCCGATGACTGGGTCGCCAACTACGGCATCGGTATGAATTACCTGCACTGGCCGGATTACTTCAAGAAGACCGAAGGCGCCCTCGGTTATTTCGAGAAATGTATGCAATTGCAGCAGGGCAAGCGGCTCGAGCCAAAATATCTGCTCACGTACCTGCGCATGGGCGATGCACTGGTACGCAGCGGCGAGATCGATCGAGCCTACGAGGTCTGGACCCGGGGCAACGAATTGTTTCCGCGGCATCCGGATCTGCGCGCGCGCCTGGACACACCCCACGACCAGATCGCGCAGGCGATCCGCGATCTCTACAACCCGAACAACTCCATCGGGGCCATCAACACCGACATCTCGATACTATGGGCGAAATCCGTGCCGTCCGCCGCGGTCCCGCTGCATGCCCTGGACACGAAACAAGGTGGGGTCGGCGGGCAACTGCGTGCTGCTTCGGCTCCCCCCGCGGCCGCCGAGGCGGACCTGTTCAGCTGGTTTACCCGCAATCTGCCTTATCTGTCAGAAAAAAGCGCCTACTCGAAGGTTGACATGTCACCGCTGGGCGTGCGCTCCAACGAGGTGATGAACGATCGGGTCAACGCGATTGCCCACGGCATGATCAGCGGCTTTCTCGCGGAGTTGGAGGGTGATGAGTCATCGGCACTCCAGGCCAAGGACCGTGACGAGGACCCCTTCACACGCCCGTTCTTCCACGAGGGCGTGGGAATGGGATACGCGGCATCGGTGAGCACCGAGGATGTCGGTGAGCTGAAGAAGATGGCGGACGATATGAGTCGCATCGCCCCGCGCTTCAGCCGACTGCACCTCGCGGGAGCCGGGATGTGGTTCGGACTGGAAGGCGCACGCAGCCCGGAGCGGGTTGCGGAGGCTTTTCGACAGCTCGGCGCCTTTGGTGAGGCCTATGCGTACGAAGGCTACGGGTTCGCGAAGACACTGTTTTACATGAAGTCCAATCCTGAGGTGCTGCAGCTCGGCACACAGCTGCGGCCCGAGGCGGCTGCCAACTTCTATCATGGGGCGGGACGCGCACTGTGGATCCTGATCGGCACCGACACCGAGCGCCGCGCGCAACTGCTGAAGCAAGTGCCTGAACGATATCGCTCCGATGCGTATTCTGGATACGGGATGGGCGTCGCTTTCACCAAGGTCGATGATCCCGGGTTCGTTTTCTCCTTCGCCGAGCGCGGCAGCTCGGTGGGCATCCAGCCCGAGGCCTATCTGACCGGAGTCACTATGGGTTACTCGATCCGTCAACAGGGCGACCCCGCCTACATCAGCACGATCCTTTCACATGTTTCCGCACCCGACCGATGCCGCGTAACCCGGCTGATCGACCTCGGACGAGCCGCTCTCGAGGATGCCGAGCGCAAAGGCGGGGACTTGCATGACAGCTGGCGTAATGAGATACGCAAGCGACTCACGGACAAAGGCAACGCCCTGAGCTCGCTGAACGGATGTGCCTGATGCAACATTCGTCCGCTGCCGGGCCGGGGGAATGGGTTGGACGAGTCCTGGCGATCTCGTTGGCGATGGTCGGCTTGGGTACGGATGGTCGAACGGGCGCCGCCGAATCGCCCGAAGCCCTCTACACCTTCCAGCTTCAAGGTGGCCATTTCTTCGGACCCGGACCGATCGTGCCGGACACCGGGCTGCCCGATGGGCGTCTGAGCCACATCCACTTCGACCTGCGGACATGGCGCGGATTTTGCCAATTCGAAAACGACAACCAGCCGGGCACGCGTCTTTCCGACGGGACGACCCGCATCAACCAGAATATCGACGCCGGGCGCCTTTTTGTGGGCGGCGGAACCAGCCCGATCCTGCTCACGGCGGTCGACGGCGGCCCGCATCAGGGCCGGGAGGAGTATTCGCTCGATGATCAGTATCGGATGGTCTGGCGGGTGGACATAGCGTTGGATTCAGGCTTTCCGGAAGGGATCATCCGCCTGAATGACTTTGTCCTGACCACCGGAGTCGCCCGGATCACCCGCTCGCAGCAGACGCAACGCGGTGAGCCGGGAGGATATGACCAGGCCGGCACGTTGGCCTCCGGCACGTTCATCGTCGGTCGCCTCGGTGATTTCGATCAGGACGGATTCCTCGACGGCGTTCTGGTGGCGGCGCCTACGGTGCCGATGGAAGCAGACATGCTACCCGGCGCCCCGGTGGGGAATCAGCGTGGCTTCCGCACAAACCTGCCTGTCTCAGCGGGCGTCAGCCTCGAGCTCATGCTCCGCAGCCTCCTGCAGCTACGCGCCCCTATCGAAACACTCCTCGCCGAACATGACCGCGAGCAACTGACACGCCTGACAGCGGAGGCAGCGGACCGTGTGCGCGCGGCCCGTCTGAATCTTGCGCGGGCGCTCGCAGATCCCGACTGGAGCAACTCGCGGACGAGCGCTCAGGTCCGCTTACTCGGAGCAAGTTTCGATCAGATGGCGGCGAGCATTCAGGGCCTGCAGGGGCTCGCGCGCCTCGAGGAAACCAACTCCGGCCAACCGCCGAAGCCACCGTCCGCGAGCCTGGCGGGTTTTGCGCAGTTGAGCCAGGTGATCGCACAGGTTTCTGCAATCAACGATCAGTCCTCCACTACGCTGCCGCGACCGCAGGGGCCCGATCAGCGTGCCCACGCTGAAAGAGCTATTGATACGCCCTGACCGGTCAATCAAAGTGGGGCCAACCCCAGGCCCACGGGACCCTGCATGGAGCGATTCCCGAAACTCAGTCAGACACTCGCGCGAGCAACCCAACGGCTGGAGCATTCACTGTTGACCCTCGCGGATGGAATGCTGAGGCACCCGTGGAGAGTGCTGCTCGTCGCGGGCCTGCTCACAGCGCTGTGCGGGAGCGGCCTGCATTCCCTTGCGTTCAGCATGGATTACCGCTCCTTCTTCGACGGGGATGACCTACACGTCGCGGCTTTCGACAGGCTGCAGAGAACCTACACCAAGAGCGACAGTGTGCTGTTTGTGCTGGCACCGAAGCACGGCGATGTATTCACACGCAACGTGCTTGCGACCGTCGAAGAGCTCACCACGCGCGGTTGGAAACTTCCATTCGCGACACGTGTTGATTCGTTGACGAACTTCCAGCATAGCGGTGCACGGGGTGACGATCTCAGCGTCAGTGATCTGGTGCGCAACGCCCAATCCATGACGGATGCGCAACTGCAGGCGGTCCGTCATATCGCACTGACCGATGAGCTGATGCTGAACCGCCTCATCGCACCCGATGGCCGCGCGACCGCCGTCAACGTCTCGGTAAGGCTCAGTGCGGATGATCTGCAGCGCCGTGGACGTGAGGTTGCGGCCGCGGCACGCGCACTAGGGGCAGATCTGCGTCGCACACATCCCGAGCTCAATGTTTACATGTCGGGAACATTGATGATCAATGACGCCTTCTACGAAGTCGCCAAGCGAGATCTCCTGACGCTCATCCCGGCGATGTTTGTCGTGCTGGTGGTAACCCTAGCTGTTCTTTTACGCTCCGTCGCCGGCTCAGCGGCGACGTTCGCGATCGTAGGCGCCTCCAACGCGATTGCTTTGGGGACGGGGACATGGCTGGGAATCAAGCTCACTCCGCCGTCCGCGGCCGCGGCGCCCATTGTGATGACTCTGGCCATAGCCGGTTGCGTGCACCTCTTCACGGGCTATTCGAGCGCGCTACGCGAGAATTCCATGTCACGAAAGGCCGCCATGCTGCACAGCCTGCGGTCGAATTTCACCGCGATGATCCTGACCACCGTCACGACCTTCGTGGGCTTCTGGACAATGAATTTCACGCCCTCGCCCCCGTTTCACGATCTTGGCAACCTGGTGCTGATTGGGATTACGGCCGCCTACCTGCTTTCCGTGACCGCGTTTCCGGCACTCATCATGCTCCTGCCCGCCGCACGCCATGCTCCCGCGCCTACGGGCCGGATCGGCATCGAGCCGCTCATCGATCGGGTGATCAAACACCGGACAGTCCTGCTCTGGAGCGGAATCGTCCTCACCGCCGCCGCCGTCGTAGCGATCCCGAGGAACGAGCTCGATGATGAGTTTCTCAAGTATTTCGACCGCACCGTCCAATTCCGGGTCGATAACGATTTCATTACCGATCACCTGACAGGGGTCTATCAGATCGAGTATTCCATCAACGCGGCCGGCCCGGAGGGAATCACGGATCCTGCGTACCTGCGCACGCTCGATGAGTTCAAACGGTGGTTCCTCCAGCAACCCGCCGTGTGGCACGTTGATTCGGTGACCGACATCCTCAAGAGGGTCAGCAAGAACCTCCATCACGACGATCCGGCCTTCGCAACGCTGCCGCAAACACAGGAGGAGGGCGCGCAGTACCTGCTTCTGTACGGGATGTCGCTGCCGGTCGGACTCGACCTCAACGACCGCATCAATGTCGACAAATCGGCGACGCGATTCACCGTGACTCTGCATACGATTTCGGCCAACCAGATGATCGCCCTCGAGGAGGCGGCGGATCGCTGGCTCAAGCGCTACGCGCCCGCCTATATGGGGGCCATCGGAACAGGGCCGGCCATCATATTTGCCCATATCGGTGCGAACAGCATCTACAGCGGCATCGCGCAGGAGCTCGCCGCCATGGGCATCATTTCGGCCCTGATGATGCTGGTCACACGATCCATCCGGATCGGATCCCTGACGATGGTTCCTAACCTGGTCCCGGCGGCCATGGCCTTCGGTGTCTGGGGACTGATCGACGGCAGGGTCAACATGGCTCTCTCCACGGTCGTCGGAATGACACTGGGCATCGTGGTCGACGATACGATTCATCTCCTGCATCGGTACTTGCACGCCAGACGGCACGACCAGGCCACCGCCGTCGAGGCGATCCGCCACGCGCTCTCTGAGGTCGGAGTGGCTGTTGCGATCACCTCCGCGGTGCTGATCGCCGGCTTTCTGGTCTTGACACTGTCGCCCTTCGTCATGAATTGGGGCATGGGGTTGCTGACAGCGATTACCCTGGTATTTGCGATGATCGTGGAATTCCTGATGCTGCCGGCGCTGCTGCTGTGGGCTGATCGGGACAAGCGGGACCGCACCTTGAAGCTGAAGCCCTCCGCGGCCGTGACACTGATTTTTCTCGCGCTCGCATGCGGGATGACCGAGCGCGGCGTGGCGCAGTCGGACGCCGACAAAGGGCGCGAGATCGCCGCCCAGGCCAAAACGCGCGACTCCGGATTCGGATGCGCAGCGGTCGCCGTGACCATGACACTTACGAACGCTCAGGGCGAAAAAAGCGTTCGCAAGCTACGCGCCCGTATCTTTGAGGGCGCTGATGGCGAGAAGCGGCTGTTCCTGTTCGACGAGCCACGGGACGTACGCGGTACGGCAATGCTCGCATTCACGCACCGCACCGGCGCGGATGATCTTTGGATGTATCTGCCGGCGATCAGCCGGGTCAAACGCATCACGTCCAACAACAAGTCCGGCCCCTTCATGGGCAGCGAGTTTGCCTACGAAGACCTCGGCTCGCAGGAGGTGGAGAAGTTCAATTACCGCTACCTGCGTGAGGAGTCGCAAGACGGTGCCGATTGCTTCGTCATCGAGCGGCACCCGCTGGATCCTGATTCGGGCTATGCACGGCAGATCCTGTGGGTGGACAAAAGCGAGTATCGGCCACGCCGGGTCGAATACTACGACCGCAAGGATGCGTTGTTGAAAGTTCTGACCATCCAGGGATATCGCTTGTACCAGGGCCGTTACTGGCGGCCGGATACGATGCTCATGTCGAATGTACAAACGCGTAAGGAGACACTGCTCGAATGGACCGATTACGACTTCCAGACGCGCTGGGGCGAGCACGTGTTCGACCCCCAGCGCCTGGCGGACCTTCACTGACTCTGCAGCACCCCGAGTCGGCATGCGCGCCCGCCTGTTCGCGAACGTTATGTGGATGCGTGCTACCGGGACGGTGCTGCGGTGTATGGCATTGGCGCTGTTGGCACGTAGTGAAGCGAAGTCGCAGGAGTGGAGTGCGGCGGTAACAGGTGAGCTCAGAGCCTTCGCACGAGAGACCGCCAGTGAGATCCAGCAAACCGATCCGTCCCTGGCGGTTGAGGTCGAATTTCGCGCGCACGATCCCATTGCAGCGGGCGAAGTCCATGCCAAGGGATTCCTCCGGCTGGACTCGGGCGACAGTCACCGTACCCATGCGGATGCGCGCCGGCTCACCTGGACGCGCGCGGAAGGCGATGTCGATATGAAGTTGGGTATCGACACGGTGTTCTGGGGCGTCACCGAGTTTGATCACATGATCGATATCGTCAATCAGACCGACTGGGTGGAAGATCCCCGCGGCAACGTCAAGCTGGGTCAGCCGCTCGCCGCGGGCGCTTACCATGGGGCCGGCGGGACTTTCGAGCTGCTGCTGCTGCCGGGCTTTCGCAAGCGGACATTTCCGGATCTCACCGGGCGCCTGCAAACCTTTCCGCCGACCGACCCCGATCACGAGGAATTCGCGGCCCGCAACGGCGCAGGCCATCTCGACTGGGTCGGCCATTGGAGCTACTCGGGTACCGGTTGGGATCTCGGCTTCTACCATTTCGAGGGCACCAGCCGCGCGCCGCGGTTTCTCGTGGCCATCGAAGGCACTCAGCCCGTCCTGCTCCCGCGCTATGACCTGATCTCCCAAGACGCGGCCGACGCACAGATCGCCATCGGACACTGGCTCTGGAAGGTAGAGGGCTTCGATCAGCACGACGGCGCAAGAAGTTATACCGGGGCAACGGGTGGTTTCGAGTACACCTTTACCGGCGTGGGAGGCACTCGAGCGGACTGTGGGCTGGTCGGTGAGTTGATCAGAGATCACCGGCCCGACGGCGCCGCCGGGTACTTGCAGG
>Ga0335075_10017372_pt1 | contig 10697 bp, 12 predicted proteins | sample Lox_Sample_24_FD_206723 | JGI IMG/M metagenome (GOLD analysis project Ga0335075, IMG submission 206723) | Soil microbial communities from Loxahatchee National Wildlife Refuge, Florida, United States - Lox_Sample_2.4 | ecosystem: Environmental > Terrestrial > Soil > Wetlands | place: USA... | reverse complement strand
ATGGCACGAAGCCGTGTGGGAGGAGTGCAAAGGCCAACCAGCTGATCCAGATGGTGTGAGTTGGGAGCCAATTTACGGATCCCGGATCAATAGAGCTCGCCAGAGGTTCTACAAGTACATAGGCTTGACCACTTGGTCTAAGGCGGCGGCAGACCTCGGAATGATGTTTGGCCTGAGCAGTAACGCAATTCCGGCTTCTTCGTGGATGCTGATGCACATCTTGGATCCGAAAGGTGACAAGACATTGCTGCCGCGAGTGCTTGTTGAGCTTGAGACTGCGAGGAGCGATGATGGCATCAATGTCCCCACACTTATCTCGCTTCCGCTGTTTCAGAGCATCTTCCAGGAGACTTTGCGGTTGTATGCTGACGTCTTGGTTACAAGAGACATCAATTCAGACCTTCTGTTACCGGTTGACGACGGAAAGCGACAGATCCAGTTCCGAAAGGGCGACTTAGTTATGGCCCCAAGCTGGCTTGGACAGCACGACGAACGCCGGTGGAATAATCCGCCGCACGATGTGTTCTACGCCGAAAGGTTCCTCAAGCACGACCCAGAGACTGGGAAGGACGTGTTCACAATGACGGGCACGGCTGGAAACTTCTTCCCGTTTGGAGGAGGCAAGACGATATGCCCAGGCAGAGTATTTGCGAAGCAAGAGGTCCTCGCAGCTGTCGCCATTGTGCTTGTCAATTTCGAACTTGAACCGTTGCATTTCTTGGACGGGCAGGGCAAGAAGACAGAAAATTTTCCAGGCCTGGCGAAGAGATTTGCTGGTAAGGGAGTTATGACCATGGAGGGCGACATGAAGGTCAGGATCAAGAGGAGGCTTTGAATACGCTACGTCTCTTCGCATGGCAGATGACGGCCTTCAGATATAGAATTGATGCTCTTCATAACTCGATAACCACATGATATGGGGACGAGTTCACGATCTGTTCAGAGCCGGAATATAGTTAGGAAGTGGTTCACGAACTGCGTAGAGTATCATCAACACGGCTTTCCGAGCCAAGACACTAAAGCATTCTTCCCAGATCGGGTTCTCGATATTGGCAATATCGGTGGCAGGATAATCAAACTCCGCATACGCAATCTCAGCGTTTTGTACAGGTCCAAAATGAGTTCTTCGAACTCTTTTGTGTCCGAATTGTCCCCAAGCATCCCAAAGCCCTGAGTAAGTATTTGAACTTCCATACAACATATCTCCTTGGGTCTAACGGTCGTTTCAGGTAAAAGTTGGAGTTGTTGCCTTCCATATTGTTTATGATGATGCTGTTGACGGAAGGACGAATTATACTGATTGGTTTACTTGGCTCGAGCGTGGATGAAGCAGGTGTTGGGATGGATTGCAAGCGTTTTTACATACAGGAGGGCTGCAATGCGAGGGCTGCACGCGAGCACGCGGGTTAGCCTAAGTAAAAACAGCATGGGTCACGCATGAGTAACCCCCTGTGCAAGAGCAGAACAACACTTTGCGAACAACAATAGTAATAGCGATAGCTCCCTCAAAATTGAATTTGCTATAAAGTCTTTGTCAAGCTCCTTCTCATTAGTCTCTGTCCGTGGTTGTTTGGGCCTATTCAATCCCTCTGTTCATGTTTGAACTGGAAGCAGTCAATTGAAACATATAATTCAACTGTACTAAGCCAGAAGCAAACTTCATCCTCTGGCTATCCCCCAGCAGGATTGGGGCTAGCCAACAATGCTCTGAACAAGGTTGACCCAGGGTAAGAGCAATCGAAACTCGACAAGATTGACAAGTGATGACCGATATCAGCAGCTTGCGATTGGAGAAGAATTACCCGGATTCCTTCGGCGTAATCACCATGTTACCTCCAAGGCCCATTAACAAAGGAAGAATCACGCGAAACAGAGAGGATGGTCACCCTGAGGCATTCTCGCTATACCCCTCCCAGTCGTTCGTGTCACTGAAGGCTCGATTCAGCATTACCGTTCTTCTTTCTTGCCGAAGAATCAGATGTCGAAACTTGTCCTTTCTCAAAAGACAAATGGCGTTCATCTCAACGGCTGAGGTTCCTCGATCAAAAGCTCTTCCTCGATGACGTCGTCGATTCCGGTTCCAACGTCCTCTGGCACATCGGCTGGAAGCTTTTACCATGTGTCTCGAAGTTGGTGATATTGCTAGAGAAGAGTGGATGACTATGTCGGCGGTATCTCGTTCATTGCGTTCACAGGGGAGCTTTGTGTGGATATTCCTGAGGCTTAGAAGCCTGAATGCGGCTGTTGCATAAATGACTGGGTAACCATGCCTAAAGTCATGTCGTTTGTAATTTCCATCTGTTCTGCAGCTTCTTCGTCGCGAAGAGGTTTGATGCAGACACGACCAGCTTCGCTTAGAAAGTGGCGACCAAGACCATCTACACGAGCAAAGCGGCGACCGCAGCCCCATGGTTGGCCATTCTTGAGCCTACCGCTACATTTGAACACCTTCCTATTGGAATGAAGGCCTTCGTGACGCTGGCGGTCGTGTTGTCGCGCAAAAGCCTTGCCGCAGACGGTGCAGACGAACGGACGTTCATCAGTATGCGTCCGAAGATGAGAGCGTAGATTGTAGGGGCACATGAACCATTTCGGACATAAGCTGCATTGGAAGCATTGGAAGGTAGCTGAACGCTTCATAATGCGTTTCGAAACGCTACTACCGTCCGAGTCATTGGAAGATGGACGACTTCGATTAGCCGAGTCGAGAATGAAGCCACGGTTTGGAAATGACCTGAAGTCGACGCCGGCTTGCTGGCCTTCTGGCCCGCCGTCAACGACCCCGTCGTCGTCAGACTCAGTGGAAGGCGGACTGCCTAGATCAACCAGCTCCAGAATGGGACTAGGAGAGCGTTCAACATCTTCACAGCAAGCGGTTGCGCTTATGACCCTGATCTTACTTTGTTGTAAGGTCTCAAGGCTCCTGATATATATCTTTGCTGTCATTTCAACGGTTTGTTCGATAGCGATAAGCAGGCGCGTACAATCTGCTCTTGAGTCCAAGTGGGCCTTCAAAGAAGAGTGGTCTTCAAACTTCTCTCCACAGCCCCAGCGAAGGCGGCTGGCTCGATAATGCGGCTCAGCAGGCAGAAAGTCTATGAACTCCACATGACCGCCACATGTATTGGAGCCCCAATGCGCTGTGAATGTATTGAAACAGCGGAAATTCACGCCGCATTCCCAGCACGTGAATGTCGGATCTTTCGATTCCATGGCGTGAGACTTTACATGGTCTTGCAAGGCAGAGACATTCGACCTTTGTCAATATTGATTAATATTGTAAAGGATGAGCTTGAGTAGAGTCCGAGGCGTAATGCGGTCAATACTACGTCAGCGACAATCTCCCGGTGTGATCTATTGTCCATGAGCCAATGCGAGGCAGAGGTGACTGACTCAATGAAAGTAAAATGCGAGACAGGCCTCTGAACAGATTTATTCTAAGGCCTTGGTCTTCGCAACGCTCCTCCCAAGAGTCGGAAAGCATTGTCCCTTCGGTCACCTCAATGAAGTCCATAATTAAATATCCATGCTCTAGCACTCTTTTGCGACTTTCAGCAAGATATCGAAGGGGGACAGCGTGGCCTAAGAAGGAAGAAACAATGCGTCGGAGGTACCAACATATTCTGGCGGGTAAAGCGTTTTCGAATCTCACAAACTACAGCGGTTAGCGCGCATTCGACAAGGTCGTAGGAAGGCACGTACGCTTTGCCCACCAGGAAATCCAAACCCCACAAGAAAGGAATTGGGATGCTGGGACAATTCTCTTGGATCCAGATGAAGGTGGCAACCTCGGTACGTAATTTCTCATCCGCATTGCCAGGATGCATGGACTCTCCGACCTTGTAGGGAAGAGGTATTCGAAAAGGACTCGTTTCCCTGGGTGCTTTCTCCCGTGTAGACTGGGATGTAGGTTGAAGCTGCCATGTCTCCACTCCTTAGGCTCTGCGAGCCGGCATGTCTCGCCATCACCTAGGCTTAGGTGGTGTGAAATAATGGCCTCGAAGTCATCCCGGCGTTATAAACCCAAGCATAGAAGTCAAAGCGTAGATTGGGATAGCTCAAGCGAATGAGCATGTTCTCCTCTTCCTCAAGTGCGTCTGCTAAGGTCGTTCTACCACGGAGCAATGGCAGTTTGCGGGTGTCCAAGGCAGATCCTTCTCTTGCATTATTATCTCCCATCTTGGAGGTTCAGAGGTATCGCTCTGCCAGCTGTTGTGTACTTGATCGGATCTGAGTGCGGTGGCCGAAATGTCGAGGCGTTTGAGATTCAATGCGACAAGGACGATTCCACGGGTGACGAAAGGCCGCGCTCACTGCTGCCAAAAGGTTTGGAGTGTATCAGAGACGGTACGAGGAAGCTCGAGGTAGATTCGACAAAAGGCCTCGTGGGCCCCTTTGACGGCGTAGAGAGCACAGAGCGGCACACGGAGTTCTGGTAACGCGCACTGACACACACGGAATACCCTAGAATGAGCGGAACTTTTTTAGATTCATCAGGTAAGTTACAGCAAAGTTCCTGACTTCGAATCTGTTTCGACTTCAAATCTTGATTGTCACGAAGCGACTAGTTACATTTATTCGGGAAAAACCCCCTATAGGGGAAAAGATGTATCGTAGAACTGTATTAGTGATACCTATCCTATCTGCCTTGCTGCACCACTTTTTGGCTGTGCAATACCCATCGTCTTCCTTAGCGAAGCTTCTCCCGGCCATTCTTCAACTCGACGCTCCTCATCTTGGACTGTCTCGCTGGTGGATGGATTTCTTCGGTATGGTTTGGCATTCTCGAATTGCCTGTATGCTCGTTAACCTCAAATAGCCAGGTACTCCGTACGGAGTATAATATTTTCACCCCACGAGCAAGCCGCTGTTCGCGCCTCACTGGACTGATATCTTCGTCTGAGCCAGCCAAAACCCCATGCGAAATCATGCGCCTTTTATATCTCGACGAACATGGGACACTTTACCTGGAAAAATTTTTTGGCGACGAGGTCCCCCTCTATGCGACACTCTCGCATACTTGGGGACCGAAAGGCAGCGAGGTCACTTACGAAGACATCGTGAAAGGCACTGCTACAGAGAGCAAGGCTGTATGCATCTAGGAATGTCACCCGAACAGACAATTCCTTACAAAAGTGGATGGATTTGCCGCCGTAAACGACGGGCCATGTCCCCTGATCTCCAAAACACTTACTTAGGCGTAGGTTACTCCGTACCCTTGTGTGCTTACTTGGTTATGTTATGCCTGAAACCTTACCTCCGCTTTCGATCCTGAGCATCTAGTTATTTAGGACTCATCTTCGAAGTTCGTTTCCGGCTTTAAACCTGAACTTTCAATTGTTTTAAACCGAGCTCCACTAGTCGCCCCTGAGTCTGTGGCTATGCAATCCTGAGCATAAAAGGTAGCCCTGAGGATGCCCCGGGTCCTGTTCGGATGGCCCTGTTTAATCAGGAAGTGGCCCAGTCCTGCCACCAATAGGCCACTGTCGGATGTTGATGTGTTTCTGAGCCCACCAATCAAGACCCCTGCTGCTGAGACGCAACGTCCGACACCAGACGAGGGGATACACACGTAGGTGTATTAACATATCGCCATGACTTCGACTTAATTGTCTGGAGCGAGAGATAGGTGTAAAAAGATATCATTATGCCTGGTGTAGTTTACACCTAAAATGGAGTAAATTCAACCAAATGGTGGGGTTTACACAAGACTGGTGTATTTTGCTACCCCAATGTGCTCGCAGGGAGCCTCTGCCTTCTTATCCAGCTATTTTTTCTGTGACTTATCGCGTTCTTTCCTCTCGCGCTCCTCTTTATTCATCCCAAGCCTGATAATGACGATCATGCTCCTCGCAGTATTTTATATGTCCCTTCTTCACACACGATGCCATCGCAGTCTTATGGCAAAAAGAGCAATGATGCACCACGTACCACTGGTTGAACATTAGTTATGAACACTGCCATTTCAATTCCTCTCATACTTACTTTTGGATTTCGAATAGATCTGAACTGATAGAGATAGGCGTGTTGTGGATCTGTTTGAGATGCGGATTGTGGTTCAACTTGAGATTCGTTCGGAATGCCGTTATTGTAAAAAAGGTTGTTATTCGACAGGCAGATTTTCTGATCTGCTTTTCTGCATATTCCCGCCCCGCCAAGCCCGCTTATGCAAACTTTTCCTACGCACCAACACAACTTTCTTCGTTACCTGCCTCATTATATCTCCATCACTGAACGTCCGCTCCGTGCAATAAAAGATGAACGGATCTTGCAGCCCAGAATGTTCCGATCAACTGCATAAAGCACATGAATTTGTTGCCAGCCTCAAATTGGATCAGTTCTGTGAAGTCGCTGCTACCTGCAGAAGCGGATTGCCATGCCATCCTGGAAAGCACATCATCGGAGGTAAAGGTGCCCTAGCTCTATCATACGATATTGCTAACCTTGTAAACACAGGATTCAATGTTTTACAAGAGCTGGTGTTTTCTGACGGCGTCACCTGGCTTGCCCGAATACCCCTTCCATACCATTGTTTTCAACCCGACGAATGCACTCTATCCTATGTTGCTGTTCTTAGATGCATCAAGAAGCAGTCTAAAATTCCTGTTCCCGAAGTTTACTATCACGCCCTCAAATCGGACCCCAAGAATACAACTGGTACTGCATACCTACTGATGGAACGACTCCCGGGACATGCGCTGCCAACTCTAGAACGAGACAATGACAATGACGGTTTGAGCCCGGATCACCTTCTCTGCGCTAAGAAAGTCCATGAACAGCTCACGGATTTGATTATCGAGCTAGGTGAGCGTTGAAGTCCTAACTGACATGCTACCGACTGATACATTGCGAACATTAGCGTCGTTGAAATTCGACAAGATCGGATCATTACGAGAGGATTCCAGAGGCAGCTTCTTTGTGACTGAATATGTCGACCCTAATACCACTGCCTGCTCGGAGGAGCAAGTGATGGCGTTCAAGAGCCTAGAATCAAGGTATCGTGGCCCGTTCTCGACAGTCTCCGACTTCTACCACGCAAGCTGTCTGCTTGGGAAAGCACATGCTCGGACCGATCCGGAGGAGGAATACCCCGAGGAAACGATCGAGGATCTCGAAACACTTGATAAGATGATACCAAAATTCCAAATCGATGAATATGAAAACGGACCCTTTGTGCTATTCCATAATGATTTGACGGTGCAAAACATCCTTGTAAGTATTTCTTCCATCTGAGCTTCTGTCAAATTACTGTCCTTAGTTCTATTCTAACTCCGCATAATAGGTCGATGATGAGTTCAATATCACCGGAATCATTGATTTTTCTGGCACGACCGCTCCGGTACAATCTTTGTGCGTCTACCCTTGGCTATTTCATGACAATCACGCAGGCCCTGTCGCGGACAGAGATCTCTACTACGAAGTATTCACTACCCGAGAAGCCTCGAATCAATCTTCGGCTCTCGCTTCAAAAGAGGTTCGAAAGAAGCTACTTGACTCAGCAAAGGATAGGTACAAGTTTGATCGCTCCCTCCAATGGGCTACCGGCTTGTTGCTTCCAGTTATTTATAAATCCATCTACGGGACGCCATATCGCAGGAAGAAACAGCATGGAACAGAGTGGAGCGCAGACCGATCGGGACTAGACGGTCGGTCTACATCGGTGGTTGACACCTGCACCCAAACAGACAAAGTTGCAAGAATTCGCTGCACGTTGCCGTAAGCGGCGTAGGGACATTCATTTCATGAATCTACATAGATCACTATGAATTCGATATCTTTTGGGCTCTACCAGCTGCTGACACCTCCAAAGCATCTCATCAATTCATTTGCGGATCTCATCAATTGAAATCCGGCTCCATTCTGCCTGAATTGCCTGTTTAAACTCCGCAGTCTTCCAACTCCCACCACGAAGCCGCTCTTTTATAGTCTGCCAAATATGGGTGTATGATCACCGAGGTATTTATTTATACTTGGTAGAGATTAGCGCTTCGTTCGTGATAGCAGGATATCTGAGTATAACTTCCATCCACACGTCATGACCATTGGAGAACATGGCCACCTTGTCACGGGCTAGGCTATAACGGCAAAGAAGCCGCCAGAAACCACCAGTAACCGCTGGGCTAGGCAGCAGCAGCTATTGGTCAGCCGGTGGCAACTTCGCCTATGTATATAAACCGAACAATTCTCACTTCTTCTTCTTCTTCCTTAGCTTGTCCTTAGCGTATATAAGCAATAGATTGGTTCGCTGATCCAGCCCGTAACATAATGGGAGTTGTGATATGCAAAAAGCAAACCGCAAATGGTGAGGTGTCCTGACCGTCCTTAGGTGGAATCGTCCTCGCTCTTGCCTTGATTGTAACGGCGAACTCTCTATGAGCTATCTGACCATATTTATCGAATCCACAATCTTTAGGCAGGTCGTTGATTGTGAGCTTTCCATATTGAAGCAATACATTCTCATGATCTCTGTTCTTTTCGTACGGATTCTTGTGTGTCCATTTCTTCAGATTCTCCAGGTCGATTTGATCAATTGGATTGACTGACCTCCTAAACTTTCGTCTACCGCCCATTTGCATCCTTCTTAGCATTAACTGGTTTAGCTTGATTATCGCCTCTTCCCAGTCCGGGACCTGCGACGATGCGGTGCTTAGTACTTTGCAGTACCTCTGGCCGCTATGCGCCCAACCGTAATGCTGTAACTTCTCCTTCCCCCAGATAGCGCTGACTTTTCTAAGAGGGTGGATGCAGTTGCGAATTGCGACCTTCCCTTCCCGAGCAACACCAATGAATCGCTCCCAGTTTTCTGCATCTGTCTCCGACTCTTCCATCTTTTTAGGCCAGCCCTGGAGCTTCTTTGTCTTGTATTCTTCGCATTCTTCAGACATTATGGTTTCAATTTCCGCAATCAAATACTGGAACGCAGCGTTTTCGGCAAGGATGTTGTTTCGATAGTCGGTACATGATAGGGCATCCAAACTCGTAGCGTATGATGTTCAACATCTCCGGACAACCGCCCAATCGCCTGCTCGGCGTCTTCCTGTGAATCCTCGACGAACCAAAGTAACACCTGTGGGCAAGAGTGGTCCAAGATTTTGTACACTTGCAAAAAATTGCGGAGCCAGAACCCTCACAAGTAGACGTTCAAACGGCTACATCAGCCAAAAACGGTCCCCACGGACTCGAACCCGCCAGCCTTGTCCTGGATGGTAAGAGGGACAATGGTTACATGGCCATGAATATAAATCTAAGGGCCGCTACGGTAATCTCTAAGGATACATTGTACATTCTTCACAGTATGTAGCCGTAGTACTCACGCACTCTTGCACCTGCCGACACAAAGTCCACATTCAAAACCACCACAATGGCCGAAGATGACGGCTTCATCCGCCATACCCACCGCACGTAGGGACCAATGGAGTCGTAAGCCGTCAAGAGAGTTGCAAAAGCCGCCCACTCACCTCTTCCAGAAGGCCATACCCTCCTTCTGCAACACCGGCATACTCGAGCTTCTCCCCCGCAGCGATAGGGTGAAGAAATCCCCACATCCCACGCTCCCGGCGCAGGCAACTCAAACGTGAGTTGGACCCTCAACGCATTCCTTGAGTTACACGCCAAACTACAATGGTGTGTTGAGGCGGAGGACATGGTGCTGGACGAGACGCTTGGACTACGCATAATCGATGAAGAGCAACCGGTTCTACCTTCCCCGGAGCAGGAAAAATGAGATGGCGACAACCATATGAGGACCTGGATGACGATGAAGTGGAGGCTCCATACGCGTGTAAGGGGTTTCCACCAGTCGGCGGCGTTCCTTATGAAAACATCATCGAAACATGTTGGACGTGTTGGGTTGGTTCGGCACAAGAAGTGTTGAATTCTCTTGTTGTATCCAAGCGGCAATACTGAACATTCAATTGCTCCCAAGATGGACGGGAATATCCCTCGTCCTTACAGAGTTGGCAACGATAATAAACGACAAAACGGTACGATAAATTTCGTCGCGACAAGCGTCTGAAGAAACGCTCGAATTATCCTATCCCAGGCGCTTCAAATTAGAAATCAGCAAGTAGAATTCCTTTGGTTTTCCAATCCTGCAAGCATTCAACTGGTTCAACAGTTTCTGGGCCAACCGCCGTACGATCCCGACTCATTGCACGACGGCAACCTGTGACCTATTACTCTTCGAGTCTACGTCTACCTTATCGGTGTCGAGTAGCAGCTTCACGACCGCCTCGTGCCCGCTCTCCACAACCCAAAAGAGCGGCGTCCGACCCTATTACTCTTCGATTCCATGTCCACCTTGCCAGTGTAGGTGGACTCTAGGTTATTAATTCCTTCTGCTTTGCTACACATTGACTTGTCGAAGGTGGTTTGTGGATGGTGGAGGGATTTACATTCGCTTCACATATACGCATAGAATGCAGGTATCATACTAAGCAAGTCCACAAATTGATTCTCATCGGAGTCTTCAAGCCGTCTCCTATTACCCGAACTGTCCACAGGTCCAAAGAAAGATTCCGCCATTCCTTTTCCAATTCGCCGTATGCATAGGCGCCTGAACATTCGAAGACAGGATTCGCCAATCAATGTTGCAAGAAGCACGACCAGCATGGGGACAGAAAATAGGTTACAGTCTGCCTGTGATTCCTCTCCACAACCGCCAGCTGCAATAATGTCTGCTCCACATGGTCCAGCCT
>Ga0335075_10017371_pt1 | contig 10697 bp, 8 predicted proteins | sample Lox_Sample_24_FD_206723 | JGI IMG/M metagenome (GOLD analysis project Ga0335075, IMG submission 206723) | Soil microbial communities from Loxahatchee National Wildlife Refuge, Florida, United States - Lox_Sample_2.4 | ecosystem: Environmental > Terrestrial > Soil > Wetlands | place: USA: Florida... | reverse complement strand
GTGCAGCACTTCGACAGGCGCGCCCACACGTCGGCGGCGCCCTCGACGACCACCCCGGAATCTCCGGCGGGCAGCGGCTTCGGCGCGCGGGTGGGCAGCGTCGTCTCGGCCAGGTCCTCCTGCGCGCCCGCGATGCCGCCCGCCGACTTGACCAGCTTGGCCACGACCGACTGCGCGCTCACGTGGCCTTCGCCGACCGCCGCGTACAGCGACGACAGGTCCGCGTAGCGGAGGTCGTGCGCGACGGCGAGCACCGCGTCGGCGGTGGCCAGCCGCTGCAGCGGCAGGTTCTGCTTGCGCATGGCCCGCGCGATCGAGGCCTTCCCGACTTCGGCGGCCGCTTCCCGGCGCTCCTTGGAGAACCAGTGCCTGATCTTGTTCCGGGCGCGAGCGCTCTTGACGAACTGCAGCCAGTCCCGGCTCGGCGCGGCGTCCGGGGCTTTGGAGGTGAAGATCTCTACGGTGTCGCCGTTGTTCAGCGCGCTCTCCAGCGCGACCAGGCGCCCGTTGACCCGGGCACCGATGGTCCGGTGGCCCACCTCGGTGTGGATCGCGTAGGCGAAGTCGACCGGCGACGCTCCCTGCGGCAGCGCGATAACCTCGCCGCGCGGCGTGAACACGTACACCTCGGCCGCGCCGAGGTCGAAGCGCAGCGACTCGAGGAACTCGGCCGGGTCGGCTGTCTCCCGTTGCCAGTCCACGAGCTGGCGGAGCCAGGCCAGGTCGGCGGTGCCCCGCCCGCCGCCGGAGTTCGTCTCCTCCTTGTACTTCCAGTGCGCGGCCACGCCGTACTCGGCCCGCCGGTGCATGCCCCAGGTCCTGATCTGCAGCTCGACCGGCTTGCCCTCGGGCCCGATCACCGTGGTGTGCAGCGACTGGTACAGGTTGAACTTCGGCATCGCGATGTAGTCCTTGAACCGCCCGGGCACCGGGTTCCACCGGGCGTGGACGGTGCCGAGTGCCGCGTAGCAGTCTCTGACCGAGTCGACCAGCACGCGGATGCCGACGAGGTCGTAGATGTCGTCGAAGCCGACATTGCGGGCGATCATCTTCTGGTAGACCGAGTAGTAGTGCTTCGGCCGCCCGGTCACCCGGGCCTTGATCTTCGCCTCGCGCAGGTCGGCGTCGATCTGCTCCTTGACCTGCTCCAGGAACACGTCGCGCCGCGGCGCGCGCTCCGACACCAGCCGCGCGATCTCGTCGTACCGCTTCGGGAACAGGGTGGAGAACGCGAGGTCCTCGAGCTCCCACTTCACGTTGTTCATGCCGAGCCGGTGCGCGAGCGGCGCGAAGATCTCCAGCACCTCGCGTGACTTCTGCTCCTGCTTCTCCCGCGGGAGGTAGCGGAGCGTCCGCATGTTGTGCAGCCGGTCCGCGAGCTTGATCACGAGGACCCTGATGTCGCGGGACATCGCGACCACCATCTTGCGGACCGTCTCGGCCTGGGCCGCCTCGCCGTACTTGACCTTGTCGAGCTTGGTCACTCCGTCGACCAGGCTGGCCACGTCATCGCCGAACTCACGGCGCAGCTCGTTCAGGCTGTAGCCGGTGTCCTCAACGGTGTCGTGCAGCAGGGCCGCGCACAGCGTCTCGTGGTTCATGCCCAGCTCGGCGAGGATGGTGGCCACGGCGAGCGGGTGGGTGATGAACGGGTCGCCGCTCTTGCGCACCTGGCCGGCGTGCTGGTGAGCCGCCACGTCGTAGGCGCGCTCGATGAGCCGCACGTCGGCCTTGGGATGCGTGGTGCGCACCGTCTTGATCAGCGGCTCGAGCACCGGGTTGGTGCCGCCGCCCCGGGGCGCTCCGAGCCTGGCCAGCCGGCGGCGGACAGCGGCGGTGCCGGCGGCAGCGGCGCTCGCGTCACCTGAGGACGTGGTCCGGCCGGGCAAGACGCCGCCGCGAACCCGCGGGCTGGGCAGGGCGCCATTGCGCGTGCGCCCGGAGGCCGGGGCCTTGGCGGCCCGGTTCCGGCCCGTCTGGGTCTTGGCAGGCGGCTCGGTCTTGGCCGGCTCGGTCTTGGCCGGCTCGGTCTTGGCGGGCTCGGTCTTGGCGGGCTCGGTCTTGGCCGGGGACGCGCCGTCCGCGCGCCCGTCCCCGTCCGCGGACGGCGGGGCGTCGGCGGCTGAGCTCGCAGATGGCCGGCCATCGGTGGCCGGGGCGTCGGCGGGCTGGGAGGCGGCCGGGCTCTCATCCGGCCGGGCTCCGGCCGGCGCGGCGGCCGGAGATGACGTCTCGCCGGGGGCAGCCGCAGCCGACGCCACCCCGCCCTCCGCCGCTGACAGGTCTGGTTCGGACCCTTCCTGCTGCTCAGCGTGGACCCGGGTGACGTCAGTCTCGGCTGTACCAGCCGTTACTACGTCACCGGCCACATGCGCTCCTCACGTCCGCCGAAGTAACCAGTCTATCGGCGGGCGATTCATGACGTGCCCGGCTCCTTGCGGCCCGTTACACTGCGAGCAGCGACCGGACTTCAAGATCAGGCAGCCTGGCCCGGCCGTCGAGAAAGCCAAGCTCCAGCAGGACCGCCACGGCGACGGCCTCGGCACCGCTCCGGCGAACCAGGCTGGCGGTCGCGGCCGCGGTCCCGCCGGTGGCCAGAACGTCATCGACGATCAGTACCCGCTCGCCGGGCTGAAAAGCATCGGCATGCACCTCGACCGTGGCGGTGCCGTATTCGAGCCGGTACGACTCGGCATAGGTGGCTGCGGGTAGCTTGCCCTGCTTGCGGACCGGGACGAAGCCAGCCCCCAGGCAGCAGGCGACGGGGGCGGCCAGGATGAAGCCGCGCGCCTCGATCCCCACCACCTTGTCGATCTTGCCCCACCCACCATCCAGGCCGGCCGCCAGAGCGGCCACCACCGCGGTGAGGGCGCTGCCATCGGCCAGCAACGGGGTGATGTCCTTGAACACGATTCCGGGCTGCGGATAGTCGGGTATGTCCCGTACCTTGGCCAGGATCAGCTCAGGCAGGCCGGAGCCAGCCGAGGACGCGACGGCGCTGGACACGGATGCGGCCTACCGGCGCTTCTTCTTGCCCGCGGGCCGGCGTTTGGCCGCGCTTGATCTCCTCGGCTGCTGCCGGGGCCCGGGTCTGGACCCGGATGTGCCCCGGGGCGCCGTGCCGCCGGAGGCCGTGCGCCCGGCGGGGATCCGCTCCCCCGGCCCAGCCTCCGCGGTCTCGCTGTCGTCGGCCGCCGCCTCGTCGTAGTCGGCATCATCCGGCGGTCCGGCCGAATCCGGGCCGAGCCCGCCCACGGCGTCGTCCGGGCCGCGGCCGGCCGCGTCATCCGGCGGCTCGAGCCCGGTGGCGTCCGGGCCCCTGTCCGAGCCGCGCCCGGTCACCCCAGCCTTTTCCGCCTTGGCCCGGGCGCGCTGGGCCGCGCGCCCGCCGGACGCGCGCAGCGCGACCCGCTTCGCCAGCTGTTTGTACTGAGGCTCGCGCTCCTTCAGGTCCGCGAGCACTGGCGTGGCGATGCAGATCGACGAATATGTCCCGGACAGCATGCCGACGAACAGCACCAGCGCGAGATCCTGCAGCTCACCGGTACCCAGCAGCGTGACGGCGACCACGAGAATCGCCGTCACCGGCAGCAGCGCGATCAGCGAGGTGTTGATGGACCGGACCAGGGTCTGGTTCAGGGCCAGGTTCGCCGCCTGGCTATATGTACTTCGGCCGGTGGCGAGCAGTCCAGAGGTATTCTCCCGGACCTTGTCGAAGACCACCACCGTGTCGTACAGCGAGTAGCCGAGGATGGTGAGCAGCCCGATCACCGTGGCCGGACTCACCTCGAAGTGGACCAGCGCATACACGCCCGTGGTGATCACGATGTCGTGCATGAGCGCGACGAAAGCGGCCGCGGCCATCCGCCACTCGAACGCGATCGACAGATAGATCACGATCAGAATGAGGAACACGATCAGGCCCTCGACCGCTTTGTGCGTGATCTGCGACCCCCAGGTCGCGCTGGTGAACGTGATGCTGACCGCGTTGGCCCCCCCGGCCACGTGCAGGTCGCTGGCCAGCGCGTCCTGGACCTTGGTCTGCTCGGCGAAGGTCAGCTTGTTGGTCTGCACCTGCCATCTGGGCGGGCTGGTGTGCCCGAGTCGCTGCACGATCGGGTCGTCGCCGCCGCCCGCGCCCTTGGCCACCGAGGCGATCTGGCTCGTGGACACCCCAGAGGCATTGAACTGGAAGAGGTTGCCGCCGGTGAAGTCGACGCTGGGGTTCAGGCCCCGGAATACCAGCGCGAGGATGCTGATCACCAGGATCAGCCCGGAGATCGAGTACCAGAGCTTCTTCCTGCTCACGAAGTCGAAGGAGACCTCGCCGCGGTACAGCCGGCCGCCGATGGCGCCGAGCCGGGACATCACGCCTCCTTCGGGTTGGTCCGGGGCTGGGCGGCCGACGCCGCTGCGCCGGGTGCCTCCCTGGTCGCCGGGCGGGTGGCCGGGCGCCTGCTGCCGCGCCACGGCGAGCGTGCTCCGAGCCGGGCCGGGTCGAGCCCGGACAGGCGGTGGCCGCGGCCGTAGAACTTGGTTCTGGCCAGCAGCGTGATCATCGGCTTGGTGAACAGGAACACGACGAGCACGTCGATCATCGTGGTCAGCCCCAGCGTGAACGCGAAGTTCTGCACGTCGGAGACGGCGATCTTGTACAGCACCGCCGCGGCGATGAACGACACGGTGTCGGAGACCAGGATCGTCCGCCGGGCCCGCCGCCAGCCGTGTTCAACGGCGGTCCGCAGCGACTTGCCGTCCCTGACCTCGTCCCGCAATCGCTCGAAGAACACCACGAAGGAATCGGCCGTGATGCCGATCGCGACGATCAGGCCGGCGATCCCGGCCAGATCAATGGTGAAGTGCTCATACAGGCTCAGCAGCACGACCGAAAGGTAGGTCAGCAGCGCCGAGATCGCCAGGCTGGAGATCGCCACGATGCCCAGGCCCCGGTAGTACAGGAACGCGTAGACCACCACCAGGAACAGGCCGGCCGCCCCGGCCAGCAGCCCGTCGTGCAGCTGCGACGACCCGAGCTGGGCGCTGACCGTCTGCTGCGACTGCTCGGTGAAGGTCAGCGGAAGCGCGCCGTAGTTCAGGATGTTGGCCAGGTAATCGGCCTGGCTCTCGGTGAACGTGCCCTGGATCTGGCCGCTGCCCGTAGTGATCGCGCCGGCCACGTAGGGGATGGAGACCGGCACACCGTCCAGCACGATCGCGAACAAGTTGAGCGGGTTGCTGGTCGAGCCGGCGTACTTGCTGTACAGCTGGGAGGTGAAGTTACCGAACGCCGTGCCGCCCGGGCCGTTGAAGCTGAGGTTGACCCACCAGTCGCCGTTGGTCTGCAGCGACGCCGACGACCCGCCCTGCTTCAGCTGCTGACCGGTCACCACCGCCTTGCCCAGCGCGTACTTGAGGCCGTTGTAACAGGTGACGACCTGGATCTTGGTATTGTCCCAGTTGTTCGGGTTAGAGCCGTAGATCCGCGATTTCCAGTTGCTGTCGGCGCAGTTCAGCTTGTCGAACTGGGCCTTGACCGTGGCGCTGAGCGCGCTGGCGTCACCCTCGCCGTCCGCGGTCGTGGACAGCTTGGGAGTCGAGGACGCCGAGAGGCCCGCGCTCGCCTTGGTGGCCGTCGCGACGCTGCCGGCCAGGCTCCGCGCGCTCGTCACCAGGCCATGACCTGCTGAACCCGGGGCTCCCAGGGCCGCCGATGATGGGGTGGGCGAGGCGCTCGCCTTCGGCGTCGCGGACGACGACGCGCTCGGGGTTGGCGTCGGGGTCGCGGACGGGGTCGGCGTGGGGGTCGTGCCGGTGGCGTAGTTGTCAGCCACCAGCAGCACCTGGCGGAACCTGAGCTCGGCGGTGGTGCCGACCAGGCTGACCACTTCCTTCGAACCCTGGCCGGGCACCGTGACGTTGATGAGGTCGTTGCCCTGGGTCGTCACCGACGAACCGTTGAAGCCCGCGCCGTTGACCCGGCTGTTCATGATCGACTGAGCGGTGCTCATGTCCGTGGCCAGCTGGCTCGATGTCGTGCCCTTGGGCGGCACCGCCTGCAGGGTCACCGTGGTACCGCTGGACAGGTCGAGGCCGAGGCCGACCTTGAAGCGGTTGTGCCAGTGCGCCGGCTGGAACAGCGAGCCCGCGAGAACGCCGAGCAGGAGGACGACGATCAGCACGGCCAGGGTCGTGAGCAGCCGACCTGGACGGGACGTGGTTGTCGGGGGTGCCACTCTCGGTTGTCCTTAGCTCGACCGGCCCAAAGGCCGGCCGCTAGATGTTCCGGTCTTGCGGGTTCCAGTCATCGGCGCGGGACTCGTGCTCGTCCGAGCTGTCGTCTTCGGCCGGGGGGTCCTCGGGCTCCGGCTCGGGGGGCATGCCGGTGCTAGCGTCCTGCGGAACGGGAACGACCGCCCGTTTCATCATCCGGATGGTCACGCCGGGGGCGACTTCTACCATGATGTCGTCGTTGTCCACCACCGACGTCACGGTGCCGTACATCCCGCTGGTGGTCCGGATCTGCGTGCCGGGCACTACGTCAGTCTGCATCTGCTGGGCCCGACGGGCCCTGGAGCGCCGGGTCATCGTCATGTATACGAGCATGAACAGCACGACGATGATGATGATCGGCAGGAGGCTGGTGCCCCCCTTGCTTGAACTCGACGCCGCGAGAATCATGTTGCTCCCCATAGCGGGGCTTCCTTCCAGTTGAGAGCGCGGTGGCCGACAAACCGGACCCGACGCAAGCCCTGCACAGGGCAGGCACGGGCGCCGAGCGGCTGTTGTTGACCAACTGCCGAAGTGTAGCGGCGCACACGCGACGCACCAACAGGCTACGGCGTCTTGGAGGTGATCGTGACCAGCCTGCGATCGGCTGTTACCAGCCGGCGGGTCCGATCGGCGGCCGGCTCAGCCGAACAAGGTCGCAGAACCCGCCTGATTCGCGGCCGGGGCGGCCGGGGCGGCCAGGCCGAGCCGTTCCCATGCGGCCGGGGTCGCCACCCGGCCGCGCGGGGTCCGCGCCATCAGGCCGGCCCGGACCAGGAACGGCTCGACCACGACCTCGACGGTCTCAGCCTCCTCCCCGACCGCCACGGCCAGCGTGGACAGCCCCACCGGGCCGCCGCCGAACCGGCGGACGAGCGCGGACAGGACAACCCGGTCAAGCCGGTCCATTCCGGTGTCATCGACCTCGTAAAGCTCGAGCGCAGCGCGGGCCACGGCCCGGTCCACGACGCCATCGGCCCGCACCTCCGCGTAGTCGCGCACCCGGCGCAGCAGCCGGTTGGCGATCCGCGGGGTGCCGCGGGAGCGCCCGGCGATCTCGTCGGCGCCATCGTCGCGCAGCACCACCCCGAGCAGCCCGGCCGACCGGCGCACGATGATGCCCAGCTCCTCGGGCTCGTAGAAGTCCAGATGGGCGGTGAAGCCGAACCTGTCGCGCAGCGGCGCCGGCAGCAGTCCGGCCCGCGTGGTCGCCCCGACCAGCGTGAACGGCGCGATTTCCAGCGGGATCGTGGTGGCTCCCGGTCCCTTGCCGACCACCACGTCGACCCGGAAATCCTCCATCGCCAGGTACAGCATCTCCTCGGCGGGCCGCGCCACCCGGTGGATCTCATCGATGAACACGACCTCGCCCTCGCTCAGCGTCGACAGCACGGCAGCCAGGTCGCCCGCGCGCTCGATCGCCGGGCCGCTCGTGATCCGCAGCGGAGCGCCGAGCTCGGCGGCGATGATCATCGCGATCGTGGTCTTGCCCAGGCCGGGAGGCCCGGACATCAGCACGTGATCGGGCGGCCGGCCCCGGCGCAGCGCGCCCTCGAGCACCAGGGACAGCTGCTCGCGCACCCGGTTCTGGCCGACCAGTTCGCTCAGCAGCTTGGGCCGCAGCGCGCCCTCGATCACCCGGTCATCGGCGTCGGCGATCGCCGACACCACGCGCTCCTCGCCCGCCTGCCCCGGATCTCCGGCGGCGGTCACGTCTTCCCCAGCACCCGCAGGGCCGCCCGGAGCGCGACCGAGACGTCCACGGCCTGGCCACCGGACGGCTCGCCGGTGAGCTCCGGCTCGACCACGGCGATCGCCTGGTCAGCTTCCCGGGCCTGCCAGCCCAGGCTGACCAGGCCGGCCCGCACTTGCTCTCGCCACGGTGCCGCAGCCGCCTTGTTTCCCGGGTGACCAGCCTGAACGGGTAGCTCCCCGGCCGAGCCGAGCCGCCCGGCCAGCTCGAGCACGATCCGCTGCGCGCCCTTCCTGCCGATACCGGGAACCGTGGTCAGCGCGGCCAGGTCCTCGGTGGCCACCGCGCGGCGCAGCGCGTCCGGGGTGAATACGGCCAGCATCGCCAGCGCCAGCCGGGGACCGACGCCGCTGGCCGTCTGCAGCAACTCGAACGTGTTCCGCTCGTCCTCGCTGGCGAAGCCGTACAGGGTCAGCGCGTCCTCCCGCACCACCAGCGAGGTGGCGACCCGAGCCCGCTCTCCGGAGCGCAGCCCGGCCAGCGTGCCCGGCGTGCACTGCACGAGCATCCCGACCCCGCCGACGTCGATCACCGCGCCATCGGGTGCCACCGCGGACACGGTCCCGTCCAGGTGAGCAATCAAGGCAGCCTCCAGTCGGATCGTGCTGGCGTGGCGGTGACCGCGGCCAGGCGGCGCTGGGCGGCGCCCCGCCAGAGATGGCAGATGGCGAGGGCCAGCGCGTCGGCCGAGTCGGCTGGCCGCGGGGGGTCGGTCATCGCGAGCAGGCGGGTCACCATGTGGGTCACCTGCGCCTTATCAGCCCGCCCGCTGCCAGTCACCGCCGCCTTGACCTCGCTCGGGGTGTGCAGCGCCACCGGCAGCCCGCGGCGCGCCGCGCACACGATCGCGACCGCGCCGGCCTGCGCCGTGCCCATCACCGTGCGCACGTTGTGCTGGCTGAACACCCGCTCGACCGCGACCGCATCCGGGCGGTAATCGGTCAGCCACCGCTCGACCTGCTGCTCCAGGGCGAGCAGCCGCGGCCCGATATCGTCGGCCGCGCTGGTGCCCACCACGCCGGTGGCCACCATCGCCAGCCGCCGTCCTGGGTCGCCGTCGATGACCCCGAACCCGCACCTCGTGAGGCCGGGATCCACGCCGAGCACCCGCATCTGGCTCACCATCCCGGTCACGGACGAACATCTGTTCGGACGAGACATTACCGGCCCGCCACCCCGCACCGCCGCGACGTGGCCCGGCGTGTCGCCGGCCGCTTGGGCCCGGACCGCCGATCAGAACACGCTGAGCATGAATGCCTGCCCAGCGAACGCGGTGTCGAGCGCGTCGTCGGTGCTGGCACTGCCGCCCGCGGCCAGGCCGGCCCGGCGCAGCGTGGCCATGGGTGTCCCCCCGTAGAGCGCGGCCAAGCCGCGAGCGCCCAGCCGCAGCAGGCCGGCCCCCGAGACAGGCGACCCGGCCCGGGTCAGGGCTCCCTTGCCCCCGCTGACCTCCAGCGTCCAGTGGCCGGTGTTGGCCGGGAGCTGCGCGTCCTCGATGTGCAGCTCGACCACGAGCCCGGCCGCCGCGGGGAAGCCCCGCCCGGCGATCGCCGCGGGCGCGTCAACCACCCGTAGCATCCATCGCCAGCAGCCGGTCAGGCCGAGGTCGGGTTCGCGGGTGAGCAAGGCGAGCGGGTCGTCGGGGCTCACCACCGCGCGCACCTCCTTGGCCAGCGGGGCGTGCGAGCCCACGGTCGACCAGAGGGCCCGGGTGGTCTCCGCCGACCCGGCCAGCGCCACCCGGACCAGCATGTCGCGGTTCTCCTCATGCCAGCCATAGGCCAGGAAACCGTCAGCCGCCAGGTAGCAGAAGATGTCCTCGCTGGTCAGCAGGCGGCGGCGGACCGTGGCCGGTTCGAACGTGGCCGCGCCGCAATGCCTGGCCGATTCGTGCACGGCGCCGATGACGTCGACCACCTCGCCGGCGTCGTCGGGGCCCGCTCGCCGCAGGCCCGGCGGGCCCGGCAGTGGCTGCGCGGGACCGTCCGGCGGCAGCAGCGAGGCAAGCGAGCGAGCCGGGATCACCGCCCGGTACAGCCCTCCGGCCTGCTCCCAGCCCAGCGACCGGTACAGCGGCGCGGTGGCCGGGTAGAGCACCGACAGCGGGTAGCCGCGGTCGGCGATGACCCGCAGCAGCTCGGTTACCAGCGCGCGGCCGGTGCCGCGGCCGCGCTGCTCGGGAGCGACCTTGACCCCGCCGATCCCCGCCATCGGCACCGCCCGTCCGTGCCACCACTGGCGCATGTCGTGGAACAACGCCACGCCCGCCACCTGCGGTCCATCGACGGCTGCGAAGTACCGGCCGCCCTCGGCGGCCGCGCTGGCTTCGGCCAGCCGGCCAGACCGGGCGGTCTCGGTCACCGGGCCGAAGGACCGGCGGGCCAGGTCGACCTCGATCTCGAGATCGTCGGATGGTGCGAGCTGGCGGATGTCCACCAGGTCAGCCCAGGTGTTCCATAACCTCGTCGGGTACCGAGTAGTTCGCGTAGACGTCCTGCACATCGTCGGAATCCTCGAGCGCCTCGATCAGCCGGAACACCCGCCTGGCCTGGTCCTCGTCCAGCGGCACCTCCACCGAGGGCAGGAACGCGGCCTCGGCCGACTCATAGTCGATCCCGGCCTGCTGCAGCGCGCTGCGCACCGCGATCAGGTCGGTGGCCTCGCTGACCACCTCGAA
>Ga0335075_10017370_pt1 | contig 10697 bp, 4 predicted proteins | sample Lox_Sample_24_FD_206723 | JGI IMG/M metagenome (GOLD analysis project Ga0335075, IMG submission 206723) | Soil microbial communities from Loxahatchee National Wildlife Refuge, Florida, United States - Lox_Sample_2.4 | ecosystem: Environmental > Terrestrial > Soil > Wetlands | place: USA: Florida... | reverse complement strand
GTGCTGAAGCAGAAGCCGGAATGCTCCGCAGCAAGATCCATCGCCTCGTCGAGGATCCGGCTCTGAATCGCGGAAACCTTCGCCTGATAATCCGAATATCCAACGTCCAGATGCACGAGCGGCACCAGGAAGAGGGTCCATTTCTTCTGCGGTATCAGGTTCTCGGTGAAATGCGCGCGGTGCCCGTTAAATCGCACTGAAAGTTGCGCCGGAGTACGGGCCGCGAATTCCGGAACGAGAAAACGCAGACGCTGTTCGCCGAAATCCAGACCGCCCTGCAGGGCCTGGCCGAAGCGCTGGCCGTCGACTTCGAGCTCGGCGCGTCCCGTGCGCAGTCCCTGATCGAAGCGAAGGTAGACATCCACGCGCTCTTCCAGCGCGGTGCCGTGCTGCTGATAGAAGATTGTCGGCTCTATACGAGCCTGCGCGCGCACCGGCGGCGAGGCCGACCGTACCAGCTCGATCGCGTCGTAATTGAATCCGGCATCGGGCACACCCTGCTCGCCCTCCCCAACGGCCTGCAGCGCAATCGTGTTCCTCCCGGAATGCAGCCACGCACCAGGAAAATCGACCTCCACCTGAGCATGAGAGTAAGCGGGATAAAAGGCCGCGACCATGTCGCCCATGGAGTAATCGAGCCGGGGGTGCAGGTAGAAGAGCCCCTTTCGGCGGTTAATGCTCACGCCCAGCGCCGGCACGCTTCGACGATCGATCATGATCGAGACCACCAGGCGGTACCACCGCGCCGGGCGCCCGGCGATCGAGAAGACGATCGCCCGAGGCGCAGTGGACGCGGCGGGCCGGGCGGCCGGATAGAACGACGGTGCGTAGGCATACCATTCTTTCGCGGGCTGGTCCTGTCCGATCACATAGCTGACCGGCTGCGTCGGGGAGTTCTGCGCAAATTCCGCCGAGGAGCGGTCGAATTTGCCGATGCGCCAGACGAGCTCAGAGCCCGTTGCAGCGAAGGCACGGCAAGACCACAGAGAGAAGAACAGAATTGCCACGGTTCTGCAGCGCATGGAAGGCTCCATTTCCTGAATTGTTGCCGCAGCCAACCATGATAACGGCATCGCCGGTCAAGATAAGACGATCATTTGCCGGGAGCGGCCGCGACAGACTCGCAAGATCAATCAGCGGTGCAGTGACGGGGGCGGCTCTACAGAGTCGACCCCGCGAACCCGGTGGCCTTCACGCAATGAATGAAGATTCACCCGTGCCTGCCAGAACATTGGATCCATCCTGAGCGCCTGCTGGAAGTCGCTGCGGGCCAGCTGAGGGTGGTTGGTCCATTGCTCGGCAAGTCCCGCGCACAGATAGTCCGCCGCGGTGGAACCCGGATGGTTCGCAGCCTGCTCCGCCTTCTCGAGAAGCTCCGTCGACGCCTGTCGCTCTTCGAGTTTCCGATCGGCCAGACCCGCGTATACGGTACAGCCGGAATCCCGTTCGGACGCTGCCGCCGCCGCCTGCTTCCAGGAGGATTCGGCCTGGGAACGGCTGCCCTGCGCTTCGAGAGCAACACCGAGCCAGTAATACTGTTCAGCCAGATCGGGATGACCTGGCTCTCCTGTTCCGAGGCTTTGCGGATACTGCATGGCGGATCGAAAGTCCTCGGCGGCCTCGAGGGGTTTGTTCCGGCTCAGGGCACGCTTGCCGCTTTCTATGCTGGCCACAACAAAAATCCGGTGGATTGCCACCCCTCCTTCCCACGGCCTGAAGACGTGACCCGCCAGCGAGGCGAGAGCCTGACTGTATTCACCGAGTTCGATCTGCAGAACCGCCCGGCGCGCGCGTACCGTATCCCGATCAAGGACTGCAGGCGGGGAGTTCCGGAACAAATCCCTGCGCGCGGTGGTGTTTCCCTCCTGTTCATAGATTTCATCCAGATCGGTATAGAGGCGATACTGACCCGGACTTAGCTGGATCGCCTGGGAGTAGTACCTTGCGGCACTCTGCAGGTTATGCTCGACCTGCCACTCATATAAGCCACGATTTCGCAGGACGACGGAATTGCGAAAGCCATCATTTATCGCGTGTTGCCAGAATGCAGCCGCATCCTGGTAACGACCGTGGGCAAACAGAAAATTGCCGAGTGCGTATTCGGCCTGCGAATTATTCGGATGGTGCTGCAGCACTTCGCGGAGGACGGCTGCATCTGTAAGCCGATTCGGGAAGCTATCCGCAGCGGAAGATGAAGCAGCCTCTCTCAGGTATGCCTCTGCCCTTTCCGGTTCTCCTTCGTGCCACGCATTGGAAGCGAGATAGAAACCGAGCATCGGGGAGTGCTGAGCAGGTGGAAGACTGGACTGGGCAAGCTTCAGTACCGCATCGGACGACCGCCATACTCCAAGGCTGTGATACCAGGCGGCGATGGCAAGATAGTTCTGCGGATCCGACTGGACGACTGTCGACCAGGACGTCTCCTCTTGTTTCGAGAAAGCGTCCTCCTGGTTCTGTGCCTCCTCTGCAAGGGCATACGGAAGCAGAGGCATGATACGCGCTGCCTGGGCAGAATCTCTGGCTGCGCCCTTCATATCGCCGCCGAGGCGCTCGGCAACGGCAAGGTCGGCCAGCGCGAGCGCATCCTGGGGATTCTGATCAAGCGCGCGCTTGAGAAGCTGAACAGCCTGACGATAATTCGTTTCCCGAATCGCGATCTCGCCGAGTTCCACAAAGGAGGGAACCGATCTGCCACCATAATGGATCGACGCCCAGAAGGCATCCTGTGCAGGTCCGAACCGCCGCTGAGCCCGAGCAACGACGCCCGCAGCGTATTCGAGCTGCGGATCATTGGCTTCGCGGCGCAGGCCTCGCCGGATGAGCCCCTGAGCCTCCTCGAATTCACCCGCGCGGTAGTCAAACCAGGCCACTTTTGCCAAGGCCGGTATATAGCCCGGATCCCGCACGAGTACCTCGTCGTATACCTTCATCGCCGCCTGAAAGTTGCCGGCCTTCTCGAGAAACTGTCCGCGGAAAAACAGAGCCTGAGTGGGCGTCTGCGGCGAATCAGGAATTTCGGTCTGGAGTCGAGTTCCTGCGCGCGGTGTGAAATTCGGGTTGCCGTCGAGCGGCTCCGCGGCAGACCACTGCAGAAGGAGGTCGCCGCCCGCGTCTCGAAGCTCAATACAGAGGTCTTTCTTCGCCTGTTGTACGTCCGGCAGAATCAGGGACCACGTGGCAGGCTGCAGCGGCACAAGATGAATCCCCTGCCACCGTCTCAGAATATGTTTCTTTTCGGCGACGATGAGGCTCACATCGGAAATATCCTGAGCCGGGCTGATCTCGACGAGCGCTTTTCCGGTTGTGGTTGTACCGTGCGGATAGAGGAGATTGAGGGCCATGGCACTCGTGGCTTCCACGAAGCCTGTGCGAAGGCCGCGCACCGGGTACCAGTACTCGGTCCACTGCTCCACACGGTGAGGCTCCATGAATTCTCTGTATCCCTGCGTATAAAAGCGTCCGCTCTGGATTTCGTTGTAAGAGCCATCCTTGTCACTCAGGATCGTGTCCCATATCTTCCCGCTGGGAGCGGTGCCCCAACTCCATATTTTCTTGCCGGGGTCCTGGCGGTAATCAGCTACATGGACGACTCCGTAATCGGACCGGTGATAATAGACGCCGAAGAAATTGCGGTGAACGTCGCGCCCGAAGATCGCCATGGCAGAAGATACATTCCGGTACCAGCTCTGATCGACGCCATTCCACACCGGCCAGCTTTGCACAATGGCGAAGGGATCGTCGCTGATGGTCTCCCGCATCGGATAGATGTACTGGAGATCATCGGTTGCGTGCACCGCCGTATTCGTCCAGAAAAGATACAGGTGCTGCTGCGGCGTCGGATTGAAGAGGGTCACATCCTCCTGCAGTCTTGCCGTTCCAGGACGCAGAGTGAGCGCAATCTCCCAATGCATGCCGGAAACCCAATCCAACGCTCCCACAATCGCTGTGGCGCTCCCGTCCGTGTTATGGCGGATGACCGACTCCACGGGGGATACGGTATCCATTGTGTGGGCGTAGGGGAAGCTGAACTCCATCCCGCCGGAAATCCAGGCGCCGCGCGGACCGACCAGCCCATATTTGATCACATGGTTGCGATACAGCACTTCGCGACGATCAATTTTGTCGTAAACCGAGTAGACATGGCCACCTAACTGCGGCAGGACAGTGACTTTCAGATACGCGTTTTCAAGATAGATTGCCTGGTAAGTGACGGGAGCGCGCGTATCGCCCAGGTCGTCGAGCATCGTATAGGGATAGATATCGGTTGACCTGTTCAGCGAAAAAGGGGGGTCGGGATCGGGCTGGCCCAGACTGTACGTGGGGATGGCGATGGGGCCACGCCATGCCTGTACCGCCTGGGCGCGAAGGGCGCAGGGAACCAGAGAACAGAGGAGCGGGATCAGCGCAGGCATCAGGCCCCGGCACAACCGGCAGGCTACGCGCGATCCTTCACAACTGCCTGGCTTGATGTGTACGTCGAAGCTCCCATTCATTTCGCCGCGTGGCCGTCGAGTACACATTCCGAATCCTCCACTTACAACGAGCATCCGATGATTGCCGCATCATGTGTATCCAGGCGGCGAGCGCTGATCCGGGCGCCGGCCGCTGCGCCGCGAACACACGTTCAGGGGTGGGCCGCGCCGCTGAGTTCCGCATGTCCCTCGACGGAACCGTCCTGCAGCACCACGGCGACCCAGGGCGTGGACTTATCCAGAATGCGACCTTGCCACGAGATGACCCGGCGCCCCTGCTTCCCCAGATCAACGGTGACCGACTGGGGCCCGGAGAGGCCGAGATTGTCCGCGCGGACGGAAAAGGTGTGCCGGCCTGCTCCGTCGACGGTCGCACGCAGGATGACAGATGCCGGTCCAGCGGATGCGGATGAGGCGGTGAAGGCAACGGCGTGGCCGCGGCGCAAGTCGATGGAATCGGCACCCCCGGCGAGGGCCACGAAAGAAGTTTGCGCGCCGCCGTAGGTCGCAAGGTACCGGCCCTGCGGGATCGCTGCGCGGAAGGATCCATCCGCGGCAACGGGCGCGCTGAAGGTAGCCCGGGTGTCTGTGTTGAGAAGAGACACTGCTCCGCCGCGACCTCGATCAACAACACCGCTGAGGATTGCGGGGCCGCTGAGATCGCGCATCAGCCAGATCCATTCGCCCGCGGGCTGAGTCCACACCTCCTTATAAGTCCAGCAGATTTGGTTGGGCCAGTAAGGCACGTCGGCGTTACCTTTGGTCTCGATGCCCACGGGGATAGCGCCCACCATCTGACCGGATCGGACGCTGTAGAGGGGAGTCCAGTCGTATCCCTCGCCGTACATGATGCTGGCGGAGAAAGGATTTCTGCCGATCAGCCACTGGGCCTGCTGTTGTGCCAGGTTTTCATCGCCGATATCTCCACGCAGCTGTGCCGCTACAGAAAGGGCCTTGGCCTCGGAGAGCAGCACGCTGGAGTTACCGCGGAACTGGAACCATACCGGATAGCGGCGCAGCCAGGCATCACCCCCGAGATGAAGACCCTGTTGCACCTCAGCGACGAACATCGCGCGGCTGGCTGTCTCCAGCGGCCTCCAGACAGGGCTTTGTGGCAGGACGGCGGCTCCGCTCACTTTATAGACACCGGCGGGCAGCACGTTGTAGGGCGCATCCAGACGCGCCCCCACCTCCTGGTAATACTTCGTATGCAGGACGATGGCTGAATACCACTGAATCCAGTTTGGGTTGTCGGGCAGCGCCTCGCACAGATGCGCGAGGGCCACAATGGGCTGCTCTTCTTCTCCCATGTGGAAGCGGTGAAAGAGAAATTTCCGATCCGGGCCGGTGTAGAAGTACCCGGTCATGGGGATGCTCCAGGGCTGCAGCACGCGTTCCTGAGAAGCGAGAATCTGGTTGCCGAGAGCGACGGCCTCCTGGGAGTAAACGGGATCGGAAGTTGCCCTGTAGAGATCGATGGAGGCAATCGCTCCAAAGGAAATCCTCTCCAGATTGTCGCTTTGTCCGTAAACCACCGGCACCGGCGGCGCTTTCCTGAGACCTTCAACGGCGAATTGCCAGTCCTCTTTCGCGGTGGCCAGACTGCGGCGCGCCAGATCGGGATCGCTGGTTTTCAGCACGCGGCTGGCCAGAGCTTCTACCGCGGCTACGCGAAAATTCCATTCCGGATCGTTGACGGCCTGGCCAAAGCGGTCGTCGGCATCTCCCATGATGTTGTCGGTCCAGTAGCTGATGTTCTGGCCGGTGCTGCGATAGCCGTCGCCGAATCGAGTCCTGAGCACCCAGCGCAGTCCCCATTTGGCTTCCTCGATCACGCGGTTCAGCAACTCGGGATCGTCGTTCTCCTGCTGCAGGCGGCTGGCCAGCGTGAACAGGGCGTAGGCCATCGCCGGAGTATTTCCGGTTACGCTGGTATCGCCGGCGTCGTGGTAGCCGCCATTCACGACGATGCGCCGATCACCATGCACGGTGTAGTCATCCTGATGGCAGACGCCGTGGATTCCTGGAATCACAGTGCCGCATCGCTCGCTGTACATGAAGTTGATGACTTTCCAGATGCTGTCGCGCCACACATCCGTGCCGATCGGAAACGGACGCGTAGCCACGTCTCCCGCACGGAGGAAATAGGCGCCGGGACGCTGCACCGCGGAGAAATCCAGCACCTGAAATGTCCCCAGGCCGGTCTTGTTCTGCTCAATCGGGCCGGCGAAGACCGTCTGGCCCGTGGCTTCATCGACCAGGGAAAAATCGTGCGCGGTCAGGCCGCTGGCCAGAGCCGTCTTCGTGGTGCCAGGCGCGTATCCGGCCTGGCTGAAGGCAATCTTTCCCGGCGCAACTTCCCACCCTTCCACGTAGTCGGGCGCAACACTTTGCAATTCGAGTTGGTCGAGGTAGAAGACCGTCTGGTCGCCGGGGTTAGGAAACATGCGGGGCAGGGAGTAGCCGAAGCTGAGGCCGGTGACTTTGTCGCGAGGGAGCGAGGGGATCTCCCACACCACATGGTTCCACTGGTGGTTCACGATCGGAATGGAATCGTCGCGGCCCTCATTCTGATCGTCCGGCAGCAGATGCGGGCCTTCGTTGTGCAGGGTGATATCCAGCGAAATAGCGGGCGCCCCGTGGATATCCGGATATACCCAGACGGAAATGCGGTTGTATGCACTCCAGTTTTCGGAGGGAAAACTGCGTGTGGCGACCAGATCCTGCCAGTCTCCGCTGCCCTCGACGCGGCCGATGTTGTCGGTCGAGGCGATGCGGAGAGAGGTTCGCCCCTGTTTGACCTCGGTGGTGGAGAGCGTCATGGTACCAACACCGGCGAAGGACCAGTGCGAGAGATCCTCCATGCCATCGAGCAGCCGCGAGCCCAGCACTTTCTTCCGCAGTTGCCGGTAGGCCGCCCCGTTGCGAAAATCCGGCTTCATCGGCACGGCCGGATTCACCTGCTGCGCACGCACAGCACTAACAAGCGAGACAAGAATCAGAAGGATCGCGGGGTACATCCGGATCCGGGGCCACGCAGGACAAACCGTAAACCTGAGCAGAGACATCAGCATGTCGCCTCCGGTTTCCCTGAATGAGGGCATTTCGCCTCCTCCGGGAGCAGATCAGCCTATCATGGCACGAACTCAGAGTTCCGGAGCCGATGGAACCAGGTTCCAGGTTATAGTCACAGCCTATGCGGTTTCCCTTGCCGATCCCTTCTGTCCGATGGCTCGCAGTCCTGAGTTTGTGCGCGGTAACGTTGCCGCAGGGCCGAACGCAGGTGCGCGTTCTGGTCGATCAGGTGGGTTACGAAACGGCCGCGTCCAAAGTGGGGCTGATTGAAACAAGCCGGGGGACGAGCCTCTCGGGATTCACGCTCGTCGACAGCGATACCGGCCGCGTGATCTACGCAGGGATGCTGCAGCCGGAGGGTTCGGTGGATCACTGGCGCGACTGGCAATTCTGGCGGGCAGATTTCTCGACGTGGCGAACGCCGGGCCATTACAAGCTGCAGGTCGCTATCCCCGGCGGGATCGCCAGTTCGTGTGCTTTCGAGATCGGCAACGACCTGATGGAGCGGAAGACGCTGTCGAACATCATTTACTACTTCAAGGGGCAGCGCGCCAGCGGCGACATGGACCGGGCGGACCGCCATCTCCTGCTGCCGGAGAAACCTGGGGGATGGATCGACGTGCATGGCGGATGGTACGACGCCACCGGCGACTACGGCATCCACCTCTCGCATCAGAATCCGACTTCATACTTCAATCCGCAGCAGGTGCCGCTGGTTGCGTGGACACTGCTCGCCAGCTACGACCTGCTGAAGGATCGCGGGAACGACAACTTCAGCGAATACGAGCGCCGGCTGCTCGACGAAGGACTGTACGGCGCCGACTTCCTGGTTCGCATGAAGAGACCGGATGGCTCCTTCCTGGAGAGCATCAACGCGCCGGGACCCGCGAAGCTGGCCAAAGATCGTGCCATCGGCAATCCCAACTGGCGCACGCGGATCAAGACCAGCGCCACTCAGTCGACGGAGAGGGTTGGCCCGGCGATGGGCCCCCACGCTTATGAAGCGAGCTTCCGCAGCGGTGGCGGGATGGCCATTGCGGCCCTTGCGCTCGCCAGCACCATGCCCGAGGACGGCGATTTCTCCCGCTCACGCTACCTCGCCACCGCAGAGGCAGCCTTTTCCTTTCTTCAGGCGCACAACGCTGAACTGCTGAACGATCACAAAGAAAACATCCTCGATGACTACTGCGCGCTGATGGCAGCCACCGAGCTCTATCGCGCTTCAGGCAATCCGATCTACCTGGAGGCCGCCGATCGGCGCGCCAGTCGTCTCATGTCCCGGCTGATCAGTTCCGGCGCGTATCACGATTACTGGCGTGCGAACGACGGAACACGGCCCTTCTTCCATCCCTCAGACGCCGGGCTGCCGGTGATCAGCCTGCTGCGCTATGCGGAGATCGCTTCTCCGCAGCAGCGGGAACGGGTCCGCGCGGCGGTAAGAAAGTCGCTGCAGTTCGAACTGTGGACGACCGACGAGGTGAACAACCCATTTGGCTATGCGCGTCAGCTGGTGCGCCTGGGGAACGGTGAGGTACGCACTGCATTTTTCTTTCCCCACGATACCGAGGCAGCTCCGTGGTGGCAGGGTGAGAATGCACGGCTGGCCTCGCTGGCGGCGGCCGCGCGCATGGCGGCGCCGCTCTTCGCGGCTGACCCGGCGTTCCACAGCGCTCTCGAAAACTACGCAGACAATCAGCTGCACTGGATTCTTGGCCGCAACCCCTTCGACACCTGCATGCTGATGGGCAGCGGCCATGGGAATGCGGCCTACATGTTCTTCCGCTCCTGGAAATACACCAATGCGCCTGGCGCCATCATCAACGGCATCACCGCGGCAACGAACGACGAAGACGGCATCGCCTTCAACGAAGGGTATGCCTTCACCGGCAAGGACGACGACTGGCGCTGGACCGAACAGTGGCTGCCCCATGCGGCGTGGTTTCTATACGCAGTGAGTCTGGGCCACGACTGAGGAAGACGGCCGCTCCTGAAGTCAGCGGCAGATGGCGGTTTCACGACGCCGATCGGGGAGCGTCGTCACAAGGCCGTGGCGCCGTCGGGTCCTCGTCGGCCGGCCGAACTTAGCGGAACCGGCGCACCCGCAGCGTGTGCCGGCCAGACCGGTAGAACCCCATCACGTAGACCGTCGCGCGGCCCTTGGTGGAGAAGATCAGTTGCCGGATGCGCAGCAGCGGGCTGCCGCGTGGAATCTGCAAGAGCTCCGCAGTGCGCAGATCCGCGTCGGTGGCGTCGATCTCTTCATCCGAGTACGCCAGTTCGACGCCGCAGTCACGCTCCAGCACTCCAAACAGCGATACCCGGTCCAGCGGGGCATCGAGCAGGCCCGGATATTCGTCCGCGGACCAGTAACAAATCTCCAGAGCTACGGGCTCGTCTCCCGCCATCCGCACTCGCTCGAGGCGTCCCAGCCGGCTCGTCGGCGCCAGCCCCAGCCGCGCCGCAATCTCGTGCTCCCGGGTCACGATTCCACAGGTGACCACCCGCGAATGCGCGGTCAGCCCCAGGCTCGCCATCTGCTCTGTGTATCCGAGCAGTTTGTTGAACTGCACACGCGGGGGAGCCACAAACGTTCCCGCTCCGTGCCGGCGCTCCACGATACCGTCGCGCGCCATCTCGCTGAGCGCATGGCGCGCCGTCATCAGGCTCACCTTGTGCAGCCTGGCCAGCTCGCGCTCCGAGGGAACCGGGTTTCCGGGCTTCAGTAGTCCGGCATCGATCCGGCGGCGGATGGCCTTCTGAATCTGTCTGTAGGCCGGCTCCTCGCTGCGGGTCCGCATCGTTCGCTTCGCTGCGGATGCTGGCTGCGGTCTCATCAGGTCTGACCTCGGTGTTGCGCAGGTTTACCCCGTCGCCGAAATGGGTCGCCGGCTCTTTCACCCGAGCCAGCTGCCCGTCCGTGAAGCCGCCCGTGGCCGGCGGGCAGGACGCGTGCGCCCTCCAGCCCGCATACCACAGCAGAACACCTGCTATAGCGCGCCTCCTCGGCAGAGAACCGATTGCTATATAGCTGGCACCATACCATCGAACGCAGTCACTGTAAACACCTCCGCGCATACTGCCGGTTCGGGGGGCGCCTGCGTCGCTCCGGCAGGGGCTTCGGACCGCCGCGACGCCGGGCGTGTCCGGCAC
>Ga0335075_10017369_pt1 | contig 10698 bp, 15 predicted proteins | sample Lox_Sample_24_FD_206723 | JGI IMG/M metagenome (GOLD analysis project Ga0335075, IMG submission 206723) | Soil microbial communities from Loxahatchee National Wildlife Refuge, Florida, United States - Lox_Sample_2.4 | ecosystem: Environmental > Terrestrial > Soil > Wetlands | place: USA... | reverse complement strand
GGGCCTGCGACACACGCTCCGCTACAACGGACGAGGCCATGCGGTGGCGCTCAGCCACTCAGCGGTCACGTGCGGGCCTCACGCTGCGGTGCGGCTCAGCAACTCCGGATGATATCCCGACGGCGTGCATCCGTCGGATGACCTCCGGGTCGGGCTCTCGTCCCATCGGTGCTGGCCGGCAGCCTTATCAAGTTCGCCCGCGTGCCGGTCACCCTGCCGGTCGGCGAGATCATAGGACGCCTGAACCGGCTGCAGCCGTTGATCAGGTACGAACTGAACGACTCGTTCGGCCGGGGCGGGCGGGGAGGAAGGCGGGGAACCACTGCACCGAACGAAGCCCCGCACCACGCGGCTGGCCTCGGCGATGCCGGGCGTAAGCTGCTTGGTGAGCGAGCTTGGGTGTCTGCTCGCGGCAGGTCGCGGGCCAGGGCAGAGCTGGGGGGCATGCCAGAATACGTCCTTGACCATCACCAAGAAGGCGAGCGCGAACGGCTGGCGCTGATGTCGCGGTTGCTCGATCCGATGCACCGCGGCCACATCGATCGGCTGGGCGTCGGGCCTGGGGCGCGCACGCTCGAAGTTGGCTGTGGTAACGGGTCCGTGTCAGCCTGGCTGGCCGGGCTGGTCGCCCCCGCCGGGCGCGCGGTGGCGGTGGACCTGGACCTGTCCTTGGTCGTTGCGGACGTGCCCGGGCTCGAGTTTCGCCAGGCCGACATCCTCGCCGGGCCGGTCGAGCCGGAGGACTTTGATCTGGTGACGGCCCGCGCCGTGCTCCACCACATCGGCGATGTTGAGGCTGCTGTGGTGAATCTTGTCGCCAGCGCGCGGCCGGGCGGTGCGGTCTTGCTGATCGAGCCGGATTTCCTGCCGGTTACGGTGGCCGAGCCGCCTGAGGTCCGGGCGTTCTGGGCAGGATGGCTGGCCTGGTCGCGCGAGCAGGGAATCGACTACCTGATAGGCCGTCGGCTGCCCGCGATGCTGTCCCGGCTCGGACTAGAAGACATGGAGGCAACGGCAGAGACGGCGCACTATAACGGTGGCTCTGCCTGGGCCGTGTACTGGCGGCAGACGGTCGCCGAGTTGCGCACCCGGCTGGTGGCCTCCGGCAAGCTGAACGACCGGTTGATCGACACGTTCCTGGCCTGGTGCGCCGATCCGGCGTGGTGGACGCAGACCATCGCCTTCACAGCCGCCGCCGGGCACGTGCGGGGTGAGTGAGAAGTCGATTCCTGGCAGGGAGGACAGATGCGGGTCGGGCTGCACGCGCTGGGCATCGGCACTGGCGCTCGCCCGGAGGTTATCCGGGCTGTCGCCCTCGCGGCCGAGGCGGCCGGGTTCGCCACCTTGTGGTCAGGGGAGCACGTGGTGCTGGTGGACCAGCCCAGGTCACGCTACCCGTACTCGGCCGACGGCCGGATTGCAGTTCCGGCCGAGGCCGACTGGCTGGATCCGCTGCTCGGCCTGAGCTTCATCGCTGCCGTGACCACGACGATCGGGCTGGCGACGGGCGTGCTGCTGCTCGCCGAGCACAACCCGGTGGTGTCAGCCAAGCAAGCCGCGACGCTGGACGTGCTGTCCGGGGGGCGGCTCACACTGGGAGTAGGTATTGGCTGGTCGGCCGAGGAGTTCGCCGCGCTGGGCATCCCGTTCGCCCGGCGCGGCCCGCGCACTGCGGAGTACGTCGCCGCCATGCGCACGCTGTGGGCCGATGACCTCGCCTCGTTCAGCGGCGAGTTCACCCGGTTCGAATCGGTGCGGGTCAACCCCAAGCCGGTCCGCGGCCGGCGCATTCCGGTCGTGATCGGGGGAAATAGCGATGCCTCACTCGGCCGAGTGGCGGCCTTCGGGGATGGCTGGTACGGCTTCAACCTCCCTCGGCGAGCGGTCGCCGAGCGGGTGGCGGCCCTGGCCGAGCAGTGCCAGCGGCGCGGCCGCAGCGTGCGCGAACTGAGCGTGGCCGTGGCGCTGGCCGACGGCAGCCCCGGCATGCTGCCAGAGCTCGCCGGGATCGGCGTGACGGAGTTCGTGGTGGTGGCAGAGCCACCAGCCGATCCGGCCGCCGTCACCACCTGGGTGGAGGAGCTGGCAGCCCAGTGGGGCGTCACACCCGGGCAATAGCTCCGGCCGCCCGGCCGACGACGTAGCCGAGCGCCGTGCGTCGGGACGAGGTCGCTTCACATCTGCCCCGTAAACCCCACCGGACGTAGCCAGGCAACCAGCGCAACCAATGGTCGGACCGCTGTACCCATTCTTATAGTTACAGAGTGCCGTTCATTGGTTCGCGGCCTGGCTGGCGCCAGGACTATCAGGGCAAGAGATGGGCTGAGATGGCGCCTGTCCGTTGCTGAGCTGGATCGGGCACGAGCGCATCGCGATCAGCGGCGTGCCCTCGGCCCGGGCGGTGGCGTGCCTGGCGGAGCAGGGCGTGACGCATGTGGTCAACTGCCGGCCGCGGGTACAGGTGCGGTGGTCCGGGGATCTGGCGGCCGAGCGGGCGGCCTTCGACCCCGGGCGGGTGGCGCATGCGCCGATGCAGGATCACGGCCTGCGGCAGCGGCCCGCGGTGTGGGCGGCGGCATTAGCGGGGATCGTCGCGCTCGCCTTGCTCGGTCTTGAACGTGCCGAAGCCCGGCGGTGATAGTTCGGCAGCGCATGAGGATGGTCCAACGTGGAGGTATGCAGCCAGACGCGGTTCACCGAGGGGGCCAGTGCCCAGGCTCCACCGACCTGCCCGCCGGCGGTCACGCCAGCGCGGGTTCCGCGTCTTCCAGGCCCGCGCGGATCATGTCCCGCAGTTCGGGCGTGTCGTCGTGGCCGTGCCTGGCCACGGCGTGCGCCACGGCGGCGTCAAGGACCTCGTCTTCTTGGCCCGCGATGGTGAGCGTGCACCCGATCTCGTTGGGTACCTTGCGGCAGTCGATCATTTTCCTGGCCATGACGGTCTCCTCTCGGTTCATGCGGGGTTTCGCCGCCCATGGCAGCGGCTCGTAGCGAAGTGCCTCCTTCTCATCTGTGATCCAGCAGATGGCAAGAAACGGCGTATCGTCTATACGGAGAAGTCCGTACGGTCGCAGGGGGGATCATGGCGACTGCGAGTACGGTGCGCGCGGCGCTGGCCACGGTCGAGGCGGCAGACGCGGCTGCCAGCCTGACCGAACTCCCCGTTCTGCTGCTTCCCGCGCTGGTGAACCTCATCGGCGCGGACTCGGCACTGTGGACCGAGCTAGACGTGACACCCGGCCTGGGCCAAACGGCCGGTGCACTGCCCGGCCGGGTCGTCAGTTATCCAGAGCCGCTGCTCTGCGAGGAAACGGCACTGGCTCTGGAACGGCATGCGCAAGCATTTCCGCTGACCCGTCACACCCGTCCCGGCGGCGACGGCCGGCCGATCCGGCGGTCGGATCTGCAGAGCATGCGCAGCTTCCGCGGCAGTGGAATGTACGCTGACGTGGCGCAGAAGGTAGGCGTCGACCAGATGCTCGCCGCTGCGCTCAAGCCAGAGGGCCTGCATGTCTGCATCTCCCTGAACAGGGCCGGCTTTGACTTCACGCCGGCGGCGGTCGATCTGCTGACCCGGCTCCGGCCGCTGCTGACTCGGCGCGTGGCGCGGTTGGCGGCGGGCCAGGCGATGCTGGCCCGCCGGACACTCCCTCTGCAGTTGACCGCGCGGCAGGAACAGGTGCTCCGCCTGGTCGCTGACGGCCTGACCGATGCCGCGATCGGGCACCGTCTGGGCTGCAGCCCTCGGACGGTGGACAAGCACCTGGAACACATTTACCGCAGGCTGGGCGTCTCCTGCCGCACCGCAGCCATTGCAGCGGCTCGGCGCGCATCAGCCTGATCGCGCACATCACAAAACCGCCGAGCCGCTTGTCCCAGCGGTAGGAGATCCCGGCCTTCGGCAGCCATCGCTCGAGTTCCGCGCGCGCCACGTGCCGATGGCGGCGGCCGCGAAAACCCTTTGCGGACGGGGCGGGGATGCCGCACGCTTGCTGGCGTGTTCCGGTTCGCCGTCCTGGTCGCCTGCGCGCTCGTCCGCGCGGCGATGACGGCTGCCTTTGCACTGCTGTCGTCGGCGGGCCTGCTGCCCGTCGACGGCGCGCGAGGCTGACCCTTCCCCGTTCGCTTCGGTGACCCAGCGGGGGAGGGTGGCGCATCGCGGGTCAGCGAGTGCAGCAGGAGGAACTAGGAGCAACCAGTGACGACCAAGCAGGCGTACGTCCGTGACAAGCCGCACCTCAACATCGGCACGATGGGGCACGTTGACCACGGGAAGACCACGTTGACCGCCGCCATCACGAAGGTCCTGGCAGACCGGGGGATGAGCAGGTACGTGCCGTTCGGGCAGATCGACCGCGCCCCCGAGGAGGCCGCGCGGGGCATCACCATCAACATCGCGCATGTCGAATACGAGACCGCGACCAGGCACTACGCGCACGTCGACATGCCGGGCCACGCGGACTACGTGAAGAACATGATCACCGGTGCGGCGCAGGTCGACGGCGCGGTCCTGGTGGTCTCGGCGCTGGAGGGCGTGATGCCGCAGACCCGGGAACACGTCGTGCTCGCCCGGCAGGTGGGGGTGTCGCATGTTGTCGTGGCGCTCACCAAGGCCGATGCGGCCGATGAGGAGCTCGCCGAGCTCGTCGAGCTCGAGGTCCGCGAGCTGCTGTCCGCCTATGGGTATCCCGGCGACCAGGTGCCCGTGGTGCGGGTCTCGGGGTTGGCGGCGCTGGCCGGGGAGCAGCGATGGGTCGCGTCGATCCTGGACCTGCTCGACGCTGTCGACGCCTGCGTGCCGGTACCCGAGCGGTACATTGACGCGCCGTTCTTGATGGCCGTGGAGAGCAGCATGACGATCACCGGCCGCGGTACGGTCGTCACCGGCGCGATCGAGCGCGGTCAGGTGCGGATCGGTGACCCGGTGGAGCTCATCGGGCTGGGCGCGGCGGTGAAGTCCGTCGTCACCAGCGTCGAGACGTTCGGCAAGACGATGGACAGCGCGCAGGCCGGCGACAACGCGGCGCTGCTGCTGCGCGGCGTCGGCCGTCACCAGGTGCGCCGTGGCCAGGTGCTCGCCGCGCCGGGCAGCCTGCGTGCGCACCAGCGCTTCACCGCCATGCTGCACTTGCTGTCGGCGGCCGAAGGCGGCCGGCGCACGCCGGTGCGTTCGGGGTACAGCCCGCAGTTCTACGTCCGCACCACGGACGTGTCCGGCGTGCTGGACCTCGGCGGCATCGGCGGCAGCGGCGACCGCGCCGCCGTGGCCTCGGCCTCGCCGGGAGAGACGGTGCAGGTCACCGTGGCGCTCGGCAAGCCGGTCGCGCTCGACCCCGGCCAGACCTTCGCGGTCCGTGAGGGCGGCCGCACCGTCGGCGCGGGTACGGTCACTGCCTTGCTCGACTGAACCAGCGGGTGCGGGAATGCCGGGTCCCGCACCCGCAGCCGGTAGAACTGGCGCATGAGTGAACTACTGGGCGGCCTTCAGGACCGGACGTTCGCAGGGGCGACCGCCTCGACCGCCGTCTCCTACCCCCCGGATCGGCGGCTGAGCGCAGCGCAGCTGGGTTCCTACCTTGACCGGCGTGCCTTCGCCGTGGTCGCCTCCACCCGCGGGAACGGCCGGCCGCACGCGGCACTGTCGGTCTACATCCGGCGCGGCATTACGTTCTGGCTGCCGACCATGGCAGGCTCGGTCCGGGAACGGAACCTGCGCGGCACGCCATGGCTCACGATGGTGATCGCGGAAGGGGATCACCCTGCGCACATCGCGGTGATCATCGAAGGGCCTGCCGAGGTCATCGCGCCGCCGCAGGTGCCCGCGGACGTGCGGGCCGCCGCCACCGGCGACTGGGTCAGCACCTGGATCCGCCTGACGGCCGAGCGCCTGCTGTCCTACGCAGACGAAAACGCGGAGCCCTAGCTCTTGCCTCCTTCGGGTCTCGGCCCGGCCGCCTCGCTCGCAGCGAGTCGTACTGCCTGCGTGGATATGCGGCCGGCCGGGCATGATGCCATGGCAGCATCGGCTGCTCCGGGTTTCCGGGAAGGAGGACGCCGATGGCCGAGGATGACAAGAGCGCAGCCGACGCAGGTGCCCGACTGGTCCATGAATTTACCGGCCAGCTGCGCGCAATCACCAAGAAGCTGGAGGACATGGCCGGGTTCAGCGGCGGCCATCCGCTGGCGCCCAGCGCGCTGCCGTTGCCCGGCGGCTTCTCAGCGGCCCAGATGACGACGATCGCCGACAGCATCGCCGCGCAGCGACGCAGCATCGGAGCGCTGCAAGCCCAGCTGTCCGCCTTCGACGAGCAGCTCGCGGTGCTGGAGCGACTCCTCGAACCGCTCGCGGAGTGGAGCAGGACATGGGCCGATCTTGAACAGCGGCTGCTACACATGGGCCGCGGACCGGGACATGCGCCACCGCTGCGCCCGGGGACCTAACGCCACTAGGCTGAGGCCGTTGCCGTGCTCGCCGCCAAAACAACGTCGTGGCCGAGAGGAGCATGATATGAGCGTTTACAAGGTGATCGAGGTAATCGGGACAAGCACTACATCATGGGAGGACGCGGCCTCCGAGGCGGTTAAGACGACTGCACAGACGATCCGTGACCTCCGCGTGGCCGAAGTCGTCAAGCAGGATATTCACCTGGACGAGAACGGGACCATAACGTACCGGACCAAGCTCCAGCTCTCGTTCAAGTACGAACACGAGTCCTGACCAAGGCTCTTGCCCGGCGGCCATTGCGAGCAGAGTCCGCGGTGACGCGGAAGTCGCCGATTCAGCGATCCGGCTATTCTCGGAACGCATGGAACGCGCTTGCTGGAAACAACGCGCTTGCTGGAAACGCTGCCAAAATGCGATCAACTGATCCACGAATAAGCATGCCAGGCGTTCCGGCCGCGGGGCCCCCGGTGCTGCGCAGGCGGGACCGCACGACCGCGGGGGAGCCGCGGCTGGCCGAATCCCGCAACGTCGGCCCCGACGTGCTGCTGCTGGTCTACCGCCCGTGAGGCATCATCACCGGCCGCGCGAGAACCACGGTTCGTTCGGATAAAAATTTTGCCGAACGGTCCATGGTTTCCACGCAGCACCCAACGAAGTCCCGCACCACGGGGTTGGCGTCGGCGGCAGGCGGCCACGCGACCCCGACCTGGCTCGGGCTGACGCCGGTGACCGGGCGGTAGGTGACGCCGGGGCGGGCGTAGTAGCGGGCGCCGGATTCGGGCGCCAGCGCGACGCCGTCGCCGTTGGCGATGGCGGTGAGCCAGTCTTCGGGCTGGCCGGTCTCGGTGACGGCCCCGACCTTGACCGGGTGGCCCTCCCGCTCGCCGGCGGCCAGCCACCAGTCGCGCCACCAGCCGGTTTCGGCCGGGGCGGCGACGAACGGCTCATCCCACAGGTCGCGGAAGCAGATCTGGTCACGCCCGGCCAGCGGGTGGCCGGCGGGCAGCGCCACCCAGCGCGGCTCGGCGAACAGCACCTCGGTGCGCACTCTGTCCTGGCCGGGGAAGGGCAGCCGAAGCAGGGCGACGTCGACGTCGCCGCTGGCCAGCCCGGCGGTGGGGTCGGTCCACGGTGCGGCCCGCATCTCGACCCGCCAACCGGGCCTTCGTTGGCCGAACGCCGCGATGATCTCCTGCGTGGCCTCGTTGGCCGCGCCGGCCAGGAACCCGACCCGCAGTACCCGCGCGGCCCGGCTGGCGGCGGCCTTGGCCTCCCGCAGCGCCTGGTCGAAACCGGCCAGCAGTGCGGGGGTTGCACCGGCCAGCGCCTGGCCCGCCGCGGTGAGGGTCATCCCGGCCCGGGACCGGGTGAACAGCCGCAGGCCGAGCTGGTTCTCCAGCCGCCTGATCTGCTTGGTCAGCGCCGGCTGGGACACGAACAGCCGTTCCGCCGCCCGGGTAAGGTTGCCTTCCTCGGCCACCGCGGCGAAGTAGCGCAGCAGCCGCGTGTCGACATCCATGCCATCAGGTTATGGAAGCGTGTATTGGACGCGGTGCCCGGGTCGGCCGAGGCTTGATTATGTGTCCGCCGCCTACCTGATCGTCACGATCGCCGCGATCGCGGCCAACGCCTGGGCCACTGCCGTCGACATCGCGCAGCCCCGATGGCTTCTCGCCACCATGGCCGAGGTGGGCGTGCCGCGGTCCTGCCTGCCGCCGCTCGGCGCGCTCAAGGGCGCCGGGGTGGCCGGGCTCGTGCTCGGGCTGCTGGGCGTGCGGCCCCTCGGTATCGCCGCCGCGATCGGCCTCGTCCTGTTCTTCGCCGGCGCCCTCACCGCCCATGTCCGCGCCCGCGTCTTCCACAACATCGCGGTCCCCGGCGCCTACTTCGCCCTGGCCGCCGCCTCCGCGGCCCTGGCCATCGCCCACTGACCGGCCGCCCGTAGGCGTCCGGGACCGTGCTAGCCGTACCTCAGGTTCGGGTGGCTCCACGGTGGATCTCCGGTTCGCGCGCATCGAGCATTGATGTCAGGTGACCGGAGTGGCCGGCACCGCAGCTCACTGGAGGCATTCAAATGTCCGCAACGACTAACAACGTCCCCCCGCGGTCAGTTCTCATGAGGCTCCTGGTCAGGTCATGGGAATACCGCCGTCCCCGTCTCGCGATCGGCGTGCGCCGTGCCTCTGGCGTCTTCAACGTCGTCCTCGGCGTGGTTCTGCTGGGTTCCGCCCCGTGGACGGGGCCGCTGGCCGCGCTGGGGTTGCTGCCGCTGGCGGGGGCGGCACTGATCTTCTGGACCGTCCACCACTTGGAGAGCAGTGTCCGCGTCTAGCCACGAGAGTGGCCGCCGGTTGTGGCCCGGCGGCCACTGTCGTTCTGGAGCATGCTGCCGCGCCGCAGCTTTCCGCGGATACTAGGGACAGAGGCATTCCGATGAGCGCACCGACTGACAACGTCCTTCCCCCGCGATCCGTTGTCATGAAACTTCTGGTCAGGTCATGGGAATACCGCCGTCCCCGTCTCGCGATGGGCATCCGTCTTGCCTGCGGCATCTTCAACGTCGTCCTCGGCGTGGCTCTGCTTGTGCTGTTCCTGGTCGGGATCCCGCTGGCCTGGCTGGGGTTCGTGCCGCTGGCGGGCGCGGCGCTGATCTTCTGGACCGTCTACCGCCTGCAGCAGGACAGCGTCGGACGGGTACGTGAGCTTGAGCAGTCCCGAGCCCACTTGGTGGACGACTCGGCCGCGAGGTTGCGCGAAATCGAGCGGGACCTGCACGACGGCGCGCAGGCTCAGATGATCGCCGTCGCGATGAAACTTGGCCTGGCCAAGGAAAAGCTCAGCGGCACGATCAACGGGACCGCGCAGCCCGAGCTTGAGCGGATCCTGGAGTTGGTCGACGCCGCCCACCGCGGTGCCAAGGCGGCCGTCACCGAGCTGCGTGACCTGGCCCGCGGCATCCACCCGCCCGTTCTCGACCACGGCCTCGGCACCGCGCTCACCACCCTCGCCGCGCGCAGCCACGTACCGGTTGAGCTCGTCGTCGACCTGCCCGAGCGCCCCTCGGCCGCGATCGAGACCATCGCCTACTTCTGCGCGGCGGAACTGCTCACCAACGTCACCAAGCACAGCGGCGCCCGGCATGCCACGCTGGCGGCAGTCTGCGTGCCCGGGCTGCTGCGAGTGCGGGTCAGCGACGACGGCTCCGGCGGTGCACGCCTCGAGTCCCACGGCGGCCTGGCCGGGCTCGCCGAGCGCATCGGGACCGTCGACGGCAGGCTGCAGGTCAGCAGCCCGTACGGAGGTCCCACGGTAGTCACCGTCGAGTTGCCGTCCCACGCCTGAGGTGAACTGGAGCGCCCGATGCGGATTGTGATCGCCGAGGACTCAGCGGTGGTACGGGCGGGTTTGGTCGAGATCCTGGCCGATCGCGGGCACGAGGTGCTCGCCGCCGTCGGCAACGCCGAGGACCTGAGGGCTGCGGTCGACGAGCACCGGCCTGACGTCATCGTGGTAGACGTGCGGATGCCGCCCGGTTACACCGATGAGGGGCTGCGCGCCGCGATCGCCATCCGCCGTGACCACCCCAAGACCGGGGTGCTGGTGTTCTCGCAGTACATCGAGACCCGGTACGCGGCCGACCTGCTCGGCGCGGCGTCCAGCGGCGCGGCGGGCGTCGGGTACCTGCTCAAGGACCGGGTCGCCGACGTCAGCGAGTTCGTCGAAGCGCTGAGCCGGGTGGCGGCGGGCGGCACCGCCCTCGACCCCGAGGTCGTGACGCAACTGTTCGGCGCGGCCCGCCGCGCCGACGGGCTCGGCTCCCTCACGGCCAGAGAGCGCGATGTCCTGGGTCTGATGGCCGAGGGCCGGTCCAACGGCGCCATCGCCGGCACGCTGGTGATCTCCGAGCGGGCCGTCGAGAAGCACGTCGCGAACATCTTCAGCAAGCTCGGCCTGGCCCCCTCGGACGCCGACCACCGCCGGGTGCTCGCCGTCCTCCGCTACCTGGAGCCCTGACCGGCTCCGATTCGTCAAGCCTCGAGTGAAGCCCGCCATCAGCTCACGGGAGGGTGCCGGGCTTGGCCCGCACCGGACCTGATCCCGATGGCCCCGGCCACACTGATGCCGGCGGCGCAGACCGCGTAGCCGCAGGCGGCGATGAGCGTGAACAGCAGCGGATGGCCCCAGCCGAGGTGACCGGCCAGGTGCGCCGCTCCACCTCCCGCAATGGCCGCCAGCACGCCCGCGCTGAACCA
>Ga0335075_10017368_pt1 | contig 10698 bp, 8 predicted proteins | sample Lox_Sample_24_FD_206723 | JGI IMG/M metagenome (GOLD analysis project Ga0335075, IMG submission 206723) | Soil microbial communities from Loxahatchee National Wildlife Refuge, Florida, United States - Lox_Sample_2.4 | ecosystem: Environmental > Terrestrial > Soil > Wetlands | place: USA: Florida... | reverse complement strand
AAGGGTTGAAATTTGGCCTCGTAGAGCGTTTCGTTAACTATCAAAGCTAACGTGCATCCCTACGTCGAGGGACGCACCCCGTGACGGGACAAACCATAGGTACTTTGAATTCAAGCGACTTTGACTCTGTCAGCGCAACGAATTTTCCTGAAGTTTGATATCAGTCATGTCGTGTGCCCAATCCTGAACGCTCCATGCCCCGGCACTGCGAAAACTACATTCGTATCGTCGCCGCCCCCTTGATTTGCGGAGAGCCTCTTTTCCATGGCGTAACAGCACTCCTCCACCGCAGCCCCACCATCGAGCTCTTTTCGCCTTTCAAATTCATAGAACAGTCTGACCTGGGTTTCCGAGTCTTACCCCCATGCTGAGCAGTAATTGTTAGCCCTATGGCGACCGTGACGCGCTGCATTATGCAACGTTGCCCACATCGGTTGGTACCTCTGATCGAGCGATCAAGGATCCCTGGTCAGGTTGAGATAAGTCGGCATACCCCTTATTAATAATTACAGTGTATTTTAACTCACCTTTCATAATGTAAAACCCCTTCTCTTCGTGCCTGTGGCGGTTGGCCCTGTGGCTGGCCAGGTCTGTGGCTAAGCGATGCCATCTGAACCTGGGCCATGCTTTGCGGTGCGAGAACACTCGACCAGGGCCAACGTGTTCGGATAATACTTGTAACACCAATTGGACGAAATATCTGGTATCGTTCGACCCTCTGAATGTAATGTCTGCCATACACAATACTGTGAAGAAGCGTTGAACTAAAACTCGCAGCAAAATCCCACGACCTTTTCGCGCCAACACTACAGCTGATGCAAAGCGTCTCCAACGACGCGTGCTATCCATCCAGCATCTCCCTGCCACTCCTAAACGCATGCGGCGAATTGTGACCGATTCGCAGCATGCAATAGACCACATTAACGCCCTCTCTATACGCCTGACTGCAGCCACTCCGTCCTCCCATGTGCTAGATTCCTGTTACCCTTTCGACTTATAACCCAAGATGTCGAAAATGGAAGCGGCCACAGAGCGCTTTCGTCACGACGATACACAACCGTCTGGCGTCGACAGCGATACCGAGGGTGACAGACCACGGTATATTTGGACGATGCCGCCTCGAGATGCGCGCTTCGATACTTTCAAAAGAGCAGTCTGTCTAGACATTCGTCGTACTGTGAGTACGAAGTCCCAACTGGCATACTACAAAAATGTTGAAAGCGATATCAGTACGCCCAGGATGAGAGCTTTGCCATCGAAGGCCATCATAGAAACGATTGCGATCTGGAAGCGGATCTCATAGAGAATATATTTACAGAATATGGCGACGATAGCACCAAAGTCATGTAAGCACTCCACACCATCTTAGGAATACTCTACTAATTTACAGAATCTGCTTGCGCTCGCGCGATCCAAGGGACGGTCTATTACCTCTTCCTATGACCGAGAAAGTGTACATGAAGATCGCGGAGCGATACAAATTTTCACCCTTGATCTTCAAAGTCCTCTACACGGGCCTGGCAACTGTGTGCCGGTACTCCTCAGGAGAACTAGAACGTATGTCGCTACCCACGTTAGTCAGGACGCTCCGAACAAGCTTCCTCTAATATGAGAACAGACTGCATATTCCAGCAGAATGCTACGGGCAAATGTTCCATGAGCATGATCATTTCTTATGATGTGGCCAAAAGATCCACCATGGCTCTTGTCTTCGGCGCCCGTCAACATGAGGCGGATTCATTCATTGACCTCTTAGTTGATGGTAGTCGGACATCACATTGGAGTGTGTTACCTCTTGCTGCCTTGGAGTTGACAGCAGATGACTTCTCAAACCAGATCAATCTCAGACACAATGATGTTTGGAAGGTTGGGGACTCCTTGAAGATGGACACTTGGGCAACTGATAAAGACAAGTTCGACATTAAGAGTTTGGACCTTACTGGCGCCATACGTTTGCTGAATAGCTTATTCGTCGAGCTTGCATACTACAGCCAAGCTTGCCAGACATCACAGAGTCTACTCGGTGATATTGAGAAAATGGTAGAATTGGACTCAGTCGGCTCAGAGAGTCGATCTACACGAACATTTAAAGCTGTCAAAGAGGATATCCAACGTCTCAAGAGCTGGTATGATGGCATACAAGCCCGGAGCGACTACCTCACACGACGCGCTGAGGCACTGTTCCAGACGGTAAATGCATGTCACTTACGTAGAAGATATGGCTAATCCTGGACTCGCAGGTCTATAGCCTGATCTCGCAACGAGACAGTGCCATTAATCTCGAAATCGCCCAGAGGTCGGGTCAAGTTGCCGAACAATCAATGGATATAGCTCAGCTGAGCCGGAAAGACAATCTCGCAATGAGAGAGGTCGCGATTGCTGCTGCGAAAGATTCTGCCACCATGCGCGTCATCGCTGCAGTCACACTGTTCTTCCTGCCACCAACTTTTATAGCAGTAAGTTCTCAACTGTCGTCCTTCAGAGGCACTATACGTTTAACTGGATCTCCAGACCTTCTTTAGCACCTCATTCTTGGACTTTAAGCCGACGCTTCCTGGCGATCGCGTGTCTCATTGGATATGGCTGTACTTTGTCCTTACCATCGCTCTGATAGCTCTTGTCATGGGTTTTTGGAGATTGAGTACACGGCACGCGCTCAAAAATATCCCCTCAAGTCCATAGTGGGGCCAAATGTGTTCGATTGTCCTGACAAGAACTGATACAAGCGGGAACGGACGTGAAGGACTGGCACTGATCGAAGCATCTTCTTGGTGTCCGAGCAGTGTCAGGAGGCATCAGATATATAAGGATAGCTTTCATTCGTACGTTGCCCATGTCAGCCAGATACACGTAGCATTTGGCAGCCCGCTGGTACCAACGGAACATGGATGTAATAGTGTCTTGAAGCTCCTGACTATTTGACTTGTCGATGCCAAATCTGTCACCCGCGCTGAGTTTTCCGAGGCTTTGCAGCTTTGGTCAGAGCTTAAATTTCCACGCTTCTCAGCTGTATCATTTCCTCCCGACTTGTTTTGTATCCACTCACGTGCTATAGGCAGCCACACTCTGATTCATGTCAGGTAGGCAGCATCTAAGGAACTTCGTGGACATTCAAAGCAGATATCTTTCTTACCCCTTTAACAAACTGATGGTTATCTTTTTAGCTTAGCTTTGCTCTTATCTGTTACTCCGTACAGCTTAAGGCCGCAACGGGTCGGTTCCTGAAGAATACCGACCTCTGAGCGCTGTACGTTACGGTATTACCAGAACCCGTTGCACTTCCCTTCCGTCAGACCCATTAGATTTGCAATATTGGCAATAAAAATGTCGATATCCAATCATGGGATGCACTGGAGTGGAGGGTGCCGCTATCGAGTACTCTGTATTCTGGGGAAAACTACATTCCACACTATCTATAAGCTCGCAGACACAGAAAATGGGCGATCACTTGCAGCCAAAGAATACGCGAGAAAATTCACCAAATTCTTAGACATGCAGATACATTTACGGCCTGCATTGCTACATGACAACATCGCTAGGTACCTGGGGTACCACGCTTTCGAAGATCACCACTACATTCTTGAAGAGTACGCCCCTTATGGGACCTTGGGTAACTTCCTTGGACTCACAAACGTTTTGTCTGAAACCGTCGCAAAGCGTTTAGGGCGCCAAACCCTCGGCGCTTTATCGTATTTGCATGGGAAAGGCATAATCCATCGCAACATTGCGCCAACAGCAATATTGATTGCTTCGGTAGATCCGTTCATCATCAAAGTGTCAGATTTAGATCTTATGGCAATGGGAAACGACGAGGAAGAGCTCAGGACATTCTGCGGAACACTTTTATACTGTGCGCCTGAAGTATATCCCCAGTACGAACAATTTCTTGCAAAATACAACCTGAAGAGACCATGGACTGCCAGCGGGAACGCAAGGACAAATATACCTTCTCGCCATGGCATTTCATTTACTGTCGATATATGGTCTTTCGCTGTTGTCTTGTGGCATTCTCTCTGCGCCACGCATCCTTTCAGAGTCCGAGCTGATAAAACAGGCAGCGGGATGCTCGAAGGGATCCTCGAAACTGAGCTGCGGAGCGATCCTCTCAAGGAATACGAGACTTCTGATACGGCGTGCGACCTCGTCTTCATGATGTTGAATATCTATCCATCGCTACGACCCACAGCAAAAATGTGTTTACAACACCCATGGTTTTCTGAGGATGCAAAAAGCTCTACTGATGTGATCAGATATGGGCTCCAAACTGGGCTGGCTGCTGAGATAAGCGGGTCAGGAACTGGAATGCCAACTGGCATGCAGAAAAAACGCAAACATGACCAGGAAGCCTATGTTGATGGAGATGGTCAACTCGACGTCATCAGCGATAGACTCAGTAACGCTGAGTCTATCAGTTCTCGGGCTCTTGTGGGAATTCGCCTCTCTGAAGCATTGATTCAGACAACGGATAGCTCCAAAAGAAAAGATGTAATCCGACCCACTTCTACGGCTTTCGGAAACCGTCGTCAAATTGGTGAAGGCGAGCATCTTGACTATAAGAGTCGAGAAGAACTGCCATACGTTCATGTCAAACATTTGGGGATGGGTAGTTATGGAACTGTTGACATGGTCAAAGATCTAACCAACGGCCGATACTTCGCGCGGAAAATACTGCGAAAACGGTACAACGAGGATTTCGATTCAGTGCGAATCCAATTTCTCAACGAGATCCGTATATTGGCGAGCTTGTCCGCACGACGCCACATAATACGGATTTTCGCTTCTTACTCCTTCGATATGGAGTTGGCTCTCATCCTCGAACCTATCGCTGATTCTGGATCACTGGCCCAATTCCTCTACGATATCAGTTGCGACAAGGAACGACGTCCAAATTGCGAAGACCGCAAGTTTCTCCAACGATCCTTCGGATGTCTCGCTAGTACTCTAGCTTTTGTTCACCAAAAGCAAGTCCGACATAAGGATGTTAGTCCTGGCAACATCCTCGTCCATGAGAAAAACGTAATTTTGTCGGATTTTGGGATTGCCATTGACTGCACAATGCTATCTCGTACCACTACGACTGGCATACCAGGGCCCGCAAACCACAGATATAGTGCCCCTGAAGTTCTCGCTGGAAATGGAGCCAGAAATCGGAAATCTGACGTATTCTCTTTAGGCAGCGTTTTTGTCGATATAGTTTCCATTTTGGATCCTGGTTGCATACCAATGGACAAAACAGGAAGCTTTTACTCTCAGAAAGCCTACTCGATCTGCTCTGTAATGGCAGATCAGGTCACCGATGAGCTCAATCCACTCTCTTTACCAAAAGTCGTTCTCAAGGCGATATCACTAATGTTGAGAGTGGACATGAGCCAACGCCCCACTGCTGAGGATATTGTCTTGCTGCTGAGCCAGAACCATTGCCTTTTTTGTACAGACTGCGCACAGGACATTCCGGTGACCCGTCGCAATATCTCTTCATGAGTGGGACCTTGGAATCAAATTTTTGAAGCGGAGGGACTGGAACTAGGCAGCCTGGCCTCGGGGCTGCGGAATTAGGCTATAAAAGGGGCTGCCAATTCTGGCTCACAGAGGCACTAAGAAAAGGGGCGAAAGGAGAATGGATAGTATATTGCTATCTGGGAGAGAGACTGAACTTGGAGAGAGTTGCCCACCCCAAAATTCACCTAAATCGCACAAGATCATTTTAGGCAGCTTAAGCACTCATTGGTCCCATTTCCTGTACCTCAATTTTATTATCCGAGTGGTTCAATCAACTTTCAATGCGAGGGCACAGAATCAGTTGCCTTTGTCAATTCTATTTCTGTGTATCAAGCTTATGCGTAATATAGATGGAAGGGGCGTGAAATAGGGGGTTTATGGGATTTCGTGTGGGAGCATGACATTCTCTTCAGATATTATTTAGTGTCATCCTTCCAACCGATCCTCTGCACACCATAGTAGAGCTCAAATCCCTTAGCTTTGCCATGAGCCATATTCATGGTGCGAACATACGTCGGGATGGAAGCCTTCTCACTTTCAATAACTGCTGGGAGCGTTGTGTCGTTCAGGTCGTCCGCGGTGTACCACTTCTGATGGGCCTTATTCAACACAAGGTAAACCTTTTGGGGGTCCAATTCGAATCTCTCATCGGCGTCTGCAGGAGTGGAGCTGACAATCGACACATCGACGCAGTCCTTAACCGACTTTGGTAGCATTGTCATGGTTTGAACTTTGAATATTCCGTCTGTGGTAAACGTCCGCATCATCACTGCGCCTTCTTTCTCAAGCTGCTGCAGTTGGGAGACGTGAACCACACTTCCGGCACCCTTTTCGAATATAAGGGTGTTTGCGCGCCAAACAATTGGCTTCGGTCTTTCTGCAAGCGCATTCGCAGTGGATTTGGAAACCACTTCCTGCTGATATACATTCGCCTGCAATCTGCTAACCGCGCTGGAGTTGTAACTGGATCCTTGAATAAATAAAAATTCGGGTACTTGAACTGCTATAGGAATGCACAACGTGTGCTTCACCTCTTCATCGAATCCATATTCCAACGGGGAGTCCGTTCCGCAGAGGTAATCTCCTTCGTCAGAGAAATAAGGATCAAACACTGGAGGGTCATGAAACGGGAATGGGTTGGCTCGAACTCCTGGATTTCTGCCGACCATTATCGGGTCCTCAAAATCCCATATATATGTCTGTGGCAGTCCTTCGAACACCTGTGGAAAGGCGATCCTGGGCTGCGTTGGATGGAATGAAATACCTCGGGACGGCGACAAAATAGCGATCTCAGCAACTGCAAAGAAGACTGAGCATGCAACGCAGGTGTACATAGGCCCGCTCCGAAATCCGAAGTTTTGATCCCGCAAGATTTGCATTAGCCAATACTCGCCGTACGCGTTCCTTCCCTTGCACGCAGTTTTAAGTGATTCCCGGATAATGACCAGATACCTGCCGGTAGGACTGAATTTCATGGTAGCCAGTTCGTGAAATTTAATCTCAGCAATGTCGATATCATCTCGGAAGCTTTTGTAAACTAATCTGTCTACGTTATTGGATATGCTCAAGACCTGGGATTCAGCATATGTGCTCATCGGTGTCCACCGCGAGGTCGGTTCGGCTACTGGTACTTTTAGAACTGTATCCAGCATGACTGCGCGTCGGACATCCTGGCTTATTGCCGCTGGAAGTGAGATTTTCCGCTTATTTTGCTCGGATGTTGTAGCGGATTTCTCTAGTTTATGGACCTGTTCAAACGTCAAGCCCACCATCTTTTCCGTTGGAAGGATGACTTCAAAAGCGCAGATTAAGTGGTTCGAAGTGAGGGACCACAGTTCGAATCTGGCTTTCCAGGATTGAGTCCATGTAAACGGAGTCCTCGACAAGAAGTCTTCATGGAACCATTTACTGCAGTGCATTAGTTCGGGGTTTCAAGCACTATTAACAGCTTTGACTTACAATGGAACAATTAATCGTATTACAGCGAGCTCAAGTCCAGAGTCTGAAATCTGAGATTGTATTGTGATGCACTCGTCCAGTTTTTCCTTTCCCGAGGCAAGAGGAATCAGCCGCGTTTTACGAGTGCTAACCCAGAAACGAGACTTTGTAAAGGTCGGAATGCTGGGTTCCCAAATTTGGTTCGGCTGTTCTCTCAGAAGGTGTGACCACTCCCGATTAAGAACTTCAATGTCCTTGGATAAGCCATACACCAATTCAATGGCTTGTGCTGCCGGGCCTAGCGAATCATTGCTCAAAAATGAAGACTTCAGAAATCTTTTGGAGTGTACTCTCGGGTCAGGGACCTTTGTCGCTCCGAAAACCCAGGCTGCTTCGATCCATGTCGTAACTCGTAAAGGATCGTTTACAAAGGACGTCACAAGGCGAGTCAGAGTAGCAGGGCCGCCATCTAGAGTATGGAGAGATGCCGACAATGAAAGTTCCTTTGTTGAGTCAGCAAAGTGAGCAGCCCAGAAAGTCGACGCATAGTCCAGTAACGGATACTTTCTATCTACGAGGATCTTGTCGGCGGTTTCTTGTGCTGATCCAGAGAGCGGTTCCGCAGGAACAGTATAGAAGAGGTAGGCAAGGCAGACGGTAGTGATGTGAAGATGGGAGCTCAACAAACCTATCTCGCCCTGACCACTCCTCTCCCCTGCCCCGGTGCCACGCTGTTGGAAATATTCTTTGGCCGATAGGTGGATGAACTGTACCGTTCCAAACGACATAAGCTCTATCAAAGACCCGGTCAATACACCAAGATTCTGTTCAAAATTCGGGATTTCATCTTCTTTGGAGTGGCATCGCCCAGGTTCAATCGAAACTGCAATCCTGAGTCTGTCAACGGGTAAGGGCCGGTAAGCACATGCAACCCAATGGAAAATGTTCTGGATTCTGGAGTTCAATCCTTGAGGATGTTTCGAAAGTGTTCCGAAAATAGCTTCGTATAATGTATCAAGCCCTTCCAGCCGATTGATGTGAGATATCGCATCTTGTCGTTCCCGAATGGTGAGTGTTGGAGATCGGAGATACTCCATCAGCAGGCTTGCCCATAGGAACATGCCGTTGGTCCGGGGGAGAATGCGGTCAACGAGGTCCTGCGCTGAGGTAGAATCAGGCAGAAGACCCGAGTCAATCAAATCCTGGACTTCCGGGAGAAGGAAGAGAGTGATATCATCTCCGTTTACGAGATGATTTGGTTCGAATTTGTAGCATTCCTGAGAGAGCCAGGTAGGAATCATGACACTCGGACGTCCACACAGGAGCCATCCATGAAAACTCTGTTGGCGAGCCTTTCTCACTTCTGCATCGATATTCTTTATTGCAGTCATCAATTCATTGTAATTAGGGCATTCGTCCAACCCGTCAAGCACGATGAATGTGATTCCAATCTTTGGTACAAGCTGAGCGAGTAAACGTGATATTTGTTTGTCAGATGCTCTGGCCTGTCCAGTACCATATGCACGAACAAAATGGTTTGCCGTCGAGAGGATGTCTTTGTTATTTCGATGGAGGGAAAGCATTTGAGCGGTAATGGCCCTGAGTGCGTCGTGAGCCATGTTGGCTTCACCTCTTTGCTTGTCGAAGAAATAGAAGAGGACACAAGCTACGAGTTCTTGCGCCTGGTCATCCGTGTTGAAGGTATAGACTCCAAGTTGCTCGATGATTGTGGAACAAAGAACCGTCTTTCCGAATCCAGGTTTAGCTGCAAAAATTATTAATATTCAAGTATTAAGAAAGTCGGGGTAGCATGCCTTGAATAAGCATCGTCTTCTTCTGCACGCTTGCATGCGGATCGCCAACCTCGCTCTGCCATTGCTGAAACGTGGGATTGTGCGCGATCCACCCACAAGTCCCCATTGTCCTCCTGTCCTGTGCCTGTTCAAAATTCCCAAAGAAGGTTGGCGGGTCGACCCAGCCCGAGAGCTCCTTCAGATATTGTCTTACTCTGGCATCATTTTCACTATCCGAGGACGAATTCAGCGGCTTGTCTTTCTCGAGAACTTTCTTCTCCATCAAATCATAAAATCTCAAAGCCTCCTCCGTCGACGCCCTCGATATCTCCAGCTCTAGCAACTTTTCGTGATCTTTAATGTTAGAAAGAAGATTGCCGAACTGCGTGTGAATCGGCATCCTTGAGAGTTGACTGATGAAGGACGTTCTTGCTCTGAATCCTGCTCTGATACTTAGAGTGATTACCGTAATATTTTCGTAAAGTACGTACCCTGCCATTTCTTAGAAAAAATCATGCAGATATCGTGACAAAACCCTAAGATATCCCGATACAGATATGCCATCGCCTTCGCCAGCCGCGAGTACGTCTCGCCGCGTTTCATCGCTCTTGCCTGCAGCCTAGTGACAAAGTCCCCATAGATGGGAAGTGTATCGGCCAGCTGCGCGAACATGTCCGCTACGCCATCCAAGGAGGCTACATAATTCGAAACCAGCTATATCCACCATCAGCCGTCACTCCAGAACAACCTCGCGGACTCGGTGCATACCTGAAAAACCATCCTCAGTGAACCCCACACTGCAGCCGAGACGTCAGGCTTCACTTGAACGAAAATGTTCACAATTTCAAAATATGGCTCTAGCTTGCTTGAAAATGAATGGAGTTTGCGAACGAGAGCGGTCAGTTTCGTCTTGTGCACAGGATGCGCTTCCGCAAGGCATTTAAGCTCGGAGATCATGGTTTCAGCGTTCTGGTACTCTTTAAACTCCCCTTTCTCGAAGTGAGAGAGACTCTGGCGGAAGGAGGAGCATGTCTCTCTGAATATGGTTTCGGCATCTTGGGTTCTGAGAGCTGTTAACACAAGATCACTGGGAGTGCACCGGCGGGAGCCTACACGATTGTATTGGCAACCGTAGCCGACATTGTTCAGTAGAGGGAACAGCCGACTGATAGAAAAGGACTTTGTAAGAGGATCTGATGATACAACACAAGAGCGTAGTGTTCATGATGTGAATCCAGTCGCACAGCCTGACTAGACAGTTCGCTATGCGACGATGCCTTCAGCGTGGCGGTGCTGATTACCTCAGTTTGTCAAGAATTGAAGGGCTTAATAAGCAAAGTGGCTTCTTGTGAAAGGCACGGGTGGCACGGTTTTGGAGGGAGCACACAGCCAGGTATGTGACCATCATTTCCGGCGGCAAATGCACACACACTTTTGCAGGGAGTTGTCAGTAGGGGTGACATTCCTA
>Ga0335075_10017367_pt1 | contig 10698 bp, 13 predicted proteins | sample Lox_Sample_24_FD_206723 | JGI IMG/M metagenome (GOLD analysis project Ga0335075, IMG submission 206723) | Soil microbial communities from Loxahatchee National Wildlife Refuge, Florida, United States - Lox_Sample_2.4 | ecosystem: Environmental > Terrestrial > Soil > Wetlands | place: USA... | reverse complement strand
CGTCGACCCGGCCGGGGTCGTGGCGGCGTCACCGCGCGGCCGTGCCGATCTGTACGTCGCGCTGACCCGGACCACGCGGCGGCTCGGGCTCGTGATCAGCGGCGGGCTGCCGCCCGAGCTCGCGGCCCGCGATGCCTAGAGCACGTGGCGCCGCCGCAGCACCACGTACGCGGCCCAGCCGGCGGGAATCGGCAGCCAGAACGTCGCGACGCGGAACAGCAGCACCGCGGGGATCGCCTCGTGCGCGGGAACCCCGATGGCTGTCAGCCCGGCTGCGAGCACCGCCTCGACGCCGCCGATCCCCCCGGGCGTCGGCGCGGCCGACCCGACGGCGTTGCCCGCCAGGTAGACGAGCCCGGCGGGCAGCAGGGCCGGATGCGCGCCGACGGCCTGCAGCGCGGCGATGAACGCGACCAGGTAGGCGGCGGTGAGCAGCAGGCTGGCGCCCGCGCTGAGTGCTAGCCGCAGCGGGTGCGAGATGGCGTCGGCGAGCCGGGGCCCGACGCTGCGCACATGCGGCCATACGTCCTCGGTCAGCCGGGCACGAGTCTGCGGCACGGCCACCAGGATGATGATGACGGCGGCGATGACCGCGACGCCGATGAGCACGTCGGTGCCGGGCGCGATCTTGAAGCGGCTGAGCCCGGAGCCGGTGAGCAGCGCGAAGATGATCAGCAGCAGCACGGTCACGGCGATGTTCACCACCTGGGACAGCGTGACCGCCGCGGCGACGGATTCGTCGTCGACGTCCTGGCCGTGCAGATAGCGCGCGTTGACCGCAACGTGGCCGACGGTCGGCGGCATCGCGACGCCGACGAACGCCGTCGACAGCTGGACGGCGAAGCCGCGGACGATCGGGAGGCGCCTGGGCACGAACGCGGCCAGGTTCCCGGCGGCAGCCAGGTAGGTGACGGCCGAGGCGAGGACCGACAGGGCGAACCAGCCCGGGTTGGCGCGGCTGATCGTGCCGACGATGTCCGCGCCGGAGATCTGGCCGATCAGCAGGTACCCGGCGAAGGTGAGCGCGATCGCGGCGGCGACGGTGCGCCAGCGGAAGCGCTCGAGCCGGGCGGTCGGCACGGTGGCGCCGGGCCCGAGAAGCTCGCTGCGTATCTCGTTCAGGCACGCCTGGCTGGCGCGCATCGCCCGCCATCCCCAGGGCGCCAGGGCGACCGGCTGCAGAACGGCGGCGACGGCCCGGTCGTCGACGGCCCCGTATCCGTCCCGCATGGCCTTGATCGCGCCGGGCGGCCCGAGGGCCGGGGCCAGCGTGGCCAGGGCCTGGGCCAGGTCAAGCCGGCGGGTCAGCTCACTGGCGGCCGGCACTGCCGTGCCGAGCGAGCGGAACCCGGCCGACTTCTGCGACACGAACACGTTATCCGCCCGCACGTCGCGGTGCGCGACACCCGCGTCGTGCAGGCCGCGGAGCGCGGCGAACAGCGCGGCCGCCTCGGTCACGGTCACGTCAGCGCCGGGCGGAGCCCCGGGCGGCACGGTGGTGAGGAGCACCAGTATCTCGCCGGGCATCTGGCCGAACAGCAGCACCGACGGGCCGGTGACGGCCGCCTGCCGCGCCAGGGTGCAGGCCAGCGCGAGCTGCTCGAGCTGCTCCCGCGAGCTGATCGCGATGTGGCCGGTGGCCCTGGGCTCCAGCCGTGCCACCGCCCACAGCCGCCGCGCCAGGCCCGATCCCCAGGTGTCACGGCTGTACAGCCGCGCCTGGATCCGGGTGCCGTCGCTGAGGGTGCCGTCCAGCCGCGCGCGGCGGTCCCCGGCCAGGTCGGCAACTGGTGTGCCCTGGCTCCCGAGCCAGGTCCCGAGCTCGGCCGGGCCCGGCAGGACCGACGCCGCGCCGAGGATCCAGCGCATCAGCCATCCGGCCGACGCGCCGCCGAAGAACACCAGGACCACGGCGAACGGGGTGAGGGCGCCCACGGCCAGGCCGCTGATCAGCAGCGCCACAACCGCGCACGGCCACCAGCGCGACCAGTGCGACCGCCGGGTCAGATCGGTCCCGACCACGAACGCGACCAGCGCGGTGTCTACCACGAAGATGAAGGGATTGCTGCCGTGCAGCACGGCGCGCTGGACCGCGCCGTTCTCGGCTCGCCACACGGCCGTTGCCGCCACGGCCACCGCGGCACCGGTGACCCCCGCGGCGGCCGCGTTGCGCGCGTCCCGCCACTCACGGCGTATGAGCACCACCAGGGCCACGACCGCCAGCGCGCAGCAGGCAACGCCGGAGACCACTTCGGCGGCGAACGACAGCCAGCGGGGGATGTGATGCACCCACGACGAGACGTCGTCGGCCACCTCGGTGCTGCCGAGCGGAAGAGCCCGGATGGAGCCGAGCACCACCGCGGCCGCCGCCAGCGACAGCACCGCGAGAATCACGTCGGCCGGGCGGCGCACCCGTGCGGCGGCGTCCGGCCCGGGCCGGGCGGAGCCAGCCCGCGCGGCCTGCGTCACAGCACCGGGACCGGTCGGGCGCCGGCCAGCTGGGTGCATGTCATCGACCGTAACAAAACACCCGCGTGGAGCCCGTCAGCTTTGGGCCGATCTTGAACCAGATGGCGTGCGGGCTTCGTACTAACCATGATGCGCAATGCCCAGGGTCGGCGATGGCCTGCTGACCCGCGAGGAGGACGCCATGGTCAAGGAGGGCTGCCATGCCCGCTGACGACCATTGCGCGGCTGGCGGGCTGGACGCCGCCGGATGGGTGCTGGGCGCCCTGGATCCCGGTGACGCCGGGCAGTTCGCACGGCATCTCCCCACGTGCCGTGCCTGCCAGCTGACTGTTGCGGACCTCGAGCCGGCGGCCTGGATCTTCCTCGCCGCCTTGCCCGGGACGAGCGGTCCCACCCGGGGCGAATGGCCACGAGTAGCTGGTTAAGCGACCACTCGCCTTATTGCCACACCGAGGTCATAATTGTGCATGAGGCGGATTAGCACCCCGGCCGTGTGCCGGGATATCCGCCGAATTGGGAGGGATTTCTCCGGCAGGATGCCGGACTGCGGCCGATGAGTTCTGTGGGGGGACTTGATGACGTCGCTGATCGGTGCTGAAAACCCGATTGCGCTCGAAGACGCGATGCTGGTCAGCCAGATCGCTGGCGGTGACCTCGGCGAGCCGATGGAGGAGCTTTACCGCCGGTATGCCGGAAAGCTGTACTGGGTCGGGCTCCAGCTGCTGGGAAACGCCGGCCTTGCCGACGAACTGGTCCAGGAATGCTTTGTGCGGCTGTGGCGCACGGCGGGACGGTTCGACGTCGTGCGCGGCACCGTCTCGGCCTACATGTTCGTGATGGCCCGGAGCATCGCCTCTGACCTGCGCCGTCGCCCGTCCTCGCGGCCGCTGCTCGCGGCGGAGGACGCACACGTGCCCTCGCAGGCCGATAACGCGGACCAGATCCTGGAAAGCCTGATGGTGCGCGACGCCCTCGATTCGCTGTCGCCGGCGCACCGCGAAGTGCTGATGCTGTGCCACGCGGAAGGGCTGACCCAGTCACAGATCGCGCAGCGGCTGGGACTGCCGTTAGGGACGGTCAAGACCCGCATGTATCACGGGCTGCGGGCATTGAAGACCGCGCTGGTCCTGCGGGGTTTCAATGACTGACCCGGATGCCGAGCACGCGGAGGTCGCCGGATGGCTTCTCGGGCCCTTGGATCCTGACCAGTCCGGGCATTTCAAGGCGCACCTGGAAACCTGCGATCAGTGCCAGCGGGAAGTGGCGGAGCTCAGCCCGGTCTCTCACATGGTCAAGGACGTTTTCCGTGGCGTCGACCTGGCCACCGGGCCGGGGAAAACCGAGCCGCCCGCTGATCTGCAGGCCAGGACCATGACCCGGATCCGGCAGGCGTCCTGGAAGTCCCGCCGGCGCCGCGGGGACCTCCGGATGCTCGCCGTGACCTCGGCCGCCGTGGCCGTCGTCGCCGCGGGCGGGATCGGGATCGCCGTCGCCGAGGCGGCGCCCGCCGTGCTGGCGGCGTACACCACCTCGCTGCACCACGAACCCGGCACGACGGGCTCGGCGCAGGCGGTCACGACCCAGGTGGCCAGCGACTGGTCGGTCCAGATGAACGTCCAGCACCTCAAGCCGCTGCCGTCCGGCGAGTTCTACGAGTGCGTGTGGGCCCGCCCCGGCAGCCGGCCCGGTCATCCCGAGGAGATCCCGGGCGGGACCTTCACGGTCGGCGCCGGCGGGAGCGCCAGCGTCCAGATGTGGACGGCCGCCAACCCGGACACGTTCCCCACCATGAAGGTCGTCATCGAGAAGGCCGGCAGCCTGACCCAGCAGGGCACCGTCGTCCTCGTCGGAACGAGCCAGGACTGACGGGCTGGTTCAGGCGCTGCGCTGGGTGACGAACACGAACTCGTGGCCCGGGCGGTCCGGAGCCTGGCGTACCTCCAGTACCTCGTAGCCCTGGGCGGCCAGGCTCGATTCCAGTTCCTCGCGGCCGCGGAACCGCAGCGTGGAGTCCGACGTGACGACCGCGCCGTCGGCCCGGAACGTGTAGGTGTAGCGGAAGGAGACCAGCGGGAGGTTCACCGCGGTGACCTCAAAGCGCTGCTCGACCCGGCCGACGCCCGGAATGTCACGGGTGACGGCGCCGGTCCCCGCAGCCCATTCCTCCCATGCCCGGCGCTCGGGGCGGCGGGTTTCGAACACCAGGTACCCGCGGGGCCGCAGGGCGGCGCCAATGGCCCGCAGTGCCTGCGCCCAGTCCGCATCGGTGAGGAAGACCTGCGCCACGTTCCCGGTCATCACGGCGAGATCGGCGTGTGCCCGCGGCACCCCCGCCGCGCCGGCGTGCACCCAGGTGACCGCGCTGGCGCCGTCCTTTGACCGTGCCACGTCGAGGGAGGCCGCCGCCGGGTCGGCACCGATGACGGCGCGGCCGGTGCCGGCGAGCAGGATGGCCAGCGTCCCGGTGCCGCAGCCAGCATCCAGCACGCGGCGCGCGCCCAGTTCATCCGCTATGCCGGTATAGGCGGGCAGGTCGTCGCGGGGCCCGTCGAAGGCGTCGTACACCCGCGCGAGGCGCGGATGAGCGAAGATCGCGTCAGGCACCGCGGCTCGCATCGTGGTCTGCCGGCCCCTCTCTTGGCTGGGCGTCACCGGATGCGATCTTATGGAGGTATCAGCCGCCGGCGGATTCCGGGAGACCCACGATGACCGACCCGTACGAGCCACCCAGGCCACGCGACTACGCGCTGGAGCAGGAACTCGAGTCACTGCGCAAGCAGGAGCGTGAGGGGCACGCGACGCCCAAGGAGCAGCGCCGGAAGGAGCAGCTCGAGCGCCGGCTGCACGTGGACGAGCACGGCGCCGAGGTACAGGAGCAGCGGGAAGAGGAACGAGAGGAAGACCGGCACAGCGAGGAAGACCGCGCCCGCCACACCCGCTGAACCCGCCCCCCAGGCCGCCCGCGCCGCCGACCCGCCTCGGCCACGCGGTCACGCGGTCACGCGGTCACGCGGTCACGCGGCCACGCGGTCACGCGGCCACGCGGTCACGCGGCCACGCGGCCACGCGGCCACGCGGCCACGCGGTCCGAGCGCGATCAGCGCGACATTTACCTCGATCAGCGCGACATTTACTTCGTCTCAGTCATGATCACGGGGCATATGTCCCGTTTTGCGGTCCTGAGTCGAAGTAAATCTTGGGCCTATCGCGGGTTTCCTAGCGCGGAAAGGCTTGGCGGAGGCGGACCGCGATCAGCTTTTCGACGAGCGGCGCCGGGAGCGGCTCGTCGACGGCGAAGTGCAAGGAGCCCGTCGAGGTTACGTAGCCCTCGAGGTCGTCCTGAAGCTGGGGGAAGACCGAGCCGCTGTGCGGCAGGTAGCTCAGGTGGTTCTTGAACGCGGCGAACCCCGCGATGGTCTTTCCGCGGATCTTGAAGGCCGGCATGCTGTAGGAGATGCCCTGCTCGGCTTCGGGCAGGGCGTCGAGAATCGTCTGCCGCAGCCGGGCCAGCGTGCTGCGCTTGGGCTCGTCCAGCGCGTCGAGGTACTCGTCGATTTCCTGAGCGGACATCGCTCCATTGTGCCCCTAGCCAGCGAGAAGCAATCGCTGCCAGGTGTCGGCGAGGAAGCGCTCGTAGCGCTCGGGCGCCCAGCCGCGCTGGCCCACGAGCAGCTGGTACATCTCGGCCGAGTTCGTGGCCCACACCACGTCGGCGGCCTCCTCGGGCTCGAGCCGCAGCGGGGCGACGGTGGCCAGGTTGGCGACGAACCGGCGCATGTTCTCGGCGCGGCGCTCGCCGATCTCGGCCCACAGCGCGGCCAGTTCCGGCTCGGTGGGCCCCGCCTGCTGGACGATGCCCAGGACGAGCGCCATGCGGGGGGCGATGGCGGCGATGGCCGCGGCGTAGACGGCGATCTTGGTCTCGGCGTCGGGGGCGGCCTGGATCGCACGCACGTAGTCCCGCTGCTCGGCGGGGATCGCCTGGTCGGTACCGGTGATCGCGGTCTCGACCAGCAGCCGGGCCAGGTCGGGCTTGCGGCCGACCGCGGCGTAGACGGTATCCAGCGCCACCCCGGCGCGCTCGGCGATCGCGGTCATCGGGGTGGCCGAGTAGCCGCGCCCGGCGAACAGCTCGCGGGCCGCGTCCAGGATGGCCGCGCGGGTGCGGGCGGCGGCCTCGCGGCGGTGGGTCGCGTCGTAGCGCCTCTTGACCGGGCTTGGCATAGGGGTCATGATACAGATATTCAACCTAAGATACTTCGGATCAATTTGGAGGGGACCCGATGACCTACGCATTCACCTACGACGTGCCGATCACCACCGAGATCTACGCCCGCATCAAGGAGGGCCTGGGCCCAGAGCGGCCGCCGGGCCTGATCGCCCACCTCACGCTGCAGATCGAGAACGGGCTGCGCTACATCGACGTCTGGCAGTCCAAGGACGACTTCGAGGCCTTCGCGGAGAGCCGGCTGCACCCGGTCGTCCACCCGATCCTGGAGGACATGCTCGGCTTCGTGCCGCCCGAGCCCAGCCACACCACGCTCGACGTCGTCGACGCCTGGACCGACCGACACCCGGCCTGAGGGGAACCAGCGATGAGCGCCTCACCAGGAACCGCCGTGACGCCGAGCCCACCGCTGAACGCAACCGCGCCGACCGAGGAAGAGCACGCCGCGGCCACTTCGGTCGTGCACATGATCGGGGGTTTGCTGACCTCGCGGGCCGTCTACCTCGCCGCCGAGCTCGGCCTCGCGGACCTGCTGTCCGCCGGCCCGCGCAGCGCGGCGGATCTGGCACAGGCCGCCCAGGCCGATGAGGCGGCGCTGTACCGGGTGCTGCGGCTGCTGGCGGCGCTCGGCGTGCTGACCGAGCCCGAGCCCCGCTCGTTCGGGCTTACCGTCCTGGGCGACCGGCTCCGCAGCGACGTCCCGGCGTCCATGCGGAGCTGGGCCATGCTGGCCGACACCATCGGCTTTGACTCCTACATGCCGATCATCGACGCGGTCCGGACCGGCAAGACCGGCACCGAGCTCGCCTACGGCACGACGACGATGGAGCGGGTGCGCGGGGACGCCGAGCGCGCCGCCCGGTTCGACGCGGCCATGTCGGAGCGCACCGCCGCGTTCGCCCCGAGCCTCGCCGCCACCTATGACTTCAGCGCGATGCGCGTGATCGCCGATATCGGCGGCGGGCAGGGCACGCTCCTCGCCGCTATTCTGCGCCGCCACCAGCACCTGCGCGGCATCCTGTTCGACGTGCCCGACGCGGCGCGCCGAGCCGGGCGCGTGGTGCGTGACGCCGGCGTGGCGGACCGCTGCGAGATCGTCGGCGGAGATTTCTTTGCCGGAGTACCGGAGGGCGCCGACGGCTACGTCCTGGCCAACGTGCTGCATGACTGGGAGGACCGCAGCTCGGTGCAGATCCTGCAGGCGTGCCGCCGCGCGATGAATCCGGGCGGCCGTGTGCTCATCGTTGAGCGCCTCATCGCCGACGATCCGCGCGACGCCATGCCCGTCCTGCTCAGCGACCTGAACATGCTGCTGCTGTCCGGCGGGCAGGAGCGGACCAGCGCCGAGTACGGCGCGCTGCTGGCTGAGGCCGGGCTTCGGCTGAGCCGGATACAGCCGGTCGCGGTGCCCTACGGCGTGATCGAGGGCCTCGTCACATAACCGGCATGGGCGCATTGCGGGCACCGGCCGGCCGTTGGACTATGCGGAAAGGGGTGGTGAGGAGGCCGCCCACCGGCAGGAGGAGAGACCCATGGCCCGTCGCGATGTGGAATTCGACGCCGAGGGCGTGACCCTGCGGGGCTGGTTCTACCCGGGGGAGGGCGCACAGGGACCGGCCGGGACCGTGGTGATGGCGCACGGCTTCTCCGCGGTGAAGGAGATGTACCTGGACGCGTTCGCCGAGGTGTTCGCTGCGGCCGGGCTGAACGCGCTGGTGTTCGACAACCGGAACTTCGGCGCCAGTGACGGGGAGCCGCGGCAGGAGATCGACCCGTGGGCGCAGGTCCGCGACTACCGGCACGCGATCACGTACGCGGGCACGCTGCCCGAGGTAGACGCCGGGCGCATCGGCGTCTGGGGATCAAGCTACTCCGGCGGGCACGTGCTGGTCGTCGGGGCGATCGACCGGCGGGTCAAGGCCGTGGTCTGCCAGGTGCCGCTGATCAGCGGGCGGGAGAACGTGCACGCGCTGGTGCGGTCCGACTTCCGGGCCGGGTTCCGGGAGATGTTCGACGCCGACCGGCTGGCTCGGTTCAACGGCGCGCCGCCGCAGATGGTGCCGGTGGTCGCCGAGGACCCGCTGGCATCGTCCGCGCTGCCGACACCGGACTCCTGGCAGTGGTTCACCGAGACCGGGGCGACCCGCGCGCCATCGTGGCGCAACGAGGTGACGCTGCGGACCGTGGAGATGCTCGGCGAGTACGAGCCGGGCGTCTACCTGCCCTGGATCAGCCCGACGCCGCTGCTGATGGTGGTGGCCCGGGAAGATCACCTGACTCCGTCGGCATTCGCGATCGCGGCGTTCCAGCGGGCGAACGAGCCGCGCAAGCTGGTGATCCTGCCCGGCGCGCACTTCGACGCGTACGTCAAGGGGTTCGAGGCGTCGTCGTCGGCCGAGCGCGACTTTCTGGTGGAGCACCTCGGCGCCTGACGCCACCGGTTCACGGCAGCAGCCGGTAAAACCGCCAGTCCTCCGCTTCCAGCGGCAGGATCTCGGCGCGAGAGAAGCCCGCCTCCTCGGCGTAGCGGCGCAGCGTGGCCGGGCGCAGCACGGCCCCGGTCGCCGCGGTGTGCGGGTCGCCCATCGCGCCAGGCAGGCAGGACACCACGCTCCAGCCGTAGTGGTAGCGCTCCTGCTCGGAGGCGGGAGCGGTGAACTCATCGGCGGTGAGCTCGTCGGCGATGACGACCGAGCCGTCCGGCGTGAGCATGCCCCGCGCCGCCCGCAGCGCGTCCACGGGACGGGCCATGTCGTGCAGCGCTTCGAAGATCGTCACCAGGTCATACCGGCCGGACCAGCCCGGCCCGGAGGCGTCGGTGACGGCGAACGTCACCCGGCCGGACAGCCCAGCCTGTGCGGCGTTGCGCCGGGCGGCCTCGACCACGTCGGCATCCAGGTCGAATCCGTCGACGCGAACCAGGGGGTAGGCCTGCGCGATCGCGATGCTCGACCAGCCCGGGCCGCAGGCCAGGTCGGCGATCCGGGCCGATGGCTCGTCGCGCAGCCTCCGGTCGACGTCGGCGATGCCGGGCAGCCACTGTGTCCCGAGCAGGTTCAGGTACAGCGCGCGGTTGTAGTCCGGGCGGCCCTCCGGCGCCCACGGCAGCGCCGGCGGAGCGCCCCCGGTACGGAACGCGTCGGCGAGGCCGGGCAGCTGCCGCGCGGCGCGCGCGATCAGCACGCCGCTGAAGGCCCTGAAGCGGACGTCGTCGGGATCGGCCAGGACCGCCGCGTGCGCCGCAGGCAGCAGGTACCGGCGGGCCAGCGGCGCGGCCGCCGGCTCGTCGACCTCGAGCAGGCCGCTGGCGGCGTGGTGCTCCAGCCATTCCCGGACGTAGCGCTCGGCGGTGCCGGTCCGCGCAGCGAGTTCCGCGGAGGTCGCCGCGCCGCCGTCGGACAGCGCCCGGTACAGGCCGAGCCGCTCCCCCAGGTACACGGTATATAGCTCGAGCGCCCCGACCATGTCCCGGCGCAGCCTGCTGGCCAGCGCCTCCGCCGCGTCCGCCTGCTGTCCCTGGCCCGCCTCGCGATTCTCCGTCGTCATGCCTGAGAAGCTAGCCGTCGAGGCGGGCCGCCAGGCGGGCGGGTGCGATCGCCCGGTACGCGTCCTGGCACAGCTCGGCGATCTCCGCCCAGTCCGGGTCGCCGTCGAGCCGGACGCCGATCCAGCCCCGGCCGCCCACGTACGGCGGCCGGAAGAACCGGTCGGGCCCGGCGGCGGTGAGTTCCTGCTGCGCCCCGGGCAGGCCGGCGCACCACAGATGCGGGAACCCATCGCTGTGATGCCCGTCGGCCCACAGGGTCACGAACGACTTCTTTCCTGCGACAAACCAGGTAGGGGCGCCGTGACTGAGCCGCTCGGTAACCTCGGGCAGCGCCATGCAGATCTTCCGCAGGCGCCCGGCCAGGTCATCCGTCATCCGCTCCCCCGCTCGACGATGTCCGTACCGGCCATCATCCCTCAGGCACGGGCGGCAGCCGGGGCGATAAACGCATGAG
>Ga0335075_10017365_pt1 | contig 10699 bp, 6 predicted proteins | sample Lox_Sample_24_FD_206723 | JGI IMG/M metagenome (GOLD analysis project Ga0335075, IMG submission 206723) | Soil microbial communities from Loxahatchee National Wildlife Refuge, Florida, United States - Lox_Sample_2.4 | ecosystem: Environmental > Terrestrial > Soil > Wetlands | place: USA: Florida... | reverse complement strand
AGGCAATGACATCGGGTCGCACACGATTGACCATCCAGATGATCTCACCCAGCTGACGACGGCCCAGGTCACCCAGGAAGTCTGCGGTTCACGACAGGACCTGATCAGCCACGGCATCACCGACCCGGAGTCCTTCGCATATCCGAACGGGAACTACAACGCGACGGTGGAGGGCATCGTCCAGCAGTGCGGGTTTAATAACGCACGAAGCGGCGGGGGCATCTCCAATTCGAATACCACGCCGACAGCGCCGTACGTGGAGACGATCCCGCCGGGGAACGCCTACGCGCTGCGCACGATCGCAGTGGACGGCGCTGCCGATGAGAACCTCGCCGACATGCAGAGCTTCGTGAACGCCGCGTCGGCGCACGGGGGCGGCTGGCTGCCAATCACCATCCACGACGTCTGCGACGCGGGCAACTCCGATTTCAGCGACTGCATGTCCAAGTACGGTTCGGTCCAGGACACGATTTTCGGCCAGTTCCTCAGCTGGCTGGCCGCCGCGGGGCAGCCGGGCGGCGCGCCCGCCGGGGTGGTCGTGAAGAACGTCTGCCAGGTGATGAACTGTCCCTGACCAAACCGTCTCTGACCAGCTGATATAGCGCGTGTCAAGCGCATAACCATCCCAAAGTGGCGTAGGCCGGCTCCCTCTCGAGGGGGTGCCGGTCGCCGCCCGAGTAGGTGAGGCTCGACAGGTAATGCTCGAAGGAGATGACGAACGGGGCGAGCCGCGGGGCCGCGGTGACTGCGCAATAGACGGTAAAGAGGATTAGTGATTACGCATTCGCTGCCGCTGATTGCTGCTGTCTTCCGGGAAGGCGCTCGATGACCGCGGCCGAGATCTCGGAGGCGATTGACACCAAGTCTGAACTGGCCACACCGGAAGGTGCGGTCGGCGATTCAATGTCTGTGGCGCTATGGACCGTGATCAGCCGCTTCACAGGCGTCTTGCGCGGTATCACGATCGCCGCGGTGCTGGGTGTCACGTACTTCGCCAACACCTATCAGTTCACTAATTCCCTGCCCAACCTGATCTTCTACGGGCTGCTCGCGGGGTCGCTGTTCTCTTCGCTCCTGGTTCCGGCCCTCGTACAGCACATCGATTCAGGGGACAGGCGCGCGGTCGCCCGCACCGCGGGCGGCCTGCTCGGGGTAGCGCTCCTCGGGATGACGGCAATCGTCCCGGTCGTGGCGCTCCTCACCCCGTGGCTGCTCAGGATCGGCTCGGTCGGTTCCTCGAATGCGGCGGCCGGCCAGGCCCAGGCGCACACCGGCGCCATTCTCGTGCTGCTCCTGCTGCCCCAGGTACCTCTCTACGCCATAGTCGGCACCGCGACGGCGGTGATGAATGCGCACCGGCGTTTCGCGCTGGCGGCCGCGGCCCCGGCTCTGGAGAATCTGGGCACCATCCTCGTCCTCGGCATCGTGGTGGTCCTGTACTCGCAGGACGCCGCGAACCCGCACGTCCCGACCTCGTTGATGCTGCTGCTCGGACTGGGCACCACGGGGGCGGTCCTGCTGCACGCGAGCGTGCAGTGGTGGGGAGCGCGCCGGGTGGGAGTCGTCCTCTTGCCGAACGCGGGGTGGCGCGATCCGCAGGTGCGCGCGACCATCCGGCGAGCGCTGCCCGCGGTGGTGCAGGCCGGGCTGGCGGCGGTGCAGCTGGCGGCGCTGCTTGTCTTCTCCGACAGGGTGGCCGGGGGCGTCGTGGCGTTCCAGCTGGCGACGAACTTTTACTTCCTGCCGATCGCCGTCGGCGCCACACCAGTCGCGCTGTCCCTGGTGCCCCGGCTGTCCAGGATGACCGCGCCAGGCCAGGCCGGCCTGTTCCGTGACACCTACATACGCGGCCTGGCCTTCGCGACTTTCCTGGTCGTCCCGGCGGCAACGGCCTACGCAGTGCTGTCTCTCCCGCTTGCGGATTCGATCGGGTTCGGGCATTTCGCCGCCGGCGGAGGCCGCGAGCTGCTGGCGGCTTCGCTCCTCGGCCTGGCGCCGGCCATCACCGGCGAAACGATATTCCTCGTCACGACCTATGCGTGCTACGCGCGGAAGGACACCACCTATCCGCTGCGCGGGATGATCATCCACGCGATCGTGTGCGGCGCCGGGATCGCCGTCGTCGTGTCGACGATGCAAGGCCCGGCGCTGCTCACGGGGCTCGGACTGGCCTATTCGGCAGGCAGCGTCGTAGGGTCGGCCTACCTCGGATTCCGGCTGTGGCGAGTACTGCCGCACGGGGGCGAATCGATCTGGCGGCCGTTCGGGCGGACCGTCGCCTGCTCAGCGGTCATGGCCGGGCCGACGTGGGTAGCGGCGACTTTCCTTGTCAACCACACGCACAGGGCGGGCCCCCGGGTCGCCGGGATGCTCCTGGTCTGCCTTTTCGGCGCCGGCATCTACTTCTCCCTGCAGGCATTGCTTGGCGCCCCGCAGATGCGGTGGGTGACCGCGGCCTTGCAGAAGCGGCTCCAGCCATTGACGAGCCGTCTTCCCGCGAGCCTCACCAGGCGGGCGCTCGCTCCCGCCGTGCGGCGCTGGCGGTTCGACGCCGTCTTGCTCATCGCGCCTCTCCTGGCAGGGGCGCTCGTCGGCCTGAAGGTCAAGTACGCGCTGCTGGCGGTCGTCGCGGCGGGCATCATCGGATGGGCCATGGCGAGGCCCGCCATCGCCGCCTACTTGCTGATCTTCCTCACGCCTCTCGTCGTGGGATTCAACGACGCCGCGGTGCACGGGGTGCGGCCCAACGAGCTCCTCATGGGCTTGCTCGCCGTGGGCGTCGCCCTGCGCTGGCTGACCCGGGCCCGCTCCGGCGGGATAAAGTTCCCCCGGCTGGACGGCGTCGACTGGAGCCTCATCGCGCTCGGTGTCACGAGCTGCATGCTGCCACTGGCGATGATGGTCGTCCGGCAGCGCGCCATCACCATGGATGACCTGCTCTACAGCATCGTGCTGTGGAAACTGATCGCTGAATACGTCATCGTGCGCACGGTCGTCACAACGCGCGAGCAAGCGCTGCGCTGCCTGAAGCTGTCATTGGCGGCCGCGGCCATCGTGTGCGCCATCGGCATCGTGCAGTCGCTCGGTCACTTCGGCGTCCAGCATTTTCTCGCGAAGTATTACACGCCGACCGGCCTGGACACCTCGCTGACAAGCGGCCGCGGTGGTTCACTGCTCGGGCTGCCCGCGGCGGTCGCGGACCTGGCCATCCTCAACCTGGCGATCGCGGTGGCGATGATCGTGCGCGGCTATCCGCGCCGTCTGCTGCTGGGCGGCCTGGCGGCTCTCTTCGGGCTCGGCGTGGTGGCCGCGGCGGAATTCTCGACGTTCATCGGTCTTTTCGTGGCGCTTACGGCGCTCGTGATGGTCACGAAATCCGGACGCATCGCCGCCTACACGGTTCCGGTCGCGATCGTCGCCGGCGTGCTGCTCTGGCCAGTCATCAAGATCCGGCTGGCGGGCTTCAACTCCGCAACCGGACTTCCGATCAGCTGGGTCGACCGGCTGTACAACCTGCGCACTTACTTCTGGCCTGTCCTGTTTTCCGATCACAACTGGATCCTGGGGGTACGGCCAGCGGCCCGCATTCCGCTGCCGAGCAAGCGATTCTCATACGTATGGATCGAGAGCGGCTACACATGGCTGCTCTGGGGTGGCGGCATTCCGCTGCTCGCCAGCTACATCGCCTTCGTATGCACTGCCCTGCGGAAGGCCTGGGCCTACACGCGGCGTGCCGACGCGGGCGGGATCGCGGCCACCGCGGTGGTTACCGCACTGGCCGCGCAGATAGTCCTGATGATCTTGGATCCGCACTTGACCTACCGCGCTTCAGGCGACGCGCTTTTCCTGACCCTGGCGCTGGTTCGCGGGTTCCCGGGACAGCGCACCAAGGTCCCCGGCGATGAGCAGGCGGCGTCCGCGGCCCTCACCGCCGCCGCTCCCGTGGAGGTGCCCGCATGACATGCAAAGACGCAACCGGATTGGCGGCTTAACCGAAATGACACTGCTCCGCAGGCATGGCCTCTGGCTGGTGCTAGCCACGATCGCCGGGATCGTCGGCGCCATGCTGATGTACACGTCCCGTTCCATCACCTACAGCTCGACCGCGCAGGTCGACGTGGAGGCGCACGTCGTCGCCAACACGACGCCCGTCACGCCGAACATGACCACGGAGACACAGGTCGCAACCTCCGGCGTGGTCGTGACCAGTACCGCGCATGCCCTCCGGCTGAACCCGCCGCAGCTGCAATCGCATTTGTCGGCAAAGGTTTCCGGCACCGCCAACATCCTGTCGATCACGTGCACGATGCCAACCCGCCCGGCGGCCCAGCGCTGCGCCACTGCCGCTGCCGCCGCTTACATCGCCTTCCGCAACATGGCGTCGGCTAACAAGACCGCCCAGGCCCATGATCCGCTGCAGGCCACCCTGGTGACGGCCGCCTCGGCGCCAGGATCGCCAGCAGGCCTCGGCAAGAAGATACTGCTGCCCCTCGGCGCGATACTCGGGCTGCTCGTGGGCGTCGGGGCCATGATCCTCCGCGATCGTGCCGATGACCGGGTACGGGACCGCGCCGACGTGGAGCGGTGCCTGGAGGCCCCTGTCATCGCCGAGGTGCCTCGTGTCAGCCGCCGCGGCGGGTCGCCGGCGAACGTCTTCAGCTGGGCGCCGCAGTCGCCGGCCGCTGAGGCCTACCGCTACCTCCGGGCGCGGCTTGATCCACCGCCGCTTGTCGCCTCGAAGGAAGGCGGGATGGTACTGCTGGTCGCCGGTGCGCGGGGGCTGGAGGGGCGCACGAGCGTGGCAGCTAACCTGGCCACTGCCTTCGCGCGCGGCGGCGACACGGTGATCCTGGTAGACGCCGACACGAGGCGCCCGTCGCTGAGCAGGGTGTTCGGCGCCAGGTACGAGCACGGCCTCGGCGACCTGCTCGCGGGGCGGGCGTCGCTCGATGAGGCGGCCGTGCCGACCGAAGTGCCCGGATTGAGGCTGGTGGCGGCGGCCGGGGACAACGCCCAGACGCAGGACATGCTGGAAGTGACCCGCTTGGAGCAGGTTCTGGTGCGGATGAGAGCCGCGGCTGACGTCATCATCATCGACAGCGCGCCCGTGCTGGAGGTGTCCGACGCGCTCACGCTGGCGCGCGTGAGCGATCTCGTGGTGGTAGTGGCCGATCCGCGGCGCACCCGCCGCGGGGACGCCAGTTCGGTAGCACAGCAAATCCGGGCGGTCGGACTGGGGACGATCGTTGGAGTTCTCAACGGGACGCCGTGGTCGCCATGGAGCAGGACGCTCTGGAGAAGGACACGGCCCAAGTTCAGCCCCAGGCCGACGCCGGCCCCCGTCGCACCCGCTGTGCCCGAGAGCATGGTCACCCTGCTGCCGCCGGGCGGCCCGAACGGGCAAGGCGAGAACGGGCCAGGCGAAGCAAAGAAGACCACCGACGAGCAGAACGGGGAAGGACGGCCGACGGCGCGCCAGCAGGAGAACGGAGAAGGACAGCCCGCGGCGCGCCAGCAGCAGAACGCCGGAGGACAGCCCGCGGCGCGCCAGCAGCAGAACGGGGACAGGCGGCCCGACACGGGCCGCCGCACCGGGAACCAACGCAGGTCAGGGCATGATGACGAGGCAGGAGAATAGCGGTCAGCTGGTGCTGACGGGCCGGGTGCGATCAGGCATCCGGCTGGCTGCGCTGACCGCTCTGCTGCTCATCGCCGCGGCTTGCACTCCGGCGGGCGGGGGTGCGCTTCATCCCGAGATTTTCTACGTTTCCCCTTCCGGAAACGGCACAAACGGCCTGAGCTGGGCGACCGCGTGGCGTGACACATCCGCCATCAACTGGTCGGTGATACGCCCGGGAGCACTGATCCTTCTTGACGGCGGCAGTTCGAGGTGCAGCGCGTCGCCCTATGAATTCGCGGCGTCGGAATCAGACCCTGGGGTCACGTGCGGGCAGCGCTACAGCCCCTTCTCCATCGAGCAGGACAACATCACCATCGACCGGTCGGGCGCTCCGGGCCGCAACGGCACCGTGGTCATCGACGGCGGGCGCGATACGCCGCTGCCTTATTGCGGCCAGCAGCGATACGCAGCTGCGGTTCCCGCGCGCGCGGGCATTGACCTTAACGGGCATTCTGGGGTGACCATAGACGGCATGACGCGCAGTGGAATCGTGGTGCGCGGAGCGCGGAACGGGGTCGTGATGGGAAAGGGGGGTCACGACACGCTGCGCAATATGGAGATGTTTGACAATGGTTGGGCAGACACCCATCCGTGGGGCTATTCATCAGACGGTAATGGCGTGCTCATGGGCGGGGAGGACAACACCTACGACCGGCTCCTGGTTCATGACAACGGCCAGGATGAGTTCCACTCCGACGGGGACGGCTTCGACGAATCCGGGTCAACGCTCGACAACTCGTGGCTCGGCGCCTTCCGGGCGAATCCGCTTTATCCGGGCGAGCCGTTCAATGATCTTCAGGTCTCTGGTCACGATCCGGGCTGTACCCACGCTGACGCGATGCAGATCTTCGCGCCTGGCACCACGATGAGCTCCCTGAGCTTTAACTATGACGTGATCGGTCCTGGGACCAATCAGGGTCTTTATCCCTCGGACAAGAATACTGGCACGACATTCGACAACGTGACGATCACGAATTCCCTTTTCCTGGACGCCGTAAGCGTCGACATCGTCACCGAAAATCCTGTGCACGGCTGGGATCTCAGTCACGACACCCTCGTCGGCCGCCGCGGCGGACTTGCGATTCCCGGCAATGGCGTCAATAAAATGACCGATGTGATAAAGTACGGCGGCTATGTTTCCGCGCCAGGTGGCTCGTGGGTTACCTCAGGTAATGTCTGGTACGGTGGCGATCCGCTGCCCGGCGCGGCAGTGCACCAGAATCCGGGCTTCGGCTCAATTCCCGCCGATCCTGATAAGCTTTTCTCCGCGAACTTCGCCTCCACCTCCACAGCGGCTGGCTCGCCTTTGCATTCGTGGTCGGCCTTGCTGGCACGCATCGACTCACTGAATGGACAGGGCTAGTTATCGGGGGGACCGCATGCCTGGCTACCTCATCGTCGGGACGGCGCTCGCTACGGCGACCGCGCTCGCGCTGGCATGGAAATGGGAGCTCGGCGTGCTCCGCGCCGGAGTTGTCATCCTGGCCCAGTCGATGGTCACCGCGCACGTGCTCAGCGCCGTCAACCCGCTGGCGCACTTCAGCACCGTGACCGGGACGCTGGCGATGTGGGGGATAACGGTCCTGGCCGCGGCCGGGTGGCTGCTGATTGTCTTCTTCAGGGATCCGGAGCGGGGCGCCCCGGATCGCGCCGACGTCATCGTCAGCCCCGCCGATGGCCACGTCATCTACGTCAGGCCCGTACCGCCGGGTGAGGTTCCCGAGTCGACCAAGAGGGGGCACGCGAGCCTGCTGCGGGAGTTGCGCGGGACACCGCTGTGCGACGGCGGCGCGCTGGCCGTCGGCATCTCCATGAGCATGGCGGACGTCCACGTCAATCGCGCGCCGATCGCCGGCCCCGTGCGTCTGGTTGAGCGGACTCGCGGCACCTTCGGGTCGCTCAGGAAGCCGGAGATGGCCGCTTCCAACGAACGCGTGACGACGGTCGTCGGAACCGGCGACCTCCAGATCGCGGTCGTCCAGATCGCCTCACGGCTCGTCCGCCGCATCGCGACGTTCGCGTCAGAAGGCGACGAACTGCGGCTCGGCCAGCGGATCGGCGCCATCCGCTTCGGCTCCCAGGTCGACTTGCTCCTTCCGGCGCAGCAGCACATCAAACTCGCCGTGCAGGTGGGCGACAGACTGGTAGCGGGCCGCACCATCGTCGGGGTGGTCGTGCAGTCGGCTCCGCACGGTCACCACGGGCCCGTTCCGAAAAATCAAGATCCCTATCCAGAACGGACACGTGGTGACTCCCCAGCCCCCGCCAGCTAGCGGCGGCCTACCTTCCGGCCGAAGACGAACTTCTCCGTCGGCGTCGTCGGCAGCGTGGTGGTGCCGTCGTGCGCCGTGCCGGCCTCGTTGCTGACCGCGGGGATCGCGAAGTACTGGAAGGTGATGGTGGTCTGGCCGGGTCCCGAGCCGGGGTCCACGTCGAAGATCGAGTAGCCGTAGGCGTCGGTGGGGTTGATGGCCGCGGACCACGGCGCGTCTTCGATCGAGTCGGCGCCGTTCTTCGTGAACCCGGTCGCCTCGGCGCCGACCACGGCGTTCCGCGTGGTGATGACCTTGGCCTGCGCTTCGTCGTCGGCGGTGTCCGTGCCGTAGGTGTTGGTCGGCCCGTTGGTGCCGCCGCCGCCGAGGACCAGGTACACGGTGCCCTCCGCGGTGTTCCACCCCGGGGTGCCGCCGTGGCTGTACGGCTCCGTCGTCACCACCGCCGGGCGGCGGGTGTCGACCTTGGCGCCCTTGGTCTGGCCGGGGTTCGGGGCGACGACGGTGCCGAGGTCCCCGGCGTCGTAGCCGCGGACCGGATAGGTGCGCTCGTAGTCGTGCTCGTGCCCGGACAGCACCAGGTCGACCTCGTACTTGTCGAACAGCGGCAGCCAGGCCTGGCGGATGCCGAGGTCGGAGCCGTTGCCTGTCACGGAGGTCGACATCGCGCACTGGTGCATGAACACGACGATCATGTCCACGGACCGGTCACGGCGCGCCTCGGCCAGCGTCCGCTCCAGCCAGATGGTCTGCAGGTTCGGCTGGCCCGAGCCGTAGTCGGGGACCAGCGAGTTGTTCTTGGCGTCGGACGTGAGGTCCCCGCTGTAGAAGCGGGTGTAGGCGGTGGTGCCGTTCGGGATCTGCGCGCCCGTGGTGGTCTTCTCCGGCGCCGTGTTCGGCGTGTCGATCACGTAGTTGGCGGCGCCGTCCTGGTAAATCACGTCGTCGGCGTCCAGTGAGATGAACCGCACGGTGCCGACCTGGAAGGTGTAGAAGTTCCCGCGCAGCCGGTTGCCGTCCCAGTTCACCACGCCGTTGTCCGGCAGCAGGAACCGGCTCAGGTAGTGCCCGAAGCCGTACGGCCCGTTCCAGTAGTTCCCCGCCGCGCCCTGCGCGCCGGTGCCGCCGGGCGCGTCACCCGGCTGGCCGGAGCGCGTGCCGGTGCCGAACTCGACCTCGTGGTTCCCGAGCGCGGGCATCCACGGCCGGTTGGCCGCGCTGCGGCCGATGTTGTTACCGAAGTCCCGCCACACCCCTGGGGCGTTGTCGACGTCCAGGTTGGCGTAGCACAGGTCGCCGTTCAGCAGGTGGAAGAGCGGCGCGCCCTTGCCGTCGCCGGGGTTCTCGATCGCGGTCACCGCGTACCAGGAGTTGTCGCAGGACTCGTGCCAGATGTTGCCCGAGGTGTTCAGGTCCCACGAGGGAGTCGCCAGGTCACCGAAGCTGGAGAACCGGTACTTGGCACGGCCGGCCGGCGCGGTCAGGAACGACGCGCCGGCGGCGGACGGGGTGGCCGCCCCGTCGCTGACCTTGTAGTAGTACGTCGTCGCCGGCCAGAGGTCCGCGAGCTGGACGTGGTAGAAGTACGTGGTCTGCCCGTTGAGGTCGTCGGTGAAGCTGACCGAGGCGGCCTGATCGTAGCGGCGCGTCACGTCGAGCGGGCTCGGGTCGGGCAGCTTGACCAGGCGGCCCGGGTTGGCGTCCGTGATCGGCCTGGTCGAGTAGGCCAGGGTCGGGGCCGGCTGGGGCACCGTGCCCGGCGCGCTCCAGGACACCGTGACCTCGGTCGCGGGGTCGGCGCCCCAGGTGAGCAGCAGCTGCTCGGGCGCGGTCGTGGCGGGCAGCGGCAGCGTGCTGGTGGGCGGCCCGCTCGGCGGGGTGGCCGCGAACGCGCGCGGCGCCCGGATGGTCGTCCCGCCAAGCGCCGCGACGGCGCTGGCGGTGGCGGTCCCGATGATGAACCTGCGCCGGGTGAACCCGGGCTTTCCGGCTGACTCAGCCTCAAACGATTCGGTCACGTTCTGAGACGCTAGAGAACAAAAGTGAACATAGCGTGGCCGCTACCCAGCGGCTGGCCTGACAAGCCGGTAACGCCACCACTCAGGCCGGCGTCCGTGGCCAGCGGCAGGCTAGCGCCAGCCGTAGCGCTGATGCAGCCGGACCCTGACCCGCTCGAACGGCTCGCGCGGCAGGGCCGCCGCTTCCCGGCGCATGCCGCCCTCGTGCACCCGGATCACCCGGTCCACGTTGACCCAGGACGGCCGGTGCTGGCCGTCCCAGGCGCCCGCGCCGATGGACACGAAGTCGCCCTGGCCGTCGTGGTCCTTGCTGGTTAGCTGCACGGCCAGGAAGGTGCCCGCCGATTCGACGGCCACCACCAGCACCGGCCGGTCCTTGCCCCGTCCGTCGTTCTCCTCGAACGGCACCCACGTCCAGACGATCTCGCCGGGATCCGGCGCCCCGTCCGTTCGCGGCGAGTAGCTCATCCGCACCCGCCCGATACGGTGCGGATCCACCTCCCTGGTGGCGTTCGGCCCGAGCTGGCCCGGCGGGACCTCCGCATACGTACCGGACGACCGCGTCCGCCCCCGGCGCGCCGGCGCTGGCGCCGCCCGCCGTCCGCGCCCGGTCACGGCCCTGAACAGGTCCCCCAGCAACCCCATGCCGCCACAATAACCGGATCGACCGCCCCGCCGGGAGAGTCACCTGTGGTCTGACCTGCCGATTGCGCAATCGCCATGCTCTA
>Ga0335075_10017364_pt1 | contig 10699 bp, 8 predicted proteins | sample Lox_Sample_24_FD_206723 | JGI IMG/M metagenome (GOLD analysis project Ga0335075, IMG submission 206723) | Soil microbial communities from Loxahatchee National Wildlife Refuge, Florida, United States - Lox_Sample_2.4 | ecosystem: Environmental > Terrestrial > Soil > Wetlands | place: USA: Florida... | reverse complement strand
GGGGATGCCGCGCGAAGCCCACGGGTAGCTGCCGGGCTCGAAGAAGCCGACCATGAGGCCGGCGCCCTCATTCTTCACGTACGAGTAGTCGGGGCTGCTCTTCACCGTCGGCAGGCCGGGAGCCAGGCCGGGAATGGCGTCGGTCACGATGTAGTAGTGCGCAAGGGCCTGCAGCGGGACCTTGACGCCGGCTTTGGCCCCGAACTCGCGGCCCCACATCCCGGTGGCGTTGACCACGTACTCGGCCTCGATGCTGCCCTGGTCGGTCTCGACGGCGACCACGCGGTCGCCCGTGCGGACGACGCCTGTCGCCTTGATTCCCTCGAAGACCTGCACCCCGAGCTGGCTCGCGCCGCGGGCGAGGGCGATCGTGGTGTCCGTCGCGGTGCCGCGCCCGTCGTCGGGGAAGTAGAGCGCGCCGATGAGGTCGTCCACGTACAGCAGGGGGAACAGCTCACGGGCGGCGTCCGGGGTGAGCAGGTCGACGCGGATCCCGTTCCCCCGGCACGCGGACGCCTGGCGGCGCAGTTCCTCCCAGCGTTCCGGGCCGTCCGCCAGGTGCAGCGTCCCGGTGCGCTGGAATCCGGTGGCGAAGCCGGTCTCGCGTTCCAGCGACTCGAAGACGTCCAGGCTCCGCTTGACGATCTCCCTGGTCCCTGAGGTGGGGCGGGCCGTCGTGATCAGGCCCGCCGCGTGCCAGGTCGTCCCGGAGGTGAGCCGGTTGCGCTCGAGGACCACGACGTCCGTCCAGCCGCGCTTGGCGAGGTGGTACGCCGTGCTCGAGCCGATGACGCCGCCACCGACGATGGCTACCTGGGCGCGGGAGGGCAGTGTTTTGTCCACGAATAACTTCCTAAGCCAGCCGACGAGGTAGTACACCACAGCGCAGCCCAGCATCACCAGAGGCGGACGCGATAATCACATGGTCAGGCCAGGAACAAAGGCGAGTCAGCGTTCTTCGGTTACCGGCTCTACGGCGTGCGCTGGCGTGCTGATGGCGATGCTTTCTGCCCGCTGCTGGCGTCCTGGGAGCTTGACGGCGGCGATCGCGCCCGCCCAGCAGACCGCCGCGGCGATGGCGCAGGCGAAGTGCAGGCCGTCCATGAACGAGTTGGTCACGCTTTGAGCCTGGACAGGGTTCCTGGCGAGTGCCAGCGCGGCGCCGACTGAGTCGCGGGCGGCTGCCAATGCGGCTGCCGGGAGCGCATGCAGCGGCGATCCGGCTAGCTGGTGCTGGTAGACAGAGTTGAAGACGCTGCCGATGACCGCGACGCCCAGCGCGCCGCCCGCCTCGCGCGTAGCGTCGTTGACCGCCGAGCCGATTCCCGCCTTGGCGGGTGGCAGCACGCTGAGAATTGACTCGGTGGCTGGCGTGCTGGTCAGACCGAGTCCGGTGCCCATGATCACCATTTGGGCGGCAATTTGCAGGTACGGCTCGGTCACCGTGGAAACGGCGATCCACGCGAATGAGAGCCCGAACAGAACTAGGCCGGTTACTACGATGACGCGGGTGCCGAGCCGGCCCGCCAAGCGCGCGCCGACGACGGATCCGACGGCGATACTGACGGCCACGGGAAGGATCCGGGTCCCAGTCGACAGGGCGCCGTAGTGACGGATGTACTGGAAGTACTGGGTGATCAGGAAGATGAACCCGAACAACGCGAAGAACGAGACGGTGACGGCGCCGCTGGCGGCCGAGAAGGCCGGCACCCTGAACAGGGTGACGTCAAGCATTGGCGCGCGGGCACGCCGCTCTATGGCGACGAATAGTGCGCCGATCGCCGCGGTAACGGCAAACCCCGCGATGGTCCGAGGGGCTCCCCAGCCGTAATGCGGCGCCTCGATGATCGTGTAGACGAGCAGGCAGATGGCCGCCGAAGACGCGAGCAGCCCAGGCAGGTCCAGGGGGGCAGCTCCCGGCTCGCGGGATTCCGGGACGACCAGCACGGCCGCGATCGCGGCCACAAGGGCGGCAGGCACTAGGGCCAGGAACACCGAGCCGTACCAGTAGTGGGCGAGCAGCAGGCCGCCGGTCACCGGTCCCACCGCCACGCCGATACCAGTGACAGCACCCCATACTCCGATGGCCCGGGCGCGCTCGGCGCGGTCCGGGTAGGCGTTCGTGATGATCGACAGCGTCGTCGGGTAGATAAGTGCGGCGAATGCGCCCATCACGAACCTCAGAGCCACCAGGGCCGCAGCGCTGTGAAAGACACCGCCAAGGGCGGAGGAGGCGGCGAAGCCGAGCAGTCCGGCCACCAGGACTGGCCGGCGGCCGATGCGATCCCCGACTGCCCCACCGGTCAGGACAAGGGAGGCAAAGGCCAGGCTGTACCCGTCCACGATCCACTGCAAGGTGCTCGTGCCGGCCCCGAGCTGGCGGCTCATGCTCGGCAAGGCCACGTTGACGATCGTGACGTCCAGGTTAATGGCGAAGACTGCGAGGCAGACCGTGGCCAGGACGGCGGCACGGCGGCCTGAAGTCAGAGGAGGCACGACTTCTCCTTCGGATGATCCCCGTTACAGGAGCCAGCCTTGTGGCCGCCAGGAACCGTGGCAAGTGCTTAAAAACTTGACGACGCTCAAATTTCTCGCGACAGTGACGCCATGGCCGATACACCCTCGCTGCAACCGCCAGTGAGCCGCCGTGACCGCCGCAAGGCGGAAACGATCGGCGACATCAAGGCGGTCGCCTTGCGCCAACTCGCCGCCGCCGGGCCGACTGGGATCTCCATGCGAGCCATCGCACGCGACCTGGACATGACCGCAACCGGGGTCCACTACTACTATCCGGACAGGCAGGCGCTGATCGACGCGCTGACCGTCGACGGTTTCACCGCGCTCGGCGCCGCCGTGCGGTCGGCCTACGAGGAAGGGAGCGGCCTCCCTCCCCGCGAGCGCTGGCTCAGCGTCGCACAGGCCTGGCGCGGGTGGGCCCTCCAGCATCCTGCCGAGTACCTACTGATCTACGGCCACACAGGCGGCGCTGCCAGGCGTGTGAACGAGCAGGTCGCAGTCGCGATGTCCACGGCCGTTGACGTCCTCTACGCATCGATGCGCGGCTGCGCCGGTCATGGCGACATCGACGTCGCGAGACTCGAGGAAGCGGCGTCCCCGACGCTGCGCGGCCAGTTCGCGGCCTGGCGCGGCGCGGCCGAAGGCATCGGCGACCTGCCCAACGGCGCGCTCGCCGCCTGCATGCTCACCTACTCACGGCTGCACGGCGCGATCGTCTTGGAGCTGGTGGGCCACGTACCACCCCAGCTCACCGATCACGACGCTCTCTTCACCATGCAAATGGAACACACAACAGACTCGCTGCACCCGCTCAGCGCCCCAGTGGAGGCAGCGGGAAGGCGAGCCAGCCGCTAGCCGCGCTGCTCCGCGGCCGTGTCGGCGTCGCTGCCCTGCTGGGCGGGCACCGTCGCCGGCTCGCCGTCGCTGACCCGGAACGCCAGGCCGCCGCTCCCGTCGCCGTCGGTCGCCACCGTGACGGCCTGCCCCGGCCGCAGCCGGCCGTCGAGCAGCATCTCCGACAGCCGGTTGTCCACGTCCCGCTGGATGGTCCTGCGCAGCGGCCTGGCGCCGAACTCGGGCTGGAAACCGCGCCGCGCCAGCCAGTCGATCGCCTCGGTGGTGAACTCCACCGTGATCGCCTGGGCGTGCAGCCGCCGCGTCGTCTCCTCCAGCAGCAGGCTGGTGATCTGCCGCAGCTGCGTCTCGTCCAGGTGCCGGAAGATGATGATGTCGTCGATCCTGTTGAGGAACTCCGGCCGGAACGACTCCCGCAACCGCGTCATGATCCGGTCCCGCAGCTGCTGGTCGTCGGGCGCGCCCACGCCGTCCGTGGCGGCGAAGCCGAGCCCGCGCCTGCCGATCACGTCGGAGCCGAGGTTGCTCGTCATGATCACGACCGTGTTCTTGAAGTCCACCGTGCGGCCCTGGCCGTCGGTGAGCCGCCCGTCGTCCAGCACCTGGAGCAGGATGTTGAACACGTCCGGGTGCGCCTTCTCGATCTCGTCGAGCAGCAGCACGGCGTACGGGGTGCGGCGGACCGCCTCGGTGAGCTGCCCCGCCTCCTCGTACCCCACGTATCCGGGCGGAGCTCCGACCAGCCGAGACACTGTGTGACGTTCCTGAAATTCACTCATGTCGATCCGCACCATCCGACCCTCGCTGCCGAAGAGAGCCTCAGCCAGCGCACGGGCCAGCTCGGTCTTACCGACACCAGTCGGACCGAGGAACAGGAAGCTGCCGATCGGCCGGTTCGGGTCGCCGAGCCCGGCGCGCGACCGGCGGACCGCCTCGGCGACCGCCAGCACCGCCTCGTCCTGCCCGATGACCCGGCGGTGCAGGTGCTCCTCCAGCTGCAGCAGCCGGTCCTTCTCCTCGGCGGTGAGCTGCGCGACCGGGATGCCGGTCGCCCGCGATACCACCTCGGCGATGTCCGCGGCGGTGACCTCGGGTACGGTCCGCTCCTCCTCGGCGGCGTCGCCCTCCGGTTGCCCGGCGAGCGTGGCGATCTCGTCGCGCAGCGCGCTGGCGCGCTGGTAGTCCTCGACGGCCACCGCCTCGTCCTTCTCCCTGCGCAGCTGCTCGAGCCGCTGCTCGCGCTCGCGCCTGTCCCGCGCCGGGGTCTTGGTGCGCAGCCGCACCCGGGCGCCCGCCTGGTCGACCAGGTCGATCGCCTTGTCGGGCAGGAACCGGTCGGTGATGTACCTGTCGGACAGCTCAGCCGCCGCGACCAGCGCCTCGTCGGTGAACCGGACCTGGTGGTGCGCCTCGTACCTGTCACGCAGCCCGCGCAGGATCTCGATCGTGTCGGACACCGACGGCTCGGGCACCAGGATCGGCTGGAAGCGGCGTTCGAGCGCGGCGTCCTTCTCGATGTTCTTGCGATACTCGTCGATCGTCGTCGCGCCGACGATGTGCAGCTCGCCGCGCGCCAGCGCGGGCTTGAGCATGTTCGAGGCGCTCATCGCGCCCTCGGCGGCGCCCGCGCCGACGACGGTGTGCAGCTCGTCGATGAAGACGATCAGGCCGTCGGCGTGCGCGCGGATCTCGTCGATGACCTTCTTCAGCCGTTCCTCGAAGTCGCCGCGGTACCGGGTGCCGGCCACCATGCCGCCCAGGTCGAGCTGCACGAGGCGCTTGTCCCGCAGCGTGTCGGGCACGTCGCCGTCGACGATCCGCTGCGCGATGCCCTCCGCGATGGCGGTCTTGCCGACGCCGGGCTCGCCGATGAGCACGGGGTTATTCTTCGTGCGGCGGGACAGCACCTCGATCGTCTGCTCGATCTCGTCCTCGCGGCCGACCACCGGGTCGACTCGCCCTTCGCGCGCCATCGCGGTCAGGTCGGTGCCGAACTCGTCGACGGTCGGCGTGTCCGTCGGCGGCCGGCCGGCCGGCCCGCCGCCCTGGCGGCCCCCTCCCCCGGCGACCGCCCGCTGCAGGGTCTCGGGGGTTACCCGCTGCTCGCTCAGCTCGCGCCCGGCGGCCGACTCGGGGTTGACCGCGAGCGCGAACAGCAGGTGCTCGGGGCCGATGTACGAGGATCCGAACGCCCGCGAGATCTGCCGCGCGTCCAGCAGCGCCCGTTTGGCGGAGGGCGTGAGGCTGGGCGTGCCCTCCCGGGGTTCGCCCTTTTGCGCGCGCGACTCGATGTCGTGCGCGATCGCGTCCGGGTCGGCGCCCGCGGCGGACAGCAGCCGGCGGACCGGCTCCTGCCGGGTCGCGGCCCACAGCAGGTGGTCGGTGTCCAGGTCGGCGTCGCCCCACTGGCCGGCCTGCGCGGCGGCTTCCCTGACGAGCTCACGGGCCTGTTCTGTCATGAGCTGACCGATGTCGATGCGCTGCGGGCGCCGCTGCGCGCCGTAGAAACGGGCGAGGAAGTCGTCGAACGGGCTGGCGCCGAAGTCGCCAGGGCCGTACGGGTCATAGACCATGTGGTCCTCCTGACCAGCGATCGGTGGCGTACCGTAACCCAGCCTAAGAACCGGCCAGCGCGGACCTGGCGGCGGCCCTGACTTGCGCGGTGTACGAGACGCCGAACAGGCACACGTGCACGAGCAGCGGATGCAGCTGGTGCAGCGGCACCCGCTGCCGCTACCCGTCGGCGAGCTTCCTGGTCCGGGTGTACCCCTGCATGATCCGGTCCAGGTACGGCGCGCCGAACAGCGCCAGCATCGCCAGGTCGGTCTCCCGGTGCCCGCCGTGGGCGGCCGGGTCGATCAGCCAGCCGCGCCCGCCGGACCACAGCACGTTCCCGGCCCACAGGTCGCCGTGAATGCGGCTCGGGGGCTCAGGCGGCCCGGCCAGCTCCCCGATCCTGTTGACCACGGTTTCGACCAGGCTGAGGTCCGCGTCACCCAGCGCGCCGTCGTCATGCGCCTTTCTCAGGTACGGAACGAGCCGTTGCTCCGCGTACCAGCTCCCCCAGTCTGTGCCTGGTGTGTTGTCCAGCGGCAGGCTGGCTATGTATCCCGGCCACGGGGCGCCGAACTCGGCCGGGCCGGCGGCGTGCGTCCGCGCGAGCCTGGCGCCGAGTTCCTCGGCGGCGTCCGGCGTGGGCGTGCCGTCCGGCAGCAGTTCGATGACGAGCATGTCAGGGCTGACGCCGAGCACTTGCGGCACGGGCACCGCGTTGGCCTCAGCGAGCCAGCGCAGGCCGTTCGCCTCCGCGGCGAACGCCTCGGCGGTGGCCTGGTCTCCTTGGCTGGCGGCCTTCACGAAGGCCTGCCGGCCGTCGGCCAGCCGCGCGTTCAGGTGCCGGTACCCGTGCTGCGCCCCCGCTCCGCGGACGTCGGTGACCGGGACGCCGAGGAGCCGGCCGATCCGGTCGGCCTGGTCATTGGTCATGGCAGCATGCCGTGGACGAGTTGGCCGCCGACGACGGTCGCGGCCGGCCTGATGTCTTTGATCTGGTCGGCTGGGACGGTGAGGTAGTCCCTGTCGAGGACGAGGACGTCCGCCAGCAGGCCGGGCCTGATCGAGCCGAGATAGTTCTCGCGGAACATGAGCTGTGCGTTGCTCCTGGTGTGCGCGATCAGGGCCTGTTCCCGGCTGAGCGGCTCGTCGATGAGCTGCGCGCCGCCGAGCGACCGGCCGGTCACCGCCCACCACAGCGAGATGAACGGGTTGACCTGCGCCGCCCGGGTGCCGTCGGTGCCCAGGCCCCAGGTCAGGCCGCTGTCTTGGAGCAGCTTCAGCGGGGCCACGGCTGCCCTGCTGTCCCTGATGACGCTCAGGCTGCGCAGCTGCACGGTGACGCCGAGCCGCCTGGCACGCTCGACCTGCTCCGGGGTGATGCCCTCGGCGTGGGTCACCGACCAGCGCAGCGGGCGGATCGGCCGGCGGGCGTCCGCCTGATCGTAGGCGTCGAAGACGAGGGCGAGTCCCTCGGTTGTCACCGAGTGCGTCTGCACCGGCCAGCCGGCGAGCGCGGCGGCGGTCAGGATCCGAGTGGCGGCCGCGATGTCGTCCGGGGTGGGCGTCGGCGGATGGCCTGCGTGATCCCAGTGGAACGGGGCGTAGTAGATCTCGCCGACCGCGATCCGGTCGTACCAGTGGTCGCCCCGGAACGGGCTGCTGGCGGTGACCTTGCGGGTGACGTCGTCCGCCGAGTCGTCCACGCCGGCGCCGAGGGTGGTTAGCACGCGCAGCGTGAGCTCACCACGGCCGGCCATGGCCTGGATCGTCGCGTACGACGTGTCGGACACGCCGACCCCGCCGGGGTCGAACACCGTGGTGAGCCCGAGGCTGTTGCAGTAGGCCATCGTGGCCCGGACGCGGTCTTCCGGGCTTCCCCCCGCAGGGAAGCCTGCGGCCGCCCGGTTGAGCGCCACAAGGCCGCCGCCGACCCGTCCGGTCGCCCGGAGCGTGTCCAGCGGTGGCGCGTTCGTGGCGTCCAGCCAGGCGGTGCTGACGCTGGCGTGGTCGTACTGCGCCTGGATGAACGCCGGCCGGCCGGGGGCCAGGGCGTCGAGTTCGGCCAGCGTGAGCTCGCGGCGATCGCCCGTCCACTGTTCTTCGTGCCAGCCGCCGAGCGTGAGCAGCCACTGCCCGTCGCCGAGTTCTCTGGCGCGCCGGGCCAGCAGGTCAAGCGCCTCGCCCCTGGTCCGGACACCGTCGAGCCTGACCTCGGCGTGTTCGGTGGCCCGGACGAAGTGATTGTGATTGTCGATCAGCCCGGGAATCACGGTCCTGCCGCCTAGGTCGATCACCTGGGCGCCGGGCTTAGCCCGCGCCCGTACGGCGGAGTCCTCGCCCACGGCGGTGATCTGGTCGCCCTCGATCGCTACCGCTTGCTGGACCGAAAACTGGTCGTCCACCGTGACGATCTTTCCGTTGACTAGGACGAGGGCGGCCATACCTCATTGTCCAACCGCGGCCCTGCTCTCCCGGGGCGCTAGCGTGAGGTTTATGAGCCGACACGTGCTTCAACGCCAGCCTGGGTCGTTGGCGCCTGCCCGGAGGGTGGCGTTTCCTGGGCGGCCTCGGCGGGGGCGTGCGTTTCGGGTGCTTGTGCTGGGTGGGGCGCGGTCGGGGAAGTCGGTGACCGCCGAGCGGTTGCTCGCCCGCCGGGAGCGGGTCGACTACGTGGCGTGCGGGCCACTGCCATCCGCAGATGATCCGGACTGGGCCGAGCGGGTGCGGAAGCATCAGGAACGGCGGCCTGCGCACTGGGGCACCCTGGAGACACTGGACCTTGAGGGCGTGCTGGCAGACTCGGGGAGTCTCGCTGCGCCGGTGCTGGTGGATTGCCTCTCTACGTGGCTTGCCGGGGTGATGGATGAGTGCGGGCTCTGGGTGGATGCCCCCGATGCGGATAAGCGACTGGCGGAGCGGGTGGATGGGCTGGTTGACGCCTGGCGGGGTACCCGGCGGCAGGTTGTGGCGGTCAGCAATGAGGTGGGGTCTGGGGTGATTCCCGGGACGGTGTCCGGTGCGCGGTTCCGGGATGAGCTCGGCGTGCTCAATGCGCGGATCGCCGCCGAATGCGAGCAGGTGTGGCTCTGTGTTGCCGGGATCGCCCAGCGGGTGCGGTGAAGGCTCAGTGGTCGCGCAGCGCCTTGATCAGCTCCGACTTGGACATCGTCGAGCGGCCCTTGATGCCGACCTGCCTGGCCTTCTCGACTAGGTCCTTCTTGCTCCAGTCGTCGTAAGATCCGCTCGTGCCGCCCTTGCGACCCACCTTGCTGCGCGAACTGCCCGCAGCGGCGTTCGCGATCCGCGCTGCCTTGTTCTTGCTCTCGCCCTGGTCGCGGAGCGCCTGGTACGTCTTCTCGTCCTTGATCCGTGCCCTCGGCATGGTCGCCTCCTTTGAGGGTTCGTGCTTGCCCGCTTTCACGAGGGCAAACCTGTGAGGTCGCTGCGGACGGCGATGAGCCTGTTCACGGTCATTCCGGTTGGCGGTGAAGCTGAGCTGGATGAGGGCGAAGCCGCGCGGGCCGTGCTGTGGATGCCTGTCGTGGGACTGCTGCTCGGGCTGGCCGGCGCCGGGGTCATGATCGGCGTCAACGCCGGCGACTCCGGCGGGCCGCGGCGGCTGCTCGGCGCGGGGCTCGCCATCGCGCTGGTCGCGCTGCTGACCGGCGGGCTGCACCTGGACGGCCTGGCCGACACGGCCGACGGTCTCGGCAGCCGTCGCGCCCCGGCCGACGCGCTGGCCATCATGCGGCGCTCGGACGTGGGACCGATGGGCGTCGCGGCGCTTGTCCTGGTGCTGCTGATCCAGGTGACCGCGCTCGCCGCGGTGCCGCGGCTGTCGCTGGCCGCGGCGTCGCTCGTGCTGGCCGAGGTCACCGGCCGCGTCGCCGTCGTGGTCGCGACCGGCTCCCCCGGCGCCCGGTCTGGCGGGTTCGGCGCCCTGGTCGCGGGCCAGACGAGTCCGCGGGCGAGGGCGTTGACCGTCGTGCTGCTTGGCGGTGCCATCGCGGTCGCCGGGCTCGCGTCGGACGGCGCGGGACTCGCCGCTCGCGGGCTGGTCGCGGCGCTCAGCGGCCTGCTGGCCGGCGGGCTGCTCCAACTGGTGGCGCGGCGGCGGCTGGGCGGGATGACCGGAGACGTGTTCGGCGCGATCGTCGAAGTCAGCGCCGCGACCGTGCTGGTCGTTTGCGTTCTGGTCAGCTAGCTACCGCGGTCTTACTGTGGTGCTCTAGGCAAGCGGCAGGGAGGGCACATGCAACGGAGTACCGATCGGATCCTGACCACCCACGTTGGGGCGCTGCAGCGCCCTTCAGAACTGTCGAAGGCCATGACGGAACGCGGCGAGTGGGCGCCCGACGTGCTCCCGGAGCTGCGCGCGGCGGTCGCCGAGGTGGTCGCCCGCCAGGAGCAGGCCGGCGTCGACGTCGTGGACGACGGCGAATTCGGCAAGACGCTGTGGATGTGGTACGTCCGCGACCGGATGGACGGCATCGAGGGGCGGGAGTGGTCTCAGGACGCCGAGCCGCTCCTCAAAGGCCGCGACCGCGATCAGTTCCCCGAGTTCTACGCCTGGGCCGACGCCAACGCCAGCATCTTCGGGTACATGGAGGACACGTACTTCTTTAGCTCTATAGTGACTGAGCCCGTCGTCACAGGCCCGCTGCGCTACAAGCCGGAGGCGGTGCAGCGCGACATCGCCAACCTGAAGGACGCGTTGCGGGACAACCCCGCGCTGGAAGCGTTCATGCCGGTGGTGGCCCCGGCCAGCATT
>Ga0335075_10017363_pt1 | contig 10699 bp, 9 predicted proteins | sample Lox_Sample_24_FD_206723 | JGI IMG/M metagenome (GOLD analysis project Ga0335075, IMG submission 206723) | Soil microbial communities from Loxahatchee National Wildlife Refuge, Florida, United States - Lox_Sample_2.4 | ecosystem: Environmental > Terrestrial > Soil > Wetlands | place: USA: Florida... | reverse complement strand
ATCGAAAACGGCATCCTCCGGGGGTACATGAGCGACAAGCTCTCCGCCCGTCTCATGGGCATCCCCTCCACCGGCAACGGCCGGCGCGAAAGCTATCAGCAGATTCCCATGCCGCGCATGACCAACACCTACATGCTGGCCGGCGAGGACGATCCCGAAGATATCCTGCGCAGCGTCAAGCGCGGCCTGTATGCGGTCAACTTTGGCGGCGGCCAGGTGGACATCACCAGCGGCAAGTTTGTCTTCTCCGCCTCCGAGGCCTATCTGATCGAAGATGGCAAAGTCACCGCGCCGGTGCGCGACGCGACCCTGATCGGCAATGGCCCGGAGTCGCTGAAACATGTCTCCATGGTCGGCAACGACCTCGCCCTCGACGAGGGCATTGGCACCTGCGGCAAGGATGGCCAGAGCGTTCCCGTTGGCGTCGGCATGCCTACCGTTAAGCTGGACCGCATGACCGTCGGCGGGACAGGTCGATGACCGCGGCCGCGATATCGGGCATCCGACTCAGCCAACTCGCCGCCGACATTGTCGCCCGGGCCCTGCGCGCCGGCGCTTCCGATGCCGAAGTTACCATCCGCGAAGGCGACGAGTTCTCGACCACCGTGCGCCTGGGCGAAGTGGAAACGCTGAAAGAATCCGGCTCCCGCGGAGTCGGCCTCCGCGTCCTGCTCCAGGCCGACAACGGCTTTCGCGTGGCCAGCACATCCTCGAGCGATTTCACTCCTGAAGGCATCGAGCATCTGGTGCTCGGAGCCATCGCGCTGGCCCGTGTCGCTTCCGTCGATCCCTTTGCCGGTCTCGGCGAGAATGCTGAGTTCGGCCAGCTTTCCGGCGATCTCGCCCTCTATCACGAGGACGTCTACTCGCTGCCAACCGAGGAGCGGATCGCCTGGGCGCGCCGCGCGGAAGCTGCCGCCGTGGCCGTCGACACCCGCATCATCAACAGCGACGGCGCCAGCTTCGACGCCGCCACCGGCCGTCGCGTTTTTGCCAATTCGCGCGATTTTGTGGGCGAATACACCTCGTCGTACTGCTCCATCGCTGCCAGTCCCATCGCCCAGGGCGCCAACGGAGAAATGCAGCGCGACTACTGGTGGTCGCAGGCGCGCGCCTTTCGCGATCTAGAATCTCCCGAATCCATAGGCCGGGAAGCGGCTCGGCGCACGCTGCGCATGCTCGATGCCCGCCGCGTTCCCACTCAGCAGGCGCCCGTGATCTTCTCGCCCGAGGTTGCCCGTGGGCTGGTGGGCGCGATCTTCGACGCGGCTGCCGGCGATGCCGTCTATCGCGGGGCGTCTATCCTCGCCGGAAAAATCGGCGAAACTGTCGCCGCGACCTCGGTTACCGTCGTGGACGACGGCACCCTCCCCGGCGGCTTCGGCACCTCGCCCTTTGACGCCGAGGGTCTGCCCAGCCGCCGCACCGTCATCGTCGAAAACGGCGTGCTGCGCAGCTACGTCCTCAACGTCTATGCTGCGCGCAAGCTTGGCCTCAAAAGCACCGGCAATGCCGGACGCGGCCTCGCCGGCAATCCATTCCTCGATGCCGGCAACCTCTTCCTCGAGGCCGGCCAACAGTCGCCGGACGAGATCCTTCGCGGCGTCGAGCGCGGCCTCTACGTCACGCGCCTCATGGGCCAGGGCGTCAACCTCGTCACCGGCGATTATTCGCGCGGCGCCGCCGGCCTGTGGATCGACAACGGCGCGTTCGCGTATCCGGTACAGGAAGTCACCATCGCCGGCAATCTGATGGAGATGCTGCGCAATATCACCGCCATCGGCAGCGATCTCGTCTTCCGCTCTGCCACGGCCGCGCCCACGCTGCGTATCGACGGGATGACCATCGCCGGAGAGTGATGTTTCCGCAGGAGATCATCCTGGAAGCCGCGCGTCCCCCATGGGACGATGTCCCCGCTGCACCCGGCGTTTTCGCGCTCTTCGCTGCAGATCCGGCCTCTGAGCCTTACATCAGCCGGACCCCGAACCTGAGGCGGCGCATCAGACGCCTGCTCGATCCCCGCCCGGACCAGTCCAGACGCCTGCAGCTTGCTGGCCGCGTCGCCCGCATCGAATACGCGCGGACTGCGTCGGATTTCGAATCGCTCCTCGTCCTCTACCAGGCCTCCTGCGCAGCCTTCGGCGACCGCGCTCGCAAGCGCCTGCACCTGCACCCGCCCAGCCTGCTGCGCATGACCGTCAACAACGCCTATCCGCGCGTATTTGTAACCGGCCATGTCACAAAAGCCGCAATGGACGACCTCTATGGCCCTTTCCCGTCGCGGGCCGCCGCGGAGAAATCTCTCGAGGACATGCTCGACCTCTTCAAACTCCGCCGCTGCCCCGACGATCTCGATCCCGATCCTGCTTTTCCCGGCTGCGTCTATTCGGAGATGAAGAAATGCCTCGCTCCCTGCTTTAAAGGCTGCACCGATGAGCGCTACGCGGAAGAGGCCACGGCGGTGCGAAGCTTCCTGCGCACCCGCGGCGCAAGCCTGGTCGACGCGCTGCGGCGCGAGCGGGAGTCCGCGTCCGCGCTGCTGGAGTTTGAGAAAGCCGCGGAAATGCACGCGCGCGTGGCCCGCGCCGAAGCCGTCTCTTCGGAAATGCCTGAAGCAGTGCGGCCGCTGGCGCACCTCGATGCCGTCATCATCCAGTCTGCGGCGCTGCCGGAACACGTCGCGCTCTTCCGCCTCGATCAGGGCTGGCTGCGCGGTCCCGCCTTCTATTCAGTCGCCGGCATGCGGCATCCCAACGAAGCTGCCGGATCGACCTCGCTCTTCGCACAGCCGACAGGCATGATGGAGGCTGTTCCGCTCGCCGCGCCAGCGGTGACCCTGGCCTCACGCGACGAGCTCGAGCAGCGTCTCCAGGAATCACTGGCCGCGATCGCGCCCCCGCCTGAGCCTCGCTCGCGGCGCCGCGCCGCTCACGATTCTGCCCGCCACGGCGACCTCGCCGATCATCTTTGCCTCTTTGCGCGCTGGGTTTATCGCCCGCTCACCAGGCGCACCGGCGAAGTCGTGTTTGCGTCAGAGGATGGCGCACTTCCCCTCAAGACGGTGCTGCGGGCCATCTCCCGCGTCTATCGCGCAGGCTCCAACGTGGTCGCCAAGGCATGATCTCGGGCGGCCTCGGAACCCCCAGGAGGCCCCCTGGATACCCAGTCCTTCCAACCCCCTGATTCCATAGGGCTAAGCCGCCTTGTGCCGAGCTAACTCTTCCCGTATCATAAAGATAAGTCTTTGGTCAGCGGCTCACGTTCCTCGCCGCACGAACCTCCGGCCCACCTGATTTCTATGCCCGACGAACAGAATCCACAGCTTCCCCTCGGCGGCAATTCCGGCGACGGTCCAACCGGTCCCGGCGCTGCCAACCTCGTCCCCATCAACATTGAAGAGGAGATGCGCCGGTCGTATCTCGACTATTCGATGTCGGTCATCATCGGGCGCGCGCTGCCCGACGCCCGCGACGGGCTGAAGCCCGTGCATCGCCGCATTCTCTACACCATGTACGAGATGGGGCTGCAGGCGAACAAGAAGTACACCAAGTGCGCCAAGGTGGTCGGACAGGCGATGGGTGTGTACCACCCCCACGGCGACTCCGCCATTTACGACGCCCTGGTGCGCATGGCGCAGCCGTTTTCCATGCGCTATCCGCTGGTGGATGGTCAGGGGAACTTCGGCTCTGTCGACGGCGATCCTCCTGCGGCCATGCGATACACCGAGTGCCGTATGACGCGCATTGCCGGGGAGGTGCTCGCCGACATTGAGATGGAAACGGTGGACTTCGGCCTCAACTACGACGAGTCCACGCCCGAGCCTGCCGTTCTGCCCTCGCGCATCCCCAACCTCATCGTCAACGGATCGAACGGCATCGCGGTCGGCATGGCGACCAACATCCCGCCGCACAACCTCACCGAAGTGGTGAACGCGGCCATTGAGCTGCTCAATAACCCGCATGCCGGCCTCATCGAAGTGCTGAAGCACGTGCAGGGACCCGATTTCCCCACCGGCGGCTTCATCTATGGCCGCGGCGGCATCGCCCAGGCCTACAAAACCGGCCGCGGACGCTTCCTGATGCGCGCCAAGTGCGCCACCGAGAACCTCACCCAGGGTCGCCAGGCCATCATCGTCAGCGAGATCCCCTACCAGGTCAACAAGAACACGCTCATCAAGCGCATCGCCGAGCTGGTGAACGACAAGGTGATCGACGATGTGGGCGACGTGCGCGACGAGAGCGATCGTGACGGCATGCGCATCGTCATCGAGCTCAAGCGCGGCGCCGAGGTCCAGATCGTCCTCAATCAGCTCTACAAGCACACGCAGATGCAGGAGAGCTTCTCGATGATCTTCCTGGCCGTGGTCAACGGCCAGCCCCGCGAGCTGCCTCTGCCCGACGCCATCCGCGTCTTCATCGATCACCGCATCGACGTCGTCCGCCGCCGCACCGCGTACCTGCTGCGCAAGGCCCGCGAGCGCGAGCACATCCTGCTCGGCTACCAGATCGCTCTCGATCACCTCGACAACGTGATCAGGATCATCCGTGGATCGTCCTCCCGCGCCGACGCCCGCGAGAACCTCTTCCAGTTTTTCTCGAACAAGACCATCACCGTGCGCGATCAGAAGTTCACCGGCGTCAAGCTCGATCCCGCAAAGTACGCCATTGACCCAACGACGCTGATCTCGGCCACGCTCACCCTCAGCTACCGGCAGATCGATGCCATCCTCGAGCTGCAGCTCTATCGCCTTACCCAGCTCTCCATCGACGAGCTGCTGAACGAGCTGAAGGAAGTCCGCGACAACATCGCCGAATACGAGTCGATCCTCGCTTCCGAGAAGAAGCTCCGCCAGGTGATCGTGAAGGAACTCGAAGCCGTGAAGAAGGAATACGGCGACGAGCGCCGCACGCAAATCCTCGACGAGACGGCCGAGTTGCAGATCGAAGACCTCATCGCCGACGAGCAGGTTGCGGTCACCGTTTCGCACTCCGGCTACCTCAAGCGCACGCCGATTTCGACCTATCGCCAGCAGCGCCGCGGCGGCACCGGCCGGCTGGGGATGAAGACGCGCGAGGAAGACTTCGTCTCCCAGCTCATCATCGACTCCACCCACGCGTACCTGCTCTGCTTCACCAACAAGGGCCGCGTTTACTGGCTCAAGGTCTATGAAGTTCCCGACGTGGGCGCAGCCGGCAAAGGCAAATCCATCGCCAGCCTGCTCAACCTGCAGCCCGGCGAAACCGTGCGCACCATCCAGCCCGTCCGCAACCTGGAAGAGGAAGGAAAGTTCGTCTTTTTCGCCACGCGCAACGGCACGGTGAAGAAAACACCGCTCAAAGATTTCTCGAACGTCATGGCGCGCGGCATCATCGCCATCGGCATCGAGGAAGACGATGAGCTGGTCGCGGTCCGCTTCACCGACGGCAACCAGATTGTTTTCCTCGCCACCCACGACGGCATGGCCATCCGCTTCGCCGAAGAAGATGTCCGCTCCATGGGCCGTCCGGCCTACGGTGTCCGCGGCATCGACCTCGGGAAGAACGACTACCTGGTCGGCATGGCCGTGACGCCGAAGAAAAATGGCATCGTCCACCGCATGCTCTCCGTCACCGAACAGGGATTCGGCAAGCGCACCGATGTCGAGGAGTACCGGCTGCAGACCCGCGGCGGCAAGGGCGTCATCAACGTCAAGACGACCACGCGCAACGGCAAAGTCGTCGGCATCCAGCTCGTCGACGAGACCTCGGAGCTGATCGTGATCAGCCAGTACGGCAAGATCATCCGCATCGACACCACCACGGTTCGCGCCGCCGGCCGCTCCACTCAGGGCGTCAAGCTGCTGAACCTCGAGGACGGCGACAAGGTGGCCGCCGCCGTCGTCATCCCGCCGGAAGAAAAGAACGGCGAGGGCGAGACCGGGACGCTGCTGCAGTAGGACGTCGGACAAACGCGGGGCGCTTCCACGGTGTGCAACAATACCCCTATGAAGCGCCCGTTTTCGGCAACAGTATCGAGAGAGGCCAACTGGTTTGTCGCCCAATGCCTCGATGTCGACGTCGCCAGTCAGGGCGAAACTGAGGAAGAGGCGCTCGAGAACCTGAAAGAAGCGTTGGAGCTCCATTTCGAGCCGCCGCTCGCCACTCGCCCGGCGGATGTTCGCACCATCGAGGTCGAGGTTGGGGCGGCTTAACCCCCTGCCCTTCCGCGAAGTCCAGCGCCGGCTGGAATCAGCAGGGTTTCAGGAAGCCAGCCAACGAGGCGGTCATGTAAAATTCGTCCGGCACGCCCGGGACGCCGTCTACACGGCGATCATTCCCCGACACAGTGAGATCGCCGTCGGCACCCTGCGCAGCATTCTCCGTCAGGCGCACATCGATCCCGAGGCATGGGATCGGCTGGGCGAATAGAGGATTTTCCGTAATCTGAATCTGTGCGGCCTCTGCTTTCTGCCAGAACCCGCGACCTCCTCGAGCTGCTCGTCGGCTATGGGCTGATCCTCGCCGTTATCTGGACGCCCAATCCCGAGCAGCGCGTCCTCTACTGGACGGCCTTCGCCTTCATCGCCGTCACCGCCATCCTCCGCCGCAAAGAAAGCCGTCCCTATGGATTCGGTCTGAAGGGGCTGCTGCCCTCGCTCTGGATCGTCGGCGTCGCAATCCTCCTCTTTCTCACCGGACTCTGGATCGCATCACGCCTGCACACTCTGCATAGCCTCTACGGACCGCTGCCCGTGGCCACGCACATCGCCGAATATGCCCTCTGGGCGCTGATGCAGCAGTTCATCCTGCAGGTCTACGTCCTGCTGCGGCTCCTCCGCCTTGGCCTCAAGCCCGCACCCGCCATCGCGCTGGCCGCCGTTCTCTTCGCCGCCGCGCACATTCCCAATCCTTTGCTGGTTCCGGTTACGCTGCTCTGGGGCATCATCTCCTGCCTGCTCTACCTGCGCTATCGCAACCTGTACTCTCTGGCGCTGGCCCATGGAATTCTGGGCATGTGCCTGGCCGTCACCGTGCCCAACGCCGTCCACCATCATCTGCGTGTCGGGCTCGGCTACCTCCAGTACCACCCTCACCATCACCCAGGCCGGCATCGGCCGCCCACTATCTTCTGAGCTCTGCCCCCCGCAGCCGCTCAGCATCGAAGCTTCTGCAGCCCCTGCTGCGCTCTTTCCTCCTGCGCACACCCTAAATCACACTGTTATTTGCACTTGCGCCGCCAGATCCGCGGATTTCCCATGAATTTCGCTCGATTTGCCGCCAAAATTCATCCGCTCCGGTGACAGCGAGCGTACAGATTATGTAGTCTAATCCGCACCGCAATGTCCCCCGCCCGGCGTTCCCCGAATTCCCAGAGTCGCGCCTGGTCTGGACCTGCGGGAATCCAGGAGGGAAACTCATGAAGCACTCGATCAAGACCATGATGGTGGCCGCGGCTGTTTCCGGGCTCTTCAGCGGCGTGACGGCTGTACACGCAGCCTCAATCACCTCAGCGCCCGGCACCTCGCCCATCCTCAAGGCGGGCACCTCGACGCTGAGCACCTCGTTCACCGCTCACAAAACCAAGCACTCCTGTAAAGGCAAGAATGACTGTAAAGGCCAGGGCGGCTGCAAGAGCAGCGACAACGGCTGCAAAGGCAAGAACAGCTGCAAGGGCAAAGGCGGCTGCGCGACAGACGGCTCCAAGATGCCGAGCTAGCCACATCCCCGCGGAGGGATCGCCCCGCGCGCGGCCCCTCCGCTCCACTCTTTCTCGCTGACCGATCAGTTGGCCGGCCGAGTTTCGACTGGCAGCTCCTTCGCTAACCGCTTTTTCGCTAACCGGCTTTCAGCCAGCCGTTTCCTGGCTGGGTTTTCCCCATGCCCGCCAATCGCTTTAACGGATTCACTGATTACGGCGTCGGCATCGGTCTGCGCATTCCCCACTACCAGCACATTCTCAGCCGCAAGCCCGTAGTCGACTGGTTCGAGATCATCTCGGAAAACTACATGGTCGACGGCGGACGGCCGCTGGAAATCCTCGACCAGATCCTCGAACAGTACCGCGTCATCCAGCACGGCGTCTCCATGTACTTCGGCTCCGCCGACCCGCTCAACCGCGAGCACCTGCGCCGCCTCAAATCTCTCGTCCGCCGCACCGGCACGCGCTGGCTCAGCGATCATCTTTGCTGGGGATCGGTCGATGGCCGCTACACCCACGACCTGCTCCCCATGCCCTACACCTGGGAGGCCGTTGAGATCACCGCGCAGAAAATCCGCCAGGTGCAGGACTTCGTCGAGGTCCCCGTCGTCGTCGAAAACGTCTCCAGCTACGCTGAGTTCCATGTCTCCGAGATGACCGAGTGGGAGTTCCTCACCGAGGTCGTCGAGCGCGCCGACTGCGGCATTCTCCTCGACGTGAATAACATCTACGTCTCCTCGAAGAACCACACCTTCGACCCCTTCACCTACGTGAACTTCGTGCCCGCGCATCGCGTCGCTCAGATCCACATCGCCGGCCACAGCAAGTTCGAGAAGTACATCCTCGACACGCACGACCACCCCGTGCTCCCCGCCGTCTGGCGTCTCTACGCGCGCGCCATCGAGCGCTGCGGTCCTACCGCGACGCTCCTCGAGTGGGACGACAACATCCCCACCTTCGATGAAGTCCACGCCGAAGCCCTCAAAGCGACAAAGTTCCTGAAAGCCGCCGCCGAAGCCTCGCCTGAATCGGCTGGATGCCCCACGCTTGTCCGTGAAGCGGGCAAGTTGGCCGAATCCGCCTCCGGAGCCGCCCGATGAGCCAGCTTCTCGATATCCAGCGCCGCATGGCCGCCGCCATCATGCATCCGCTCACGCGCGCTGAAACCATGCCTCGCCGCCGCCGCGACGGCTCCTCGAACCTCTCCGAAGCCGAGGCCGTCATCCGCCCCAACGATCGCCTGACGTCCTTCGAGCGTCTGGAAATCTACAACCGGCAGTACTGGTTCCGGCTCTACTCCTGCTTCGAAGAGGATTTCCCCGGCCTGCAGGCCATCCTCGGCCGCGCGAAATTCGATGCGCTGATGCGCGCCTACCTCACCGACTGCCCCTCCGAATCGTTCACCCTGCGCAATCTTGGCTCGCGCCTCGACGCGTGGCTTGCCGATCACCCGGAGTTCGTCAGACCCCATGCCGAGCTGGCTCTCGACATGGTCCGCCTCGAGTGGGCGCACATCGAAACTTTCGATTCCGAAGAGCGCCTGCATCTCGCCGCCGAGCATCTCGCGGCCATCGGCGAAGACTCCATCCTGCGCCTGCAGCCCTATCTGCGCGTCCTCGCGCTCTCTTACCCCGTCGACGACCTGCTCCTGCAGGTCCGCAATGAAGACGGCAGTTCGGCCGGCTCCGCCAACAACGCCAGCGCAGCGCGCAGGAGAACCCACGTACGCCGCGTCGCCGCGCTCGCGCCCAAACCCATCTGGCTTGCGGTCCATCGCCTCGAGAACACCGTCTGGTACAAGCCGCTCAGCCAGGAAGAATTCAACCTGCTCTCGGCGCTGCTCGCCGGCCGCACCCTCGGCCAGGCCATCGATTTCGCTTTCGCGTCCTCCGCCATGCCCGACAGCGGGCGCAACGCGTTTCTGCAGGAAACCTTCGCTGACTGGGCTATGCTGGGATGGTTTACGCAATAGGCTCCCTTTCGCACGGGAAAGGCAGGTAACCATGCCCTCTGCGACTCCCGCGACTTCCCACGCAGGGAAATCCGGCTTCCACGCTGATCCCTATCGCCGCTTCCAGCATGGCTCGGCCGCGCTGCAGTCGCCCTTTCTGCTCCTCGTTCGCCTTTACTGGGGATGGCAATTCGCCCAGACCGGCTGGGGCAAGCTCCATCACCTGCATCACGTCACCAGCTACTTCTCGAGCCTGCACATTCCCGCACCCGGCGTCGCAGCTTTCCTCATCTCGCTGCTCGAGCTCGCCGGTGGCGTTTTGCTCATCTTCGGCCTCGGCACGCGCCTCCTGGGCTTCCTGCTGGCCGCTGACATGATCGTGGCCTACGTTGTCACCGACCTCGCTGCTCTCGCCTCCATTGTCAGCAATCCCGATGCCTTCTACAGCGACGCAGCCTTCCCGTTCCTCATCGCGTCCCTGATTTTGCTCATCTTCGGCGCCGGCCACTATTCCCTCGACTACTGGCTCTTCCGCCGCCGTGAAGCCTGAAAATCCATTCCGCCGATTCGCGGGTGCGAAACCCTGTTCCGAGTCCCTGCGTCTAATCTGTGTTTCAACGCCATCCAGGCTAAGACTATGAAAATTCATGCCCGCCGTACCGCCTCTCTGGCCGCCGCGAGCGCCATCCTGCTGGGGAGCGCACTGGCCCAAAAACCCGCCCCTGCCTCTCCCCAGACAGCGGCGCCCGCTGCCGGGTCCGATGTCGGCGCCATCACCCTGCCCGTCACCGTCGTCGATGCCCACGGCAACCCGGTAAAGAGCCTGACGGCTGCCGACCTGGTCCTCGTCGACAATGGCGGGAAGCAGACCATTCAGTCCTTTACCGAAGACCAGCAACCCTCCCAGATGACCATTGGCATCATCGCCGAGACTGGATCGGGGTTGCGCGGTGAGCTGGGCGATGAGCGTCTCTCGGCCGTTCACTTCATCGACCACAACTTTCCCGGCGTCTCCAACAAGGCCTTCGTCATCCAGTACGGCAATGAAGTCGACCTGCTTGCCGACCCCAC
>Ga0335075_10017362_pt1 | contig 10699 bp, 9 predicted proteins | sample Lox_Sample_24_FD_206723 | JGI IMG/M metagenome (GOLD analysis project Ga0335075, IMG submission 206723) | Soil microbial communities from Loxahatchee National Wildlife Refuge, Florida, United States - Lox_Sample_2.4 | ecosystem: Environmental > Terrestrial > Soil > Wetlands | place: USA: Florida... | reverse complement strand
CGAATACCCTGACGACGGAAATATCGACGCCGCGGCGAAGTGCAGTTGTCCTCTGCGGCAGCGGGCGTTTCGCTGATGCCTGGCACCCGTTTTCCCGGACCTCGGCGTGCCTGGCGGAAATTATTGAGGCCGCCGGATTCGAGGTCGAGAGTGCTATGGCGAAGGCGGGTGCGCTTCACGGTCTCCCAGCAAGAGTTCCCGGCGCGGGCGCTGCTCCTGCTGATCTGGGTCGGATTCTTCGCGCTGTTCCGGGGTTCTCCGACATCCTGCTGGCGTTCGAGGAGCACGCCGTCGAACGTAGGTAGTTCCGGCGCGGATCTGAAGGTGGTTGCGATCGGCGCGACCGTCAGGGATGTGATGACGACGTCTGTGGTGGCTGTCCGCCAGGACGCTGCTTGTCTGCTCGAACGTGACTGCTAGCGAAGCTGCTCGCCGCGCACCGCGGACCTGATCGCGCGCAGCTTGGCGGATAGCTGAGCCGGGCGCTCCGCGGGCTCGAACCGGACCTGGAAGTCCGTGACCCCGGCTGACCGTAGCTGCGCGGCACGAGCGGCCGTTTCATCCCGGTCGATCGTCCCGTCGCCCGACAGAACCGGCTCGAACGGCGCCGTCACCAGGATTGACGCCGGGTCGCGCTGCCGTTGCGTCATGGCCGCCCGCATTCGGGCGATGCCGCCGGCGACATCAACGACGTCATCGCCCCAGGGGATCCAGCCGACGCCGTACCGGGCGAGCCGGTCCATGGCACCGGCGTTGACCGTGCCGCTCACCCAGATCGGGACACCGCCGGCCTGGCTGGGTTTCGGCATCTGATGAATCCGGTCCAGCCGGATCTCCGCGTCCGCGTAATCCACCCGCTCGTTGTTCCACAGGGCCTGGCAGACGGCGAGATTGCGGTCCAAGCGGCGGCCGCGCGAGGCGAAGTCACGGCCCGTCGCGTCGTACTCCTCGCGCTGCCAGCCGACCCCGACCCCGAGTTCCAGCCGGCCTCCTGACAGCACGTCGATCGTCGCCGCGGTCTTCGCCAGAAGGACAGGACTGTGCAGCGCCGCCAGCAGGATGCGCGTCGCGAACCGCACCCGTGTGGTCACTGCGCTGAGATGGGCTATGGTGGCCAGCGGATCCAGCCAGGAACCGTCAGGTCCGGTCGGCTGCGTCCCGCCCCGGATCCCGCCGAGTTCCGGCCGGGCGTAGTTTTCCAGGCGCTCGCCCAGAACGACATGCTCAGACACGATGACGCGGTCGAGGCCAGCCTCGTCGGCAACCCTGGCCCACTCGATCATCCTGGCCAGATCCGGAACCGGCTCGACGTCGAAGTTGAGCAAGTACAGCGACACGGTTACCGGCTCGGTCATGTGGATCTCAGATCTCCAGGAAGTTGCATGCCGACCACTCGATCAACGATGCGCCCAGGCGAAGCGCCGGCGAGACCCTTCAATGTGCTCACGCAGGAAAGCCGGGTGGCCGGGCGGCCTCGTCCCACAAGCCATGCCACCACTCTCGCAACGTGCCGAGCGGATCGTCGGCCACTGCGAGCGGCGTACCGAGGATCTTCATGGTCCGTCGTCCGGTTTCGTACTGAGGCCACGGGCCAGATACAGTCGACGACGGATCGCCGGTAGCGGCAAAGGCCGCCCACGCCGAACGGATGGCATGGCCCAGGGAACGCCCTGCGTCGTCGATACCCACGAACTCCGCCCAGCCGACTCGGTCGAAGGTGTCGAAGATGAACGGGATGTCGACGGCGTGAAAAGCGCCCAGATCCGCGCTCGGGTTGTGTGATTGCCAGGTAAAGGAATAGGCATAAGTCCGCGGGTTGTGCTTCGACTGAGCGTCGGCCAATCGAAACGCTGGCAGCCGCATGCCGCCGTCAGTCGTCAACGCCGCCCAGAGGTCGGCAATACCGCTCCGGCTTGTGCCCTCGCCAAGCTTGATGTAGTTGTCCACCAGCCCGGTCACGCGCTCCGCTGGGGGTGTCTTTCCGCCCATCCGGTTCGTCAGGTAACGGGTTGTCCAAGTTATAAGCTCGGCGCGGCCGATGTCGTTGACGGCAGGGTCGAGGTACAGGCGCATCTCATCCGCAGTCGAGCCGATCAGCAAATCGATGCCTGCCGCGTCGCCGCGGGCAATCGCGATCGACGGTGTTGCGAGCACGACATCGCCATCGACAACCGGATGAAAGACCATCGCTCCGTATTCCGCCATCGAGCTGAGCGCGACGGATTCTTGCGCTGCGAGAATCCGGCTGGCTGGCAGCTCAAGCAGCTCCTTCGCGGTCGAGGCGCCCAGCTCTCTCAGCAGCCGGCCGGCGATGATTCCCGCAACTTCTTCGGTCTGGGTGAAGTCCACGCCCGGACTCTGGGCGATCGCACGGACGATCGAGCCCCGAGCGCCAGGCGAAGAGATCAGATGGATGATGGATCCCGCGCCAGCAGATTCACCGAAGGCCGTAATCCGAGAGGGATCGCCACCAAATGCGCTGATGTTGTCCTTCACCCAGGTGGCGGCGAGAATCTGGTCCCGCAGGCCAACGTTCGTTGCCGCGCCGATTTCCACTCCCCGGTAACTCCGCAGGTCAAGGAAACCAAAGGCGCCGACGCGGTAGTTGGCGCTGACAACTACCACACGCTGTTCGGCGGCCAACCGGGCCGCGTCGTAACTATCAAGCGAACCCGCACCAATAGTGTAGGCACCACCGTAGATCCAGAGCAGGACTGGAAGTTGGTCCTCGCGGATGGCGGGACACCATATGTTAAGCGTCAGGCAGTCTTCGCTGACGTTATCGGACACCATTCCAGGCACCGTCGCGGCCAATGGCCCTTCGGTCGCCTGGAATGGTGCTGGGCCAAATTCGGATGCAGAGCGAGTGCCCGTCCATGTCGGCGCCTGCTCAGGTGGAAGGAAGCGCCTCGCGCCGGTCGGAGGCGCCGCATAAGGGATCCCGGCAAACCGGTGTACCGCGCCATTCGCGGTCTCATCAACTGTTCCGACAAGTTCGCCCTGACTGATCTGCACGCGAGGTTTAGACATCACACTTCCTGTCTTCCGGGATACCCGTCACTGCTCGTCGCCTCCGACAAATGCGAGCATCGCCTTGCGGGACTCTCCGAAGCCGCGCAGTTTTTCTGTGTAGTCTTGCTCGAGCTGGTAGGCATCCTTAAGCGGTAGCCATTCGGCTCGGTTAAGTGACGCCTTGGCAAGCCGGATGGCCACCGGACTCTTCGCGGCGATCGTAGCGGCCAGTTTCTGAGCCCGCTGGGCGAGCTGACTGCTTGGCACCACCTCCGAGATTGCCCCGCGCGCTAGCATCTCGGCCGCCGAGATCGGCTCGCCGGTGTAGAACGCCTGGCGCATTCGGGTGGGCCCCACGAGACGGAGCAGGAACGAGCCACCGCCGAGCAGCCCGACATTGATCTCAGGGAGTCCGAAGGTTCCCCGCGTCGAAGAAATGACGATGTCACAGCAGGCGATGACCGCTAGCCCAGCGCCCAGCGCAGGGCCGTCCACGGCTGCGACGACGGGAACCGGGCAGTCAAACACAGCCCAGAACGCCTGCCGCGCCAGCCGCTGGTGATCGAGATCGTCAGTCGCGTGATGTCCCTCGCGAGGGCCCTCCGCCGGATCGAGTCGGGCCTTGAGGTCGGCTCCGGCAAGGAAAGCGCGCGGTGACGCGGAAGTCAGAACCACAACGCGGATATCTTCGCGGTCCTCAAAGCCAAGGAAGACCTCCCGCAGCTCTGCATAGAACTGGCGGTTCATCGCGTTCACGGGAGGCCGGTCGATCGTCACAGTGCCAATGCCGTCAGCGACTGTCAGGCGGAAGAAGTCCACGCAATCCCCCAGACCCAGGGATCAGCTGTCGCTGCCGCTAAGGAATCCGTTTACCACTGCCACGAAGGCGTCCTCCTGCTCGATCATCGGGTAGTGGCCGGCCCCGTCGATGACATGGAACCTGGCACCGGAGATCAGGCTGACCATCTCCTCTGCGTACGGGAGAGGCAGCAAACCATCAGAGGCCCCGTGCACCACCAGTGTGGGTGCGGTCACGTACTTCAGACGCCGTCGCAAGCCCCGCTCGGCCATCGGCCACATGAACTTCGTCGCCGTGGCCCTGTTCTGGGCCTCGAACAAAGCGGCCGCGTCCGGATCATCCGGGTCGGGCACGAAAATGGTCGGCTCGGGGTCGGGCCGGTTCTCCGGGTCGTGCCACTTGGCGGCCAGAGCCAGCCTGACCGACGCGAACGGGTCGAGCGCCGGCAGGTCGTCGAGCCACAGCCCGAAGGAATCGACTAGGACGAGCCGCCGGACGACCTGCGGCGCCAGGGCGGCCAGTTCGGCTGCGACCATCCCGCCCATGGAGTGCCCCACCACGTCGACCTGCGTGATGCCCCACGAGCCGATCAGCGACCGGTAGAACAGGACCAGGTCGGTGATGTCCCGGATCTGGTCGAAGCCGGTAGAGCTTCCGTAGCCCGGCTGCTCAGGAGCGAGGACCCGGTGAGTTTTCGCCAGCCTGGTCAGGAATCCGGCGCCGCCCGGGTGGCGCTCGTAGCCATGCAGGAACAGCAAGGGCTCGCCGGTTCCCTCCGACCAGACGTTGATATCAAACTGCCCGATGCTCTGGCGCTCGACGGCCATGGTGGTCTACCTCTCTGTACTGGCTGATGGTTCGACGCAGGAAACTGGCTTAGCCCACGCGTCGAGGACGTCCTGCGTGTGCTGACCAATCTCCGGCGGGTAAACGACCTCATCGGGCGCCTTCGACACCGAGGCCGACTGCACGATCCACGGAAGCGACTGGGTGAGGTACACCTCGCTGGTCCCCGGCCACGCTGTGCGGTGGAACAGCTCGCGCAAAACGAACTGCTCCTCCCCGAGCGTCTCGTGCGGCTGGTATACGCGGCCCCACCCCATCTTGATGGCCTGGCCCTCGCGGTAAGCCCGCTCGGCATCGACTGACCGCAGGAAGTCAGCGATCACCTCGCCGGCGTGCTGGCCGGGAGCGGAGATCAGGAACGGGTTCAGGCCTCGCAATTCCATCAGGTCCGCGTAGGCCGGCTCATCGAGATCCTGGATGGCGCCCTCCCGGCGCATCCAGTCCTTCAGGTGGGTCCACTCCCGCTGGGTCCGCGGCAGCAGCCCGAGTGGGTAGAAGTAGCTCCCGTCAGAGCTGGTGAGCTGCCAGCGGCCGGTCGGGAACGGCGTCGCGTAGCCGCCGCCGCGGCGGCGCAGGATCTCCCGCCGGTAGACCCAGCAGGAGAACAACTGCTCTGTGCCCTGGAAGGCAGCCGCCTGGGCGGATACGTCGAAAAGCTCACCCGTCCTGCCGCGGCGAACGGCCAGGAGGGCCGCGATGGCGCCGTAGAGCCCGGCCGAGTGCATTGCCTGCTCGGCCGGCGGGATGATCGGGCTGGAGTTCTCTTCCGGCCCGTAGCCGGACAGCCCTGCCGTCCCGCCCCTGGCCGCCACGTGCAGTTCGTCGGCCCGGTCGTCGTCGCGGTACCCGAGCCCATAGGCGGACAGTGCGACGACCGGCACGGACCCGAAGCCGCCGGGCAGCAGCGCGCCGAGGCGGTCGTAACTGTCCGCGCTGACCAGCACCACATCGGCCGCCGCCACCAGGCCGGCCGCCGCGGACTGCCCGTCGTCGGTTGCCAGGTCGAGGGCTGCCGACCGCTTGCCGACGTTGAAGTGCCAGAAATACAGGCTGATCGGCTGGCCGGCCGGTGACACCGCCAGCGGCCAGGCCCGGCGCAGCTCATGGCCGCCGGGCGGTTCAACCAACACGACGTCCGCGCCGAGCTGCGTCAGCAGCTTGGTGGCGAACTGACCCCACCGATCGGTCAGGTCGAGGATCCGGATCCGCTGAAATGAGGGCAACGGCTGGCGCACGGGGACCTCAGATCACTGCTTCGGCGGCGAGCTCGCGGATGTGATCGCGTGACATGCCTAGCAGGCCGCCGTAGATGTCGTCGTTGGCTTCGCCGAACGTCGGCCCGGCGCGGCGCAGCGCTGGTCCCGCGGGCGACTGAATGCCCCCCATCTGGAACTCCCGCGCCCCGAGCAGCGGGTGGGTTGCCTCCTGGTAGTACCCGCGCCCCCGCAGCGCCGGATCGGCCAGCAGTTCCTCGGCGGTCAGGAGCGGCGAGCTGGGCACGCCCGCGTCCGTCAGCTCCGCCACGACCGCGTCCCGCGCCCTGGCCTCTGTCCAGGCGGAGACCACCTGGTCCAGCGCTGGCCGGTGGCCTGCCCGGCCCTTCTGGGTGGAGAACCGCGGGTCGCGGCCGAGATCCTCACGGCGCAGGACGCCGGTGAGCGCCGCCCACTGGTTATCGGTCCGCACGGAGATGGCACACCAGCTGTCGTCCCCATGGCAGCGGTAAAGACCAGCCGGGGCGTCGTCCGCGCCGAACGGCACATTGCCCCAGGCGCTGAACGGCCGGCCGTTTACCTGGTAATCGAGCACGGCCGCCGAGGTCAGCGTAACCGACGCCTCGACCTGGCCGAGATCGATCATGGCACCGTTGCCGGTAACCTCCCGGTCCTGTAGCGCCGCCAGGACGGCCAGGGCCCCGAAATACCCGGCCGTGTAGTCCGCATAGGAGTAACCGAGGCCGGCCGGCTCAGCCCCAGGGCGCCCGGTCATGCCATGAATGCCGCTGATCGCCTGCATGACGGGCCCGAAGACGACGTAGCCTTCGTTGGGTCCGCCCACGCCGAAGCCGGTCATGCACAGATAGATCAGTCCTGGCCTTACGGCCTGCATGGCCTCGAAGGACAGGCCCCAGGACTCCAGCACGTGCGGGCCCATGTTCGCCACGACGACGTCGCACTGCGCCACCAGGTCCATGGCGACGCCGAGTGCCTTCGGATGGCGCATATTCAGCGTGATGCTGCGCTTGTTGCGGTTGAGGTTGTTCCACAGGCCGCCCTCCTCCCACGACTCCGGATCGGTGCCAGGCGGCTGACCCCGGTTGCGCATGCCGTCGGGATGGTGGGGCCACTCGACCTTGATCACCTCAGCGCCGAAGTCGGCCAGGATATGGGTGCACTGCGGCCCCGAGATGACCCAGGTGAAGTCGAGGACGCGGATGCCCTCTAGTGGCAGTCCCGGCATGTCACCGGCCCGTGTAGTGGGGCGTCCGCCGCTCGTTCCAGGCCAGCACCGCTTCCTTGCTGTCATCCAGGTCCGCGAGGAACCAGCGGGACTCCTGCTCCTTCTTGAACATCTCCGGGCTGGGCACCGCGCGCATCTGCCGCATGAGGGCCTTGGTCTGCCGGACGTGCTGAGGCGGTAGGGCGGCCATCTTTCTGGCCCAGCGCATCGCCTCGTCCATCAGCTCGTCGTCTGGCACTACGGCGTTCAGGAGGTTGAATGACAGCAGTCGCTGCGCCGGGACGAGCTCGCCGATGATCGCCAGCTCGGCTGCGATGGGCCAGGGGATGCCCTCCGCACCGGCCAGCCAGTACGGGCCGAGCGCGCCGGTCGGCACCTCGGTCATGCCGAACTTGGCGCTGGCGGCGGCAATGCGGATGTCGCAGTCCAGGATCATGTACCAGCCGAGGCCGATGGCGAACCCGTTGACCGCGGCGACGATCGGCTTGTCGGTGTCGGTCATGCCGAACAGGTTGTACTCGCTGGTGTAGGTGAGCGGTTTCATCTTGCCCTCGCCCTGCGAGTAGCCCTCCGCCTGGTCCTTCATATCCCGGCCCGCGCAGAACGACCGGCCGGTGCCGGTCAGGACGGCGACCCAGGCGTCGTCGTCATCGATGAAGGTCCGCAGCGTGCTGATGAACTCGGCCCTTACCCGCTGCGAAAAGGCATTCAGCCGTTCGGGCCGGTTCAGGCGGATGACGGCGATGTGATCGGCCAGTTCGTAGGTGACAAAGTCCATTCAGCTCTCCTCGGTTGGGCCAGCCTGGCTCACGGCCGGGCTGGCTGCTGGTGGGGCAGGCTGGGGTCCGTCCGCCTGCCGGGCCTGGATCTCGTAGGCGTCTTCCAGCCGGTCGAGGCTGATTGCATTCGCTTTCGCGGCCAGGGCCAGACTCCCGTAGGACAGGACGATGACGTCGTCGGCAATCTCCTGGGACCGCTTGACGTACTGCTCGATGATGAGGAACGTGGTCGTGCCCCGGAACTCCGCCACGACGGCAAACAGTTTGTCCACGATGGCCGGGGCAAGCCCGTGGGACAGTTCGTCCACCACGACGAGTGCGGGCTTCTGGATCAGGACGCGGCTGAGGGCCAGCATCTGCTGTTCGCCGCCGGACAGCATGCCAGCCCGGGTGCGCGACCGGGCGCTGAGGAACGGAAAAATGGCGGCCGCCTGGTCCACCGCCTCCTGGCGGGCCCGCCGGCTCAGGCCGGGCCGGCCGACGACGATGTTCTCCGCCACGGTCAGCGCGGGGAACACGGCGCCCTGCTCGGGAATGTAGGCCACCCCCCGGCGAGCCCGGCGGAAGTGCGGCTCACGGCTGATGTCCGCGCCATCCAGCAGTACCGATCCGGGCTTGGTCAAGATGGTCCCGGCGACGCACGCGGCCAGGGTCGACTTGCCCGCACCGTTGGGTCCGAGGATGGCACAGATACTGCCCGCCACCACGTCGAACGTGACGTCGCGCAGGGCCTCGAGCGCGGCGTAAGAGTGACTCAGGCCGCGTATGGTCAGGACGGCGCCGCTGACGGCATCCGGCGGGGCCCCGGCGACCACATCCGCCGTCGTCATTGCTCGTCACCTCCGAAGTAGGCATCGCGAACCCTGCGGTCCTCGATGATCTCGGCGGCCGGGCCGTCGGCGATCTTGACGCCGAAATCGAGCACGACGAGCCGCTGGGCTAGGCGCAGGACCGACTCGACGTCGTGCTCGATGAGCACCACCGTGACACCGAGTCGCCGCTGCACGTCCAAAAGCGCGTCACCGAAGCTCATCCGCTCGGCCTGGTCGAGCCCCGACAACGGCTCGTCTAGAAGCAGCACTTTGGGCCGGGAGGCCAGCGCCATGGCCAGCTCGACAATGCGCTGTCCGCCCAGGGACAGGCCAGACAGCCGGTCGTCCGGGCGGAGCTTCCAGGGCTCCGCCGCCACGAACGCGGTCAGCTCGTCCGGCGCCGAGTGGCCGTTGTGCGAAGCGGCCCGGCTGAGCCGCCCCCACAGGTTCGGGATCTCCCTGGCCAGCGCGAGATGCTCTCCGACGGTCATCTCAGGGAAGAGCATGGCCCGCTGGAACGTCCGGGCCAGGCCCAGGTGGACGCGCCGGTGCACACTGACCCGGCCGCAGGGCGCCGAGCAGATCGAGAGCGTGCCCGCCGATGCCCGGACCAGGCCGGTGATGACGTTCAGCATTGTCGTCTTGCCCGAGCCGTTGGGACCGATCAGGCCGACGAACTCCCCGGCCGTGGTGGCGAGCGACACGTCCGAGAGCGCGGTGAGACCGCCGAAGCGCACGGTAATCCCGTCCAGGCGGAGGGTCTCCTCGCCGCTCGCGGCGGATGCCACCGTTGCGCTAGTCATGCCGGCTCCCGCCGGCGATGGCGATCGGATCAGCGACTGCCGAACCTGCCGGGACGGCAACCGGCCTGGCCGGCTCGCGTTTCGTCAGCAGTTTCGCCAAGACGTCGGACCATTGAGCCAGGAACCCGCGCGGATCGCGGGCGATGCCGATCGCGCCGAGGCCGAACAGGACGGTCGGGAGGTTGCCGAATCCGTTGATGTTTACAAGCTCGAAAGCGGCGGGCGCGATCGCGAACAAAAGTCCGGCGACTAGCGCACCGCCGAAGCTCCGCACGCCGATCGTGACCACGACGGCCAGCCACACCAGACCGGTGAGCAGGGCGAAGTCAGATGTGCTGACGTTGCCCTGCTCGATCCCGATCAGCCCGCCGCCAAGGCCGGCGATGGCCGACCCGAGGGCGAATACGCCGACCCGGAAGGCTCGCACGTTGATGCCGAGGCTCTCAGCTTCGACCGGATTGCCGCGGATGGCCGTGGACACCCGGCCGAACCGGCTCCGCCGGAACAAGCTGACGAGGACGGCCAGCACTGCGAAGATGATGGCCCCGAGCAGGATGTCGCTTTGGGACGGATTGAGCCCGCCGATCTGGAAGTTCGGGTAGTTGACGCCGGCCAGCGGGATCAGCGCCTGGAGGTTGAACGCAAAGTCCTCGCAGAACAGGGCGAAGGCCAGCGTGACGAGGGCGAAACCGACCTGATCCAGGCGGGTGCCGACGGCCCCCAGGACCACGCCGCAGAACGCGGCGCACAGCACGGCGATGAGCATGCTAAGCGGCAGTGACAGGCCCGCCTCGGCGGCCAGGCGGCCGGCCACGATGGCCCCGAAGGCCGCGATGCCGGCCTGGCCTAGGCAAAGGACGCCGCCGTTCCCGGCCGAGATCGTGAAGCTGAGGAAGGTGACTGCGAAGGCGATCCCTGCCGCCAGCGTGGCGGTCCAGTAGGCGTTGAACGAGTACATCGCGACAAGCGTGAAGACGCCGCCGGCTATCAGGCCGATCAGATAGCGGCCGGGCCGCAGTCCCGACAGCGCCGGCAGCCGACTGAGCACCGCCTGCCCCAGGCCGCCGGAATAGCTGCGGGCCGCGCCCTCGGAAGCCGCGTCCTGCCTCGCCCGCAGGCTGGTGCGGCCGACGAGAAGGAGGCCGGCCAGGAGGAAGAAGGGCAGCGCCGGCACCAGCCCGTTGGCGA
>Ga0335075_10017361_pt1 | contig 10699 bp, 13 predicted proteins | sample Lox_Sample_24_FD_206723 | JGI IMG/M metagenome (GOLD analysis project Ga0335075, IMG submission 206723) | Soil microbial communities from Loxahatchee National Wildlife Refuge, Florida, United States - Lox_Sample_2.4 | ecosystem: Environmental > Terrestrial > Soil > Wetlands | place: USA... | reverse complement strand
AACGGCGCGATCCGCGGCAGCGCAACGGTGCCGAACACGACGACCGGTCCTCCGGCCGCGGACACCATCGCCCAACCGACCAGCGGCTGGAGCAGCAGCAGCGCGTACAACAACTTTTCAGAAAGCCCGACGAGTCTGCCTTCGAGCGAACCGATCGTCGGCGGCCACGCGGGCGGGTGATGCCTCGCGCGGTTGATGACCCGCGCCACCATCACCAGCAGGACGAGTGCGCCCAGCGTCTTGTGAACCACGATCAACTGGGCGTAGGAGGCCAGCGAGTTCACCATCACGAATCCGACGAAGAGTGCCGCGAACACCAAAACGGCGGTCAGCCAGTGCAGCACTCGGCTCAGCACGGTGAACTGCTTCAGCTCGGTCATAGCGTGTTCTCCCCGGTGCGACGTCGGTACGACGCGGCGTAGACCGCCGATCGGGCGGACAGCAGCGGATCGTTGGACGGCTCGATGCCGGCCGGCAGCACCAGCGGATCGAAGTTGATGTCCCGCGCACTACCCGCCGCGTCGGCTTGGACCGAGTCGAGCGTGAGCGTCCCCGCGTCGACGGTGCGGCGATCGGCGGGCCAGGGCAACGTCGCGTCGTTCGTCGGATCGGACGTCTCGCCGACGGTCAGCACCAGACGCCAGCGCAGCGGCCCGGCCCGCAACTGCCGCTCCAACGCATCGAACAACCCATTCGGCCCCGACGAAGGTGGCAGCGCCTGTTGCAACGGAGTCAGCGACCAGCGCACCGGTGTCCGCGCGCCGGACGCGTTGACGAAATAGAAGGTGTTCAACCCGCTGTAGACGCTGTCGCCGAAGCCGGCGGTCGGCGGATGCTGCTTGACGATGCTCATCGCCCGCGCCGTCTCCGGATGCACGGCCAGAAACTGTGCCATTACCGCCGGATCGGGCTTGCCGGTGCCGGGTACCACGGCCGAGGCGATCAGCCGGTCGTAGAAGCCTTGCGGTGAATTGTCCAGGAACACCGGCAGATTCAGCGTCGCCATCCGCCACTGCTGTCCGCCCGGAAAGCCCAAAGCCAGACCCAGCCCGCGCGCCGTCGACGAGGCGTCGACGGCGTGCGGATTACCGCCGGCCAATGAGAAGCGCCCCACCACCGGCGTGCGGCCGGGTGCGAACACCGTCGCCGCCGACAACGCGCGGCCGTTGCCGTTGCTGTCGAAGTAGCCGGTGACACCTGCACCCTTGGCGTGGTTCTTGCGGAACCCCGGATGTCGACCGAACACTTTGGCAAAGCCGTCGAGGAAGACCCGCGGCGTCAGTCCCGCGGGGCCGATCCATTTGTTCGCGTACAGCAGCGCACCCAGGTCGACCGCCAGGAAGGCGCCTACCACCGCGGCGCCCAGCAGCACATCGCGCCGGCCGGGGCGTGCCGGCCCCCACCGCCCAGCGTCATCAGATTGTTCACTCATCAGTAGCCACTACGATCCTTATCCGACATAAGTTCAACGAGACTGCCACCTGCAGTTGACTTTTGGGCAAACGTGCGAAAACGTCCCCGTAATTTTGGCTGCAGTGACACGATGACGCATGGGGGGTGACCCATGATTAGCAAACTGTCATTCGCGGTGCTGACCGCCGTCGCGACCACCGTCGCGATGTGCGGAGTGGCAAATGCGACGGGACCGGAGTCACAGGTGACCTATCAGGTCAGTGGCAGCGCTCCGGTGGCGGACTACATCTCGTACCAGACCAACTCCGGCCAGACCGGCCAGGACGAGCAGGCGCATGTGCCGTTGCCCTGGACGACGCAGTACAGCTTCGTCGGCTCGCACGTATTCGTGATCAGCGCGCAGAGCCCCGGCTCGATCACGTGCACAATCCTGATCGACGGCAATGTGGTCAGCCAGGCGACCGCCAACGGGGCGCCTGCCCGCACCGTCTGCTCACACTGACGTCCTAGGCCGCGGGCCGGCGTGATTTCGGCGGCGGGTAGACGACCCGTCCAATGGTCGCCGACAACCAGCCGATCGCCCATCCGCCGAAGAACACCGTAAAGGTGTGCCACGTGGTGGTGTCACCGGCGCGGATCCACAGGGTCGTCAGAATGACGGCCCACACTATTGCGCAGGCGATGCTGTAACCGGTGTATGTACGAGAGTACTTGCGCACCAACCGGATTCGCTGGATCAGGCCAGATCGGAACAATGCCATCCGGGCCCGTCGCGGAAGCTTGTCGTTGCCGTGGGTGTCGTCCAGCATGGCGATCAACTCCTGTCCGTAGCGTCGCCGCCAGGCCGCGGGGTACCAGCGCAGGACGCGTCTGGCGTCGCGCGGATTCATTGCGCCCACCCCGGACTCGGCGCAGGCAAAGAGATTCCGAGCCGTCGCGCGCCCTCGGCCGCAATTGCGCCCAAGCTGCGCACCGCCGTGGCCAGTTCGGCCGATCCCGCGGCGGTCAACCGATAAGGGCGCCGCCGCTCGTCGCGGCCCGCCGGTTCGATCAGACCGTGTTCCTCCAGGGCGGTGATCGCCCCGTAGAGCGTTCCCGGTCCCAGCGTCACGCCCGCGAAGCTCTCGATGTCGCGTGCCAGCGCGTAACCGTGCTTCGCGCCCGAGGCCAGGCTGGTCATGATCAGCACACCCGGGTCATTGCGTCTGCCCAGCTTGCGGGGTGCAGGAGAACGACGTGCCATACCGCAACTTTAGTACGTACGACGTAATACGCCAAGCGTAGTATCGTGCCGTGCCCACACCAGAAATCGTCGCCTGCCTAGGCTCGAGCACCACCGCGGCCAAGGGGACCTACAAGTGGATCGACGAGCTGGCCCGGCGACCGCAAAACGGCCGCTTCCGATTCATCAACTTCGGCGTTGGCGGTGATCTGTCCTTTGACCTCACCAGACGGCTGGACCCGGTGCTGCGGGCGGCGCCCGACCGAGTCATCGTGCTGATCGGGACCAACGACATCCTGGCGAGCGTCTTTCCGAATTTCCGGCGATTCACGCGGACGTGGAAACGAACGCCGCAAGATCCGTCGACGGCACGCTTCGAGGACAACCTCGAGCTGATCACGCACCGGCTGCAGCAGGCGACTCGCGCCAGCATCGCGCTGAGTTCGCTGGCGCCCATCGGAGAGGCTCTTGAAGCGAAAGGTGCCGTTCAGCCGCGGCTCAACGACCTGGTCGTCGCCTACAACGGCGTCATCGCCGACGTTTCACGTCGCAGCGGCGCCTACTACATTCCGTTCTTCGAGTGCTTCCGTGCGGAGCTCGCCCGCTCGGCGACCGTCAAATCGTTCACCCGGTTCTCCTTCGCTGCGTTCTACCGCGACTACCTCTTCCGCGAAATGATTCTGGGCCGCAGCTTCGACCAGATCGCGCAGAGCAATGGCTGGGAATTCCACATCGACGGCATTCACCTCAACACCCGGGGTGGCCGCATCCTGACCGAGGTCGTTCAGCAGTTCCTCGACTCGCCTTCAAGATCTTCCACGGGCGGTTTAGGCTCGCGCCTGTAGCCCGCTCAACGACGAGGACGGTCGACATGGGCATTGCAGCTCGCGTGAACGGCACGGCGCCGCCTGAGGTCCCGCTCGCCGATATTGAACTGGATACCTGGGACTTCTGGGGACTCGACGACGATCTGCGGGACGGAGCGTTCGCGACGCTGCGCCGTGAAGCCCCGATTTCGTTCTGGCCGGAGCCCGTCATAGAGGGTTTCGAGCACGGCGCTGGGCACTGGGCGCTGACCACACACGACGACGTGTTTTACGCAAGCCGTCATCCAGAAATCTTCAGCTCGAGCCCGAGTATCACTATCGGCGATCAACCCCAGGAAATCGCCGAGTTCTTCGGCTCGATGATCGTGCTCGACGATCCACGACACCAACGGCTGCGGTCGATCGTGAGCCGGGCGTTCACCCCCAAGGTGGTGGCCCGGGTCGAGGCGTCGGTGCAAGAACGGGCGCGTCGGCTGGTCGCGTCGCTGATCGCCGCTCACCCCGGCGGCGAGGGTGAGGCGGTCTGCGAGCTGGCGGGGCCGCTGCCGTTGCAGGTCATCTGCGACATGATGGGCATCCCCGAAGAGGACCATCAACGAATCTTCCACTGGACCAACGTAATCCTCGGTTTCGGCGACCCCGACCTAGCAACCGATTTCGAAGAGCTCATACAGGTATCCATGGAGATCGGCGGCTATGCCGCCGCGCTGGCCGAGGACCGCCGGAGCAATCCCCGCGACGACCTGACCACCAGCCTGGTGCAGGCCGACGTCGATGGCGAACGGCTGACCTCAGCCGAGGTCGCGTCATTCTTCATCCTGCTGGCAGCGGCAGGCAACGAGACGACGCGCAACGCAATCAGCCACGGCCTGCTCGCACTGACGCGTTACCCCGAGCAACGTCAAACCTGGTGGGCCGACTTCGACGGCCTGTCGCACGCGGCGGTGGAAGAGATCGTGCGGTGGGCATCGCCGGTGATCTATATGCGGCGCACCCTCACCCGAGACTTCGAACTGCGCGGGACGAAGATGGCGGCCGGCGACAAGGCAACCCTCTGGTACTGCTCGGCTAATCGCGACGAGTCGAAGTTCACCGACCCGTGGAAGTTCGACGTAACCCGCGACCCGAATCCACACCTCGGCTTCGGCGGCGGCGGCGCGCACTTCTGCCTGGGCGCCAACCTCGCTCGTCGCGAGATCCGGGTGATGTTCGAAGAATTGCATCGCGAGATACCCGACATTGTCGTCACCGAGGAGCCCGCACGGTTGCTGTCGCAATTCATTCACGGCATCAAGACGCTGCCGATCGCCTGGACCCCGCAGGGCTGATTCAGCCACATCGCGCAACGTCAGCGCCCTATAGTCAGCGCAAGCGAGCAAGGAACGGAGAAAACCGTGCAGACCCCGAAGACCGCGGCAGTCAGTGTCGCACTCGCCTCAGCGGCAATAGCGCTTGCGCCGAGTGCCGCAGCCGGGATGTTGATCGGCAACTACGAAGTGCAAACCAACCGGGATCCGGGGCACTCCTGGATCTGGGAGGTCAGGCCTTGTCAGGTCGAGGCGCTGGACTGCGTCCACGTGCAGGGCCTGCCGAGGCCCAATGGCCAAGCGGAGCCGTGGAACGCAGACGCACATCTGGTCGGCGGTCGCTACACCATGGTTGTCGACGTGCCCGACGGCGTGCGCTGCACGGTGTACTTCCTGCCCTCGCACGACACGTATACCTGGGATGCGGCGAATGGGATGACACTGAACGGCTCGGTGGACTCCACCTTCAACGCCGGCTGCGGGAACGCACCCGGCGGTACGGTGTCATACCCGTTCACGCTCGTTCGTTTCTAGCGCCACCCCGCGCCGGATCCCGCACTCGGCCATGGCGATATGGCAATATCTGAGACGTGTGTGCACGTTTTGTCGCCAGAGCCCTCTCCGCCACCGTTTTGATCTCGGCGGCCCTGGCTGTCTTCGTTCCGTCCGCCTCCGCTGAGGGCTGCCCCGACGTGGAGGCGGTGTTCGCCCGGGGCACCACCGAAGCGCCGGGCGTCGGAGCGATCGGACAGGCGTTCGTCGACTCGCTGCAGTCGAAGGTCGCTCCGAAGTCGTTCCGGGTTTACGCGGTCGATTACCCTGCCAGCCCCGATTTTCCGACCGCAGTCGACGGTATTCGCGACGCCGGCGACCACGTCGAGTCTATGGCGGCGACCTGTCCGAAAACCAAGATGGTGCTCGGCGGGTACTCCCAGGGCGCGGCGGTGATGGGTTTCGTCACCTCGGCAGCGATACCGGATGGGGTCGACGCTGCCGACGTACCCAAGCCGATGCCAGCCGACGTGGCCAATCATGTTGCCGCGGTTACTCTTTTCGGGACACCGTCACACCGGTTCATGGATACGGTCGGCGCGCCGCCGGTCGTCATCGGCCCGCTGTACCAGCCCAAGACACTTGAATTGTGCGCCAGTGACGATCCAGTCTGCTCCGAAGGCGGCGACTGGGCAGCACATGCCGCCTACGCCGACGACGGAATGGTCGACCAGGCAGCGAATTACGCCGTGAGCCATCTCTAAGCAGCGCCGGAAACCCGGCACGACATGAAAACCGGATTGGGCTTCGCCGGTTCGTTAGCCGCGGTGATTCTGCTGACGGCTTGCGGCACCACCAATCTCAAACCGACCCAGTCGACGAGCCGGACGTCGACAGCGGCGATCACGACAACTGCCGTGGCCACCCCACCGACGACGCGAAATGCTCGCAGCGAGAAGTGGATTGACTTACAGGTCGGCGACTGTCTGGCTGAACTTCCATCGGATGACCCCAGCGTGGTCACTGTCACCGTTGTCGACTGTGCGAGCACTCATGCCGCGGAGGTCTATCTTCGCGGTCCGCTGGCCGTTAACGCTGCTGTCGCCGATGTCGCCAACCAGGAGTGTGCGTCCGGGTTTTCGCAATACACCGGGCAATCCGTTGACGGCAGCACATTCGCGGTGACCTACCTGATCGACTCCAATCAGGACCGGACCGCTGACAATCCCACCCCCAGCACCGTCATCTGTCTGCTGCACGCAGCCAACGGTCAGCCTCTGACCCACTCTGCTCGGCGGTGACTACACCGTCAGGGCCGCGTCAGCGAAGAGCTGGCCCCATTCATCACGAGCCGCCAACTCCGCGTCGGCGGAAGTCTGCGCCGACTGGTCACCGCCGTTCGCGAGATGCACCAGCGCCCAAGCCATTGCGAACACCGGCATCTTGTGACGTTGTGCCGCGCTGATCAACTCGTGAAAAGCTGACTCCGAAGGACACCGACGAAGGCCGATGAGAATGCCTTTCGCGGTATCGAGGATGCGACCACCGTGCGCTTCCACCGTCATGCTGTGCGTACCTCCTATCGAGCATGCGAATATCCGATCGCCCGGATAGCGGGGCGCGTCTCGTGCCGATGCGGATATTTCGCGAGCGTGATCCATGATTTGCACACGAAACCGTCCGCGCCAGATCACCGTCGCGATCGGTATGCAGCTGTGATCGTCTTGGTACAGAACACCGGTCATTGACTTGCGGTAACGCCGCAGTGACGATGAAGGCGATGAAGTACCACGCCCCAAGCGATCCGGCCGTGAATATCGAGATCTCCCTCGACGAACGGCACGCGCTCAAGACGGCCGCACAGCGATTGCACAGCGAGTTCGCGGGTGCCTTCGAGGCGCAAACCGTTGAGCGGCTGGTTGAATCGTCGTACGAGACGTTGGCAGCCCACGCGACCGTGCACGACTTCTTGCCACTGCTTGCCGAGCGGTTCGCCCGGCAGCGACTGAATGCCGTGGCGAAAGTTACTGGAAAATCAGATGATTACCAGCTGGTCGTGTTGTTCCTGTGCAACCACAACGCGGGCCGATCCCAAATGGCCATGGGCTTTTTCAACCACCTCGCCGGCGGTGGCGCGGTGGTGTGGTCGGGTGGCTCCGAGCCCGATGGCAAGATCAACCCCGCCGCCGTCACCGCCATGGCCGAGCGCGGCATCGACATCTCCGGTGAATACCCCAAACCGTGGACCGGTGAGATCATCCAGGCCGCTGACGTGATCGTCGGCATGGGTTGCGGTGAAATCGGCCCCGCCTCGCTCGGCCGCCGGCACGAGGAATGGCTCCTCGAGGATCCGGCCGGCAAAGACGTGGCCTCGATCCGGCCAATCCGCGACGAGATCGAACGCCGCGTGCGCAAGCTCCTCAACGACCTGCGCATTCCCATCCGGTCCTGACCCGCAATCCGATTCCGCCCCGCTCGTACAGGATGATGTGCTGGTGCTCGGGCTTGTAGTAATCGTCGCGCTGTTCGCCACCGTGATCGTGGGCACGGTCATCGGCCGGCGTTATCGGGTGGGTCCCCCGGTGTTGCTGATCGTGCTGGGCGCACTGTTGGGGTTGATTCCCCAGGTCGGCGGCGTCCGGCTGGACGGGGAGATCGTGCTGCTGCTGTTCTTGCCCGCGATCCTCTACTGGGAGGGCCTGAACACCAGCTTTCGCGAGATCCGGGCCAACTTGCGGGTCATCGTTTTTCTCAGCATCGGCCTGGTCATTGTCACGGCGGTGGCAATCTCTTGGACCGCACGGGCGCTGGGAATGGAATCGCATGCGGCGTCCGTCCTCGGTGCCGTGCTCTCGCCGACCGACGCCGCCGCGGTTGCCGGCCTGGCCAAACAGCTGCCACGCCGGACGGTGACCGTGTTGAAGGCGGAAAGCATCATCAACGACGGAACCGCGCTGGTGCTGTTCACGGTGGCCGTCTCCGTCGCGGTCGGCGGTCACCCGGTCGGCCCGGCCGCGTTGACGGCCCATTTCGTCGGTTCCTACGTGGGTGGCATCTGCGCCGGGCTGCTGGTCGGGCTCGCGGTTACACAGGTCCGCCGCCGAATCGACGCACCGCAGGAGGAAGGCGCGCTGAGCTTGCTCACGCCATTCGCCGCGTTTTTGCTCGCTCAGACAATTCACTCCAGCGGCGTCGTCGCGGTGCTGGTGTGCGCCCTCGTGCTCGCCTATGCCACGCCGCACGTGACCCGGGCCCGTTCCCGCCTGCAGGCATTCGCGTTCTGGGATCTCGCGACGTTCCTGATCAACGGCTCGCTATGGGTGTTCGTCGGCACCCAAATGCCGCACGCGGTGCGCAGTATCGCAGGCGTCGACGGCGGGCTTGGCCACGCGGCGTTACTGGCTCTTGCCGTCACCGGCGTCATCATCGTCAGTCGGGTTGCCTGCAACGAAGCTGTTACCGTCTTTCTTCGCACGGTCGACCGGCGCCAGGTGCAGCGCACCCGTCGTGTCACTTGGCGCCAGCGGATGGTATCCAACTGGGCAGGGTTCCGCGGCGCCGTGTCGCTCGCCGCAGCGTTGGCCGTCCCACTGACCACGCACACCGGTGCCCCGTTTCCGGATCGCAACCTCATTGTCTTCGTCGTCTGCGTCGTGATTCTGGTGACCGTCCTCGTCCAAGGCAGCACGCTGTCCGACGTTGTCCGCTGGGCCCGGATGCCCGAAGACGTAAGTCACGCAGCAGAAGTGCAACTGGCCCGCTGTCGAGGCTCTTCGGCCGCTCTCGACGCCCTGCCCATCGTCGCCGCTGAATTCGGCTTGAGCGACGACCTTTTGAGGCGCCTGCGAAAGGAATACGAAGAACACGCGGCCCTCGTCGAAGCCGGCGGCGACGCCGAGGGTTCTAATGAGGTGACCGAGCGAAGCGACCTGCTTCGACGGGTCCGCCTCGGCGTCCTCGAACACAAGCGCGCAGCCATCATCGAGCTGCGCGACCAAAACCGCATCGACGACATCGTGCTGCGCGAGGTGCAGTCGGTGATGGATCTCGAGGAAGTGCGGCTTCTCGACCCGGCCGATACCGAGTGACTACGCAAAAGTGCTTAACGCAGCGGCACTTTGACGGCGATCAGGTTGGCGATATCAACGGCCGAGTTCTTCGGGTCGGGGCTGCAGGTGTTGATGTCGATGATGACATTGTTCTTGAGCGCCAGCGCCCGACCGCAGGCCCAACCGCCGGCCCTCGCTTCCTGTTGCGTCGCAATCACGCTCAGTGCGCCGTTGGTATCCGAAATCGGCCCGACCGTCCACTCTGTTCGGGACTGGATGTGGGTGTACCCGTGGCAGGCCGGCCAGCGCAGCGCCGACGCGACCAGGAAGACACGAGCCAGTTTGACGGTGGGAAATAGCACCACCGCCTGCTCGGCATAGTGCGTGAAGTTATCGCCGTCGTTGAGTGCCTGGTCACGCATGGCGGTGAAGCCACTGTTCGCGTAGACCCGGGCCTGGGCCGCACCGTCGATAGCCAGGCATTCCTCGGGCTTCATGGTGGCGCTGTCGTCGGACATCGCGTCGTGCCTTCGGGTGATCGCCATGTCTTTAGCGCCCATCACCGGGCTGATCTGCTCCGGGGTGAGCAGCAACGCATCGAGCTCGCGCTCAACAACGGGACGCGGAATGAGCGAGGTCGTCGTAGTCGTGGATTTGGCATTGGAATGGTTGCTACCACCGCAGCCCGCGCCGAGAATGCAGATACCGATAACGGCAATTGTGGCCGCTAAATGCCGCATCGTTCGTCGTCCCCATTCCCGCCGTAACCCCCAACCGGTCACCGCGGCGCGATAGCCCTGCGGCGTTGCCGGTCGGCTCGCGTGTTCCCACACTACCGTGAGCTTCGGCAGCTAATGCCAAGGAATTGCGCCAATTTTAGACTTCGCTCAGTGAATCCAAATAGGGCTATGACGATTTGCGGAATACACAGGCACCGAAATGTGTAACGCCAGCGAATCGTCAAACGGCTCATGGGTATAGCACGCGTTGGGTACCGTCGACGCGTGACCCTGCGGCGGGAAAGCCCAATTCGCGGCCGGCGGATGCGGTTCGACGAGGCGTTCGTGGAGCGCGCCCTGATGAGTCCGGCCGGATACCGCTTCCTGCTCCACGTCGCCCCGCGTATCGACAAAGTGCTGATCCCCAGGACGAACGGCCGGCTGAGCTCGGCCGGAGTCGGCAAGATCGGGCTCGTCACCACAACCGGAGCGAAGTCGGGACAGCTGCGTACGCATCCGCTGGTGTTGATCGACGACTCCGACGGGCTGCTCGCGATCGGCTCCAACTATGGACGCAAAAAGCATCCGGCCTGGACCGCCAACCTGCTGGCGCACCCCGACTGCACGGTCGAGTTCATGGGTCCGCCGACGAAGCACCGCGCCGATCTGC
>Ga0335075_10017360_pt1 | contig 10701 bp, 8 predicted proteins | sample Lox_Sample_24_FD_206723 | JGI IMG/M metagenome (GOLD analysis project Ga0335075, IMG submission 206723) | Soil microbial communities from Loxahatchee National Wildlife Refuge, Florida, United States - Lox_Sample_2.4 | ecosystem: Environmental > Terrestrial > Soil > Wetlands | place: USA: Florida... | reverse complement strand
GAGCTGAACACGATGCGGCCGGTCATCATCGCGGACTTCCTGCACTCGGCCACCATCCTGGCCGGCGCGTGCCGTACGTTCCGCGAGTTCTGCGTCTCCGGCGCCGAGCTCAACACCGGGCAGATCGCGCAGCACGTCGGCCGCTCGCTCATGCTCGTTACCGCGCTGTCCCCGGTGATCGGCTACGACAGGGCGGCCGAGATCGCGCACAAGGCGAACGCCGAAGGCACTACGCTGCGCGAGGCGGCGCTCGCGTCCGGGTACATCGGCGCCGAGGAGTTCGATCGGGTCACCGACCCGGCGGCTATGGTCGCGGAAAAAGGGTAAACCCCGACGCGAACACCGACACAGGAGGCGGCATGGCCGATACCTACGACGTGATTGTGCTTGGCGCGGGGCCGACCGGTGAGAACGTCGCCAGCCGCGCGGTCAGGGGCGGGCTGACCGCTGCCATCGTGGAGTCAGAACTGGTCGGCGGCGAGTGCTCGTACTGGGCGTGCATGCCAAGCAAGGCGCTGCTGCGGCCGGTGGGTGTCGTAGCGGAAGCGCGGGACGTGCAAGGCGTCACCGGCGCCCGCCTGGAGCCGGAACAGGTGCTCGCCCGCCGTGACTCCTTCACCGATGACTGGAAGGACGACAGCCAGGTCGGCTGGCTCGACAGCAGGGGAGTCGACTTGTTCCGCGGCTCCGGGCGGATCACCGCTGACCGCCGGGTCAAGGTTGGCGAGACCGAACTGCGGGCCAGGTGCGCCGTTGTGGTGTGCACCGGCACCCGGGCGGTCGTCCCGCCGTCGCTCGCCGAGGTGCGACCGTGGACCAGCCGGGAAGCCACCAGCGCGCGGACGGTCCCTGGCCGGCTGGCGATCGTCGGCGGCGGGGTGGCCGGCTGCGAGATGGCGGCCGCGTGGCAGGGGCTCGGCGCCCAGGTCACGCTGCTTGCCCGCAGGCGGTTGCTTGGGCGGTTGCCGTCCTTCGCCGGCGACCTCGTGGCCAGCGGCCTGCGCGAGGCCGGTGCGGACGTGCGGCTGAGCGCCAGCGTGACGAAGGCGGCCAGAGACGGCGACGGCCCGGTGACGCTGACCCTGGAGGACGGGACGAGCGTGGAAGCGGACGAGGTGCTCGCCGCGGCCGGGCGCGCGCCGCGCACCGAGGACATCGGCCTCGAGGCCGTTGGGCTCGAGCCGGGGTCCTGGCTCGACGTGGACGAAACGCTCCGGGTGCGATGGGAAGGGGAGTCGGACGGCGGCTGGCTTTACGCCGCGGGCGACGTAAACCACCTGGCGCTGCTCACCCACATGGGCAAGTACCAGGCCCGGATCTGCGGTGACGCGATCGCCGCCCGGGCGCACGGCCGCGAGCCCGCGGTGACCGACCGGTCAAGCAAGTCCTGCGTCCCGCAGGTGGTGTTCACCGTGCCCGAGGTCGCCTCCGTCGGCCTGACCAGGGAGCAGGCGGAAGCCGCCGGCCTGGCCGTGCGCGTCGTCGAGTTCGAGATCGGCAAGGTGGCCGGGGCGTTGGAGTTCGCCGACGGGTACACCGGGCACGCGCAGATGGTGGTGGACGAAAGCCGCCGGGTGCTTGTCGGCGCCACGCTGGCCGGCCCGGGAGTCGGCGAGATGATCCACGCCGCTACCGTCGCCGTCGCCGGCGGGGTGCCGTTGGACCTGCTATGGCACGCGGTCCCGCCGTACCCGACGATCAGCGAGGTGTGGCTGCGGCTGCTCGAAGAGTACGGGCTCTAGGACCATGCACTCCGTCGGGATGGTGCTGCACCCGCAGCGTGACTCCGCCGAGGCGGTCAACGCCGTGCTCGACTGGGCGGCGCGCAAGGACGCGACGGTCTACGGGATCCACGATGAGATCGTCCGGCTGAACTGCGCGGCCACGGGCGTCAGCCCCGCCGAACTCGCGCAGCGCAGCGACCTGCTTGTCAGCATCGGCGGCGACGGCACCATGCTCCGCGCGATGCGCCTTGCGGACGGCCAGCGCGCCCCGGTGCTCGGTGTCAACCTGGGCAAGCTCGGGTTCCTCGCCGAAGTGGACGTGCCCGACCTGCCCGCCGCGCTGTCCGCGATCGACGCCCACGACTTCACGATCGAGCCTCGGCTCGCCATCGACAGCGTGGTCGACGCCGCGGACAGGGAGCCGATCGACCGCGACGGCATCCAGCCCGACGGCATCCTGGCCGCCGACATCCAGGCCAACGGCGAGACGGGACAGGCCACGGCATTCAACGACATCGCCGTGGTCCGGATACCCGGCGATGGCCTGGCGGAAATCGCCGTCCGGGTCAGCGGGCAGCCGTTCGTCTCGTACGCGTCGGACGCCGTGATCATCGCCACCCCGACCGGGTCTACCGCCTACAGCTTCTCGGCCGGCGGCCCGATCGTCAGCCCCGCGGTCGAGGCGCTGCTTATCACGCCCGCCTCGCCGCATTCGGCGTTCAACCGGGGGGTTGTGCTCTCGGTCATGGACACGGTGTCGCTGGAAATCCTGCCGGGCAGCGGCAGGCTGGCCGTGGAGGTCGACGGCCGGATCGGCGCCTACGTGTCACCGGGCGACTACATCGACCTCACCGCGCGCCCGGCCGCCGCGCGGGTGGTCCGGCTCGGACGCACCACCTTCTACCAGCGGACACGCCGCAAGCTTCAGATCTCCGACCCCGCCGAGATCGCTGCACCAAAAAATTTCTAGAGACCGTGTAACGCCCAGGACGGGGGCGGCGTTTAGACAATAGGGCTTTCCCCCGCAAGGAGCCCCCGGATGCCCCCCCGTCCGGGGGCTCCTTCCTTGCCCGCCCTCCCGCCCTCCCGCCCTCCCGCCCTCCCCGGGACGGAGTCAGCGTCAGCCCCGGCCGATGAACGGCATCGTCGTCGCGGTGATCGTGAGGAACTGGACGTTCGCGTCCAGCGGCAGTTCGGCCATGAACAGGACGGCCTCGGCGGCGTGCCTGGCGTCGAACGTCGGCTCGGGCAGCACGCTCCCGTCGGCCTGCGTCGCGCCCGCCGCGATCCCCGCGGTCATCTCGGTCGCCGCGTTGCCGATGTCGATCTGCCCGCAGGCGATGTCGTACTTCCGCCCGTCCAGCGAGATCGACTTCGTCAGGCCGGTGATCGCGTGCTTGGTCGCGGTGTACCCGACGCTTCCCGGCCGCGGGGTGTGCGCGGAGATCGACCCGTTGTTGATGATCCGGCCGCCGCGGGGCTCCTGCGCCTTCATCATCCGCACCGCGTGCCGCGCGCAAAGGAACGAGCCGGTGAGGTTGGTGGCCACGATCGACTGCCACCCTTCAAGCGAGACCTCGTCGACCGACCCGCCCGGGCCGAACACCCCGGCGTTGTTCACCAGCAGGTCCAGCCGGCCGTGCCGCTGCGCCACCGTGGCGAACAGCGCGTCGACCGACTCGGGGACAGTGACGTCGGCCACCACCGGGAACACCGATCCCGGCGGGGCCGACGCCGCGGTGGACTCGAGCGTGGCGAGGCGGCGGCCCGCCGCCGTGACCTGCCATCCGGCTTCGGCGAGCATAAGCGTGATGTGGCGGCCGAGACCGGAGCCTGCCCCGGTCACGACCGCCACCCCTTTAGTCGTCATGATCCTTAACGTAACGCCCCCGGCCGTTCCTGATGATAAGTACGGCGACCAGCCGGGGGCGCCGGGTCAACGGTGTTCCGCGAGCGGTACAGGGCAAGGACGTTGTCGGGCTTCAGGCTCCGCTGAAGTTGGGCCGGTCCTTCCGCAGGAACGCGGACACGCCCTCGACGAAGTCGGCGGACTTGGCCAGCTGGCCCTGGATCTCCGCCTCCAGTTCCAGGTGCGTGTCCATCCGGTCGTACAGCCAGTTGTTCAGCTCGCGCTTGGTGCCCGCGTAGGAACGGGTCGGGCCTTCGGCGAGGCGCCGCACGAGAGCGTCCGCCTGTTCCGCGAACTCGGCGTCCGGCCAGGCGAAGTTGATCAGGCCCCACTCGACCGCCTTGGCGGCCGGCACCCGGTCGCCGAGCAGCGCCATCTCCGCCGCCCGGGTGAAGCCCACCCGGGCCGGAACGAACAGCGACGCTCCGCCGTCCGGTACCAGCCCGATGCCGACGAAGGCCAGCACGAAGTACGCCGACGCGGCCGCCACCACCAGGTCGCCGGCCAGCGCGAGCGACAGCCCGGCGCCGGCGGCGGGCCCGTTCACCGCCGTGACGACCGGCTTTTCCATCCGCCGGATCGTGGTCACGATCGGGTGATACCACTGCTTGAGCACCCAGGCCGTGTCCAGCTTCCCGGCAACCGCCTCATCGGCGCCCTCCTTGAGGTCGGCGCCGGAGCAGAACGCCTTCCCCGCGCCGGTGAGCAGCACCGCGCGGACCCCGTCGTCGGCCGCGACCCCGCGCAGCGCGTCGAGCAGGTCACGCGACAGCCCGTTGCTCCACGCGTTCATCCGCTCGGGCCGGTTCAGCTCAATCGTCGCCGCCGCGCCCTCGCGGTACAGGTTCACCGTCTCGAAGCGGCGGACCGGCTCATGTTCGCCCACGCTCGTCATGCTAACAAGCCTCATTTCCCGAACGAAGGGTTGGTTCCCGGCCATGGGGCACACTGGTACGGGTGAGCAACGGGGAGCTGCGGCGGCGGGCGGCCGCCATGGGCGTCATGGTCACCTACACCGACAGGCGCGGCCGCGAGGCGACGGTGCCTGACGAGACGCTGGCCGCGATCAGCGACGCGATCGGCGACGCTCCCCCGCCGCGGCGGCGCACCCCGCCGCCGGGAGCCGTCGCGCCGGCGCCTGAGCACCGCTCCTGGGGGTTCACCGTGCAGCTTTACTCGCTGCGCTCGCGGGGCTCCTGGGGTCACGGGGACCTGCGGGACCTCGCCGAATTCGCCGCCTGGTCGGCGCGCGGCCTCGGCGCCGGCTTCGTGCTGATCAACCCGCTGCACGCGGCCGAGCCGCTGCCCCCGGTCAGCGCCTCACCGTACCTGCCGATGAGCCGCCGCTGGGTCAGCCCGCTGTACTTGCGGATCGAGGACATCCCGGAATACTCGGCGCTCACTTCTTCGCGGCGGGCGGCGGTTGCTTCCCTCGGCGAACCCCTGCGTGCCGCGAGCCAGACGCCTGAGCTGATCGACAGGGACGCGGTCTGGACCGCGAAGCGGGCCGCGCTCGAGGTGATCCGCAAGGTGCCGCTCAGCCCGCCGCGCCAGGCATCGCTTGACGAGTTCCGGATCCGGCAGGGCCCGGAGTTGCGGGACTGGGCGACCTGGTGCGCGATCGCCGAGGTGCACGGGCCAGACTGGCGGTCCTGGCCGCCGGCGCTCGCGGACCCGCGCTCGGCGGAGGTTTTCGTCCTGCGCAGCTCGCTCGCCGCCCAGGCCGAGTTCCACGTCTGGGTGCAATGGCTGGTCGCCGCGCAGGTGGCGGCCGCGCAGCAGGCGGCCCGTGCGGCGGGCATGGAGATCGGCGTGGTAAACGACCTGGCGGTCGGCGCGCATCCCGGCGGGGCGGACGCTTGGGCCAGGCAGGACGTGTTCGTCCGCGGGGTCAGCGTCGGCGCGCCGCCGGACGAGTTCAACCAGCGCGGCCAGAACTGGTCGCTGCCGCCGTGGCACCCAGGCCACCTGGCCGCGCAGGAGTACCGGCCGCTGGCCGAGCTGATCGCGGCGGCCGCGGGCGGCGGCGGCGGGCTGCGCATGGACCATGTGATGGGGTTGGCCCGGCTGTGGTGGATCCCGGCCGGGATGACCCCGGACCAGGGCGCCTACGTACGGTACGACCACGAGGCCACGCTCGGGGTGCTCGCGGCGGAGGCGGCGCGCACCGGTGCGGTGGCGATCGGCGAGGACCTGGGCACCGTGGAGCCATGGCTGCGCGACGTCCTGGCCGAACGCGGCGTGCTCGGCACGTCGATGCTGTGGTTCGAGCGGGACGCCGACGGGACCCCGCTGCCGCCGCGGCGATGGCGGCGTAACAGCCTCGCCACCGTGTCCACCCACGACATGCCGCCATCCGCGGCGTTCCTCACCGGTTCCCAGGTGGCCGACCGGGCCCGGCTCGGCCTGCTTACCCGGTCCGAGGCGGAGGAGCGGGCCCACGCCGACAAGTCGGTCGCCGCCTGGATCTCCGCGTTGGTGCGTGAGGGGCTGCTCGAGCCGGGGGCGCGGCCGTCGGCTGAGGAGTTCACCGCGGCCCTGTACGGGTACCTGGCGAAGACGCCGTCCCTGCTCATCGGGGTCTCCCTCGCGGAGGCGGCCGGCGAGCGCCGCTCCCAGAACATGCCGGGCACCACCACCGAGTACCCCAACTGGCGCCTCCCGCTGTGCGGTCCCGACGGGCGGCCGGTCCTGCTCGAAGACCTCCCCGCCCGCGACGGTGTCCGCGCCGTCGCCCGCGCCGCCTCCGGCGGGTAATCGCGCCGCCCCTCCGGGATCGGTTACCCAGGGAGCGTGGGGCCGACTCGTCATGGAAGGATCGGCGTGGACACATAAACGTAGGCATCAAGCCCGGTTGCCGCGCGTCCGGTACGGTCGTTTTCGACCGGACGCACAGCCGGGGGTACGGGGGGTCGTCCCCCCGGGGAAGGAGAAACCATGCCAGCGACGCCGCTGCGGGAGCGCAAAGCGTGGCAGGCACTTCAGCGCCATTACGCCGAGATCGCCGGCCGCCACCTGCGCGAACTGTTCGCGGAGGACCCCGGGCGCGGCGAGCGGCTGACCGCGGAGGCGACGGGCCTCTACCTGGACTACTCGAAGAACCGGGTCACCGACGAGACCATGCGGCTGCTGATCGAGCTCGCGATGGAGTCGGGCGTGCCGGAGCGGCGGGACGCGATGTTCCGTGGCGAGCACATCAACGTGTCCGAGGACCGGGCGGTGCTGCACGTCGCGTTGCGCATGCCGAAAATGGAGACTCTCGTCGTCGACGGAACCGACGTCGTCCAGGAAGTCCACGCGATGCTTCGCAGGATGGCGGAATTTGCCACCACTGTCCGTTCCGGAGAATTCAAGGGGTTTACCGGAAAGCGGATAAGGAATGTCATCAACGTCGGCATTGGCGGGTCCGACCTCGGGCCGGTGATGGCGTACGAGGCGTTGCGGCATTACACCGACCGTAACCTCACGTTCCGGTTCATCTCCAACGTCGATTCCACGGACTTCGCCGAGGCGACCCGCGACCTTTCCGCTGACGAGACCCTCTTCATCATCTCGTCCAAGACGTTCGGCACCCTGGAGACGCTGACCAACGCCACCTCGGCACGCGACTGGGTGGTGCGGGAACTCGGCTCTTCCGACGCGGTCGCCAAGCATTTCGTGGCCGTTTCCACCAACGCCGAGCGGGTCGAGGCGTTCGGTATCGACACCGCGAACATGTTCGGGTTCTGGGACTGGGTCGGCGGGCGTTACTCGATGGACTCGGCGATCGGGCTTTCCACGATGATCGCGCTCGGGCCGGAACAGTTCGGCGAAATGCTGGCCGGCTTCCATGACATGGACGTGCACTTCCGCACCGCGCCGCTGGAGTGCAACCTGCCGGTGCTGATGGGCGTGCTCGCGGTGTGGTACCGCGATTTCTTCGGCGCGCAGACCGTCGGCGTGATGCCGTACGAGCAGTACCTCAAGCGGTTCCCCGCGTACCTGCAGCAGCTCACGATGGAATCCAACGGCAAGCACGTCACGCTTTCCGGTCAGCGTGTCGACTACGACACCGGCGCGGTGTACTGGGGCGAGCCGGGCACCAACGGGCAGCACAGCTTCTACCAGCTCATCCACCAGGGCACGACGCTGATCCCCGTCGATCTGATCGGGTTCGGCAAGACGCTTAACCCCATCCGCGACCACCACGACCTGCTCTCGTCCAACGTGTTCGCGCAGGCCGCGGCGCTGGCGTTCGGGAAGACGGAGGCGGAGGTGCGCGCCGAGGGAACGCCGGAACGCGTGGTCCCGCACCGGGTCATGGAGGGCAACCGGCCGACGAACGTGCTGCTCGCCGAGGTCCTCACGCCGCGGCTGCTCGGGTCGCTTGTCGCGCTCTACGAGCACAGCGTGTTCACCCAGGGCGCGATCTGGGACATCGACTCGTTCGACCAATGGGGCGTCGAGCTGGGCAAGGTGCTGGCGCAGCAGATCATCCCCGAGCTCAAGTCGGCTGATGAGCCGCCGCTGTCGCACGACTCTTCCACGAACGCACTGATCCGTAAGTACCGTTCGCTCAAGGGAGCGTGACTTAGCCATGTCAACAGACAAGCCGATGCAACTCGGGATGATCGGGCTCGGCCGGATGGGATCGAACCTGGTTCGCCGGCTGATGCGCGACGGCCACCAGTGCGTGGTTTACGACGTCAGCCCGGAAACGGTCAAGGCGCTCTCGGCCGAGGGCGCCGAGGGCACCTCGTCGCTCAAGGAGTTCGTCAGCAAGCTGGCCAAGCCGCGGAATATCTGGATCATGGTCCCGGCCGGCATCGTGCAGCAGACGCTGGACGCGCTTGTGCCGCTGCTTGACGCCGACGACGTGGTGATCGACGGCGGTAACTCGTACTACAGGGACGACATCACCCGGTCGGCGGCGCTGAAGGCCAAGGGCATCCACTACGTGGACGTCGGGACCAGCGGCGGCGTGTGGGGCCTGGATCGCGGGTACTGCCTGATGATCGGCGGCGGGGAGGCGGCGGTGCGCCGGCTGGAGCCGATCTTCCTCACGATCGCGCCGGGATCCGGCACGGCCGAGCCGACTCCGGGCCGTTCCCCGCAGGACCCGGCCGCGCAGGGGTACCTGCACTGCGGGCCGGCGGGCGCCGGGCACTTCGTCAAGATGGTGCACAACGGCGTTGAGTACGGCATGATGGCCGCGATCGCCGAGGGACTGTCGATCATCAAGCACGCCGACGCCGGGCTGCACCAGGAAGAGGTCAGCGCCGAGACCACGCCGCTGCGGAATCCCGAGGCGTACGAGTACGAGATCGACGTGGCCGACGTCGCCGAGGTGTGGCGGCGCGGCTCGGTGGTCAGCTCCTGGCTGGTCGACCTGATCGCCGCCGCGCTCACCAAGTCGCCGGACCTGGAGGACTTCAGCGGGCACGTGTCCGACTCCGGTGAGGGACGCTGGACGGTGCTCGCCGCGGTGGACACCGGCGTGCCGGCGTCGGTCATCTCGGCGTCGCTGTACGAACGGTTCGAATCGCGGGATAACGGAGCGTTTACTGGAAAGATCCTTTCCGCGATGAGATCCGAATTCGGCGGGCACGCGGAGAAGAAGTGAACCAACGATCATCTGGGCCACGGCCAGGTAACCACGTCATCGTGCTGTTCGGCGCCACCGGGGACCTGGCCAAGCGCAAGCTACTGCCGGGCCTGTACCACCTGGCGGTGGCGGGCCTGCTGCCCGACCAGTACCGGATCATCGGTTCCTCGCCAGGGCCGGCGCTGTCCGGCGCGGATTTCGTCGCGCACGCCCACGAGGCGGTGACCGAGTTCGGTACCCACAAGCCGGCCGGCGCCGAGTGGGACAAGTTCGCGTCCCGGCTGTCCTTCGCCACCGCCTCGCCTGACGACCCGTCGCCGCTGGTGTCGGCGGTACGGACGGCCGAGGCCGCGATCGGCGGCCATGGCTCCGTGAGCAGGCTGTTCCACCTCGCGATCCCGCCGGCGGCATTCGAGTCGATGGTCGAAATGCTGGGCTCATCAGGGCTTTCCGCTGGCGATTCCCGGGTGATCATCGAGAAGCCCTTCGGAGTTGACCTGGCGTCGGCGCGGCATCTGAATGAGGCGGTACACGCGGTCTTCGACGAGTCGCAGGTGTTCCGGATCGACCACTTCCTCGGCAAGGAGTCGGTTGACAACATCCTCGCGTTCCGTTTCGCCAACGGGCTCTTCGAGCCGATCTGGAACCGGCAGCACATCCGGTACGTGCAGATCGACGTGCCGGAGACGCTGTCCATCGAGGGGCGGGCCAACTTCTACGACAAAACAGGCGCCTACCGGGACATGGTGGTGACCCACCTGTTCCAGGTGCTCGGCTTCGTCGCGATGGAGCCGCCCGTGTCGCTGGCGGCGAAGCCGCTGCGGGACGAGAAGGGAAAGGTATTCGACGCGCTGCGGCCGATCGACGTGCGGCACGTGGTGCGCGGACAGTATTCCGGTTACCGGTCCGAACCCGGCGTGCCCGCCGACTCGGACACCGAGACGATGATCGCGCTGCGCGCCGAGGTGGAGAACTGGCGGTGGCACGGGGTCCCGTTCTACCTGCGTTCCGGTAAGTGCCTGGCCGCTAGCCGCCAGGTGGTGACGCTCGGCTTCCACGAACCGCCGCTGCGGATGTTCCGGGCGCACCGGCGCGACGTGCCAATGGGGCGGGTCAACGAGATCGTCATCGACTTCGCCGACCCCGGTTCGATCTCCGTCGAGTTCATGGCCAAGAAGCCGGGGCCGGAGATGACCCTGGGCGCGACCTCGATGAGCTTCCGTTACGACGAGTCGTTCGCGCAGTCCATGGCCCTCGAGGGGTACGAACGGCTGATCCTGCTCGCCATGCTGGGCGACCAGGCGCTGTTCACCCGGTCGGACGGGATCGAGCGAGTCTGGGAAATCTCCGAACCCCTGCTGACCGACCCGCTGCCGGTGCAGCCGTACGAGCGCGGCTCGTGGGGCCCGGAAGAGGTGGACAAGCTCATCGCGCCTTATCGGTGGCACCTGCGGTAACGCTGGCGGGGCCGCGGCCGTCCGCGG
>Ga0335075_10017359_pt1 | contig 10701 bp, 12 predicted proteins | sample Lox_Sample_24_FD_206723 | JGI IMG/M metagenome (GOLD analysis project Ga0335075, IMG submission 206723) | Soil microbial communities from Loxahatchee National Wildlife Refuge, Florida, United States - Lox_Sample_2.4 | ecosystem: Environmental > Terrestrial > Soil > Wetlands | place: USA... | reverse complement strand
CACTGATCGGATGTTTATCTCGAACCCGCCAGGGAAGACGGCTACACGAATGTACTTCGCACAGCACAAGGACCGCAGCCGGTCGGAGCCAGCCTACTAGCGGACACCGAAACTCGGTCTCGGCTCGAACCGGATCGCCGCTATGGCAGGGCGAAGCGCCCCCTGCTCTGTCCACCTAAGAGAGATCCCGAGATCGCCATCTCGTCAACGCGCGCACCGGTTATATCCGGCCAGCGGTCTGACCCGTGTCATGATCCCAGGCGTCGAGGAGGCCAGGCCTTGCAGACGTTGCTGTCTGTGACATTCACAGTAGCGGTATGGTTGGGTCGGCAGAAGGCCTGGCGGACTGGCATTCATGAGCCTGGCGGGCGGCCGTGGGCCATCTGGGACTGATATTTGCGGACTCAACGTGCCCACGTGGCCCTTTTGACCGGTTATGAGCACCGTATCGATGCCTCTGGGTGGCATGCGCAATTCGGCGGCTGGTGGCAGACTGCGGGAGATGAGCGGGACTTCGCGCCGGATGCCGACCCCGGAAGAGTGGGCAGCAGAGCAGCTGGAGAACGCGCCTGCGCGCTCACCGGAATGGGCGCAGAGAGTCGCCCGCATCTACGGCCTTGACGCGAGCAGCCAGGAGGACGCTGTGACTCCGGGTGAGCGGGACGCGGTACGCCGCGCAGGCGCCAGTGACGCCCGCCGCTCGCGAGCCGGGCAAGGGCTTCCCGAACGTGTTGAGGATCCGGCCGCCGTCGCGGAGTTAGCGGCCATGCTGCGAGACAGACCGCGGCCTCGCGACCGCACGCGTCACCCGGACCGGGTCACCAGCCGGTTCAGGGCCGGGATCAGCCTGGAGAATGCGCGGATCATCGCGACCCCGCTGCCAGAGGACCCGGGGGACCCGGACCGCTGCGGGATCTGCGGGTATCTAGTCGCGGCAAGCGGACACACGGTCACCTGCGGACAGGGGAACGCTGATAGGCGACAGCGGCGGCGCTCGCCGTGAGACGGCTAAGGCTGCGCTGCTGGTCCTCGGGAGCCCTGGATCAGGGTCTGTGATCGCCGTGTCGGGGTGCCGGAGTTCGGGCTGACGCGAGGTAGCCCAACTGGGAGCCTGAAAGGCTGCCAACGGTCACCGTCTCCCAGCCACACCCAGACACGCCGAGCCTCATGATGCCTAATCAGACGCCACATCCAGCCGCGTCTGCCATCATCCAGCCACCCAGTTAGTTCGCCTGATACTCAACCAGGTCCACAAGGTAGTAGGAGCCATTAGTGGGGAGCCATCAGCGGCCAACATAAGGCTATGCATAGCTGAATAGAGTGTTCGATTTCTGGGATTTAACAGTCACCTAGCTACAGTCAGCCATATCGGCCGACGGTAAGTTCCTCGTTCGCATGGAGGTCGGGAACGGCGGAGAAGAGGCCTCGCCCTCGCCCATCCGCGAATGAGTCGGGGGCCCCAGTTCGCCGACGCGATAGCCCGGCTCGATCCCCGGCATCAGCCTGGCCGACGCCTACGTGGTCCTCGCCGAGATCGGCACGGGCATGACCCGGTTCCCCACCGCCGGGCACCTAGCCTCCTGGGCCCGGCGGGCCCCGGGCATCAAGGAACCGGCCGGGAAGAAGAAAGGCAAGGGCTCCACCGGCCACAGCAACGCCTACCTGACCGCTATCCTGGGTAACGCCGCCGCGGGCGCCTCCAAGACCGGCACGTTCCTCGGGGACAAGTACCGGCGCATCGCCCGCCGCCGCGGCTCCAAACGTGCAATCGTCGCCCTCGGCAGCGCGATCCTGGTGATCGCCTGGCACCTGCTCTCCGACCCCGACGCGCACTTCTACGACCTCGGGCCCGGCTATTACGCCGCCCGCATCGACCCCTGAACGCCGCAAGCGCAGCCACATCCGCCAACTCGAAGCGCTCGGCTCCACCGTCACCCTCGAACCAGCCCCTTGACCTGCCAGCCCGCAAACCCGGCTCCGCCGGGCGCTGCCGCCCGCCCAGTAACTCACCAATTTTCGGATTAGCAACCGGTCGCCTCACTGGGGGAGGGAGGGTCAGTGGTTCGTGAACAACTCTTCCGGCACCCTTGTAGCGGCGGCGCATTGTGGCGAGCCATCTCTGTTCGTCGCCACGCTCAAGGCGACGTGCGGCGTTGAACATGCCAACAGCATGTTTATCGAAATCACGCTCAAACGCAACGCGGGTTACTTGTGCATCGAAATGGGCACGCCAAAGATGCTCCAGAAGATTGGCCGTGATCACAATGCGGTAAAGCGTGATAGCGTTCAACTCGCTTGTCCGAGCCAGATTTAGACCATCTGCTTGCTTGGTCAAAGCAACTGACCATTCGCCGTGTGCTAGTGAGTTGCGAATATCTATGAGTGGGTCTAGATGCTTTCTTGTGATGCTGCGCATTTTCCAGTACTTTTGACGCTCGTCTACACTCAAGATTCTTGGAATCTCATCTGGCTGGTAAGACGTGCCTTCTCGAAAGTTTTTCCTTAGCGCCAGAGACGCCCTCAGAAGCGCATTCCACTTCCTTGTAGTACCCCCAGCCCTCCTTACATACGAAATATCAGCTGCGGACAATTTAGAATTTGGATGATTAATCAGCCAATGGAGCCGGGATTCATACTGAGCGGCAAGAAGAAAGACTGCCAGCCTCTCTGAAATAGCAATCTCCGCAGGACTGCGGTTCCGAGCAACCTGGAACTTGGCTTCTCTGAGAGTTTGAACAAAAGCGGCAGTCCCCCGTCGGGTGTTATCGTCAATTGCCTCAAAGAGTGTCACCATAACCGCGTCCTGCTCTCATACCGGCGCAAGAGACGTAATTATCTCCTCCGCCGGTACGAGAGTCGAACTCGTAAACTCCCGTATCGACGGTTCGATGCGCGCTAGACGCTCCTGACGCATCGAACCTCCACGGGTGTGTTTTCCCATTACACCATCCGGCACGCTTGTGACACGTTTTGGCGATTTTAGCACATAACATGTGGACGCACCACCCGTTAGCGTGTGCCCTCTGCTACTCGCCCCTTCAACTCAGCCAGCATCGCATCGAAGTCTGAGAGCAGAGCACCTGTGCTTTCGAGGCCGAATGCTCGCAGTCCCGCGTGGCGACTCTGCATGTAGAGACTTACTGGCGAGAACCCAAGATTCCTGTCTGGGTCGTCATACGGCACCAGGTGGCGGATCAGCAGAGTTGCTAGAAGGGCGCCCGTCAGGTCGTCCTCCGCCAGCATCACCTGGCCAATCCAGTCCAAATGCTCCGCGGTTACGTTGCGTGCGGCTTCGCGAGCCTCCGCGCGTATGGTCGTGGTCGAGAACATTGCGAAACCGGATGAGGACGGTAGCACGTTCGTTTCATAGTCAGGCGGCCCGCTCACGACTCTCATTCCGATTTGCTGCCGAACGATATTGCGGAGCTCCATCGCTATCCAGTAGTCGAGGATCTGGCGGATCGTCTGGTATTTGTCGTCATCCAGCAGGTCAGTAATCGTGAACTGAAGGATCGGCGGGCCGAGTTCCGCAGCGCCGTCGGTGTCCACTCCAACTCGGGGTCGGTTAGTAGGCTCTGTTTTGCCAGGGTCACCTGGAACCAATACGAGCTTCTCCGGGGGCTCGGCCATGAGGCCCGCGTGGAGACGGGCAGTCATCTTGTAGACGGTGAATTCGGCAGCTTTCTTGTTTGCTATGCAATAGAGAATTGGTGCTGGGTAGGCGAGGATCCATTGTACGGAGCTGGCCTCGGCGAACTCCCAAGGACCCGGGTTGCTCTTGACTTGGACCGAGTAGTAGGCATAAGGTTCGGCACGCCCGTTGTTGCGCCTGGCGAGCGTACAGAGGAGATCCAGACCGTGGTCCTCCTGGTGAGGTACCAAAGTCGCCGGGCCGAACATGCTGAACGCGTACTGAGCTAGGTATTCTGAACGAGCACCCTGGTAAAGGTTGGCCGGAACGGCGCCTGGTGAGGACAACGGGCTGCCTCTCTTAGTCGTGGTGATCCAGCTAGTATCCGCGAAAGACCAGTCTGGGCAGTCTCATTCCTAAGTCTCATTCAGCTACGCCCTGAGACGTTCGGCGTACACCAGGCGGGACAGGCAACCGAGGTCACGGACCCTCATTGACCTTCCCCGCACCCAGTCGCGCAGACTTGGAAAGCGTGTCGGGCAACCCTTCAAGAGTTCGAATCTCTTATCCTCCGCCAACCTGTCCAGGCACGACGTCGTACGGCTTGGTCCTCTGGTAGCTCCTGACGACGCTGCCGGCCTCAATTGCAGTCTTATTTAGCCTTTTCGGCCCATGCCTGCAAGGGCAAGAGAACGCATCCGGCTACCCGAACGATCCTGCCCCCGGGGTGGCCGTGTGGCTGGAGTCCGCGCAACGGATGACCAGCCACACGGCCCCACGGTTAACGCCTTGGCAGGCTAAGGAGGTTATCGGTCCAGATGCCATCGGCCCATGTCTGGAGGTACTTCGGACCACTGGGCGGGGTGACCACGTGGACACCGACATCGTGGCCCTGGTCGTCCCTCACGTAGGCTCTGCCGCCCTTCTCGATCCAGGCAACCACGTCGGCGCGCGGTGCATCGCCAGGTTTGCCGTCCTCATGGCCTAGCCACCACAGGTGCGAAATGTGCTCGTGCTTCGACCCACCCGTGAGGCGGATGGCCACTACGTTGATTGACAACGTAAACTCCCTTCAGGTTGCTTGCTGCCCCTACCTGTGAGCTGCGAGTTGACTTGGAGGCCCCGCCCGCCAGCGGTGGCCTCCTTTCCTTCGTTCGCCAGTGGCCTGAGGACAGTATCACTGTCCTCGGGAAATGTTGGGCACCGCCAGCGACGCGACCACCATAGCGGTGCGTGAGCAAGACGTCAAAGCAGCCCACCGTTACTCACGGACCCGCCAGATGTTTGCCTCACAAACATCTGGCGGTGTATCGTACACATAGCTAGGGGCAAGGGAGGCTATAGTGCCCGACGTCGTAGATGCCGAGAATGATAAGTTCTACAGGCTTGTGGGGTCTAAAGTACGATCTGCCCGAATCGCCGCTGGCGTCAGCCAAACACTCTTGGCCGCTCAAGTTGGCCTCACGCGATCCTCTATCACAAACATAGAGGCGGCGAGACAACGAGTTCCACTTTACCATTTTGTGCTAATTTCTCGTGCACTTAACAAAGAAATCAGCGAGCTTTTGCCGGAAAATCCTAAACCTGACGACTCGCGCGTCTCGCCAGCTATAGAAGAGAAACTGGCCGATTCTCCCGCGACAACCATAGACTTTGTGCGCGGAGCAGTCGCACGCCTGCGCGACGAATCTGAAGTCGAGAAACGCTGATGGGTATCGCATCTGGCCATGAGCGGGACCGTGCTCGTGACGAAGCTCGCGATGAGGCGCGTCGAATAATATGGGATTACAAGGTAGCTACTCCACCAGTACGCATAGAAGAACTAGCGGAGGCGCACGGCGCCCAGATTGCTCGACATCGTTTCGAAGGCCCGGAATCCGGATTCGCTCTGCGCGACGGTAACCGCTGGATAATTGGAGTTAACGTTCAAACTAGCCGCCGAAGACAGCGATTTACAATTGCGCACGAGCTCGGCCATCTCCTGCTGCACAAAGGTAGGCCCCTAACTGTCGATCAGGCGGTCCTAAGGGTTGACATGCGTAACGATGTCTCTAGCATGGCTACGGACATTCAGGAAATACAGGCTAATACTTTCGCCGCGGCACTTCTAATGCCAGAAGAAATTGTCCTGGATTTCGCGACGACCTTGGTGCGCAGGGATAACACTATTACACGTGACGATCTCATCGCAAAACTAGCGCGAACCTTCGATGTGAGCGTAGAGGCGATGAGTTACCGGCTCATTAATCTTGGAATTCTTACTGCATAGTAATAGTGGTACCACTTTGACTCGGGAGAGATCGCGCTCCATCATGATTGAGGACAGGATACAGAAAGGGAGGCCCGTCGAGAGACTCGCGCGGCTAGTCACCACTGGACTCAACATGCAGCCCGATATCGTGAACGCCGAACTACGCGAGATCTGACCTAAATCCATGGACCTCACCAGCATCACGGCCCAGTGAGTCTTATACCTCTTTTCCGGCACGCGGGCTATGTGTCGGACATCCAGCCTAAACCCGCCGCAGCCGTGATCATCTATCGTGGCACGCTTACCCGCCCACCCCAACAGGGTATGGCATGGACAACCGACCGACAGATGGCCATTACCTACGCTCAGCGGTACAGCACAGTAGGGGCTACCGCTATATTCCAAGTAGGGGCTTCCGGCGGCCGATCATTAAATTTGTGGTAGGCGGTGACGATTGCACTCACAGTCTTTGGCGGAGTGGATCTTGAGGATGCGTGAACGATAAGAGCTGAAGCTGAACTGGAAGTGCAGTGAGGCGAGCGGCTCAAGTTTGGCTTTCACGGTCTGGGCGGCGGCGACTATGCCGGTAAAGGCAGTCACGAAGGGCACCGCGGGTGTGAACTCGGCTGAGTACTCTTCCTCGTTCAGGTCAAGGTCGCCGACGCGGCCGCAGATCGGCCGACCGAGCCGACGGGCCTGTTCGAGCCCGGGTTGCTTGCCGGGGGCGGCAGCGACTATGTCCTCTTCCGTGATCAGGCTTTCGAAGTTACGCAGCCGCTCGACTGTAAGTCCGGTCGCAGCGGCGAGCTCGACGAGTTCGGCCTGCTCGCCGTCCAGGTCCGTGTGGGCCTCGATGAGGCACATTCCGGTGTCGTCAATCCTCTTGACCACCAGCTGTGAAGTCAGCTCTTCAGCGGCAAGGTCGATCGTCAGCGGTGCCCATAGCCGCTGCACCATGTGGCGCGTGTGTGGCTTGTCGAGTGCCGAGATCACAATCTCCGGCACATAGCTCTGACCGTAGCCGAAGCGAGCCTGGAAGAATCGGAATCGTTCGGCCCTCGGGATGACGGTGAATCCGGACGGCTCGAGTTCCTCCTTGGCGATCTGCGCTTTCGGTGTCTTCAGCCGCGTTCGCGTCGCGCACACGTACGGGCCTATATTCTCAGGCCGCAGCGCCTGATGGTCCACTGCTTCTACCCGCCCGCTGGCGGGCGCGCGCCCGATGGCGTATATCCAGCCGTTGCCGACGCCGCCGCAGCCGACGAGGAGCGCATCGAGCGGGACCGGGTCAGTTCCTAGCTCAGGCCCGGGTGCGAGTTCACCTGGCCTGCTCTGCTGAAGGGTATAGAGCGAGATCTCGATCGCGTCTGGGAGCAGCGCCCTGCCGATGAGTACGAGGAACGCCTGGCCAGCGCCGAGGCAGGCGGCACCAAGCGCGCCGAATGGATTTGCCAGGGTGTACCCGCGAGGCAGCACGGCGGCGGTGCCGTTCGATGTTGCGCACCGGCTCAGCCAGCCGTCTGAGTTGATGGTGATCCAGTTCGGTACCGCGCGGATCTCGGTGCCGATGCTGACGGTCGCGTCTGGATTGCTGTATTCGCTTGCGCCGAGGGTAATCCTTGAATGACCGTGGATCTCGGCGGCGAGTTGTTGCAGCGTGCCGTAGAGGTGGTGTGCGGCTGTCGGCAGCTCGATGATGATGTTGGGGCAGAAGCGCAGGACCTCGTTCGCCAGCAGGGTCAGCGTCTGGCGTGCCTGCTCTACCTCGCCAAGGTCCTCCTCGAGCCGGAGCAGGATCTTCTTGCGAGCAAACAGATGCTCGATCATGCTGGCGTTAGTCGCGGCCAGCCTGGCCGCGAGCGCGGCCGGTCGGCTGTACTCCACGGAGTTCATGAGGGTCTTCCCGCCTTGATGTCGACGAATTCGGTCGGCTCGGTGGTCATAGTGATGCGCTTGGCCTGCTCGCCTGTGGTAAGGCTGCGGTAGCCGCTGGGGCCGTAGACGAACCAGCCCCAGCGGGCCGGGTCGAGTTCCCCGCCGGCGCAGCCGATGATGATTGCGAGTGCGTCTTTTATCTTCAGGCCCCGCGTGCGGTCGGTTGGCGAGAGGCGAGGCACGCGCGGGCTCAGGTGGGTGTGGACGACAGCGAGCAGCGTCAGGTCGCGTGGCCTTGCGTAGGCTGCGACCGCCGCGTACAGCTCTGCGGAGACGCTCCATTGCCACGGCTCCTCGATCACGCCGATGCCGACGGGCTTGGCCACGACCCGCACGATGCTTGTCGTGGCGCGCGTGCCGAGCCAGAAGACGCCAGACTCGGTCCCGCGGCGGCCTGCTGGCTGCACGGATTCCCGTGTCAATTCGCAGGCCGCCTCCGGGATGAGCCACCGCGAGATGGGCGGGTACAGCACGGTCTATGCCATGCCGCCCGTGGTGATCTCCTCGACGAGCGAGAAGTGCGCGTGTTCCGCGTGCTCGCCGATCACCTGCTCGAGCCTGAGCTGGGTGTCCTGGATCCGCTCACCCTCGTGTACCAGGTAGTACGTGTAGGTGTCGCGGCCCACAGTGCGGTCCTGGACACCGAAGAACCTCATCGCCGCGGCGCGGATCGTCTCGAGGACCGTCTGCCAGGAGTAGTCCTTCCTGAAGTCCTCGGTCGCGGGCAGGTAGTCGACCGTGACGTGAACTTCGCCGTGCTCCTTGCCATGCACGTTCTCCTGCTGTGTCTCTATCGACACTTGAGCCTCCTCGACTCGTCTGCCTGGCCGGCTGACCAGATGTGGTTAGCATAGCAACCAGAGTGGTTGCTGTCGAAACCGAGACCAGAGTGGTTGGCTCATCGTCCACGTGAGGCACAATGTCAGTGACGAGGGAGGCGGAGATGGCCACGAACGAGACGCTGGGCAGTCGGCTACGTCAGAAGAGGATCGAGAAAGACCTCGGCTTGCGGGAGGCCGCGACCCGCGCCGGGATCACGCACGGCTACCTCAGCCAGGTCGAAAGCGACAAGGTGAAAGAACCCGCCCCCCAGGTACTCCACAAGCTCGCGGAGGCCTATGGCGAGCCGTTCATCGTGTTCATGCAATGGGCCGGGTACATCGAGGAAGATCCGGAGGGGCTCTCGGCGAACCAAGAGCGGGCGCTGAAGATCGTCGGTGATCCGACCAACGATGAACTGAAGGCTATTCGCGCGGTGCTCGACGCGATGCGTTCCCGCGGCGCCAGCTTCCCCGTGTTTGCGCAACTCGATGGCTATCTCGACATGGAGGACCGTGCCAAGATCCGCGGCCACGCGGTTGCGCTGCTTCGTAAGGCCGATGCTCTCGGCCGGATCCCGACGCCGCTCGATCAGGTCATGACAGTCTCCAATCTCGTACTGGCCGGCGAGATCGTTTTGGAACCGGAGATGAAAAGGAAGCTGCGGCAGCGCTTCGGCGACCTCGTCGACCGGGCTCTGGACCTCATCCTCGGTTCTGTGCGCTTTGACAGTCGTGACGTCTACCTAAAACCTGATCTTTACTGGCTGAAGAGGCGATTTGTTCAGGCGCATGAGATCAGCCACGAGATGTTCCCGTGGCAGCGCGACCTGTATGCCTTCCTCGATGATAAAAAGCGGCTCCGCCCGGATATTCACGATAAGTATGAACGGCAGGCGAACCAGGGAGCAATCGAGCTACTCGCCCAAGGCGACGCCCTCCGGCGCGAGGCTGACGACTCGCCGCTTACATTCGGGCTACTTGACCAGCTTGCCGCAAGATTCGAAATTTCAGCCCAGGCAATCGCTCGCCGAGTAGCTGAAGAAAGCCGACATGCCGTCGCGCTCGCAATCTCCTACAGAGGAAGCGTTACCAGCACGTTGATGCCGGCTCATCTCTACTGCTCAGCAAGTTTCGAGGAGCGGTTCCGCTGGCAAGCCACCGGGCAAGCACAGGCAACCATTCACCAACTCCTCAAAACGACTGGCCGCGGACACATGCTCGAACCACTTATCGAGACCGATACACAAGGGCGTCTGGTGACCATCGAGATCGAAGAACTACAGACGCCACGTGCAGTCTTCCTCCTATTCAGGCCCATACCGGTCAAGTCAAAGCGCAGGTCGCTCACGGCAGTCCATCGATAGGGTCTGAGAACAATCCTGACCCGCGATGGTTCATCCGCTCCCGGTGAGCTCGGCGCTGATCATGCGCGCCAGGGCGTTCAAGGCCTCGTTGGAGCCCGTGGCTCCGCCGCGGCGCAACGCCCGCCGTGATACCGGCTTGCCCGCCGCGGCCAGCCTGCGGGCGACCACCCGAGCCTGGTCTACCTGTGGTCCGGCAGGCCGCGGGCCAGGTCCCGCGATCCCATCGCCATGTCGTGGTCCTGGCCCGGGACCGTTCTGGTCCTGCCTGGCGGACCGGTCCCGGTCCGCCTCCGGTCGTCTGTGGCCTGGTCCCGCCTGGTCTTCCGGGGACCGCAGGCGGTCGGCTGCGCGGCGTCGCTATCTGGTGCATCCGCAGCCTCGGCGTCGGCGCGCAGCATGTGCGCCAGCGCGGTCCCCATGCCCAGAACCAGGACCGGCAGGCACGACACGACTGTGGTGACCGGCCACGGCGCCCGCGCCATCCTGGCCTGGGCCATCAGGTGATAGGCGACCTGCCCGGCCATCCCGAGCGCGGAGAAGATCGCCGACCACTTCGCGAACCGGCGGGTCCGGGCGCTGACCGCCTGCTCGCGCGAGAGCCACGCCCGCAGCGCGTACGCCGCGTAGGCCTCCACGCCGACCGGGAGGGTGATGGCGGTGTCCAGATGCAGAGAGGGCCAGATGCCCGGCAGCGGAGAG
>Ga0335075_10017358_pt1 | contig 10701 bp, 8 predicted proteins | sample Lox_Sample_24_FD_206723 | JGI IMG/M metagenome (GOLD analysis project Ga0335075, IMG submission 206723) | Soil microbial communities from Loxahatchee National Wildlife Refuge, Florida, United States - Lox_Sample_2.4 | ecosystem: Environmental > Terrestrial > Soil > Wetlands | place: USA: Florida... | reverse complement strand
TAATCCACGAGATGCTCCGCCATCTCTATGTCTTTTTTGGATAATTGTCAACTTGGTTGAGGAGGCCGGTCAGATATAGACCGGTCTTGGTGCAAACTTGGGAAAGTAAATAATGGCCCGTCTCTCTTAATATTAGCTTGATACTCCCCGAAACCAGGCAGGCGTTGAAGTGTGCAGCACATGTGTAAGGACGAATGGCCTATAGCTCAGGCTACGCGATTCAGGCAGGACTTCGTGTACAATCGACAAGTTGTGGTGCTGGGAAACAGAGCGAAGTAACGACTTATGAAGCCGTCAATTCGCCCACTGAAGTCCTTGGGCCTGTTACTTCGAAATTGAGGTCAGCCAGCGGTCCTGTTGCTATCTTTGCAGAAAGAAACTGTCTCTCTAATATCAGGCCCAATCCTTAAAGCCCCCGTAGTGCGGTTGATATACCGTATTGGGTAGGTACGGAGTGGCCAAATGATTCTGCAGTGTCATACGCCGGTTTACAAAAGCAAAGAGAGGCTGATCCAGAACCAAACGCTCTTATTCCAGTCCTACTTTGCCGTACGGTTAATGCAATTTCAAGGTGGTGGCGGAATTTGGGCGTGCTGCGCTTCAGGATTCCTTGTGAGAGATGTACAATATTGGTAAACTGGGCAAAGTCGGTTGATATGAAAAGGTAAGAAAATAGGTGCCTTTCTCAGCATCAATCCAAATAAGTAAATGAGAAGCTGTAGGGGCGGAGAATGGTGGATAAGCCAGTTCCTAAAGAAACGTGCTCAAAGTCTAGGTGTAGCCTCGTTTTGACGGCCCGCTTCGGACCAGGTCTGTCGCCCAGTAGGAAGGCAGCTGGAGAAGGGTCTCTCAGGCTGGCATGGAAGTGAAGGGGGATCTTTGATGCAGACGAGGCTGGTGTGCGGGTGAAAGAATCGAGGAAGATATTGATAAGATATGATTGCAGAGCGTCAAAAGACTCGGACTTGGAGCCTAGACATGCAGGAGGGGATCTTTCCGGTTCAGGGCTTTGGCCTTGACCAGTTTAGTACCCTAGGCATCTGTCGTTCAAGCCCAGTGTATCCCCCACATTCGCGTCCAACTCCCACACGGCACTAGAGTTTTCCACGCCGAGATGAGGCGGTTATTTGCACCTCTGATGTCGCTTTTCCCTCAACGTCAAATACTCAACCTAGCCGACCTCGTCGTATAATGGACTACTTAGAGGATGGGCTGACAGGTGCGGCAGAATTTGTGCAGCTTGCGTTAACGGGAGTCGTGAGGAAGAACAGGCCCCAAGGGACATCCCTCTGTTCTGTAGCCTCCATTATTGCGGCCAGTCCTCCATCCAGCACGCAGCCAATCCTAATCTCGAACCGCTGATTGGTCGAGCGGTCGTAATCAGTTGGGGCCGATCGGGATATGTATGCATGCATGCAGTTTTAGCGTGAAAATGGGAAATGCTTAGCATCAAAAGCCACAAGAATCGAGCAGTGACATTCCATCATGTCACCTTTTCTGTCTCTCACACATCGGCAAGTGACATGAACCTTGACGCTTTACAGTACCTGAATCCTCATTATCGTCAGTCCGGGCTATAACTCAATGTATCATGCATGTACATCTCTTACTCCGTAGGATCGGAATCGAAGTCAAAGCTCCTGGATGAACCACGCCTCCGATAACCAGATATCGACCTCGATGACGAATCCTCCATAGATTTGTGCTGTTTCATCGCCATCGTTCCGTCTAATGCCCCGATGTTAGAGGTTCCAAGCGTTCTTGGCTGTTTCAAAGCTTGGCCAATTACGGCGGGGTCATAAATGCTTACGGCTCGTGGATATCGACATTGGGCGCAGCTCTCCGCGAGAGCTTTCCCAAAGCCTGTCTTGACGTCTGCGCTGAAATTGCGCTGCGCATGATAGTTACTCCTTGACAATCAACCATTATAATTACACTCACGTCACCACGTCACCGAATCTCATTGTTCGGGATTTGGAAAGAACTTGGATTTCTCGAACTCGCCGTACATGCCTAATGCACCGCCATTATGCGGTTCGGTACATCAAAAGAAGATACCATCTTGTGTCATACAAAGTACTGTACAAAGCTCAAACCGCTCGTTATGCTACCGGAGTCGGCCTCGCAATCTTCTTTCTTCGTTACCTCAAGGTCCTCCGCAATAATTTCTTCAAGTTCTCCTTACACTTTTTTGGCCACTTATCCATGCCAGCCAACCTTACTCTAAGCCGCTCGAATGCCTTAGGATCTACGCCTAGTAATGGATCTGAGGTTACCGAGCGGGTACCTGAAGAGCCTCTGCGGTTTGCATTTTGGAGGCTTTTGCTGTGGCTCTCCACCTTGGACTTGCTCCGACCACCTCCGACTAGATTTTTCAGTGCTGACATTCGTCTCTTTAGGGCTTTGATCAACATCCTTTTTGACATTGAGACTGCCACTCTTCCCTCACGTTATCCTTCCGTATAACGCTTAACTGGCGAACGCATAATCGGCCTCGGTGAAGACCTCAGCAGCAGATACCCGAGTACTGTTGACAGTCATCTTTTTGGCTTGTTTCTTCTCCTTTTTAGTTTTTGGAGTGGGTGTTGCAATTGTAGTGACATCTTCAGATAGCGAAGGGTTTACCTTGGATTTCTCCTCTTTCACAAGATACGCTGCAGTCAAAAATCTCCCTATGGCGCTTTCGATGCATTTCAGCTCCAGTGTTACAGCTATCCATATTCAGTGTGATTTCAAGCACATTGTACGGCGGGCATACGTACCTTGCATAATCGTGACTCTTCCCTGCAGAAGAAGATATTAGTAGGCAGTCATTTGGTTCTATTAGAGTACGTACTTATGAAATGCAACTGCTGGTGGTACCTTGCACAAAGGTTCCACATGTTCTCCAATGCACAGTTAGAGAGCGTTCGGATCTGTGACGATCATCAGTATGCGCATGTAATTTGAAAAGGAGGGTGTCTACTGGCTAGTGGCCTTTGGCATACACCTCAATGGTGGGCTGCAGAACATTAATCTGGTACCTCCAGCTTCTGGAAAAGAAAATGTTTCTCGAACACGTACAAAGGCCCGGGCTATTCTCCCATTTATACAAATCCGGACTGACTGGTGCCATCGGAAATAGACAGCAAGATCTTACAGATGTATTTTTTTCTGAAAGGACTTGTATTTGCCTGGTGTACAGCAGGCTTGAAATTTGCAATGGCTATCAAGCTCAGCGAGATACGGTATATCTCTGCAAGTTATGAACGCAGGTGGAGCTGTCGAATTTTTTTTTTTTTTTTTTTTTTTTTGGCGATACATTGTGGAACGGAGACTGCTCTATGTCAGTATAAACGTAGAAACTAGCCAAAAAGTCAAAAATAATATGCTCTAAATTTGATAACCCCTCTCCTCCAAATACATGATAGTTTCGCTCAGGAGTCCTTGCCACTGGCTATCGCAGGCTGCTACCCGCGAGATTTTCTGATGCAGGGAACAAAAATCGGATGAGACTTGACTTTGGCTTTTGGCTTTGGCTTTGGCATCATAATCATGAAGATCACATCAATGTTTTGGATAGAAGACAGGAGATAAGTGAAGGGCGGGATTAGAGGCGCGGCGGGGAAGCAACGGTTAAAATGGTGGCATCAAGGGCGAGCTAGATAAAACACCTTTATAAATCTCATTGGACTGCAAAGCACGACCGTGCGCATGAGCAGAGTTGGTCCTAGACCACATTTAAGACTCAAGACGAAACATTTATCATTAAACAATTATGTCTTTGAGATGAAATGATAGAGGTTTAGGCAGCGAAGTTGGGTCGCGTGCCTTACATGGCAAACTCTCTACACGGTTGAAGATTATTAGACTTCATGTTGAATGAAGCGTTGCAAGAGAGCGGCGAGATATTTGTGCATCACAGATCACGGACGAGTCGTGCTCCAACCCAAGCATAGGGGTAGTTTCGCTGGTACCAGTTCACGCTGTTTAAGGTTAGAGGTATTTTCCACCAAATGAGATGAGGTTGAATGCAGAGGGACTTACAAGGTCTTCCTTCCAGCGATCCGCGGATGTGTAGCCCACGAGCCGCCGAGTGCAATGTTATGTTTGCCGTCGAAGAAATCGGCTGTTGAGTTTAGAAGCTTGTTTCGGCATGGGATGGTGCAGAATCACAACTTACCTGTATAAGCGGGATACAGAGGCATAGGTTCGAAGCCTTCATATCTCTCTAGAGGCGAGCTAGTCCATTCCCATACGCCTCCCAGTTCCCCTTGGCCGGCGAGCCGGTTACCATGGGGCGTGACTGCCACGGGATGCCAATGCGTGAAGCCCACATTGGCGTTTTCGAGGTTGGTGAAGAGCTCATGCGAGCTCTTCCCATTCACAAAAGGACGTGATGGCGGAGTCTCCTCTACACCGTCGTGTAGGAGGTGGCTGGCTCATGTCAGCTATATACAAATAAAATGGCCTGTGGGACAAACCCATTCACGGCTGGAACAGTCTTCCCGAGGTGTTGCTCTACCTCCTTTCGTTTCAGACTGTCAACATGACTGTAGATGCTTCGGACTTCCTCCATGGTAGGAATGCGCCCTCCCATCCAGGTTGCACAGCTCGCCAGTTCATTGTAAGATGCGAACACGGGCCAGTGTAACGCATACTCGAGTGGTACCAGCCCGTAAACTGTGCGCACAGCTATACTGTCAAGGTACAGCTTGTCCAATGGAACTGACGGGTCTATACGGCTATTTTGATAACCGTTAGTAAAAGGGGCAGTTGCCATTCCATTCGTTGCCGAACCGGCGTGACCGCTGAGACTATGGCAAGTATCGGACTTATTATTAGTCTCTCTCTTGGTCCATGAGGCTGGAAGCTTCGTGTTACGGGTCGCTTCGAGGAATCGAGCGTACTATAATCTATTTAGTAAGAATTATAATTCAGCATCGTATTGAAGTACATTACCTCTTCGTTTGTAATTGGTCGTGCTTTTGCTTCAAAAGGGTGGACAGTAGCAGTTCGTATAGGTTTCTCATTATCCCTGTGAAGGCATTCAGTGCATGTACTCAATACCACTTCAGGCAAGCTCTACCATCCGAAATGATGATCGGGACCAGAGTTATCTTCAGGATCCTCCATACCGATGATGATCTCTTGCTCTGGGATAGTAAACCAAGTGTTTGACACACTTTCTCTTGCAGCTGTTTCTGCTTCTTTTTTGAAATCTGGTCTTATTGTTCGCGGAGGGGGCAGCGTTCTGTCACTCTGGAGTAACATGTATAATAGCGTCTCCAGATGCATGATCTCATGCTCAAACCCTATCCATAGCGAGCGCCCAATGCTTCGTGGCCAACCATAGCATTTCTTATCATACAAGCTTTCAACTTTTGCTCGCACTTGTGCTTGATAGCCCAAGATTTCTTTAAGTGGCGGCCATTCCTCTGGTATTTCAGAATGATCATGGCAATGCTCTGGATTATCCACATCAGGATCAATGCCTCGCTCGAAGATTTTTGGATAATACGACGGCTCACTTAGAGGCTGCTTTGTAGCCTTGCTAAGTTGCAGATCCAGGAAGGTGGGAATGTGGCCGAGGTAGAATATACAAGCATTACGGAGCTTGATGGGCTTGTTTAAGAGTTCGTCCTCAGGTATCATACCTCTCGTCACAGTATCCCACGCAGCCCAAAGGCCTCGCCAGTCATCAAGGGTAGGAACTGTAGAGCTAGCATACCGAGATGGATCGAGATGGAACGGCATGTCTCGCTTAATCAACAAGTGGACGTCTGTAAGAGGTACTCGTTAGTGGAAATCGAGGTTGACAATATTTATCAGAACTTGGGCAGAAACTCAGGTTGAATTACAACCAACAATGTGAAGTATTGCGTGACATTTGTCGCTGAATGTGGCCTAATCTTCATTGGGTGAGCCTAGAAAAGGCGGGCCAGGCCGAACGAATGACAATTCTTTTGGTAACCCTGGTTTTGAGGCGTTTTTGCGTAACTTGAACTTTGCAAGGCGCTTTAAAAAAAAAAAAGATGTATCCACTAGCCAAAAAATCGATGCAGTGCGACGTGCGATTTGAAGCAACTTAACAGAAAATCAGATGTTTTTCCACTGCCCGTGTCTAGGTACGACGATGTAACCATAGGTGATCATTCGGGAGATAATTTGATACTTGCTGACAAGATATGCAGGAGCAGTTGCGCAGTCGTTCCTTGTGTCTCACTTAAGAATTTATCACCCTGACGGCAATAAAAAAGGCTGAAAAATCGTCCTACTTGCGGGTTTAACAGGAAAATATTGGACTTACTGTATAATTCTCCTGATGCAGTCCACTTTCCAATTTCTTTAAGACCTGCCAATTTCCATAAAACCTGAGCTTCCTTATGAGAGTATTTTAGACTCTGTTCAACCTGTACGCGTTCTCCTTCTTTGATACAGACACCAAGGCACTTTATATCTCTCTTTGGGGAATAGAACGCCTGGTGACGGCCACCCTCGCTGTCGTGGACATACTCACCGATGATTTTCCAGTCATCGATATTGAATATTTTTTCGCACAATATATGATTAGCATTTTTTAAACCATTCAATACAAAGCTAGATAGATCAGACTTAGTTAGCTCTGTTGTACTTGATTGTCAAGGCATTACGTACTCGTGCGTCACGCCTTCGCGATCTGAATATTGCTAATTAGCATTAACAAGGATGCACAATTGCAAGGACTGACCATTATAAGCGTGACTGTATAGAATTATGAGACCAGTTGTTTTCTCTGAGGTTCGAGCTGTGGGACTTACTACACCTTTGCAGGATCATCGCAAGCATCCAGTCCAACTATCATTGTGTCACAGGGACGTAAGATGTCCGCGAAGTTCTTGAGAAACGACGCAGCTTCATGATGACTGAAATTACCTTCAAAAGGTCAACATAATCAAGGGAAAGCCAAAAGGCAGTATGTACCAATGCTAGAACCCAAAAAAAGGATGCACTTTGGTCGGGAAGCAATTCCGTTAGACTTCAGCCATGCCAGACCGTCGTCGTATGTGCCGTGAAGACCATGGCACCTGACATTTTTGAAGTGGGGGACAGCAGCCAGCGTACGCTCCAGCTCTTTCAGGGATAAATCCAATGCGTAGTAATCGATTTCCTTGCCAGCAGCTTCCAGTGCCTCCAAGAGAATCTTCACCTTCCGGAGATTGCTGAATCAAATTAGCTTTCCCTTTCGAAATTATGGCATTTCCAGTATATAAAGACAGACCCGCTACCAAGTTCAACTACCATGGTCCCTGATTGGATGTTTTGGGCCATTTCGCTGCCCCAAGTCGTCAAAACGTCTATTTCAGCATTGGTCAAATAGTACTCATCCAAGTACGTGATCTGCGGATGTGAGTTTCCATATGTGAATAAAATCGTACATCCCTACTTTCTCGAATATCTGCAGTCCCTTCTCATCATATAGCAGTAACGTTGGCATCTTTCTAGGACCCTTTGCCGGTTTCAGCATAGACAGGATCTCGACCTTCAAATCCATTTCTATGGCATCGGATCTGATGTCGATAACATCGATATCTGACGGAATCGTGCTATTCGAAAGTTTTACAGAGGGGTCAATTTTCGTCAGCCCTCTCAAAGCTTGAGGTAGAGGCTGTTTTGGGTCAGCGGCGTATTCCGCCTCTCTGAACCTCATCGTGGCGGAGAGATAGACCACAGCAAATAAGAAAGGGCTTTTGACAGCTTTGATTTTGATGTTGACAAGTATAGAGGTGTATTTAGTAGAAACGAGAGACCTAATTATAGTGCCTGTTGGCTAAGAATATGTAATGGGCTGGGCAAAAGGTTCCTCGAATCCTTGCAACCGGGCGGAGAAATGAAAAGAGAGGCGCCGACGAATCCAATGGAAATAAGGCATGCTGAGAAATTGTCTGCATAGTACCTGACTGGAAGGCGTGAGATGGCCTGGTAAGCCCCATAATACTCTCTGGGCCAGCCCAATGTAGAAAATGACTCCAGACGCTTTGCATGCGATGATTCTAAATCATGGTGGCAACGGGCCTGTAGAACATGTCGCTACAGTCGAATGACGTATTGGACTTTATTGTGACTCAGAAAGGCCCTAAGGTTTGAGGCTTGGGCCGCTGCCGCCGCTGAAGTAGCTAACATGTGTATTTACTTCCAAATGTCCGTTGCTCACGCATGGAGGGGCAAAGTTTTGGCGGGACTCAACTAGGCAGAAGACAGTTAGTGGGGATATGGCGGGCGCACCACATACACAGCTGACACTGCCAGGAACAGCCTCTGTGACGGGGCCTCATGCAGTCAGCTGAATTGGTGTGTGCTCTCTCATGCCATTTCATCCAGGAGCCGCGCGATTGGATGCTTTCTAGATCGCCTCTGCATATCACCTAAGTTCTAGTTACTAGATCCCAAGGATGACGCGATCACTTTCTTGCGCAGCCTGTATTTTGGGCGGGTTCTTCTGCGGGGAAAGATGTCATGTCAGGTAAGCTCAGGATTGACAAATACAATTGTCAAGCGCCTTAGCCCCATTAATGGCCTGTGTGCGGAACCCGCGTCTGCCATATCCTCGATCGGGAATCTCTCACCGTGCTGTACGTACCTTTCTACTTACTCTAAGGTGGCCCATAAATTTGTCCGAAGCCGAACCCGAGTATCTAACAAGATTGATTTGATTATATAAGGTAGGGTCTGGCGAGGTAAGGATATGCCTTTTCTGATAAGGTTGGTGACTTCGACATCCGCCTGAATACAGGCTCCTGTCATGTGACTGTTGGCAAGGTAGTACCCCAGGAGCTGAATATCTTTTCGATGTGCACGTCAAAGCCTGGTAAGGTAAGGCAATGGCGAAGTCGTCAGTGTCGTCAGTCAAGGGTCGAAAGAAGCATATTTCCTTCTATGCTAATAAGCCTGATGTCCATTATTGTTATGGAAGAACATCAACTCATTCCGGATTGGAAGATTAATGCTTACTTAGATCCACCTCCCTTGCAGTACTGGACGAGCCTGCAGGGCTCCAATAAAGCTAAGAAGATTCCTCATCTCTCGAACATACGACTACTTTGCATAATCCTTGGATTTCTGCTTACGAATTCGATCTTGCCGTAGTAAGCGGGTCCAAAGCTGAGCCCTCGTCTTGAGTCATCCACAAATTCTACTTAGTAACTGCTTATGTATTTTTGTCAGAGTCAATCAATATAAATCCTTCTGGCTAAGAGTTCTCTTGACAGCAAAGTGCTTCGGCAGATCAAATATTTTCACTACTCCGGGCATCATTAAAGGGTTCTGTCATTTGGTCGGTAGCATTTTTTGCTTAGTTCGTTGTCACCTTAGATCCTATATAGAAGGGTTATTGGCACTGTGAACAGCAAGCTGCCAGACTCAATGTTCTCACATCCATACATGCCCGGGCGCAGGACATGGTCTCCTTAGACTCGAGTTGGGAGTCCTGTCTTCTGTCTCCAAGGAAATTCCGATAAATGCAATAAAGTTGAATTCCTATCGCCCTAATCATTCTTCTCACCAACCCTTATAAAGGATCATGCCGTCCAAATCATCAAGATCTTGGTGATTTAGATATCCATTCAGTTTTGCGTTGCTTTTTTAGTAATATCGACTCTAACAATTTCGAGCTTATGCTCGGGATATTAACACAGTAAGACCATGCCTGTTCTGCTCATTCATAGGATGCAGCAATATTATGGGTATTTAGTCCTTGATCAGAGTCAGACTCTGATTGTGCATATCCAAGACCGTTCTCAGAGGGAGAAGACCGACCTTTCGAGGCTTAACCAAATAAACGGATTTGTCTTGATTTCCTGGTTTCCGCAATATAATATAGAATCGAGCCTTGCGTTCACTCAGCGAGGTTGAAATTCAGTCTGTTTGAGAAAGCCGTATGATATCTAGGACTAAAGCAACCAATACTGTATAATTGTAAAATCCAAGTTCTTCTACGGACGATCCATATATTCCTCACACAGCACTCCTGTAGCCTTCTATTCTTTTGATATAAAACTGTAGGATGGGAAAGATTTTGAGAATTTATTCAATTTAAATCACTGTATTATTCCTGGAGAGAATGCTTATGGAGCTGTTGACCGTTGGACAGGGGGGAGTAATGTTGCCTTTGATATCACAGGAGCAGGAGTCGCTAATCTTGAACGCTGGGGTCGAAATCGGCACTAAAGACTCGGGCTGCCGAGAAAGCGAGAATAGCTGGTGTGCCGTTGAATGCCCCTCAGCCGAGGAGATATCAGAGGAACCACGGTCAACAATTACACCACCCAAACAACAAATCGATTGATCACAGCTGAGCAGTTGTCTATTCCAGTCCGGAGCCTGTAGAACCCAGTCTCCCGTCTGTCTCCTCGTTATACCACTCTCTGCTGCCCAAGCTTTGGCTCTGGGAACACACCTCGTCTACGTTACACTGCTCGATTTAGCACATATACTAAGGCCCAAAGGCCTTAACCGCCAAAATTCGCTCCCAGCAGTCCAACGAAGCGATTATCTCTCCACCAGAGCCCCTTGACTCCGAAGGGATCTTGGAGCCCTCTTCCCCGAAGATTAAATACGCCGAAGCCTTGTCAAACGCTAGCCCTAAGCTCGATCTCTCTGTTGTTCCTCCTACACGCCCAGCTATCCGGAGTTCTTCTCCAGAAGCAAAACACATAGTGGAGGACGACACCGGACTAGTGATTA
>Ga0335075_10017357_pt1 | contig 10701 bp, 12 predicted proteins | sample Lox_Sample_24_FD_206723 | JGI IMG/M metagenome (GOLD analysis project Ga0335075, IMG submission 206723) | Soil microbial communities from Loxahatchee National Wildlife Refuge, Florida, United States - Lox_Sample_2.4 | ecosystem: Environmental > Terrestrial > Soil > Wetlands | place: USA... | reverse complement strand
AGCTGAACGGCCTGGCTGAAAGCCGGCTCACGCACGTCGAGGATTTTCCTGCGGCGGTCATCGAACAATTCCGCCATCAGCCAGCCGAGCGAGAACACAGATCCCTGCGGCGGCGGGACGGGCACATGCACCGGCGCATGCGGCGGTAGCGGCGCATGCGGTGGCGGGCTGCTTTCCGTCGGTGCGGACATAAACGCTTCTCCACGCTCGTGAACAATTGCGTTAGCCAGTTCCCTGAATTCGACGCTGCATAGAAATTGGTCGAAATTGGTCCCAGATTGCCCCGATTTTGGCAGCCTGCAACAGCCGCTGTCAACGCGTTCTGGAATTCGCCGGGCCGCTCAGCTGGCCGCCGCGGCGCCCGACGGAGTCCACCCGATCGCCGGGGCTATGTGCCGCGCGATCGTGTCGAGGATCCGCGCGTTGTATTCGACGCCGAGCTGGTTCGGCACGGTGAACAGCACCATGTCCGCGGCTCGCACCGCCTCGTCTGCGGCAAGCTCGGCGGCGATCGCGTCGGGTTCCCCCACGTACGTCCTGCCGAACCGCGATTGCACTCCCTCGAGCAGCCCAACCTGGTCGTCATGCCCCTGGTCGCCGAAGTACAGCCGGTCGATATCTTCGGTCACCGGCAGCACGCTGCGGGAGACGGAAACCCGCGGTTCCCGCTCCCAGCCCTGCTCCGCCCATGCCTGCCGGTACAGCCGGATCTGCTCGGCCTGGAGCTGGTCGAACGGCACTCCCGTGTCCTCGGACAGCAGCGTGGAGCTCTGCAGGTTCATCCCCTGCTCAGCCGCCCACTGCGCGGTCACCGCAGCGGCCAGCAGGTCTGCTCGGAAAGATTCCGGGCGACACAGTCACAACTAGGCCTGATAACGCTCGGACAAAGCCCGTCCCGTCTTACTGTCTGCTCTAGGAAGTGGTCCTCCGCTCAGCGATCGCCGCATGGTCGCGTAAGGCGCCTGCGTTTGGGCCGCATGGCAGCTAGCTCGGCCCGGATGTCCGCGACGATCCGCTCAAGGGACTCGCGCCTGGCCTTCTCCGCTCCAACCGCTTCCCCGCGTCTGTACGCCCACCACATCAGGCCGGCGAGGGCGACCAGCAACGGCACGGTTGCACTGAGGATCGCTGCGACCGCCTCGGCGATGCTCATTTCATCTTCCCCGCTTCTGTGATCTGCTGCTCGTCGTCACTCTTGGATATCAGTAGCGAATGTTTCACGGTGTTTCACGGATGCGTTCCCGAGGCGATCCGGTCCTCGCAGGTCACAAGGTTGCACAGAAGACCTCGGCACAACGGGAACGGGCAACACTCGGCGTTTCGCACGCCGCCGAGGAAGGCTGCCACTCGTCCAGGGTGAACCGGAGCACTGACCCTTCCGGGTGCCTGCTGTTGCGCACGGCGACTCCTTCGCCGAAGAGGTTGGTCACTTCACTTCGACTTAGTGGCCGTCGGAGGTGCTTTGTCACGAGAGCCACGGTAGCGTTTAGGGTGGCGGCAGAGCGAAACTGCCTTTCTTGCTAACCGGGGAATAATCGCAAGTCAGATGCCCAATGTGACGTTGGTCACACTCATATCTGACCGGTCAACCATGCGGACGAATACAGCTTTCCTTGCTAATCTCAATACAGGCTCTCTCGCTAATTTACGGCCACATTCGGTATGGCCATTTACGCGAACGACCAACTGGAGGGGCCGGATATTCGAGATCAACCGGGCCACGCCCGAGGCGTGCCTAAGCGACTACATCCTCAAGCTCCGGTCGCTGGCCGAGTCGGACCCGAAGCGTCGGTCGGGACTTGTCGGGCAGCTTAGAGCCTGCTTGAAACTTAGGTGACCTGCGGTTCAGGGGCGGTGCCGGAGGGCACTGATTGTCGGGCGAGGCGGCGGGTCATGACGATGATCATGGCCCAGTAGACATAGGTCTCGTGATGGGCGGGCAGCCGCTCGTAGTCTAGGACCGTCCGCCGGTGCCGGGTGATCCATGCCAGCGTCCGCTTCACCGCCCAGCGGCGGGGCAGCACCTTGAAGGCGTGCAGGTCATCGGGGCGTTTCACGATCTCGAGGGTGAGCTTGAGCGAGGTCCTGGCCCAGGTGACGGGTTTCCCCGCGTAGCCGCCGTCGGCCCAGGCGATCCTGACCTTCGGGAATGCCTTCTTCAGGTTCCACAGCAGCGGCTTTGCGGCGTCGCGGTCCTGGACGCTGGCGGCAGTGACCAGCACAGTCGCAGCATGCCGATCGTGTCAACGGCGATGTGCCGCTTGCGGCCGTTGACCTTCTTCCCTGCGTCGTAGCCGCGGCCAGCCCGGGCAACCTCCTCGGCGGCCTTCACCGACTGCGAATCGATGATCGCGGCCGTCGGCGCGGTCTTGCGGCCCGCGATCTGGCGAACCTGGTCGCGCAGTTGCTAGTGCATGTTCTCGGTCGAGCCGTCGGCCTGCCACTTGGCAGCCCAGTAGTAGACGGTCCAGGCGGACGGGAAATCCGCCGACAGCGCCCGCCACACCGGGCCGTTGTGCGTCAGGTACCGGATGCCGTCCACGACATCACGCATGCACCAGCCGGACGGGCGGCCGCCCTTGCCCGCCAGCCACGCCGGATGCGGCAGCAGTGGCTCGCACACCGCCCACTCCGCGCCGCTCATGTCCGACGGGTAGCGAGGCCGGCGCCGGCTGCGGCTAATCCCGCCCAGGCAGCACCGGCAGGCCACCGCCGCGGGCTGATCAACGGCGGCGGCTCCGGATTGGACAGCAGCAGGCGGGAAACGGTACAACCGCACGCAAGGCTCCTGGCATCGCGCTGGATTCGACACCCATGCGATTAGCAGGAGCCTCTGCTATCCCAGCGGTAACGCGCCGCAACTGCCGCCAGAAGACCACGAAACGTTACGGTCTACGGCCTCCACCCGGTTTTCAAGCAGACTCTAAGAAAACGCGTAACAGCAGTGCTTAATTAAGTGAGGCCCCATGCCGGGCACCCGCGGAAGGCGCGGGTGCCCGGGGTTAGAGGTGCGGGCTTTTTGGTGATGATGATCGTGTGTGCGCTCACGCCTCGGCCTTACTCGTCGCTGAGAGCGGAGGGGTGAGCGAGCGACCTACCCCTGAAGAGCAGTTGGGCTTCAACGCGGGCTATCAGACCGCGTAGTCTGCACCCTCTCTCACTTGCTACCCGTAGTTCGGGCCATTCGGAGCTGTCGTCTCAAGGCGGTCAAGCTTGCGGATGACGATGGGCTGCATGGCCTCCTCCTCGGGGGCCAGCTCAGCGTAGCTGTCAGCCATGTCTTATCACCTCCTTCCTGCCTCGTAGGTATTGCCTGGCTATGGGCCGGACTTGATACTGATGGCGATGCCACCAGCGGCTAGCCCAGAGGGCATGCCAGGCTAGGAGGAAGACTAGGGCTGCACACCCGTCAACCGTCGCGACGAGTGTGACTCCAATTTCAGATACCGCGCGGACCATGAGCACGATCAGAGTGGGCAGTGTTACGGCGAATTCGACCGCGAGGCAGATTGCAGTGCCGACGAGCAGCACGAGGCTGTAGCTGCGGATCGCCCGGCGCTGCGCCGACGGATAGGTCATGCTGGGGTCGGGATTTGGTCGGGTGACGTGCTTGATATGCAGCGTGACCCGCCTTCCGAGGTAGCGGAGATACGCCGAGCCGTCCGCGTACAAGTTGGCGCATCCGGTTAGGTCTTGGAACACGAAGTAGATATCGGTACGCATGAAGACCATGAACTGAGTGGTCAGCAGTATCAGCGCCTCGGCGACGGCCACGGCTAGCAGTCGGCGGACAAGGCCGTGCGGGTCCGCCAAGCCCAGGATGAGTAGGCATATCCCTGCGTTACACACGTCGGCGGACATTCCAGCGAGGTACACGGTCATCCGGGTTCGCCGAGACGCTGGCCAGACGCCGCTCACGTCGGTCTGGGCTGCGAGGAACTGAAGCCGGGTGCTGAGCGTCATCCGGGCCGGCGCGCCAACTGCTCGTGCCGTCGCCAGGTGGGCGAGTTCATGCAGCAGGATGATGGTCCACGCGATAGCAGCGTTGACGGCAAGCACGAGTCCGGCGTACCGGCCCCACACGAGCACACGGTAGCTGGGGATCAGTGCTGGGTGCAGTGCCAGCATGACCACGATGGCCACGGCGAAGCCCACGACGACGATCGCTGCGAGGGGATGCAGCAGCCAGTGCACGTACCGTGGCTGTAGCCACGGCAGGCTCGCCTGAGGACAAGCTGTATCCTCGCGCACCCAACCATCGATGGCGGCAAGGAAGCCGAGTTCGTCCAACGCGGTCACGAAGTCCGCTACCGCGAAGCTGACCCCGGTCTCCTGGCGCAACCGCGCCGCAACCTCGTCGACGGCGTCGCCCTCGCCGAGCAAGGTGATGACACGGTGCGCCACATCCGGCACCGAGATGAACTCACCGGTCTCTATCCGCCCGATTACCCAGCCGTTCGCGTCGCGGCGCTCGGATAGCTCGCGAAACCGCACTCGCGATCCGCCAGTCAGGGGAGCAACCATCTCCGAGTTCCCAGCTGCCGTCATCCTGCCCTCCCGCAGGCATCACAGTCGGGATGCGGCGGAGCATCGAGTATGAGCGGCGCGTCCAGCGCAGCGAGGTTTATTGACTCGATGCGGCCCGGAACAATCGGCGGGATGCCGGTGAGCAGCGCGATGACCAGATGAGCGCCGAGGTAACCGGAGATCCCCGCGGAAGTCGCACCGACCGCCTGCCAGACGGCTCCGAGCCGATCTGGGGCATCCCCCCGGTGGGTGCCTTGCGCCACGTGCTCGTCTCGCAGGGTCAGCCTTGTGCATTCCCAGCACCGGCCCCTACCGGGAACGAACGCACCGGCCTGAACTAGCGGGCCGTGATAGCCGGAGTCGACCCAAGGGCGTTTCGCGGCGAGACAGGCGCGGTTGGTCCAGCGCCGCACCTCCGGGGGCTGGTCCGCAGCGAGCAGAAGAACGTCACAATCCCGGGCTAGCACGAGGACATCCTCGATGTTCCTCGCCTCCAAGCGCTGGCCAGTGATCTCGATATCGCTGTTCAGGCGGCGTAGCCTGCTTACGGCGACCGCGGCCTTCGTTGCCCCGATGTCGTCCTCGGTGTAGAGCACTTGTCGGCTGAGGTTGGATAGTTCAACCACGTCGGCGTCGACGCAGTGCAGGCGCCCCACTCCACTCGCGGTTAGCGCGAGCGCGGCGGCACCGCCGGTGCCGCCCACGCCAAGGATCGTCACTCGCGCGTCCCGCAACCGGGCCTGAGGTTCCCAGGAACTTGCACGCGGGGTTAGGTCGAGCCACCGGAAGTATCTCAGGGCCCGGTCGTATCTCTGCAGATCTCTCTCTGTAATGCCGGAGGGAACTGTTCCCGCGGCGTCCTCAACATATCCAGAGGCCAGCAACTGTTCGGCACCGCGCCGCAGTGTGGCGACAGACTGGTCCGGATGGCTGGCATGGACCTGCTCGATGATTTCCGGAAGATCGCGGCTGCCGTCCATGGCGGCCAGCATCGTCCATACCCAGCCATCGGGATCAGGTATCTCCGCAGCAAGCCCATAAGATACGCCGCCAATGCGGATCTTTCTTCCCGATATCCGAAAGGGCGCGTGTTCAGGCTTCACCCTCGGCTTCTTCATGGGCACTGGAAGATCCTCAGCCACCAGAATACCCTCTCGGATCTATCTCATGCAGAGATTGGAGCGCCACTAATTCCCGAAAAGCAAGTAGTGCCGGAGATCCGTTAACAGTAAAATAATTGCGGGCAACGCTAATTGAGCGTAACGCTAGTCGCGATTCTTGTCAATGAGGTCTTTTCGCGCGCCGAGCCGAATGGGAGGTGTAACCCTGGCATAGGCCCACGGCTGATCTTCGAGTTGTAAGCTCGTCGCCAGCCGGGCTTGCGACGTCGAAAACTGGTGAACGTTTGGAAACGCGAGCACGTCCATGCCTGGGCGGATAGCAGTACGTCTGCGCCCGCCGCTTAGAGCCTGCTTGAAACTTAGGTGACCTGCGGTTCAGGGGCGGTGCCGGAGGCAAGATCGACAGTTGGGGACGCAGCACGAAGCATCTGCCGGAGGTTGCGTCCGATAGGGACGCCGGCCCGAAGTACGGCTATCCCAACGGGTGCAACCGGGCGACGATCCACCGATGGATCGAGGGCGCGCAGCCTCAACGGCACTACGTGCTGCTGCTGGAGGCAGTCTTGGGACAGCCGGCCGAGGACCTCGGAATCGCGTACGAGACGTACGGCATGGACCGCGAGCAGATGCTCACCGACGCGGGCCTTGACACGCTCATGCCCGAGCCCGACGAAGACACCGGCATCGTCTACGGGCCGCTGACGGGCATCTGGCTGAGCCGATACACGTACGAGTCATCGAGCCGCCAGAAGACGTACACGAGCCAGCACTACGTCCTGGTGCTACAGCGCGGCCAGGGCCTCGTGATCCGGTCGCTGCCCGAGCAGGAGTCCACGCTGTCGCTGGAGCTGACGGTCAACGGCCGGATGGTCAAGGGCACCTGGACTAAGATCACGTCCAGCGGCGGCTACTACGCGGGCGCTGTCTACGACGGTGCGATCCAGATGGAGATCGGCCCGGCCAGTGACCGGATGGTCGGCAAGTGGCTCGGCTTCGGCCGAAACGCCGGAGAGATCAACGACGGGCCTTGGCAGTTCACGCGGGTCGATACCGACTACAGCCGCGAGTCACGCCAGAAGTGGGACCACACGCCGCCCGAGCCTGGATAGCCCCCTACGTCACGATATCTGGACAGTGACAGGCAGGTCGCTGGCCCGGCGCAGCAGCTCGCCCAGGTCGCCCATGTGGAGGATCGCGTGCATGCCCGGCCGCTCGACCGCCGCCACTGACCAGAACCTGTCCGCGCGAGACACGAAAAGGTCATCCATCGGCAACGGGTCCGGGCTGACTGCCACCCGGACGCCCTGGTCTCGCATGAACGCGTTCCGCGTCACCTGGTCGTTCGTCTTCCACCACTGGCGAAACGTCATGCCGGTCTCGGTGTACTCCATGCGCGCCGGCCCGGGATCGAGGGTGGCCAGCCGGTCCAGCTCGGCGTTCGCCGCGTCCAGCATCGCCTGTAGGTCGGAGTAATCCCTCCGCTGGAGCCGGGCGCGGCCGATCTCAGCCTGTAGGTGCTGGGTCTGCTCGATGAGTCTCGCCGATTCCTCGCTGTAGTCCCGGCCGGGGATGATGCGCTCTGTCCTCAGCATCCGGGCGCCGGCGACTTCCAGCAGCGTGTCGAACACGGCCTCTTCCAGCGGCCCGGCCGTGACCCGCTTGGCGTCGCACTGCCCGTCGCGCATGGCCGCATGGTGGCAGTGGTAGTAGCGGTACTCGTACTGCTTGCCGCCGTAGGTCTTCTTCGTCGTCGTGGAGTGCATCGGCGTACCACACCGGGCGCAGAAGGCGACCTGGAGCAGTGGCGTGCTGTTGACCCGGACGGGCACGGCGTTCCGTGCCAGACGGGCCTGGATGCGTTCGTAGATGTCGAGGGCCTCGCGGGGGTCGTCGGCCAGGAGGGGCGCGGCCCGGTAGATGACCATCCCCTGGGCGTCGCGTAGCGCCTCGCCCTTGGCGTTCGTTATCGCGCCGAGGACGGCCGGGCTGGACAGAATGATACGGACGGCTGCCGTGGACCAGGGCGTGCCTTTCAGCGGCTTGCCGTTGCGCTTCCTGATAACGTCCTTCGGGCTGGGTACGCCCGACTCCTGGAGCCACCGGGCGATCGAGCCAAGGGTCTCGTATGCCAGGTACCGCTCGGCCATTTCCGCAACCAGCGGGCCGTATTCCGGATCGACCTCGTAGCCCCAGTTCTTATCGAGCTTTACCGGCATATACCCGAACGGCACCATGCCGCCCGTGTACTTGCCCTCGCAGACGAGCTTGTCGTATGCGTCCTTGATCCGCGCGCCGATGACCTCGCGTTCGTATTCCGCGAACGTCATCAGCACGTTCGCCATCGCGCGGCCCTCTTTGGTCGTCAGGTCCAACTCCGGGTCGAGGATGATCAGCGCCTTGCCGTGCGCTTCGAGCCAGTGCACGAGCGCCGTGAAGTCGAACAGGCTCCTGGAGATCCGGTCGAGCTTCGCGACGACGAGCGCGTCCCACTGATCCAGCCGGTCAGGTTTCAGCCATCGGCCGAGGCCTGGCCGGTCGAACGGGGAGACCGCGCCGCTGACGTCGAGGTCGTAATCCTCCGGGCGGATCTCGACCAGCTCGTAACTCTTGTACACGGCGAAGCGCTCAATGCTTTCGAACTGGCGCTCGGGCGACGTAGTGTTGTCCGTGGAGAGGGACAGCCTGATGACCGGCAGGATGCGCATGGCCCAGAGCCTACGCCGGTTTCTGGGTAAAGGCGACTAACGGTCTCTTAGCGTATGTCGATGACGGCGGTCCCGATCTCGATCCGGCTCGTCCGCGCGGCGATCGCGGCCAGCAGCGGAAACGGCGAGGCAAGCTGCCACTCGAAGTGGTGCACCCGCACGAAGGCCCCGTCGACGCCGATCTCCTCGGCAGCCTGCGCCAGCTCAACGGTCTGCAGTAGCGAGTCGGCGGCGTTCCGCGTCTGCGACCCGGCCACATTCCGCTAGTGCCCAAAGGACAGAAACCCGATCTTCTTCACGCCCTATCTCAGCGTCCCCGACCCACCCCGGATTCCCTCCGTTTGGGGACTGCCCGACACGGACGCAAACCAGGCTTTATAACACAAAGGCAAGGCTCGTATACGATGGGTTGTCATCCCACGCAGCTGCCGCAAAGCGTGGGGCAAGTAAGGGAGGCACGATGCGTGGTCATGTCGCGAGAGATGACGCTGAGGGGTCTGGCCACAAGTGGAGGAAAAGCTCGCGGTCGTATGGATCCGGCGAATGCGTCGAGGTCTCGGTGCCGTCCGACAAGCGCATTGCTGTCCGTGACAGCAAGAATGTCCAGGGTGTCGTGCTCTCGTTCAGTTCTACCCAGTGGAATGCTTTCGTCGCGGGCGTACGGAGGGGCAAGTTCGGACGAGTGAAAAAAGAGGCACAGGAGCCGAAGGCCAGTACCGTGCCAGCGCGGCCCTCGGCGTCGCGTCCAGGCATGGCCGTGGGTGCTGTCAGCCTCCTAGGAGCCGGTCCTGTTGTTGTCGGCATAGCGCGACTTGCCTCAGCTTACGGACGCTCTGTCCTTCTATCGTCCCTCAGTTACGCGTAACGGCCTAGCCTGGTCCTGCGATAGATGTCCAAGGTGACGGAGGGCGTGCGGCGTTCCACCGGGTACATCTCGTGTTGGACACGGCTTCAGAAAACCAGGACTGACGTACCCGTCCGCGATAGGTTATCGCCCGGGACGCTTAAGAAAAGCGTGAGGCGGCAAGTCGCGGGAGGGTACCGTGGGTCACGTTGTCAGCGATGGCGCTGAGGGTTCTGGCTGGCAGTATAGAAGGAGCTCGCGGTCGTATGGAACCGGCGATTGCATTGAGGTCGCGTCGCCGTCCGGTATCCGCATTGTTGTCCGGGACAGCAAGAATGTTACCGGTGCCGTCCTAACGTTCAGTTCTGTCCAGTGGACTGCATTTGTCGCCGACGTGCGAACCGGCGAATTCACTGCTTAAGCCCCAGAGCTGCTGAGCCGTTTGCAGAATCTGTTCCCGCGATTTCTCTGGAGTGAGCGACGCTTCAGCGAACGCATAGAAAATTAGGCGGAAGACGTACGTATCGGACTCGCCTTCGATGCTCAGCTGGTCTGTTACGGCTTCGGTGTTTACAACATCGCCGAGTTTGTCGTTCTCGTTCTCCGAACCGAACCCGAAGATCGTGAACGAATTCGCCTTCAGCGAGGTCTCGCTCTGCAAGGGCAGGATCCGTAGCTCGACGTTCGGCAGCTCCGCCATCTTCGCGAGATGGCGGAGCTGCCCGGACATCACTCCCCGGGTGCCGACCTTCCGCAGCAGCACCGCCTCGTCCATCACGACGGACAGCTCAAGGGGCGGATTCCGCGAGGTGAGCACCTGCTGGCGGATCATCCTGACCGCTGTCCGCTGCTCGAAGAGCCCCGGAGGGTCGCGAACGGCCTGCTGGTGCGCGGTGTGGATCGCGTGGGCGTACCCCTCGGTCTGCAGCAGGCCAGGAACCGCCGTCCCTTGCCATACCAGTTCCGACGCGGCCCCTGACTCAAGCCCGAGGAGCTCCCGGTAGGTGGGCGACAACGCGTCGGCGTAGTCGTCCCACCAGCCACGCTCGTTGGCCTCGGCGGCTAGGGCAAGCAGTTGGGCGCGGCGAGGTTCTGCGACGCCGTAGTAGTCGACAAGCTTCTCGATCTCTTCTAGCGGGAAGCTGCCCTGACCGAGCTCGTACCTACTGACCTTGGCTGCACTCCAGCCGAGGGCCCTGGCTACCGCGGTGCCGGTGCGGGTGCCGCGGAGACGGCGCAGCTCTTGGGCCAGCCGACGTCGCCTTACCGTCGGGCTTGCGGACGAGGTCACGTCAGCCTCCCACGTCGCTCCCTGCGTGCCTAATTGCAGTTTGCCCAAGTCAGCGTGTGCGATCCCCGATGTTCACCGGGTATACCGCAAAAAACACCCTAATCGTCTTGATGAGATTCTCATCGTGATTCATGATGAAGGTACCAGCTAGGGGCATCCTGCGCTTCAAGGGGCTGCCATGGAGATCAGGCGCAGAACTAAGCCGGTCTCCAA
>Ga0335075_10017353_pt1 | contig 10703 bp, 10 predicted proteins | sample Lox_Sample_24_FD_206723 | JGI IMG/M metagenome (GOLD analysis project Ga0335075, IMG submission 206723) | Soil microbial communities from Loxahatchee National Wildlife Refuge, Florida, United States - Lox_Sample_2.4 | ecosystem: Environmental > Terrestrial > Soil > Wetlands | place: USA... | reverse complement strand
GAACCGCACAATTACACTGAAATCGCGCCACCATTGTTAGTACGCGACGAGGCGATGTTTGGAACGGCGCAGCTTCCGAAGTTTGAAGACGATCAGTTTTTCGCGAATTCAATGCAACTGAAAAATGAACTCGAAGAAATTTTCTTTTTTGAAACTAGCCGCGAGGGTGCGCCAGCCCGTGACATTGCGGCATCGAGGGATTTTCTAGAACTTGCTCTGGAAAAAAATAGATACTGGCTCATTCCCACTGCCGAAGTGCCGCTGACCAATCTCGTCCGCGAATCCATCATCGATGAATCGCAATTGCCGATGCGGCTGACCGCCTGCACGCCGTGCTTTCGCGCCGAAGCCGGCGCCGCCGGAAAAGACACGCGCGGCATGATCCGCCAGCATCAATTCATCAAGGTCGAGCTGGTCTCCATCACCACGCCGGAGCAATCGAAAGACGAGCACGAGCGCATGCTGTCCTGCGCCGAGGAAATTCTGCGCCGGCTTGGTCTGCACTATCGCGTGGTGACGCTGTGCGCCGGCGACATGGGATTTGCCGCGCAAAAGACTTACGACATCGAAGTGTGGCTGCCGGGGCAGGGGGCTTATCGCGAGATTTCGTCATGCTCGGTCTGCGGCGAATTCCAGGCCCGGCGCATGAATGCGCGCTACCGCACCAAGGAAGGCCGCCAGGTGCGCCACGTCCACACGCTCAACGGCTCCGGCGTCGCCGTCGGCCGCGCGCTCATTGCCGTGATGGAGGCCTATCAGCAGGCGGATGGCTCGATCGCCGTGCCCGACGCGCTCGCGCCGTACATGGGCGGCATGAAGAAAATCGAGAAGCAATGAGCCCGATGCGCATCCTCATCACCAACGACGATGGCATCCACGCCGAGGGGCTCGACGTCTGTGAGAAAATCGCGCGCGAAATTTCCGACGATGTCTGGGTGATCGCGCCGGAGTACGACCAGTCCGGCGTCGCGCATTCGCTGTCGCTCAACGATCCGCTGCGGCTGCGCCAGGTGGCGGAGCGCCGCTTTGCGGTACGCGGCACGCCGACCGATTGCGTCATCATGGGCGCGCGTCATCTGCTCAACGGCAAGGGGCCCGATCTCGTCCTCTCCGGCGTCAATCGCGGCCGTAACGCCGGCGAGGACATCATCTATTCCGGCACCGTCGCCGGCGCCGTCGAGGGCACGGTGATCGGCGTGCCCTCGCTCGCTTTATCGCAAGCTTACGCCTCGCGCAGCGGCCGGCCGCCTTACTGGGAGACGAGCCGGCGTTACGCCCCCGACATCATCCGCCGCATTATCGCGCAAGGCGTGCCGCGCGACGTCCTCATCAACGTCAATTTCCCCGATTGCCCGCCGGACGAAGTCAAGCGCGTCGCGGTCGCCACGCAAGGCCGGCGGCATCAGGAGCGCGTGCAGATCGATCAGCGCAAGGACGGTCGCGGCAATCCTTATTATTGGATCGCCTATGTGCGGCACGGCTTCGTGCCGGCGGAAGATGGCACCGATCTCGCCGCCCTCGAAGAGCGTTGCATCGCGATTACGCCGCTCAAGCTCGACATGACGGACGAGCCCTACATGACGAAACTCGCCGCCTTGTTCGATTAAAGGCGTTAGCGCAGGATTTGCCGGAAACGCTCTAACTGCCGGTGATCAGCACGGCGGCCCGGATGGCTTCGGCAAGTGCGTCGGCTTGAAACGGCTTTTGCAAGGTCGGCGTCTGACGGTACGCTGCCGGCACGCCGCGCGCCCCGTATCCGGTCGCGAACACGAACGGCAAGCCGCGTTCGACCAAAATCTCAACCACCGGCGAGATCGGATGGCCGTTGAGATTGACGTCGAGGATGGCCACGTCGAATTCGCCTTGCTTGGCCAACGCCAAGGCTTCGTCGATCCGGCCGGCTTCGCCGGCCAGCGTGTGACCCAGATCTTCCAGCATGTCCTGCAGCAACATGCGGATCATCAGCTCGTCCTCGACTACGAGGATGCGCTTGCCGCCGACAGAGCTTTCCTCAAAGGTCATCCGCAACCCGTGCCGCTGAACCCGTCCCGCTGACGACAGTGTAAGAACACCTCCGCGATTGGCTTTGCTGTATTTCGCGTTGCTGTATTCGCATTGCCGTAACAATTGCGATTAAACCATCGCAGCCCGACCGAATCCAGTACGAGCATCGTAGCGCAAAAGGCGGACCGGCGCCCCATCCGGCTTGCCCGCGATTGACACGGGCGGCGTCCGGCAGCGGTTTTCGATGCGACGCCCAGTACAAGCTCGAGCGCCATAATGCTAGAAGGCGGCAGAGCGCGTTCGCCAGGGCGAAGTCACTGTGGCCGGGATAAATGCAGACGACGTAGGACGCATGGAGTTTCAGCTCGCGCTGCGCCGGCGTGGCATCAGCGACCAAGCGGTGTTGCGAGCAATGGACGAAGTGCCGCGCGAGCACTTCGTCACGCCCGAGTTCGGCGACAGCGCCTATGCCGACCAGGCGCTGCCGATCGCCTGCGGGCAGACTATCAGCCAGCCCTACGTCGTCGCCTACATGACTGAGCAGCTCGAGGCCGAACCGCGGCACCGCGTTCTTGAAGTCGGCACCGGCTCCGGTTACCAGGCCGCCATTCTGTCGCGGCTGGCGCGTGAGGTGATGAGCATCGAGCGCTATCGAACACTCGCCGACAGCGCGCGCGAACGCCTCAAGACCTTGGGATACGCCAACGTCACCGTGCTCGCCGGCGACGGGCTCGCCGGCGCGCCGGGGCGTGCGCCTTTCGACCGCATCATCGTCACGGCTGCTGCCGAAGAAATTCCCGAGGCACTCGTCGAACAGCTCGCCGAGGGCGGCAAGATGGTGCTGCCGCTCGGTCCGCGCGACGCCGTCCAACGCATCGTCAAGCTCACCAAGATGGCCGGCTCGGTCACACAGCAAAATTTGATCGCCGTGAGGTTCGTGCCGCTTTTGCCCGGGTCGGCACGAGAATTGTAACCATATTAAGATACTTCGGCCGTTCCTAAGTTCTTATCCGGGTGCTTAAAGCCCTGTTTACCGCAACGATGTTTATTCGCTCGCAGTTATAGTTGCGTGCGGGCGAGTGATGATGTGGGCGTCGCGGGGTTCGGCGATCTGGCCGCAAGTGGTTGCCATCGCGTTAATGGCGCTGGGCGCTGCCGGATGCAGCAGTGATTCCGGCCGGTTCGGGTCTGATAGCGCTGTCGCGCCCCAAGGCGATGTGACGGGTTCGATGTCGCCCAGCGCGGACCGCGTCGAGAGTCGGCCGCTGCCTGGTCTAGCCAGCAATTCCGGGGGCACCTCGGGCGGCGGCCGTGGTATGGGCTCGTATCAGCCGGGCAATGGCGACGCCACCGGATCGTTGCCGCCGCCCCCGCCTGCGCCACAGCATCTGATCTGGAGCTGGCAAGGCGGCACGCCGATCGTCGTCAGACCCGGCGAAACGCTGGAAATGCTGTCGCGGCGTTATGACGTGCCGGTTGCCGCGATCATGAAAGCCAACGACGTCGCCCCTCCGGGGGTGCTGCATCCCGGCGAGCGTCTGGTGATTCCGCGTCGTCGCGGCGGCCCGGCGGTCGCCGCCGTTTCGGCTCCGCAGCCCAGCATCGCCTCGGCGGCGCGGGCTTTGCCGGCGATGCCGGTCGATCCGAAAGCCGCACGCGCGCCGAGCGCGGGGGTGCGGGGCGTCCACATCGTGGCGCCGGGCGAGACCTTGCACAGCATCGCGCGGCACTACGGCAAATCGGTGCTGGAACTCGCCAAGGCCAACAACATCCCGCCGGACACCATGGTGAGGATCGGCAGCCGCATCGTTATTCCCGGTGCGACCGGGGCGGCGGCATCGGCCGCGCCAGCCGAGCCCCGCGGCGAGGGTACGGTCGCTTCGCTCGCGCCGGCGGAGTCTCCGCACAGCGCGCGGCTAGTCGCTCCGGCGCCGCCGGAAGCGCAGCGAAGCGCCGTCAAGACCGCTGAGCCCGCCGGCAGTCTGCCGTCCTTTCGCTGGCCGGTCCGCGGCCGCATCATCGCCAGCTTCGGACCGAAGCCGAACGGCTTGCAGAACGACGGCATCAATCTTGCGGTGCCGGAAGGTACGCCGGTCAAAGCGGCGGAAGACGGCGTCGTCGCCTATGCCGGCAACGAACTCAAAGGCTATGGCAACCTCGTGCTGTTGCGCCACAGTAATGGCTACGTCACCGCCTATGCCGACACCAGCGAAATCCTGGTCAAACGCGGCGACGTGGTCAAACGCGGTCAGGTGATCGCCAAGTCCGGTCAGACCGGCAACGTCACGTCGCCGCAACTGCACTTTGAGATTCGCAAAGGCGCGACGCCGGTCGATCCGGCGCAATATCTCAACGGCGCGTAAAGCGGATGCCAAGTTCAGGTGTCTGGTATCAGGTGTCAGAAATCAGTGGTCAGAGGTTAGATGGCCCGGACGGTTTGACCATCCGTCATCCGATTTCCGATCGCTGACCTCTGTCATCCGACATCCATTCGCACACCAAGCCGTCCCGCCAAATCCTGCACGTATTGCCACGCGACGCGGCCGGAGCGTGCGCCGCGCGTGGTCGCCCATTCCAGCGCTTCGCGCCGCAACTCGGCACCGGCAAGCGCAATGCGGTAACGGGTGACGTAGCCCTCGACCATGGCGAGGTATTCGTCCTGGCTGCAGCGGTGAAAGCCGAGCCACAATCCGAATCGATCGGACAACGAGACTTTCTCTTCCACAGCCTCGCCCGGGTTGATTGCGGTCGCGCGTTCGTTGTCCATCATGTCGCGCGCCATCAGGTGGCGCCGGTTCGACGTGGCATAGAAGATCACGTTCTCCGGCCGCCCTTCGATGCCGCCTTCGAGCATCGTTTTGAGCGCCTTGTACGAGGTGTCTTCGGCGTCGAAGGAAAGGTCGTCGCAGAATACGATAAAGCGCTGCCGCGCGCGACGCAAAAGTCCCATCAGATCGGGCAGCGACTCGATGTCCTCGCGATGGATCTCGATGAGCTTGAGGCCTGTGTCGGGATGCGCGGCGGCGACCGCGGCATGGGCGGCTTTGACCAGCGAAGACTTTCCCATGCCGCGGGCCCCCCACAGCAGCGCGTTGTTCGCTGGCAGCGCGCGCGCGAAGCGCTCGGTATTTTCGACCAGCAGATCGCGCACCCGGTCGATGCCCTTGAGCAGCGACATCTCGACACGGTTGACGCGGGCGACGGCCGCGAGCCGTCGTTCCTCGGGATGCCAGACGAAAGCGTCGGCGACGGAAAAATCCAGCCCGGGCGGCGCCGGCGGCGACAGCCGCTCCAGCGCCACGGCGATCCGATCAAGAACGCCATCGGCGCCGCCGTCACCGGAAAATTGCGCGGTTGACCCGCCGCCGGCGCGTCGAGCGGTCGCCTTGTTGCGGGCGCGTCGGGGGGATTTGACCATGCGTGCACCTGATTGCAGCTAACCCCCCTTAGCGGGGCTCCGGAACCCCCGCAAGCGCGCCGCAAAGGATAAGCCGCAACATTGCAATTAAGCCAACGGCAGCTATAGTCCGCGCCGATTTCCCGCGCAAAATCGGCCCTGATCGGTGCGGCCGGCGCGTCCCACAGCGGACCCGGAGGAGCAATGCTGATCACCCCCGCATTCGCGCAAGGCTTGCCGTTCGGGCTCGGCGGCGACAGCGGCGGCATGATCACCTCGCTGCTGCCGCTGATTTTGATCGTCGTGATCATGTACTTCCTGGTGTTGCGTCCGCAGCAGCAACGGGTCAAACAGCATCAAGCGATGGTCAAGGCGCTGCGCCGCGGCGACACTGTCGTGACCAATGGCGGACTGGTCGGCAAAGTCACCAAGGTCGTCGACGACGACCAGATCGAAGTCGAGATCTCCGATGGCGTGCGCGTGCGCCAGATGCGTTCGATGGTGTCCGAAGTGCGGGCCAAAGGCGAGCCGGTGAAGGACGACAGCGCGAGCTGATTGGTGCGGTGGATTTGAAGGTCCCACGATTGGGCGGCAAACTCGCAGAGGAAGTTCAAATCCGAAAACCGTGCTGGAATCATGAATTTGCCAGTGTCCCTTTTGCTTCCGAAGTTCGCATGAGAGGATGCCGCCAGCGCTTGCGAACTTTGGAATCGGGACATCAGGCGCGACCGTAACGAGGACCAACGCATCGATGTTGTATTTCACGCGGTGGAGGGCGGCGGGTATCTTGCTCACGGCGCTGTTCGTGTGTCTGTTCGCGGTGCCGAATTTCTTCTCCGAGAGCGCGGTGCGCACGTGGCCGTCCTGGGCGCAGCGCCACATCGTGCTCGGCCTCGATTTGCAAGGCGGCTCGAGCCTGCTGCTTGAAGTCGACACCGCCGCGGTGCGCAAGGAGAGGCTTCAGGGCGTGGCCGACGACGTGCTGCGGATTCTGCGGCAGAATCGCATTCCCTTCACCGGCCGCGCCATCCACGGCAACGCCGTGGAGGTCCGCATCACGCGCGAGAACGACGTGGACAAGGCGGTCGAAAAGCTGCGCGAGCTGTCGCAGCCGCTGCCGGGCATACTCGGCTCCTCGGGCCATCGCAGCCTCGATATCGCCGAAGCCGGCGGCCTCATCACGCTCGCCCCGTCGGATGCGGCGATCAATGAACGCATCCGCCAAGCCGTCGATCAGTCGATTCAGATCATCGAGCGTCGCGTCAACGAGCTCGGACTGGTCGAGCCGACCATCCAACGCGAGGGTAGCGATCGCGTTCTCGTTCAGGTGCCCGGCCTGCAAGACCCCTCCCGGCTGAAGGCCATTCTCGGCAAGACGGCGAAGCTCGATTTTCGCATGGTGGACTTGTCGGAGACGCCGGAGCAGGCGATCAATTCGCATGCGCCTCCGGACTCGGAAATTCTCGACGGCGAGAACGGCCAGAAATATCTGGTCGAGAAGCACGTGCTCGTGTCCGGCGCCGATCTGGTCGACGCCCAGCCCGGGTTCGATCAGCGCAACGGCGAACCGATCGTCAGCTTTCGCTTCAATTCGACCGGCGCACGCAAGTTCGCCGAAGCGACCGAGCGCAATGTAGGCAAACCGTTCGCCATCGTGCTCGACAACAAGGTGATATCGGCGCCGGTGATCCGCGAACCCATCCTCGGCGGCTCCGGGCAAATCTCCGGCAATTTCACCGTCCAGTCGGCCAACGATCTCGCCATTCTGTTACGGGCCGGCGCGTTGCCGGCGCCGCTCACGGTGGTTGAGGAGCGCACCGTCGGACCCGGCCTCGGGCAGGACTCGATCAATGCCGGCGAGCATGCCGCCTATGTCGGCGCCGCACTTGTCGTCTTTTTCATGCTAGCGACCTACGGCCTGTTCGGGCTGTTCGCCAACATCGCGGTCGCGGTCAACGTCGTTATGATCTTCGGCGTGCTGTCGATGCTCAACGCAACGCTGACGCTTCCCGGCATCGCCGGCATCGTGCTGACCGTCGGCATTGCCGTGGATTCGAACGTGCTCATCTACGAACGCATCCGCGAAGAGGTGCGCGGCGGGCGGACCGCAATCAGCGCCATCGATGCCGGCTTTTCCCGCGCGCTGGCGACCATTCTCGACTCCAACATCACCACCTTCATCGCCGCGGCGGTGCTGTTCTATATCGGAACCGGCCCGGTCCGCGGCTTCGCCGTGACGCTCGGCGTCGGCATCCTCACCAGCCTGTTCACCGCGTTTACGCTGACACGGTTGATCGTGGCGTATTGGGTGCGCATGTGGCGACCGCGCACCGTGCCGATCTGAGCATTTGAAAGAATCACCGTGCGTCTGCTTCGCATCGTCCCCGATGACACCAAATTCGACTTCATGCGCTTTCGGCGCATCAGCTTCCCCATATCGGCGATGCTGTCGATTGCTGCGATCCTGCTCTATTTCTTTCACGGCCTGAATTTCGGCATCGACTTCATCGGCGGCACGCTGATGGAAGTGCAGACCAAAGCCGGACCGGCCGATCTCGCCAAGATGCGCAGTACCATCGCCGGGCTTCACCTGGGCGATTTCCAGCTGCAACAATTCGGCGCGCCGAACGACGTGCTGATCCGCATTTCCGAGCAACCCGGAGGCGACGCGGCGCAGCAGGTCGCGGTGCAAAAGGTGCGCAACGCTTTCGGCGACAGCGTCGATTACCGCCGCGTCGAAGTGGTCGGACCGAGCGTTTCTACCGAGCTTCTGTCCTACGGCACTATCGGACTCGTGCTCGCGATCGGCGCGATCCTGATTTATCTCTGGTTCCGCTTCGAATGGCAGTTTGCGCTCGGCGCCATGATCGCCAACGTGCACGATCTGGTGCTGACGGTCGGATTCATGTCGCTGACGCGCATTGATTTCGACCTCACCAGCATTGCCGCACTGCTCACCATCCTCGGCTATTCGCTTAACGATACGGTGGTGATCTACGACCGCATTCGCGAGATGCTGCGCCGTTACAAGCGCATGCCGATGCCCGATCTGCTCAACGCTTCGGTCAATGCGACTTTGTCGCGCTCGATCGTTACCCACCTGACGGTATCGCTGTCGCTGCTCGCTCTGCTGCTGTTCGGCGGCGAGGCGATCCGCAGCTTCACGGCGACGATGATGTTCGGCGTGGTGCTGGTCGGCACCTACACTTCAGTGTTCATCGCCTCGCCGATCCTGATCTATCTCGGCGTCGGCCGCGCCCGCCTGGGCGAGCCGGAAGATGCCGAAACCGAAGCGCCGCCCACGGCCCCTGGGGCTCTGCCGTCGCCGCCGCCGCCAAAGCCGCCGACGCCATCGCGGCCGTCGCCGCCGCGCCAGCGCGCGCGATCACGGCGCTAGTGACCGAACCGCACCTGCCGCGCCAGGTCATGATCGACGCTCATGGCGACGGCGGCTTTCGCTTCGGCGGCATGTCGCATCGCGGCTCGCTCCTGTGCCTGCCGGACGGCATCTGGGCGTGGCCGGTGGCGACGCCCACCGCGCTGACGGACGAAGCGCTGACGCGGGTCTTTGCCGGCGCCGGCGATCTGGATTTTTTCATTCTCGGCACCGGCGCCGGGTCTTGGCTGCCGCCCGAGCCGCTGCGGACGCGCTTTCGCGCGGCGCACGTTTCCTTCGACGCCATGACCACCGGCGCGGCCGTGCGTACCTACAACGTCATGCTGATGGAAGGCCGCCGCGTCGGCGCCGGTCTGATCGTCGTTTAATTGCTGCTAAGCTTGGCGGCATGCAGGATGCGTTCGCCTATTGTGCGGATCTGGTGCGAGCGGCCGACCGCGACCGCTTCATCGCCTCGCTGTTTGCACCCGCGCAACGGCGTGGCGCGTTGCACGCGCTCTATGCCTTCAATAGCGAAGTGGCACGCGTGCGTGACGTGGCGCATGCGGCGCTGCCCGGCGAAATCCGTCTGCAATGGTGGCGCGAGGTGATCAACGGCGAAAGGGTCGACGAGGCAAGCGCCAATCCGGTCGCCGCGGCGCTGCTCGCGACTGTCGAGCACCATCACCTCGCTGCGGCGAGGCTGATTGAGCTGATCGAGGCGCGCCGCTTCGACCTCTACGACGATCCGATGGGAGGTGTTGGCGATCTCGAATCCTACGCCAAAAGGACATCCTCGACGCTGATGGCGCTGGCAGCGCAAGCGCTCACGGACTCCGACGTCGGCGCCATCGCCGAGCCGGCGGGCATCGCTTACGCGATCGCCGGCCTGCTGCGCACCTTTTCCGTCCATGCTGGCCGGGGTCAGCTTTATCTGCCGACAGAGCTTCTGCGGCGCCATCAGGTTCGCTTGCCCGATCTGTTTGCCGGGCGATCCTCGGCCGGGCTCGAGACGGCGCTCGCCGAGCTGCGAAGCCTCGCGCGCTTGCATCTCGCCACGGCCGACGATCGCATCGCGTCGTTGCCGCCGGCGGCAATACCGGCGTTGCTTCCCGTCGCGCTGGTGCGACCCTCGCTCGATCGCCTGGAACGCAGTACGCCGTTCGCGCCGGCCCAAATTCCGGTTTGGCGGCGACAATGGCTGATCTGGCGCGCGGCGCGCCATCCGGCGCGCATCACGGGCTAACCGATTTCTCTTCCCGTCGTGAGGAAATTAGAACGCGAAGCGATCGCGCAGGTTGCGCCGCTCGGAGACGATGCGGCCGATGACGGCGCGGTCGGCGTCGGTCTTGATCAACGGAGGAATGAGGTCGAGCTGATTCATGGCCACGAGCTCCAGGATCTCGCTCCGCACCTCGCCGGTCGCCTGGCGCGGCAATGCCTCGACCACCTGCAAATGCTCAGGTGCCGCGCCGCCGAGAAAATCACGCAATTCGCCGGCGCCGGCGCTGCCTTCGACGAAGGCGTAAAGACCCGTGCCGGCGCGCCGGTCGGGATAGGCGACGATGGCGACGTCGCGCACCTTCGGATGGGTCATCAGGCAGGCGACGATGGCCGGCGCCTCGCGGGTCAAGCGGCCGCCGCGTCCCTCGCGGTCGGCGACGTTCAGCCCGCGCGTGATGGCGTAATAGACCTTCTTGCCGGTTGCCATCCACACCCGGGTGATAACGCTCTTGCGTGCCAGCACGCGGCGCTCGGCGGGCGTGAGCGCATGCGCGACGTAGCGGCGTTTGTGTTTGAGCAGATGACGCAGATCTTCGTAGCGCGCGAGGCGGAACAGGGCGCCGCGGCGGGAAAAGCGGGAAGCGAGCTGGAAATCCGTGAGATAGGCGCGGCCCTGCGCGTAGAGCCAGTTCTGTTCCTTGG
>Ga0335075_10017351_pt1 | contig 10704 bp, 7 predicted proteins | sample Lox_Sample_24_FD_206723 | JGI IMG/M metagenome (GOLD analysis project Ga0335075, IMG submission 206723) | Soil microbial communities from Loxahatchee National Wildlife Refuge, Florida, United States - Lox_Sample_2.4 | ecosystem: Environmental > Terrestrial > Soil > Wetlands | place: USA: Florida... | reverse complement strand
CCGGCGCCTTTGCCTGGAAGGTCATCACGCACACCGTTCCCGACCCGGTCACGCCCCGCGTTCCCGGCGGTCGCGACGCCGAGATGGCAATGTTGCCGCTGCCGTCGTCGCGATGTACCAGCGCCACCGCCTGCCCGTCCTGTCCCAGGAAATTGATGCCCTTGCCCGGCGTATCTCCTAGGTCCACATTGATCAGGCTCAGCTTCGTCTGGTCATACTGCACCTGCATCGGCACCGAGAAGACATCGCTTCCCCCCGACAGGTTCACCGCCATCTGGAAGGTCGAGCCCACCTTCTGATCGCTCATCTCCGGAGCCAGCTGCAGCTTTACCGGAGCGCCGTTCGCCTCCAGCTGCATGTGGGCGACCGCGGTTGCGGCCGCCGCCGCTGCCGTCGGGGGAGCCGCTGCCTGCCCCGCTGCCGTGCCCGCCGGCGGAGCCACCGTAAAGACTCCCGGCTTCGGCGCCGCCTGCGCAGGCGTGGTTTCCTGATTGATGTGCCGCAGTTCAATCGTGTTGCCGGTGCCAGTGTCCAGCTCGCGCAGATTCAGCGGGTCGAGCATCTCCGCCCGCACTACGTGCGGAATCAGCAGGAAAACGATCTCGTCATCCATAGTCGTTTTGTCTACGCTGCTGAACAGGTATTTCAGGATCGGCACCGACGCCAGTCCCGGCGTGCCGGTGATCGAATTCGAGGTCTGCCGCTGCAGAATCCCGCCCAGGATATTCGCCTCGCCCTCTTTGAGACGAATCGTCTGGTCGACCGTCCGCTGCGTGATGATCGGCTCGTTGATGCCGCCCAGGTTCGATGTGCCGTTCTGCGACGAAACCTCGATCTTCAGCTTCAGCGTCACATCCCGGTCGTAGTGAACCGTGGGCTTCACGGTGATATTCACGCCGATGTCCAGATACTGAAACTGCGTGTTGACCAGCGAGCTTACGATCGCCGTCGCCGCGCCTGTCTGGTAAGAGCCGGTGGCGACCGGCAGCTTCTCGCCGATCTTGAGCGTGGCCTCCTGTCCGTCCGAGGCGCGGATGCGCGGATTCTGCAGAATCCTGGTGGAGCTGTCGGTCAGCAGCAGGTTGGCTGTGGCCTGCCCGATCGTAACTGCGAAATTCGTCGCATTCAGGTGCGCTAGGCTGTTCAGCGTAAGCCCGTTGCTAGTGCTGCTGGTGGTGCTGGTAGTGGAGGTGGTTGTGGTGGTCGAGGAGGACGACGAGGAAGTGGTGCTCTGGTTGTAATTCGACGCCTGGAATGAGACCGTCGCCGTCTGCGGCAGCTGAATGCCGATCGTTCGCTCGTAGTTGCGGCTCACTTCGAGAACCGCCACGTCGATCACCACTTCCGGCTTCGCCTTATCCAGATCGTCGATCAGCTTCTGCGCCAGCAGCAGTTCGTCCGGTGTGCCCCGCATGATGATCGCGTTCTGGCTCGCCACGCCGTAGATCTTGGCCGTCTGGAACATGTTGCGCAGCGCCGTCTGCACGTCGGTGAAGTCGTTCTGCTGCGCCACGTTCGTCAGGTAGAAGGTCTGCACTGCCTCCTCTTCGAGCTCGCTGCGCTTGGCCCGCGTATTCTGCGCTACAAAGATGGTGTTGGAAGTTACCGGACGCCAGAACGTTCCCGAGATGGTTCCGATGATGCGCAGCGCGTCGTACAGGTCCACATTCGTCAGGTCCACCTGGATGCGCTTCGAAGTGTAATCCGGGTCGAAGAGCACATTGACGCCCGCCAGCCTGCCCACGGTCTGGTAGATGACCTTGCTGTCTTCGACCGAGTGCAGCGTGAGCGGTTCGTTTGATAGCGGCTTGAGCTCCACCGGGGCGCCGATTTCGTTCAGCTCCTTCTCGGTGGCCGTCGCAGCCGAGGTCTCCCGATTGGCCGCCGCGGCCGCCTGCTCCTGCATGGCCTTGATTTCCTGCTGCGCCATCTCGTTGCTCGGGTCGATCTCCAGCGCCCTCATGAACTCGGTCAGCGCCCCCGTGTTGTCCCCCTGCGACCGCAGCGTCTGGCCCTGCTTCACATGCAGCGCCGCCGCGGAAAACCGCGTCCGCTCATAGCTGGTCTTGTAGCGAAGGTCCTTGGGATTCTTCTGAAACGCCCTGGCGTAGAGCTCATAGGCCTTTTCTATATCGCCGGCGGTCTCTGCCGCCTGCCCCTGCTTGTAGAGCTTGGAGGCCGACTCCCGGGCCAGCTTCTCCTCAGACTGCGCGTGTACGCGGAAGGTGGAAACGCCCAGTACCAGGCCGACGGTCACCGCCACCAGCGCCAGTGTTGCCCATCTCAAAATACGGTGATTCATCAAACTCCAGAAGCTCGTTTCCGGCATCTCTTGCAGTCTTCGGCGGTCCGCGGCCGCCACCGGCGCGACGCCCCTGACCTGTTTGCTCTCACTCTCGGGGACTGGTCGAGTATAGCATCGCAGCCAGAAGCGTCTCCCCCGCCCCGACGCCCCTCCTCTGCGTGCTAGCATGAAAGTTTAGACTCCCGCCCATGCCCCGCCAACCCACACATTCTGTTGCTCCCGCGCCCGCGAAAAAGAAGCCCCGCGATCCCCTCGCCGCCGGAGAGCGCGACGCCGCCGTCAACCGCGCCGCCAGCCACAACTACTTCCTCCTCGACCGCTTCGAATGCGGAGTCGCCCTGCGCGGGACCGAGGTGAAATCCATCCGCGAAGGTAAGGCTAACCTGAAAGACGCCTATGGGATTATCAAAGATGGCGAGGCTTTCCTGCTGAATGCCCATATTGGGCCTTATTCCCACGGCAATATCAGCAACCACGATTCGCTCCGGACGCGAAAACTCCTCCTGCACCAGGAAGAAATCCGCAAACTAATCGGACAGACGCAGCTCAAGGGTCATACGCTCATCCCCACCCGTCTTTATTTCCGCAAGGGGCGCGTCAAATGCGAACTGGCTGTGGCCAAAGGCAAACAGGACTGGGACAAGCGCGAAACCGAGCGCCGCCGCGAAGCCGACCGCGAAGCCCGCGCCGCCATCGCCCACAGCAAAGGCAAGTACGCGCGATAAGCCTCAACTGACGAATCGACACGAAGTTCGTGTAACACTATAATCGTGACATGAAGTCCCGCTTGCGAAATATCACCGTTACGGTCGAGGAGGATGTTGCCCGCTGGGCGCGCCTGGAGGCTGCGCGCAGGGAACTCAGCGTTTCACGCCTGCTCGGAGGGATACTCCGCGAACGCATGGCTGAGGAAGACGCTTATGAATCCGCCATGCGCAGGGCATTGGCTCGGAAGCCCTTCATAACATCGGATGGGCCTTATCTGACACGTGAAGAGGTCCATGACCGCGCCCGTCTTCGTTGATACAAAGGTTCTTCTCTATGCGATAGACAAAGCCGACATGCAGAAGCAGCATGCGGCTCAGAACTGGCGTGCCGAATTGTGGAAGAGCCGCCGGGGGCGAATCAGTTATCAGGTCTTGCAGGAGTTTTACGCTAATGTGGTACAAAAATGGCCAACTTTGCGAGATCAGGCGCGTGCAGAAGTGAGGGATCTTTTTGCTTGGCGGCCTGTGCCTGTCGGTCCCGCGGTGCTCGAACAGGCATGGAAGATTCAGGACCGTTACCATCTCTCCTTTTGGGACTCATTGATCGTGGCCGCCGCCAAAGCTGCTTCATGCCGCTACCTTCTCACCGAGGATATGCAATCCGGCCAGGACCTGAATGGAGTGCTGATTGTTAATCCGTTCCTGCATAATCCCGCTTCTCCTCTTCCCGCATAAACGAACGGCAACGATAGCAAAAGTAATACACATGAAAACCGAACTCCTCTTCGCCCCCGCCGCCTCCGCCTCTACCGAACTCCTCGCCGTCTTCGCCGCCGATAATTCCACCAGTAAGGAAAAAGACGCGAAGCCCGAAGTCACCCTCCTCACCTCCGACGAGTCGGTCAGGAAGGCCGCCGGCTACGTCCTCGCGACCGAAGAATTCAAGGCCGAAGCCCACGAAACCCTGCTCCTTCACGCGCCCGAGGGCCTCGCTGCCGCGCGTCTCCTCATCGTCGGACTCGGCAAAGCCGCTAAAGCCAACCCTCATGCCGTCCGCAAGGCCGCCGGAACCGCCGTCCGCTTCGCCAAGCCGCGCGGCATCCGGTCACTGGCCATTTTGGTTCCCGAAGGCGATTTCGACCCGGCTCTATCCACCCGTGCCATCGCCGAGGGCGCCATTCTCGCCGACTTCGACTCCGACACCTACCGCACCGACCGCAAAGATCGCACCATCGAGTCGCTCGCCATCATCGCTCCCGAAAGCCTCGACAAAACCGCTTCCGAAACCGGCCACCGCGAAGGCGTCATCATCGCCGAGTCGCAGAATTTCGCCCGCTCCCTCATCAACGAGCCCGGCAACCGCATGACCCCGACCATCCTCGGCCAGCGCGCCGTCGAAATGGCGGCCGAATCCGGTCTCAAATGCGAAGTCCACGGCCCCGACACGCTCCGCGAGCTCAAAATGGGAGCCTTTCTCGCCGTTGCCCAGGGCTCCGATGAACCGCCCGCTCTCATCGTGCTGACCTACGAGCCCGCCGATGCCTCAATGCCCGATACCCCCGTCATCGGCCTCGTCGGCAAAGGCATCACCTTCGATACCGGAGGCATCTCCATCAAGCCCGCCGACAACATGGAGAAGATGAAGTACGACATGGCCGGCGGAGCCGCCATGATCGGAGCCATGCGCGCCATCGCCCAGCTCAAGCCCGCCGTCAAGGTCATCGCTGTCGTCTGCGCCGCCGAAAACATGCCCTCCGGCAAGGCCGTCAAGCCCGGCGACATCGCCTTCGCCATGTCCGGCAAGTCCATCGAGGTCATCAACACCGACGCCGAAGGCCGCATGGTCCTCGCCGACGGCCTCCACTACGCACGCGAGCTCGGCGCCACGCGCCTCATCGACGCCGCCACTCTCACCGGAGCCGTCGCCATCGCCCTCGGCCAGATCAACGCCGGAGTCTTCGCCAACGATGAGGATGCCTACCAGCACTTCACCAAAGCCCTCGAAATCGCCGGCGAAAAATTCTGGCGCCTCCCCGTCGAAGACGAGTACCGCGAGCAGATCTGCTCCTCCATCGCCGACATCCAGAACACCGGCCTCACCCGCTACGGCGGAGCCACGAACGCCGCCATGTTCCTAAAGGAATTTGTCGGCGATACGCCTTGGCTGCATCTCGACATCGCCGGCCTCGCCTGGCAGGACGCCGAGAAGCCCTGGTTAGCCAAAGGTCCCACCGGCGTCGCCCTTCGCAGCATCGTCGAATGGGTCCGCACCTACGCCTGAGCCGGGATTTGGGTGCCCCACGTCTCGATTTTGAGACGTCGGATCGAAGCGGTCACTCGCACGGAACCAACGACCGCCTCGGTGAGTGCATTGGCGATTTGGCGTCAACTGAAGAGGGAAGCCAAGATCACAAGTGAAAAGCGTAGTCGGACACGCAACCTCAGATCCTAGTCTTTCCCTTTTTCCTGCTGGTCTTTGATCAGTACCACATCCGAGCTCGACTTCTGCCGCACGAGCGCCAGTTGTTTGGATGAAGGCGACCAGCCAAAGTCAGGAATGGCTTCCTGCGCCGGGTCGAGCAGCGGGTGTGGGGTCGACCCGTCCAGCGGCTGATACAGCAGTGTCCGGCCGCCATTCCGGAGAACGGAGTAGACGGCGGCGCGGTTGTCCGGTGAAAAGCGCACCGGGCTGGCATCTGTGCTGCCCATGTCGCTGGTATCCAAAGGAATCTGGGAGACCGACCGCCCTGAGGCCAGGTCAAAGATCTTCCACCGAGCATTCCCTATCGAATCAAGGATGGTCCAGCCCGCCATCCTCCCGTCGGGGGAGATTGCGTAATACACAGTAGCTTCCGGCGGGAGTATCTGTCGTGGTGTCCCGCCACTCAGTGGCACCGACCACAACGATGCCTTGGACATCTGATTCTCCTCGGCGAAATAGTAGACTTCCCGGCCGTCGGAGGAGCATCCGGGAGTCGGCGAGATTCCACCGCTGGCCAACTGGACGATGTTTCCTCCATCCGCGTCCATACGAAAGACCCATGCCTCCGTGGCTCCCTTGGGGAAACCGGCGAAAAGGATGTGGCCATCCGGGCAGGTCGTTATATAGTCTCCCGCCGCGATCTCCCCGAGGTCGAAGGTATGCACCTCGCCGGTCGCGCGGTCGATCCAGCCGATATCGACGCGCGGAATAGCAAAGAGCAGACGGTCTTCGTTTGCCCAGGCGATCCGGTACGGAGTAATCCGCAGCGGGGTGGTCGAAAGCGGAACTCCGCCCTCGGGCTTATACCACGCAACGCTCGAATCGATATTCGTGAGCACCGTTGCCAGGGTGCGTCCATCCCCGGAGAGCGCCAACTGACTATAGGAGCTGACGTCGTTGGTCACCGGATGAAAATCGCCGGAGGGCAGTGTAACCATCCCGATCTGGGAATGATCGCTGTGCGGTCTGACGTAAAAGGTCAGCAGGTGCCGGCCGTCGGACATCCACGCCACGTTACCTAGATCCGAGAAAGAAATGTTTGCCGGGGCCGCGAAGCTGGTCAATTTTTTCGAAGCGATCTCGAAGATCTGGAGCGCGTACTTCGCAGGCCCGACCGTGCTAATCCATGCGATCCTGTTGCCTTCGGGCGACCAGACCGGCGGCCCGATCTCTTCCCTGGTCGCATAGACCATCTGGTTGTCGCTTCCGTCTTTGTCAGCGATGTGGATCTCGGAGGACTGGTCCTTCCGTTGGGGAGTAAATCGCACGAAGGTAAAGCGCTTGCCATCCGGTGAAAAACTCACAATGGTATCGATGTCATTGACTAGCTGCCTCGGCGTACCGCCGAAGACCGGCATGACATAGAGTGCGTTTGTGATAGTGTTCCCCAGGGTCGGCCGTACAAAGTAGAGGTAATTGCCATCCGGCGAGAAGGCGATCCCCATATACTCGTTGCCGAACGCGCCCAGAATTTGGGTATCGGTGTTGGTCGCGGTGTTCCTTACCCAGAGCGTCCGCTGGCCTTTATCGTTCTTTACCTCGGCCAGAAAGCGGCCATCGCCTGAGAGTGCGATCATTTCGATCGTCCCTACATTGGTGATCTGACTCACAGAAATCGTTGCGAACGGCCGGGCTCGAGGCCAGAAGCACCACGCGCCAAATCCAGCCGCCGCAAGAATGACCAGGCATGCCGCGATGACAACGAGTCGACGTGATTTCCTGGTCGCGAGCACAGCCGCGCTCGATGAGGATCCGGGGGAAGGCGTTCGCGACCCCTGCGCGGTAGGACCGCTCCCCGAACCGCTCTTTCGCTGCAAACGCTTCAGGTCGGCACGAAGCTCCGCCGCGGACTGGCAGCGAAGTTCCCGATCTTTTTCCAGCGCCTTGTTGAGAATGCTCTCGAACTCAACCGGAAGTTTCGGGTTGAGCGAGATGGGAGCGGCCGGCGACTCGTTCAGAATGCGATCGAAGACCACGGCGGTTGTAGCGCCAACAAAAGGACGCCGTCCCGTGGCCATCTCGTAAAGAACTACCCCGAGCGAAAACAGATCGCTGCGCGTATCCAGAGGTTCGCCGCGTGCCTGCTCCGGAGACATGTATGCGACCGTGCCCATCGTCGATCCCGAATCGGTGAGAGGGCTTGCCACAGTCGAAGCGTCTGCGTTGGCGCTGGCACTGTCGAGCTTCGCCAACCCAAAATCCAGGAGCTTAGCCTGTCCCGAGTTGGTTATGAAGATGTTTGCCGGTTTGATGTCGCGGTGCAGAATGCCTTTGTGATGCGCAGCATCCAGGGCATCAGCCAGCTGCACGCCCATCTCCAGCAATTTTGAATACGGCATGACATGGCCGCGATAAAGCTTTTCCAGGCTGCTGCCTTCCATCAGCTCCATCACGATGAACGGCGTTTCCGCAGACTCGTTGAGCTCATGGACTGTGCAGATGTTGGGATGATTCAGTGAAGAAGCTGCGCGCGCTTCGCGCCAGAAACGCTCCAGGGCGGAGCTGTCGTTACGCGTTGTTTCGATCAGTAGTTTGACCGCGACGTGGCGCCCCAGCTTCTCGTCGACTGCCTCGAATACCACACCCATGCCGCCCTGCCCCAGCCGGCGGATGAGTTTGTAATGACCAAGGAGGGTACCTGGAGACAGTTCTTGCACTCCCCAATCTTGCCTGTAAGCGCCGAAATGCGGCAAGAAATCTCGGTAACTTAAACGAAACCCGCCGCGCGGCTGTAGTGACGCTAACAGACCACTGCGCTCATTGAGTTCGCAACCACGAGTTGTCGCCAACCCCCAAGTAATTCTTCGACCAGAGCTGTTTTGCGATGGCTAAGTAGCTCTGGTCAAACAAGCTTCCCGTGTAGGCTATAAAATCAAACCGTCGGAGGACGGTTATGCCACTCATCCGAGCCTGCCAGAACTGCGGCACCAAAAATCGCATCCCCTCATCGCATCTCGCCGACACCGGCCGCTGCGGTTCCTGCAAAAATCCTCTGCCGCCTGTCGATGAGCCCATCCATGCCGACACCGCCCTCTTCGACGACATCATCCAGAACGCCCGCGTCCCCGTCCTCGTCGATTTCTGGGCCGACTGGTGCGGACCCTGCCACATGGCCGCGCCCGCCGTCGCCCGCACCGCCGCCGAGATGGCCGGGCGCGCCATCGTCCTCAAAGTCGACACGGAGAAGTACCCCGAGCTCTCCGTCCGCTACAACATCCGCGGCATCCCCAACTTCATCGTCTTCGCCGGAGGCAAGCTCGTAAACCAGCAAGCCGGAGTCGTCGGCCACCAGCAGATGGAAGCCTGGCTCATGTCCGCAGGCTCCGTGCACGCGTAGTCTTGCCGGGTGCCCCCGGTCCCGCTTCTGGGACCTGGGAAATGAGTATCCGGTTCTGATTCCCAGGCAATCCAGTCAACACGCGATAGAATTCCCTCGTAAGCCCCCGCCACATTTCCTCTCCCAGGAGTCCCTTCATGCAGAGTCGCATCGTCGGCACCACCATGCCCGTCCTTGAATTCCTCCTCGAACCCAACGACGCCATCATCTCCGAGGCCGGCGAGCTCTCCTGGATGTCCGGCAATGTCCAGATGACCACCCACACCCAGATGGGCGGCGGCGGAGGATTCTTCGGAGCCATCCGCCGCGTCGCCGGCGGCGGCAGCCTCTTCATGACCGAGTACCGCCCCTACGGAGGCCCCGGCGAAGTCGCCTTCGCCACCCGCGTCCCCGGCCACATCCTCCCCGTCGAGATCGCTGCCGGCCGCGAGCTCATGATCCACCGCCACGGCTTCCTCTGCGCCACGCCCCAGATCACCCTCGGCGTCGGCTTCCAGCAATCCCTCGGCGCCGGCGTCTTCGGCGGAGACGGCTTCCTCCTGCAGCGCGTCGGCGGCGTTGGCCTCGCCTGGATCGAGCTCTCCGGCGAAATCGTCCTCAAAGAGCTCCGCCCCGGCGAAATCATCCGTGTGCATCCCGGCCACGTCGGAGCCTTCGAGTCCACCGTCTCTTTCCAGATCACCACCGTCCCCGGTATCCGCAACATGATCTTCGGCGGAGACGGCATCTTCCTCGCCCAGCTCGCCGGCCCCGGCAAGGTCTGGCTGCAGACCCTGCCCATCTCCCGCCTCGCCCACGCCCTCGTACCCTACCTGCCGTCCCCCGCGCAGGAGCGCACCGAAGGCGGAGTCGTCGGCGGCATCATCGGCTCCATGCTCAGCGGCCGGTAAGGGCGCAGCCCACCGGCCGACAGGTCCTCAACCCTCCTCCAGCAGTACGAAAGGATCACCCCATCCCAGTGAAGAACTCCCGCCTTGCCGGCGTTATCTCGCTCGCTCTTCTCTTCGCAGCGCAGGCTGCCTTCGCCCAGTCCCCCCAGCTCACCGCCGAGCTCGACCGCATCTTCAACAAGCATGAGTTCGCGCCTGCGCCCTTCGGCCCCGCCCGCTGGCTGCACGACGGCGCCCAATACACCACCGTTGAGCCCTCCTCCGAAGACCCGAAGGGAAGCCAGGACATCGTCCAGTACGACACTGCCTCCGGCCGGCGCACCGTCCTCATCTCCGCAACCCGGCTCATCCCCGCGCCCGGCACAGCGCCCCTGCACATCGACGACTACACCTGGTCGCCCGACAACCGCCTCCTCCTCATCTTCACCAACTCGAAGAAAGTCTGGCGTCTCAACACCCGCGGAGACTACTGGGTGCTCGACCTCGCCTCCGGCAAGCTCACCAAACTCGGCGCCGACGCGCCCGAATCCTCCCTCATGTTCGCCAAGTTCTCGCCCGACTCGCGCAGCGTCGCCTTCGTCCGCGCCAACAACATCTATGTGCAGGATCTCTCCACCTACGCCGTCCGCGCCCTCACCACCGACGGCTCGCCAACCCTCATCAACGGCACCTCCGATTGGGTCAACGAAGAAGAGCTGAAGATCCGCGACGGCTTCCGCTGGAGCCCCGACAGCCGCTCCATCGCCTTCTGGCAATTCGACACCACCGGCGTCGGCGAATACACCCTCATCAACGACACCGCCCACCGATACCCCGTCACCACGAAATACCTCTACCCCCAGCCCGGCACCACCAACTCCGCCGTGCGCGCCGGCGTCGTCTCCGCCCAGGGAGGCCCCGTCACCTGGATCAAGCTCCCCGGCGACCCGCGCCAGCACTACATCGCCCGCCTCGACTGGATCCCCGACTCCAGCGACCTGGTC
>Ga0335075_10017350_pt1 | contig 10704 bp, 6 predicted proteins | sample Lox_Sample_24_FD_206723 | JGI IMG/M metagenome (GOLD analysis project Ga0335075, IMG submission 206723) | Soil microbial communities from Loxahatchee National Wildlife Refuge, Florida, United States - Lox_Sample_2.4 | ecosystem: Environmental > Terrestrial > Soil > Wetlands | place: USA: Florida... | reverse complement strand
TCTGACCCATTGGCTGCGACGTAGAAGCAGTTGGTGACCCCGAGGCTAGCCAGTGTAACCAGTGGCCCTGTCGGATTCGTGGTGTTCAGATAATTGGCGCCTGTGGGGCAAGTCCCGGCCCAGCTCAAAGAAGGCGTGGCGAAAATTAGAAGAGTGAGAGCAATTGACAGAAGCGTGCTGCGCATGTGCGCCTTTCCCGGGTACAAATCCCGCTCTGCTCCACCTGTCGGCGACAGTTTCGTTTCATTGTGGCGACGGCATCAGCTATGAAACCTAAAGTAGCTTACGATGGGCGATTAAGTAATTTCTTTATACCCGAGCATGGTAACGATGAAAAGATTACCAAAGTGCCATTCACGTGTCTGGCCTGCCAGAGTCCAGTTTCGGTCAGAACACTCAGCTAAACATGTGAAACAATGAGTGATGCACGGCAGTCAAATTGGCAGCCAACCCAGACATCTTCATCCACGCTCGGCATGTACACGATTGTCTTTTGGTTTCATGCAATCGTGTCGCCACATCGCTACCAGAGCTCTTCAACTCGCAAGTCCCTCAGGTCCTCCTCCTGAAACGACTCAAGCCCGACCCAAGGGCGAAGCCAGCGCAGAGCCCCGCGTTTCGTCACCTCTGCAGTACGCAATTTCAACAACTCCTTCCCCATTCCAGGGTTTTTCTGCAACAACTCCCCGGGGAAGCCAGGCTGAATCCAGCGAGATTCGCGGATCGTAAACACGCACATTAAAGGGAGGTTGAACTGCGCCATCCGGGCCCCCAAGTGCAATGCGAACACCACCCTCGTCGAACTGCACATCATCGAACGCAAGCGCGCGACGGGCGCGAAACCAGGCAATGACTTCCTCCGCAGTCCCGAACCAAACGCGATGCTTCTGAATCTCTCCGAGAAGCTCGCCGTAAAAGTGATCCCACAGTCTTTCCGGCGACAAGCTTCGCGTGTGCCAGTTTACGGTGAGTGCGCCTCCTGATTCCGCGAACGTGCCGATCACGTGCCGGCAGGCATGCAGCGCTTCGGCTTCTGAAAGCGTCATCCGGTCGGTGTAGAACATCGCAGAGTCCTGAATGTTCAACGGCAGCTCAAGCAGGCTCCGGGCATTCAGCGGACAGAAGGGCTGCGAAGTGCCAGCTCGAAAACCTACGGCATCGTTGTAACCAAACGTCGAGTCATACGAAAATCCCGCGTCCTCCAGGATTCCGGGAGAGTCCTGGCTCCAGTAAAGCCAGTGCATCCGTGTCCCTGGAATCGGCCTCGCCGCCGCCTCGCCAACTCGTTTTCGCTCAATTCGAGCTTGCTCAACATCCTGCCACGCATCTATCCCATGCAGGCCAATTTCACAGCCTTTCCTGATCAGTCCCCCGATCTCCGCTTCGATGGACTTTATATCGTATTTCGCCGCGCGGCGGCGCGGAGCCGAAGCAGAACCCAGCCGCCCCGCCACATCCCTGAAAGGCAGAAAGTAAAACGTCGAACCGAAGTCCTTCTCGATCTCCCAATACCGCTCGAACTCCAGCCAAAAGTCCTCAACTACTCCCATATACACGAGCGGCAGAGACAAAACCGCTTTCCAGTTTTGCACGCATTTCGACCATGCAAGCCGCCCCCTCAGAGCCTGAACAAGTGAACCCAGAGAAGCACGGTAGAGAAAACCCAGCAGCGTGTGGTCGAGCTTGTGATCACGAATTCCAACGAAGTCCACGTCGTGAGTAAGACACGCGACGAAATCATACCCGTGCGGAGCCGGCGGCACTTCGACAAATGGAATCCTGAGCGATTGCAGGATGAATCGCAGTAGCGAAATCTGCAGGTCCAGCGTTGCCACCAGGGCGTCCTTCGCGGGCTGACCACAGGTCAGCAGGAAGGCCACCTCACCAAAGAGATCGAAACCCACGCGAACGGTCGTGCCCTGCGCCGCTTCAATAATGGACCCCAGAATCCCCACCGAAGACTTAGATCGGATCACCGTGTGCCCGTCACAGCGAAAGGTCATCGCTTCCCCGCAGATCGGGAATTCGCTGCCCTGCCACGCTGCCCGCCCGCCCGATCCCACCCATTCCGGCACGACGCCGATCTGTTCGTCAATACGGGTGGGACGCGAGCTGTAAACCAGCAGCGCGTCCGTACCCGGATCCGAGGGAATCTGATCGCATGTAATGATCACCAGCTCGTACTTCCGTCCCGCGCGCCAGAATTCCCAGGGCGTCTTGAAAAGTTCGAAAAACTCCGCAACCACCCTTGCTTCGCCTTCTTTCGCAAGGACGCCAATCAAAGCGCACCGGCCGATCGACCGCCCCGTGCGCTGGCGGCCAATGCGGGGGGCTCTACCACGCCCGCCCCATCCCTCATCGGAGCACCGTCGGCAAAAGAGCGATGCCACAATTCCAGCACCACCAGCGAGAACACTTCCTTGCTGTACTCCGCCCCAACTGCATTACGCTCGAGTAGTTTCTCTATCGTTCGCTTTTGGAAATAACCCCGATCCAGCGTGCTCCGGTCCAGCAGGATTTCCCCCACCCAATCGCGCAGGCCATTGCGGAGCCACGCACGATACGGCACCGGGAAGCCCACTTTCCGCCGCGCAATAATCTCCTCGGGCACCCGGCCCCGCAGCGCCTTCTTCAGCATGTACTTCATGGTCCAGCCGCGCACCTTCTGGTTTCGCGGCAAACCCGCGGCAAACTCGAGAACCTTGTGATCCAGCAGCGGTACGCGCAACTCAAGCGAATTCGCCATCGTCATCTTGTCCGCTTTGATCAGCAGATCGTCCGGCAGCCATGACTTGGTGTCGACGTATAGCATCTTGTTGAGGATGCCCGACTGCGGTGCCTGTGCAATCAGCCGCCGTGTCACTGCAACCGACAGCTCCGGATCGACCTGCCGTGCCATCTCCTCGGAGTAAAGACTCGCCTTCTGTTGCGAGAAGAACTCGAACCCCGACGAGGTCCGGCCCTGGTAATACTGTTCGAACGGAACCGCCATTCGCGGACCATATTTCGTTAGCACGCGGGATTGTGCCGCATTGCCCAGGAATTCCATCCCAGCCCCGACCGGCCTCCGCAGCGGACCCAAGGCCGCCTTGATGCGTTCGAACCAGAAATTGTTGCGATAGTTCTCATATCCGGCAAAAGCTTCGTCTCCACCCTCGCCCGAAATGAGAACAGTAACATGCTGCCGGGCAAGCCGCGAGATGTAATACAACGCGATCGCCGGCGGCTCGCATACCGGTTCCTCCATGTGCCACACATAGCCGGGCAGAAACTCCGCGAAATCGCCTGGTGAAATCGAAAGCTCGTGATGTCTCGCTCCAAACCGCTCGGCCGCCAGCCGCGCGTAGGGCCGTTCGTCCACCACTCCTTCGCCCGAAAAGCCAATGGTGAAGGTGCTGATTGGCTTGTCTGTCTTCTGTGCTGCAAAGCTCAGCATGGCCGTCGAGTCCAGACCGCCGCTCAGCAGAAATCCCACCGGCACGTCGCTGATCATGTGCAGTTGCACTGTCTCATCGAGGAGCGCGATCAGTTGCTCCTCCAGATCTCCCTCCGACTGGCGGCTATGAGAGTCGGGGAAACTGAGATCCCAGTACTGGCGAACCTCGAACGTTCCGTTCTGCGCCGTGAGTGTGTGACCGGGCTCAAGCTTGAACAGATTCTTCAGCAGTGTCTCGTTGCCCGGCATGTAGTAATACGTCAGAAAGCGGTCAATCAGCTCGGGCGCAACTTCACGCGGGACGGCAGCGTCGGCCAGGATCGCCTTCATTTCAGAACCGAAAGCAATGAAATCCCGATGCACGTGGTAATAGAGCGGCTTGATACCCACCCGGTCCCGCGCCAGGAAGAGCGTTCTCTCGCGCTCGTCCCAGATTGCGAAGGCAAACATTCCCCGGAGCCGCTGGACGCAGTCCCTGCCATACTCCTCGTACAGGTGGACGATAACCTCAGTGTCGGATTGCGTCCGGAACGTGTGGCCTTTCTGTAACAGTTCGACGCGCAGATCCTGATAGTTATAAATCTCCCCGTTGAATACGATCCAGACCGTTCCATCTTCATTGGAGAGCGGCTGGTGTCCTCCACTCAGATCGATGATGGAGAGACGGCGGAATCCCAGGCCGATTTGTCCTGAAACGTAGAACCCCTCGTCGTCTGGACCGCGATGGCGAATAGCGTCCGCCATGCTCCTGATCAAAGGCGCAGGAACGGATGCTTCACGATCGAACATGTATTTGCCGCAGATGCCGCACATATTATTACGCTGATTACGTTCGCCTGACTCCGGCGCGTTCGATACCGGATGGGCTGCTGCGGCTCGGCATTGGACGCCAGGCACAGCAGGGTTCTATTTGTTTCCTTTAGATTCGAGCAGGAAAAGACGCCGCATCTGCCGGCGACGAATGTAACGCACGAGTTCGGCGTTGCCGCTTCGCTGAGACGGACTGAAACAGCCACTCAGATAACCGCAGGCATGGGCCACGGACTTGACCAGATAAGGCTTCTGGAAAATCCGCCGAATGCACTTCGCAACCAGAAATAGCGGATGGTAGCCGGAGACGTAGTCGGCTCGCCCGTTCTTGAGACTGTCCCGCCACGCGCCGGCGGCGGCGCCGGTGGGTCGGCGGTGCAGGACTTTGAGGTCCGGAAAGCTGCGGGTGCGCCAGCCCAGCATGTTGGCGTGGATCTCGTCCACCGTGTCCCACCCGGTGCTGCGGATCAGACCACCGATGTCCGTCCAGCAGGCGCGACGGTACAGCTTTACGGCGCCGCGGACGTGGTTCTCGGGTTGCTCGTCAATCTTGATCTGTCCGCCGTCCTCGCAATACATCACGCCACCGCAAATGCCGAGATTCGAATTTTGCGCGAACCGCTCAAAGCAGCTCTCGAAATACGTCGGCGGAAGAACCATATCTCCGTCGAATTTGCCGATGAAGTCCCAGTCGTCGCGCTGCAGGCGCTCGTAGCCGGAGTAGAAGGCTTCCATCACGCCCGAGCCGGCGACGCGGCGGCCACGATCCTCGCGATGGACCGCCAACAGGGAGGGATACCGCCGCGCGTATTCATCGAGAATACTGCCGGTCCGGTCGCGTGAGCCGTCGTTGACGATGATCCACTGCGCGGGGGGGATGGTCTGGCCGAGGATCGAGTCGATGGTGTCGGCGATAAACAGCTCCTCGTCCCGAACTGGTGAAATGAGCACGTATTTGGTGGCGGCCGTACGCGGAGTTGCCACCGATGCCGATGCGGCAATGGCGGGAGCAGACCGCGTTTTGCTCCTGGCAGTGTCGACGCTGACTTCGCTTCTTATCTGGACGGAAGGACGGCCGCGATACATCGCGATCGTCTCACGATACACCTCATTGAGCCGGACGCCGGCAGCGGTCCACGTAAGATTGGGCGCCATCTCCAGAGACGCGCCGCGCAACCGCTCCAGCAGCCCGCGATCCTCATGGAGCATCGAAATATGCCGCCCAAGAGTGGCAACGTCGCCGGCCCGGTGAACCAGGGCGTTTTGCATGCGGGTGCACACCGCGCCGGCAGCATCCGAGCAAAGCAGGGCACAGCCGCTGCCACGAGCTTCTGCAGTTACCAGCGCGCTGTCTTCCTCGATGCTCGGCTGAACCAGGATGTCGGTCTGCCGCATGAGTTCTGGCACGTCTTTCCGATGTCCCAGTACCCGGACACTTGGATGGGCAAGCATTTCCCTCAGCTTCTCCCGGTACGCCGGCAGGAATTCCCCGACGATCAGGAAGGTACCGTCCTTCGAGGCCGGCGAACGAAGCCAGGCCTCCAAGGCAAAGTGCAGACCCTTCCGTACGGCGCATACACCGACGAACAGCATCGTCAGACCGGGCTTTGCGATCCGCCGCTCGCCAGACGGATGGTAGGCCGCCTCGTCAAAACCATACAGATGCCGCGCCAGCCGCTGTGCCTCGAAGCCGCGGTCCGCAAAGGTTCTGACTACAAAATCAGAAGGACACAGGAGGCGGTCGGTCTGACGGAATTCCTCCTCCTCCCTTTCCAGAACCTTCTCGTTGAAGGCGCTTTCGTGACCAGGAGGCAATGCGACCCCAAGGCGCTGGCATTCGTCTCGCACAACCTCATAGGCGTAGCGCGTGTGAGCATTGCATCTCTCCAGCACTGTTGGAATCCCGAACCGCCTTGCGGCTTTGATCGTGCGCAGTGCCCCTTGCGGCCAAACGTGGACGATGTCGATTTTGCCGGCCAGCCGCTCTATCTGACGCGCGACGATGGCATCGTGCAGCGCCATGGCTCTCTGGTTTCCGATGAGCTTGTAGGGGATGCGCAGCTTTCCCCGGGCGAGGGTGGTGCGTACTTCCACGCCCGCCGGCACCGGTCTGAGCAGGCCGCCGGTGTAGACCAGAACCTGTGCCCCCGCCGCCGCCAGGCCCCTTACCTGCTGCCAGGCGGTGTAGCAAATGCGTTGAGCCCCCAGTTTGTTGGGGAAACTATAAAGGACGTGGACGGGCTGATTGTCTTCTTTCACCTGTTCAATCTCTCGCAACACGACTGCGTGCTTCGCGCCCACAGCACGGCTCTCTTAACGTTCTGCAACACGCCCCGTCAGTTTCATGCGCAGTTCCGGCTCTTCTCCGCTCTCCACCAGGCGAACCGGATCTACACGCCACTGCCATTCCATCAGCGCAGACAGGTGTTCCACGCGCTTCTTCAGGGCTTCCGACGGCCGCATCGCCCCCATCACGCGATAGCCGAGCCAGCGGATCGCGGCGGAAGTCAGAGCGATCCGCCGGGCACGGCGCAGGCCGCGGTTTCCGAAATACTTGCGGTAATACAGATATCTCGTCACCTGCCCGTCCAGCACGAACGACAACGCGGGAAATCGCGTCTTGGTCGACTGGCCGCCAAGGTGCGTGATCGTCGCATCGGGCGAGTACAGAATCGGATATCCCGCCTGCCCTATACGCCTGCAGAGGTCCATGTCTTCGTAGTAGTAAAAAAACTGCTCATCGAAGCCGCCCAGCGACTTGAGCAACGCCCCGCGAACAAGAATGAAGCATCCGGATACCCAGTCCACTTGCCGTTCGCTCGTGCCTCTCCATCCCGGATAACTGTCCGCTGTGAACCATTGGTGCAAACGTCCCAGGCCACGCAGATACAGTGCCGCAATCCACTCGTTCCTGAACGACGCGGCCGGCCGGCCCGACACCTGGTAGGAGCCATCCGGATTCAGCACTCTGCAGCCGAACGCTCCGGCTTCGGGATGCCGGTCCGCATAGGACACTATCTTGTCGAGAGTGTCGTTATGAATGATCGTGTCCGGATTCAGGATCAGGATGTACTCTCCGCGGCTGGCCTCAATGCCGACATTGTTCCCTTTGGCAAACCGCAGGTTTCGCCCGTTTTCAATCACCCGGACCGCAGGATAGACGGATCGCAGGAACTCGATCGATCCATCCGTCGAGCCGTTGTCGGAAACGATGACTTCCAGTTCCGTGGAATGGGTCGTCTCGAAAATCGAGCGCAGGCAGTCCGCAATGACGCGCCGGTCATTCCAGCAAAGAATGACGATCGACAGCTTCACTGTCGAACGCGGAACTGCGATTGGCTGATTATGATCGCCGGGGACGATCCCGTCCTGCATAAGATCAGTGGATGATTCGAGCGACATGAATAAAACCGCACCTTTCGCGCACCGGGAAGATCGCGCGCCTTATACGCCCAGAAGCGCGCCTACCCTGTGAACAAGGCACTCACGTTCCCTCGACCAGGTGTGAGCGTGATATACCTGCTGCCCGCGCTCCGCGGTTTGTATCGCTTCCATGGGATGGCTGGCCACCTCTTCCATCCGCTCCGCCAGCTCTTCCGCGTTGCCGGAATCAAAGCAGTAAAGATACTCTGGTGGGAAATAGTCGAGAATCCCGGGCGTGCGTGGAGCGATCACCGGCTTTCCCAGGGACAGATATTCGAAAATCCGAGTCGGGGTGTTGATATCGGTGAAGGTGTTTCTCTGGTTCGGGATCACCCCCACATCGCAGCTTTGGATTTCCTGTGCCAGTTCCTCGAGCTTCTTTCGCCCGAGATATCGAACGTGGTCCTGCAGGTCCAGACGCTTCACCTTCTCCATCACCTGGTCCAGATAAGCGGATCGGCTTCCATAGATCCGTAACTCTGCTTCAGGAACTCTCTCCACAACCCGTGCCAGCGCATCGACCGCTAGTTCCACGCCATTCCGTTCCACCAGCGACCCGTGATACATGATCACGAAAGGTTGATCCTTGCTGCGCGAAGCATACGAGCGTGCCGGACGATAAGGAAAGATGTTCTCGTCCGGGGTATTCATCACCACCGCGATCTTTTCCGTCTTGCAGCTACGCGCGGAAAAAATCTTACGGCACGCCTCGTTCACGGTGACGATCAGATCGGCGCGCTTGAAACTCCACTTCTCCAGAATGCGGATGATTCGGACGGAAAAACTGTCCTCCTGCTTGCCGAAAATCGTCATCATCAGTTCCGGCATCGGATCGTGCTGATCGAGGATGACCTTTGCTCCAAATAATTTCGGAAACAGCGCGCTGGCCACCAGGATATCCGGCATGTTGTGGACATAGATCAGGTCGTATCTCCGCCGCAGCGTACGCCAGGCGAAGATCGCCGCCGACAGGAAGATGAACACGGAGTATTGATAGGCATAGGAAAGGGCGCCGCCCCGAAAATGCCGGATGGGAATCCGCGTGACGTCGAGACCACCACGCCTCTCCCGGCGGGGAAATCCCTCCGCTCCCTCGCAGAGAAGATCGATCGTCATCCCTTGCTGCAGAAGCGAATCTGCCGCCCTGCGTGGCCGCGGGTCCTCCGGATAGGCAGAAAAAACGACCATGCCCGCCCGCTTTCCAGACAGGCGCTGGTGCGAGAGTTCAGATTCGGCGCCACTGCGAAGCGGAAGTGTTTCCGCTTCGGCTGCACCCCGAAACGCGGCCTTTTGGCTATCGATCTGGGTAGTCATAGCGCGCGGGGTTATACGGCGACTTCCTGCTGGCTCAGCGCTTCCTTCTTCCTTGCCTCGCGCTCAATCTTCATTTCATTGGAGACCTCAATCGCCTCCAACATATCCGACTTAATGAATTGTCTCAGAATCTTGATGTTCGGCATCACGCAGTGGCCGCCGATCACGCCCGGGAAGTACTTTACCGAGGGAAAGAACCCGATCTCATCGTAGAAGGAAATGATCTCCTCATAGTTCGCTCCCGACAGATCGCAGTAGCGTTCCAGTTCCTGTGCCCACGCGATCATGAGTCCAAAATAGGTGGTCTCCGTAAGCTTGGCGAGTTCCGTTGCCTCCGGCGTGGACAGAACCTTCGTCTTCAGGCCGGCCGCCTGGAAATGCCTTGCTGCCGCCTCGCCAATTGACGAATCCATTGCCCCGATGAACTTTGTGTAGTGCCGCAGATCCTCGCGCATTCGCACGTGCTTGCCGCGCACCGGACTGTTGACCACGGCGGCCCCCGTGCGCTCCGCGATCCGCCGCGTCGTCCCCACGCCCACCGTGCTGTTCACAACCGTGAGGTCCGGACGGAACATCTCGATGTAGCGCGCCGTTTCCCCGACAAAATCGCGGATCTCAAAAGGAATGCAAATGTGCAGCACATCTGCCTTGTGCACCGCGGCGGGAGGAGTAATGTCCACGCCCGTGGTGAGGTAACTCCCCGACAAGACCTCGAAAAGTGGTTTTCCCACTTCTCCCAGTCCGACGACAACGATCGATTCCCTGGATGTCACGATGATAATCCTCCTAGGATGAGGCGATGGCGATCTGCGGCTGACCCGAAAGCCACCTGGATGACGCAGACCTTCGGCAGGATGGCAATTCTGATGCTGTATTTTCAGGAGCGGCGCGCCAGCTCGAAGTGCGCCCTTACTGGATCGTTTTCCCCGTTACCGCTCTCTGCGACGAGTGCGGCAGAGCAATGTCTCCGAACTCTGGCCTGAAATGCCCGGGAATAGCCCGCAATGCAGGCAGTTATGCGGTCATCTCAGCAACCGCCACCGTCTCGGTGCTTCCCGCCGGCTTGTGCGCAATCCTTGAGGTGAAGGAAAGCACCTCGTCGGCGACTCGCTTCTGCTGCCCGGCGGTCAGCTGCGGAAACATCGGCAGCGAAACGATCTCCGCGGCAACGCGGCAGGCCACCGGCAAATCCATCGGCCGGTAATTGAGCCACGCGTAGGCCCGCTGCATGTGCAGCGGCACAGGATAGTGGATTCCACTGCCGATGCCGGCCGTCTTCAGATGGGACATCAGGCCGTCGCGATCGCTCACCCGGAGTACATAGAGGTGATAGACCGCGCGCGACCAGGAGGGCTCGTACGGGCAGGCGACCGCGCTGCTCCCCGCCAGCAGCCGATTGTATTCCGCCGCCCGCTCGCGGCGCTGCTCGTTCCAGCGAGTCAGATACGGAAGCTTCGCGGACAGCAGTCCCGCCTGGATGGAGTCGAGCCGGCCGTTGTAGCCCTCGATATCGTGGTAGTACTTGCGCGCCTGACCATGATCCCGCAGCATGCGGATGCTGGCGGCAATTTCGTCGTCGTTGGTGACCGCCGCTCCCGCCTCGCCGCAGGCTCCGAGGTTCTTGCCGGGATAGAAGCTGTACGCCGCGGCCCGGCCCATGGTGCCGGCCTTCATCCAGCGATTCAGACGGCGCGAGAAATATTCTGCGCCGTGCGCCTGGC
>Ga0335075_10017348_pt1 | contig 10705 bp, 8 predicted proteins | sample Lox_Sample_24_FD_206723 | JGI IMG/M metagenome (GOLD analysis project Ga0335075, IMG submission 206723) | Soil microbial communities from Loxahatchee National Wildlife Refuge, Florida, United States - Lox_Sample_2.4 | ecosystem: Environmental > Terrestrial > Soil > Wetlands | place: USA: Florida... | reverse complement strand
GCGCCGGTACTGGCATGGTCCAAACGAGCAGTTCTCGCAGGGCACGAGTCTGGTCACCCTCCCCAACCGCTCCGTGTACCGCGTGACGCCAAAGACCGCCAGCTGCGACTTCCTCGGCCGCAACATGCCACTCTCCAGCGCCTCCAGCTGTGATGGAAATTCCGTCCCGCGCGTCCGCTGCACCAGATCCAGCAATCGCGGCTGCTCGGCGACATCCCACTCCGGATACCCTGGACTGTAATGCGGCAGCACCGCCATTCCCTGCCGCTCCGCCCAGTCGCACAACCAGGCTCCGGCGGTCGTCGTCAGGTGCTCCACCACCGCCGCTGCAAACATCTCCAGAAAAAAATACTCATCGGGCTTTTCTTCCAGCCAACGGTGTCGCGCCTCTTCCTCTGCGTCTGAACCCGCCCCCACTGCCACCAGGACCACACTGTGTGCGCCAGCCTGCGCCAGCGTCTTTCTTACCCGCGCACTTGTGAAATGCGCGCCGTCGATGCAGATCCCGTCACCGCCCAACGCCAGGGTTGCCGCCTGGCGTATGTAGATCCACGGGCGTCCGTGCTCGGCATACCAAGCCCGCGTCCCCTCCACGAGTTCCTGCGCTCGTCCCTCCAGCACGTGGCCCTTCGGATAACCGAGCAGCCGCAAGTACTCCCCCGACTGCACATTCACCACAACACGGGCGTCGGCCAGTTCGAGGCTCTCCTCTATTGCGCGCATCGCATGGGCTCCACGGGCTTAAACTGGCATCCCTCGACAAAGAAATCGAAGAAACTCGGATGCGTTTCCAGCCGGCAATGTTCCACCTTCTTCACCAGTTCTTCCATCTCCCGCCGCTTCGCCTTCGACAGCAGCGCGGCCGTCGCGCCCTCAATCGCCGTGTTGCCGGCCTGCACGATCCTCGCCGAGTCGATCCACGGCACCAGCCCAATCCGCTTTGCCGCCTCCACCTTCAGGTGGCGGCCGAACCCTCCTGCCAGGTAGAAGACGTCGATGTCCTCAAAATCGATCCCGAAGGTCGAGAACACCACATGCAGGCCCGCCACGTTCGCGCCCTTCGCCTGCGCCAGCTCGTTCACATCGCTTTCCAGCAGATAGACATCCCCATCCCGGGGTTTTCCACGATCCTTCCAAAGTGTGACCCGGCGTACGTCATCCTCGAACCGGCCCTTATCGTTCATCTGCCCGGTCCGTAGCAGCTCACTCAGCGCGTCAACGAGCCCAGATCCGCAAATCCCTTCCGGCATCCCGTCGCCGATCACCTTCAGCCGGAAGCCGCCATCGTCTTCAATCGCGACTTCCTCGACCGCTCCTTCCAGCGCCGGCATGCCGCAGGCAATCGCTCCGCCTTCAAACGCCGGCCCGGCCGGACACGAAGCCGCCAGGATCCGTTCCCTGTTTCCGACGATCAGCTCCGTATTCGTCCCGATGTCCATGATCGCGACCAGTCGCTCTTCGTGTGCCAGATCCACAGCCAGCATGCCCGCGGCGGCATCCGCGCCCACGTGCCCGCTGATGATCGGCGCTCCATACACTCGCGCCCTCGGATGTATGGGCAGCAGGCTGCGCAGCCCGCTCTGCGCCAGACTCGTCGCCCCGCGCTTACCCTCCGCCATCTCGATTTCCGTAATCGACCGGTAGGGCGTCTGCCCGATCGAATACACGTTCTGCCGGAAAAACAAGTCCCGCATGGTCGAGTTGCCGACGACCACCATCTCGTAAATCGTCTTCGGATCGACAGGGAACCTCTCGATGGCATGGCTCAGATACCCCGCGAGCGTGCGCATCAGCAGCTTGCCTGGATGCTCGGTATCGTAGGCGATCCGCGACATCACCTCGGCTCCGCCGAATCGCTGCGGATTCTCAAACGATGTATCCGCGATCAGCTCCCCTGTCTCGAGGTTCAGCAGCCGCACTACTACCGTCGTTGTGCCCAGATCCATCGCGAGCCCGTGAATTGGCCCGCCGCAGCGATCGACCTCTGCACCGTCAATCAGGATGCAATCGCTCTTGCGCGTCACTGCTGGATCCAGGTCGAACGACCGGCCGCTCACCGGCAGCCCCAGCGCCTGCCGCTCGATACGCATTTGCCCGCGCCGCATCGTGTGGCAGCGGACGTGCCCGTTCCCTCCCATCACCGTCGTCTGACACGAGAGCCGGAACTTCCCCTTCAGGTGCTGCTCCGCCTCGGTCATTGGCGACAGAAGATCAGCGCCTTCCACCACCTCCACCATGCACTCTTTGCACTTGCCCTGCCTGCGGCACGATGTGGGTACTTCGATCCCGAGCCCCTCCGCCTGATCGAACAGCGATATCCCGCTCTTCGCCTCAAGGGACTGCCCGTTGATGGTGAGCTGAACCGCCATTCCTATTTCTCCTGCCAGCCCTTCGCTTCCAACTCCGCCTTCACAGCTTCCGCCACGACGCGCGCTGAGCCTTCGCGCTCTTTTTCCTCGCTCCACTTCCACTGCGCCAGATAGTCATCGGCCGCCTGCAGCCCGCGTTTCGCCGCGAGGATATCCACCTGCTGCATGAATCGCCCGTCCAGCATCAGGGTCACGTCTTCATCGTCGTCCTCAACCTTGATCTGGGTGGGGATTTCCTGCCAGCAAAGGATCTTGTAGATCGCCATGGCTGTGCCTAACTCGCCGCCGAACTCTGTTCTGCCAGCCGCAGGAACAAATCCACTGCCGCCGATGCGTTCGCCCCATACCCATCGGCGCCAATCTCATCGGCGAACATCTGGCTGATCGGCGCGCCGCCCACGGCCATCTTGATGTGCGTCAGGCCGGCCGCGTTGAACCCGTCGATCACCGTTTTCATGTACATCATCGTTGTGGTCAGCAGCGCGCTCATCCCGATGATGTTCGGCCTGCATTTCTCTGCAGCTGCCATGAATTTCTCCACGCTCTGGTCCACTCCGATATCGTGCACCTCGAAGCCCGCGCCCTCCGCCATCATCCCCACCAGGTTCTTCCCGATGTCGTGCAGATCGCCGCGCACCGTCCCCATCAACAGCACCCCCTTCGGCTTCGTGACGGAGTCTTTCGAGGTCAGCAGTGGCTTCAGCACCGCCATCCCCGCCTTCATCGCGCGCGCCGCAATCAACACTTCCGGCACGTACAGCACGTTGTGCTTGAAGTCCTCGCCCACCACGCTCATCCCGGCAATCAGCCCGTCGTTCAGGACCTCCTGCACGGTCCGCCCTTCGGCGAGCGCTTCCTTCGTCATCCGCTCCACCTGATCGGCGTTGCCCTCGTACAGGTACTGGTTCATCAGGGCATAATCGGGCATTCGTTCTTTTCCTTACCGAGCGCTTGTTACTACATGCGCCGCGCGCTTCGCGTTGAATTCTTCCAAAGCCTCCAGCATGGCCAGGATGTTCTCCCGCGGCATGCCGGGGCTCGTGCCGCCACCGACCGAAAGAATGATCCCCTCGCCGCCGGCGCCCTCCAGCACCTCCAGCGTCTCGTCCTTCACTTCTTCCGGCGTGCCGCGCACGCCAATCTCCAGGGGATTTACATTCCCCATCAGGCACATTCGATCCCCCACCCGCCGCTTCACCTCGGTGATGTGCCGCTGCTTCCCCCAGTTCAGCACGTTGAAACCCGTATCCGGCAGGTGATCGAGGCAGGCATCCACCTCCGCGTCATTGTGGTACACCTTCACCCAGTCCTTCGGAAATGCATCGCAGATTCTCCTGAGATAGGGATGGGCGAATTCGAGATAGTGCTCTTCGTTGATGAACCCCACAATGTCGTCGAGAATGAAGATGCTCTCGACCGTGTCCCCCATCACCTTCTGTTGCGCCTTCAGCCAGTCGATGATCACCCGCGTGCACAGGTCGATCAGTTTGTGTGCACCTGCAGGGTTCTCCACCAGATCGATCATGAACTCCGTCGTGCCGCGCACAAATCCCGCCGTGCACAGCGGTCCGCGCGACGTCACCATGGGCAGGATGTAACCTGCGTCGAAGATTCGCTGCCGTGCCATTTTGATCCGGTGCAGCGTCAGCCCCGCAAAGGCATCTGCCTCCACTTCGTATTCCGGAAACTTCTCGATGTCTTCCAGGCGATACAGCGTGGCGTACTCGCTGGGCGTATTGTCCTGCCAGAACTTGATCTTCGCTCCCAGCACCGAGGGCTCCGCCGCCATCCCGTATTCCATCCACCACGACGGAATGAAGATGATGTCCGGGAACTCCTTCATGATTTTCAGGTTCGACTGGAACCACAACTCCGGATCGAGGAAGTAGTCCATGTGGCTGATCCCGAGATATCCCGGAATCCAGGGGCTGTCCACAATCAGCGCCATCGGGATTTTGTCCATCTTCTCCCGGCGGGCAGCGCGCTTAAAGATCTCCCATTGTTCTGGCAGCATACTATTTCCCCCAGGTCATCTTCAGGAACCCGCAACCCCAACAAGCCATAAATCATCGCGTTCTAACGGCTACTCGAGATTCCCAACCGCACCTTGCGCTTTCTTTGCAGCCGATATTGTTTACCATAACAACAAATCTATAATCAAAGACAGATTTTCCGCCGAACAGGTCGCCGGACACCATTGATTCTACGGGTACTAACGTCATTCCGTAATTGAAACTCCGCTCTGCGGTCGCTTTCCCCGGCCGAGCACCCCATTTTCCGCTGCCGCCAGCCCCAGCAGCACCGCCACCGCCGCCACCGCCACCGCGAAACCGACCCGAAGCGACCCAGTCTCGGTCGAGACCAAGCCCGTCAGCCACGGTAGTACCGCTCCTCCGCTCGCCGTCACCGCAAAAACCCAGCCTGTATTACGGTGATCTCGCAAGCGCCCCAGCATTCGCGACACCCCAATGGGAAAAACCGGCCCAAAACCCGCCCCTGCCACCGCCACTGCAGCCAGCACCACTGCCGTTGAATGCGCAAGCACCATCGCCATTACCCCGATCTGCGATAACACGAGGGCCGGCAGCAGCACCAGGCGTTCCGCGATTGCCTGAAGAGCAGCGGAGCCCAACCACCGCCCGGCCAGCAGTGCCAACCAGAAAACGGACACCATCACGCTCGCCCGCGCCACCGTCAAGCCGCTGAACCGGTGAGCATAGGTTGTGATCCAGCCGCTCACGACCGTCTCCACGCCCACGTAAAGGAAGAGAAACACCGCGAAGAACGCCAAGACCCCTGCCTCGGAGGCCAGCGGAGCCCGCGGTGCGCCGCCGGCCGCCGCAAACTCCGGCTCACGCCACTGCGGCGCCAACCCCCCAAACATCCCCGCCGCTCCCAGTGCCAGCGCCAGCAGCAGCCATGGCAGCAACTCCCGCTGTTCCGCTGCGGCAATCAGCCACGGGCAGGCCACCGCGCCTAATCCCCACCAAAGATTCACGATGGAGATCCTGCGCGCTCGCTCTGCGGCGCCCGCGTCGGACTCCGTTGCCTGCGCAACCGTCAGGTTCGTGGCCGTCACTGAAAGCCCGATCCCCAAGCCAACCAGCGCAAAAGCCGTCAGCGCCAGCGCGTGACCCACCGATGCTTGCGGCGCCTGTTCCGCCGCGATCAGCAACAGAACACCGCAGGTCATCGACCCATACCCGAGGGGCAGATTCCGCCGCAGCCAGTGCGGCGAAAAGATCGACCCCACGGTCGAGGCCAGAAATTCCGCTGCAAAAAATGTTCCCGACTGCAAGTCGCGTAGTCCCCATCGCGCCGCCATCGCTGGCAACAGAGGCCCCGGCAGCACGGTCACCATGCCGCACACGACGAATCCGAAACACAAAAGAGAAAATCGAGGAGCGCGCGTGACGGTCATCGAGAACGGCGATTCTGGCTCGGCTAGGGTCTCTCCACCGTGCACCCTGGGACCCGAACCTGCCCTACTTCCTCTTCATCCGTGCTGGATTCGGCGGCAGCGTTGACTCCCGGATGATCAGCTCCGGCACAATCGATACGCGTTCCGGAAAGTCCTTCAGTCCGCGGATGCGCTGGAGCAGCATGCGTGCCGCCGTGTTGCCCATACTGCTGAGCGGCTGCCGGATCGTCGTCAGGCTCGGGGTGTGATAAGCCGCCCCCTGAATATCGTCAAAGCCGATCACTGAGACGTCGTCCGGCACGCGCAACCCGTAATCGCGCAGCGACCGGATCGCCCCGATTGCTGCGATGTCGTTGTACGAGACCAGTGCTGTAAAGGGCCGCTTTGCCGCCAGCAGCTTCGGCACCACAGGGTATCCCAGTTCCGGCGACGACAGATTCTCTTCCAGCTGCACCACGAGATCCGGATGCACTTCGATTCCCAGATCCCTCGCCACTCCCATCAGGCTCTTCCAGCGATCGTCCGAGTCCGAGCTGAACGTTTGGCCCCGCATGAACCCGATCTGTCGATGGCCCAGCTGATAGAGGTGCCGCAGCGTCAATTCCGCCGCTCGCGCGTGATCCAGCACGATCCGGGTCACTCCCGGCAAGGGCCTGTGCGCCGCCACCGCCACCACCGGCAGGGGCAGGCTGTGTTGCAGCGCCGTGTCGATGGCCACAAACCCCTCCACCGACCGGTCCATGAGCAGTCCCGGATATTCCTCGATCAGGTCCGCTTTCCGTCGATGGCTCGCCGTCAGGTAGAAATACCCCTCCTCGATCAGTACTTCTTCGATGCCGCTCATCACCAGCACCGAGTAGCCGTCGCTCAGCTCCGGCACCAGTACGCCGACGGAGAAGCTCTGCCTCCGGCGCAGCGACCGGGCAAAGAAACTCGGCCTGTACTCGAATTTCTTCGCGGCCGCGATCACCCGGTCCCGCGTCTCCTGCGGAATTGACCGCACCCCTGGCGCGTTGTTCAGAACCAGTGAAATCGTCGCCGGTGACAGGTCCAGATAGTCCCCCAGCGTCCGCAGACTGATCGGTCTCGGCGGCAGGAATTCCCCTTTTGCCGTCTCTCCGGATCCGTCCCTTCCCTGTCCCACTTTTTTTGCCGCTGCTTTCCTGCGTCCGGCCATGCCCAAAGTTGTAACGTGTGCGCGCAGGAATCTACAACGAAAATGTCACCGCTGCTCCCGCCGCCTCTTCTTCGCGCTATCCTTATATCACCCCTTTCGCAAAAAGGATGGCCCGTTTTTCCGGCAAGCTGCGGGCCCGGGAGTCTCCCTCGGTCGTGCTCAACCGCGAAGAAAAGCTGCCCGCTGTTCGCCTCGCCGTCATCCAGTACGTTATTGCGGCTGTCATGGCGATTCTGGTCTTCGGCCTGTGGCGGCTTCAGGTCGTCGGTGGCCAGAACTACCACGCCCTCGCGGAAGCCAATCGCATCCGCAAGGTACCCATCCTCGCGCCCCGCGGCAAGATCTTCGACCGCGAAGGCCGCCTCATTGTCGACAACTATCCCTCTGTCTCCTGCTTTCTCGTTCGCGAGCAGGGCCACGACATTACTCCCGACCTGCCCCTCATCGCCCGCGGCCTTCATCTCACGATCGATCAGATCGACGCCATCCTGAAGAAGTATCGCTACGCTCCTAAATACCAGCCGTTACCCCTTAAACAGGACATCACCCCCGACGAGGAAGAGTTCATCGAAGCCCACAAAGACGAACTTCCCGAACTCGACACCATTCAGGAGCAGCGCCGCCTCTATCCCCGTGACGGATTCGCCGCCCAGTTGATCGGCTACGTTGGCGAGGTGAGCGAAGAGATGCTGAACGACCCGCGCTATGCCATGTATGAGCCCGGCGACGTCGTCGGCCGATCAGGCATCGAAGCCTCCTACGACGGCATCCTGCGCGGGGAAGACGGCTCGGAAGATGTGGCCGTCGACAGCCATGGCCGCGAGATCGGCCGCCTCGGCATCGAGCCGGCCAAACCCGGTCAGAGCCTGCGCCTCACTATTGATCTCGATATCCAGCGGGCGGCGGAGAACGCACTCGGCGACCGCAATGGCGCCGTCGTCGCCATCGATCCCCACACCGGCGAGGTCCTTGCCCTGGTCAGCCGCCCCATCTTCGACCCCAACGACTTCGCGGTTAAAATCAGTCGCAGCGACTGGGACAAACTCATCACCGACCCCAACCATCCACTCATGGACAAGGCGATCCAGGCGCAGCTCGCCCCGGGCTCCACATTCAAAATCATCATGTCCCTCGCGGGTCTCCAGGAAAACGTCGCCCAGACCTTCAAAGTCGACTGCACCGGCGGCGCGACCCTCTATGGTCACTTCTTTGCCTGCGACAAACACCATGGCGAAGTCGACATCGAGCACGCCATCCCGTGGTCCTGCGACACGTATTTCTATGAACTCGCAGTCCGCCTCGGCATTGACACCATCGCGCATTACGCCCACTCCGTCGGCATCGGAGAAAAAACCGGAATCGACCTCCCCGATGAAGCGACCGGAATCATGCCCTCGACGGAATGGAAGCTGCGAACCTTCCACGAAAAGTGGTACGCCGGCGAAACCGTCTCGGTCGGCATCGGTCAGGGCGCCGTTGCGGTCACGCCCATCCAGTTGGTGCGCGCCATCGCTGGCATCGCCTCCGGCGGCGTACTGAAACGCCCGCATGTCGTCTTCCCCAGCGAGCTCAGCCCCGAGATGTACCAGCAAATCCTCGAAAACTACCCCGGCTCCGGCGACGCTACCATCGAGGAATCGCCCTCCACCTGGGAAATCATCACCGAAGGCATGTACAACACGGTTAACGGCCCGGGGGGTACTGCCGCGCGTTCGCAACTGGTCGGTATCGATTTTGCCGGGAAAACCGGTACAGCCGAGGTCGTCAATCACAGCGCCGGCGTCAAGAGCCTCGGCACCGGCAACGAGCGCGCCAACGCCTGGTTCGTAGGTTTGGCACCCCGCCGCAATCCCGATATCGCCGTAGTGGTTCTCCGGGAGCATGGCGGCTGGGGAGCCGATGCAGCCGCGCCGATCGCAGCGCGCGTCATCGAGGCCTACGTCGACAGGCAGCGCCGCCTTAACCACAACCTCGTCGCTGAACAGCCAAAGCCGATCGAGGTCGGCGCCCTCTGGTCGAACCCTGAAGACCCCGACGCCCTGGGCGGCAAACCACTCCCAACCCCGCCTGGAAAGAAGCCCGGCCCTGAAGTCGCCTCCATCCGCGGCGGCCACTTCTCCGTCCCGGTCCAGTAGTTTCTCATCCTGAGCGGAGCGCCAGGGCTCTCGCCGGCCGAGTCATCCTACTGGCTCAGCGCCCGCACAACTGCCGCCACCAGCCCGCCAAGGTCGTGCGGATCCGCCTCCGCCGCCGGTTCCCATCCATTCTCGCGAAGCGTCTTGCTCGTAACCGGTCCGATCGACACAGCCTTCATCGCCTTCGGCCTTCCGATCCCTGCTTCACTGAGCAGCTTCAGGAGGTTTGTAACCGTCGAGGGGCTGGTAAGCGTAGCTGCTGCCACTTCACCACCGTTCGCTCCAAAAATCGTGCGCACCGCTGTGACAGATTCCTCCGGAACTTCCGTCCGGTATGCGTCTACCACATCCACCGTTGCCCCGCGGGCCCGCAGTTCGTCCGGAATCACATCCCGTGCGATCGCTGCCCGCACCAGTAACACCCGCTGCCCCCGAACATGATCGCCCAGTACCTCCACCAGCGATTCCGCCACGTACTCCTTCGGCGTCAGCATCACTGCCAGCCCTGCCGCTTCCAGCGCCCGCGCCGTCGCCGATCCCACCGCCGCGATCTTCGCTCCTGCAAAGTCCGCTGCTCCGATGCCCAGCTCCCGCATTCGCCCCGCCAGCGCCTGCACCCCGTTTCCACTGGTCACAATCAGCCAGCCGTAATAGGACGGAGACTGCGACAAATTCCTGAGCGCGCAATCCAGATTGGCGTACGACTCCGGCGGCACAATCTCAATCGCCGGAATCTCGACGATCTCCGCACCCAGTACCCTCAATCTGTCCGATAATTGGCCCGCCTGATGCCGCGCCCGCGTCACCAGGATCCTCCGCCCAAGAAGCGGAAGATCGCTCATGCCGCTCCAACCGGGGTGGCTCCCGGCTTCTCCGGCACTCCCGTCCCCAGCAGTCTCGCCGCTCCACGCTCCAGCAGCTCCGCCGCCACCTTCCGCCCCAGCGCGTCGGGGAGCAAATCCCTCTGCCGGTCGAGCGCGACGCGCAGCACCTCCGACCCATCCGGCGCCGCCACGGCCGCCACCACGCTGTAGCCTGCATCGCCCGCGAAGCAATGGATGCCGATCGGCACCTGGCACCCGCCGCCGAGCCCGGCCAGCGCCGCGCGTTCCACGGTCACGGCATAGCGCGTGGCCTCATCATCCAGAAACGCCAGCGCCGCCAGCGTTCGCTCGTCGCCCGTACGCGCCTCGATCGCGAGCGCGCCCTGCCCCGCCGCCGGGCACAAAACCAGCGGCGAAAAACATTCTCGCCGATGCGCCGTCAGTCCCAGACGCTCCAGTCCCGCGCTAGCCAGAATGATGGCATCCACCTGCCCCTGCGCCAGCTTGCGCAGGCGCGTATCGACATTCCCGCGAAATTCCACACAGGTCAGATCCGGCCGCTGCGCCTTCAGCTGCGCCTGCCGCCGCAAACTGCTCGTTCCGATGCGCGCCCCGCGCGGCACCGCCTCGAAGCTCTCGTATTGCACCGACACAAACGCGTCCCGCGGATCCACCCGCTCCGGAATCGCCGCGATCGTGAACGGCGCAGCCAGCTCCGTCGGCAGATCCTTCAGACTGTGCACGGCCAGATCGATGCGCCCGTCGTGCAGCGCCTCTTC
>Ga0335075_10017347_pt1 | contig 10705 bp, 14 predicted proteins | sample Lox_Sample_24_FD_206723 | JGI IMG/M metagenome (GOLD analysis project Ga0335075, IMG submission 206723) | Soil microbial communities from Loxahatchee National Wildlife Refuge, Florida, United States - Lox_Sample_2.4 | ecosystem: Environmental > Terrestrial > Soil > Wetlands | place: USA... | reverse complement strand
GTGGCCTTCGTGCAACGCGTGCGCCGGGAGCCCGAGCTCGCGAAGCGTCCGGGGATCGCCGAGACGCTCGACTGGACGGCGGGGCTGCTCGCCCTGGGCCGCTCGTCCCTCGACGCCGAGACGCTCGGCGAGACGCTGGGCCTCCTCGTGAAGGACGCGGAGGATCTGAAGCTCCTCGCCGGGCCCAAGCTCGCGGCGCTGCGCGGCCGCCCATGAGACCGGCCCGGCCGGGACCGAGCTCCCTGCTCGGCCGGATGCAGGAGTTCTGCGCGTTCGCTCGCCGGTTCGGCCTCGCGGTCGGCATCGGGGCCGAGGTCGACCTCGGCCGGGCGCTCCAGCGGGTCGACCCGCTCGACGCGGGGCAGTTCCGCTGGGCCGCCCGGGCGACCCTCGCGAAGTCCCCGGAGGAGCGCGAGCTGCTCGACCGCCTCCTCACGGCGTTCTTCGGGGGGCCCGCGCTCGCCGCGCAGCGGCCCTTCACCGGAGAGCAGTCGGCGATCCTGGGCCCGGACGGGGGCCGGCGGCGGACGCGGCTCGGGGAGCGGCCCCCGGGCGCCCGGGACGAGGCGACGACCGTCGCGGTGCCGATCGGCACCTACAGCGCGAGCGCCCCCGGGACCCCGCACACGATCGCGCCGATTCCCGACCGCCGCATCCGGGTGATCCGGCACGGGGCGCGCCGGTTCCGACGCACGTTCGCCACCCGCCCGAGCCGGCGTCTGGTCCGGTCCCGGCACGGCCGCATCGAACTGCGCGACACCGTGCGGGAGAGCCTCCGCCACGGCGGCGAGCTGGTCGAGCTCCGTCGCCACCGGCCGCGCCTCGGTCGGGCCGAGCTCGTGGTGCTCTGGGACGTCAGCGGCTCGATGCGCGAGCACGAGAGCCCCCTCTTCGCGCTCGTCCATGCCCTCGAGACGGTCTCGCGCGGGGCCCGCGTCTTCGCGTTCGCGACCGAGCTCCGGGAGATCACGACCGAGGTGCGCCGCCACGGGTATCGCCGGGCGACGCGCGAGGTCGCCCGCCGGATCGACCCGGCGGAGGGCGGCACCCGCATCGGCGCGTCGCTCGCCGAGCTGACCCGGCGGTACCCCGGGGCCGTCGGCGAGCGATCGACGCTCGTCGTGGTGAGCGACGGCTGGGACCTCGGCGAAGCCGATCAGGTCTCCGACGAGCTCGCGCGGTTGCGTCGACGCGCGCACGCCATCGTCTGGGTGAACCCGTACGCCCGCCGGGCCGGCTTCGAACCGAGGGTCGCGGCGCTGCGGGGGGCGCTCCCGTTCCTCGACGCCCTCCTCGGTCCGGAGGATTTCGAGGCGCGGATCGCGCTCCGCCCGGTGCGGGCGGCCGGGGCCTCGGCGGCGTGAGCCGCGCGGGCGGTCGGTCAGTCGAACCGCGCGTCGCCGTCCATCCGGGAGACGATCGTGCGGCAGAACGGGCACTCGACGAGGCGCCAGGTCTCCTCCACGGGGAGGGAGCGACCGCAGCCGGGGCAGATGACCCGGGTCGGCTCGTCGGGCATCGGCTCCCGCACGCGGTCCCGGGCTAAACGCTCGACCGGCCGCCGCGGCGTCAGACGATCGGCTTGAGGCGCTCCGGACCGCGGCGGACCGACGCGCGGAGCGCCGCCCCGGCCCCGAGGCAGACGACCCCGACCGCGAGGACCGCCAGGATGAGCGCCGTGCCGAACGGCGACGGCATGGAGCTCGGCAGGGGAATCCACCCCAGGACCCCGCCGAGGACGAGCACGATCCCGAGGCCCGTCAGCACGATCCCGATCCCGAGGAGGAACTTCCAGCCCGTCCCCGCCACCGGGCCGACCTCGTAGAGCCCTCCGCGCGCCAGCAGCTCGTCCTGGGCGACGTCCTCGTCGAGCTCCTCGGAGAGTTCGGCGTCCATGCCGGGGACGGGAGCGGGCTCCGCAACATCACGCTTGCGCGGCGGCCGGACGGGGGATCCGGCCGGCGCGGAGGAGCACCGTGAGCGCCGTCACCGTGATCCAGCGGCTCGGGCCGCCGGGCATCTCGAGCTGGAACGGGTAGACCGGGGTCCGGGGGGCGTAGTCGGCCCCGGCCTCCAGGTCCGGATGCACGGCCTCGAGCGCCCAGCGCCCGGCGGCGTCGCGCTTCGATTCGAGGAGGTCGAGGGCAGGGAGGATCCGGTGGTCCCGCCCGTAGCCGAGCGCGGTGAGCATGTCGAGCCCGACCAGGAGGTCGTAGTAGTAGTGCGTCGGATAGTGGAGGCGGGACCAGGGCGCGTACGGCTCCCCTTCCCGGAGCAATCCCCGGTCGAGGTAGAAGTTCGCCCCGCGGGCGATCGCCGCTCGGATCGGCGCCGTCCGCCGGTCCTCCGGCAGCGCGGCGAACGCCGCGAGCGCCTCCCATCCATCGAGCGTGCCGGTCTCCGACGGCGCGCAGTGCCAGCCGCCGTCGGCCTTCTGGGCGGCGACCAGCCAGTCGATCGAGCGCGCGACCGCCGGGTGGTCCCCGTACCCGAGGCGGGTCAGGTACCGCACCGCATTGCCCGTGTAGCAGACCTCGCTGTCGGTGCCGCCGAGGTCGCTGTCGGGCCGATCCTGCGCCGCGAACGTGCGCTCCACGGCGACCGCGACGCCGGGATGCGAGCGGGTGACCCCGAGGTCGGAGAGGACGAGCAGCCGCCAGTTCGTCGCGATGTACTTCGGGCGGTACAGATGCGGCGCGTCGGTCTGCGCGGAGTCCCAGACGCCGCTCGGCAGCTGCTCGTCGAGGATGCGCGCCGCCCAGCCGTCCTTCCCCACCTCGGCGCGGGCCGCCGCGACCGCCGGATCCGAGGGCGGCCGGCCGGCCACTTCGGTCAGGTAGCGGAGGCGGACCGACGGATCCGACTCGGTCAACAGCCAGCTCTCGAGCTCCGGCGAGACGGGATGCGCCATCGGCGCCCCCAGTCCGGCCCGCTACTTCCGTTCGCGCCGGTGGTCCGGCGGAAGGTCATTATACGGGGCGCGTCCCTCGTCGGCGGCGATGACTCCGCGTCCGGTCGGCGCCGGCATCCTCACCATTCTGGGCGGTCTGTTGGTCCTGCTCGCGGGAGCGCTCATCGCGGTGATCGGGGCGTTCTTCGCGCTGTTCTCCTTCTTCAGCTCGTTCTTCTTCATCGGCCTCGCCGACGGGTTCCTGATCCTCGTTGTCGGCATCCTCATGCTCGCGACCCCGCGGTTGCACCTCGTCTGGGGCCTCCTCGCGATCCTGCTCGCGGTCGTCAGCATCCCGTTCGCGCTCGCCGGCTTCGTGATCGGGTTCCTCCTCGTGCTCGTGGGGGGCCTGCTCGCGGTGTTCTGGCGCCCGTCGACCATCGTGCCCGAGGTCCGGGTCATCCCGCCCACGGGCGGCGCTTCCTAGGCCGTCGCCACGGAGTTAATTTCGCGCCCCGCTCTCCCGCCGGCGAGGCACCATGGCGGAGAGTCCCCCGGTCGTCACGCTGCGCCAGCAGGAGAAGTATCGGTACGCCGTCGAGTTCGACGGGCCCCCGGTCGGCGGCACGATCGTCGACGAGGCGCCGCCCACCGGAGGCGGGGCCGGCCCGAATCCCGGGCAGTCGCTGGCCCTCGCGGTCGGCCACTGCATGAGCTCGACGCTGTACGCCTGCTTCGAGCGGGCGCACGTGGCGGTCCGGCCGATCGTGACCACCGTGCGGCCGATCTTCGGGCGGAACGCGCGCGGCCGTCTTCGGGTCGTGCGCCTCGAGGTCGCCCTCCGCGCGGAACCGGTCGACCCGACCGAGCAGGCGAAGGTCGACCACTGCCTCGAGATCTTCGCCGACTACTGCCCGGTCTCGGGCGCCGTGCGGGACGGGGCGGAGATCGTGCTCACGACCGCGAAGTCCGCCGATCCCGCGGGGATGTGACGGCGTTCCGGTCGGACGGCCCGGACCGGGGACCGGGTCCGCGCCGGCGGTAGCGGACGCGCATGAGCGACCTCGAGGCGTTTGGGTTCGGGCTCCTGCTCGGCTTCTCGCTCACGATCCCCCCCGGGCCGATGAACGCGCTCATCGCGTCGCTGTCGGTCCGCTCCTGGCGGGCCGGGTTCGTGACGGGCCTCGGCGCGGGCTCGGCCGACCTCGTGCTCGGGGGCCTCGTCTACGGCCTCCGCAGCACGGTGGACCTCGCGGCGTACCTGCGGATCATCTACGTGCTCGGGGCCGTCGTGATCGCGTACGTCGGCTACCGGCTCTGGGTCCACCGGGCGGACCCCGCTCCTCCGGTCGAGGACTCCGTTCGGACGTTCTCCCAGGCGCTGGGCGTCGGCGTCTCCAACCCCGTCCAGATCGCCTGGTGGCTCACGGCGGGCCTCGCGTTCGCGTACCTCGGCGGCCTCGTGCTGTTCGGCGGCATCTTCGCGGCGATCCTGATCTGGATCGTCGTCTTTCCGACGGCGCTCCACCACGGCAGCCGCCGGTATCCGGCGCTCCGGACTGCCGTCACCGCCGTGTCGTGCGCGATGCTGGTCGGGTTCGCGGCGTACTTCGTGTACCTGGCGCTCTGAGGGCGCGCGGCGCGGCGCTCAGACCCCGGGCTTCAGCCGGGACGCGTACTGGGTGCGGAACTTGGCGACCTTGGGCGCGATCACGGCGGCGCAGTACGCCCGCTCCGGATGGAGGCGGAAGTAGCTGCGATGGTACTCCTCGGCCGGGTAGAACGTGGTCGCCGGGACGATCTCGGTCACGACCGGACGGCGGTAGAGCCGCGCGGCCCCGACCTCCTGCTTCACGGCCTCGGCGGTCGCACGCTGCTCGGGGGAGTGGTAGAAGATGGCGGAGCGGTACTGGGAGCCGACGTCGTGGCCCTGCCGGTTCAAAGTCGTGGGGTCGTGCGTCGTGAAGAAGATCGCGACGAGGTCGTGGTACGAGATCTTCCGGGGGTCGAAGACGATCTCCGTCGCCTCGGCGTGGCCCGTCGTGTCGGAGCAGACCGCCTCGTACGTCGGGTCCTTCGTCGTGCCGCCGGTGTAGCCGGGCAGCACGCGGACCACGCCCTCAAGGTCGCTGAAGACAGCCTCGGTGCACCAGAAACACCCCGAGGCGAACGTGGCGGTCTCGGTGCCGCCGGCGGGGGTCGAGTCGGGCATGCCGACGGGCATCGGCCGGCGACCGCGCTTTACGCTTGCTGATGGGCTACGGCGGCGCGCGGCTGCCGGCGAGCACGGCCGCGGGGGCGAGGACCCCCAGGACCGGCACGAGCAGCAGCAGGTAGCCGATGTCCGGGAGGGTGACGAGGGTGGCCACGAACGGGCCGATCAGGATGAGCAGGAGCAGCGCGTAGGCGACCCCCCCGGCCGCGTACGCGCCCCGCCGGAACCGCCGCCCGGCCAGGAGGAGTCCGAGGACGATCCCGAGGCCCCCCAGCCACCCGAGCCAGAAGCCGAGGAGGGCGGTGTACGCCCCGAGCGGCTGCTGGGACCGGAGGCAGGTGAGCAGGTGGGTCGGGGCGCCGTTCGCGCAGGCGACGAGGCTCGAGGAGTTGCCGACGACGACCGCCGCGGAGATCAGCAGCAGCAGGAACCCGATCGACCCGATGAGGCAGAGGATCGACGCCGCCCAGAACCCCGAAGCGACCTTGCGGAGGGCGGCGTACGCCCGGCGGTAGAGGAAGAGCGAGACGAGCAGCAGCAACGCCCCGATCAGCACGAGGTAGCCGAGGACGTCGACGAAGCCGCCCTGGAACCGGAAGAAGCCGCCCGGAGCGAACTCGGCGAGCAGCAGGAACACCGCCGGGACGACGATCGCGCAGAGGGCGCCCGCGAGGCCGAACCCCGCCCCGATCCCGAGCCGGAACGTCCCCTTCTCGTCGAGCTGGGCCCGTTCCACCGCGGTGGCCATGACCGTTGACCGTCCTCCCAGGGCGCGAGCACCCCCGGGGATATCTATCCACCGCCCGGACCGCACGGCCGTTCCGAGCCGCCCGCCCGATGGGGCCCGGAGGAATTCCCGACCTCACCGAGGGTGAGCAGAAGCCAAATACCCGTATCGAAATGCCGATATCGAAAATCCGAGACCATGTGGGGGATGCGCAAGAAGCGCGGACTGCGGAACTGGATCGTTCGGGTCCTCCGGCGCCAGCCTCGGAACGGGGCCGAGATCATGGACGACGTCGAGGTGATGACCCAGGGCTGGTGGCGTCCCTCGCCGGGGTCGGTCTACCCGCTGCTCGAGGAGATGGTCGGCGAGGGCACGGTGCGCAAGCGCGAGGACGGCCGCTACGAGCTCACCGGCGGGCGCAGCGACGTCGGCTGGGAGTTCGGCTTCCCGCCGCGGGCCGCCCGCAGCCCGTCGGACGTCGTGCGCGAGCTGTCGGGCCTCACCGCCTATCTCGAGGACCTGAAGCGCTCCCAGCCCACGGTCACGAACCCGTTCCAGAACGATCTCGACGCGGTCGCGGAGCGTCTGCGTCGGCTGCGCAACTAACGAAGGAAGGAACAGCACCATGTCGGGGGAAGCGATCGTCACGGAGAATCTCACGAAGATCTACGGAGGGAAGGTCCACGCCGTCGCCGGGATCTCCTTCGCGGTGAAGCCCGGCGAGGCGTTCGGGTTCCTCGGGCCCAACGGGGCCGGCAAGACCACGACCGTCTCGATGCTCACCGCCGGCCTCCAGCCCACGTCGGGCTCGGCCGTCATCGACGGCCTCGACCTCGCCCGCCACCCGGAGGAGATCAAGCGCCGCATCGGCGTCATCTTCCAGGAGTCGACCGCCGACCAGGACCTTACCGGCCGCGAGAACCTCGAGGTCGCGGCGGGCTGCTACGGCATCCCCTCTGGCGAGGGCCGCGCCCGGGCGAAGGCGCTCATCGAGCAGATGCAGCTCGTCGAGGCGGCGAACCGTCTCGCGAAGACGTACTCCGGCGGCATGCGCCGGCGCCTCGAGCTCGCGGTCGGCCTCATCAACCGCCCGCGGATCCTCTTCCTCGACGAGCCGACCCTCGGCCTCGACCCCCAGGGTCGGGCCGGCTTCTGGTCGTTCGTGCAGAAGCTCCGGCGCGAGACCGGGCTCACCGTCTTCGTGACGACCCACTACCTCGACGAGGCGGACGGCATGTGCGACCGCATCGCGATCATCGACCACGGGAAGATCGTCGCGACCGGCGCCCCCACGGAGCTCAAGGACCGGCTCGGCGGGGACGTCGTGACCCTCAAGACCGCCGACGGCGCGGCCAACGTCACCGAGGTCGTGCGCGGCCTGCCGGGCGTGTCGGACGTCCAGAAGCAGGACGGGACCTACCGGGTGAAGTGCGCGAGCGGCGAGACGCTCGTCCCGATCGCCGTCGAGGCGTGCGCGAAGGCCGGGGTCGGCATCCTCGGCGTGACGGTGAAGCGGCCGAGCCTCGACGAGGTGTTCCTCGAGTTCACCGGCCGGGAGTTCCGGGAGGAGGGGGAGGGGCTGACCGCCACGGACCGCGCGGTGATGCTCAACCGGATCCAGGGCCAGATGCGCGGGGGGCGGCGCTGATGTTCCGCGAGCTCGCCGCCCTCACGCGCCGGGAGTTCCTGCGCCTCGCCCGGAACCCGGCCGCGATCTTCACCTCGCTGCTGCTCCCGCTGCTGTACCTGCTGCTGTTCGGGAACGGGTTCACGATCAATCCCGCCTCGTTCGTCGGGCCCAACCCCGGCCAGTTCCCGACGCTCCCGGACGCGCTCGCCTACCTGTTCCGGGGCGCCCCGTCGTACTACTCGTACTTCGCCTGCGGGATGGTCGGGTTCGTCGCCGTCACCGCCACGCTGTTCGCCGGCGCGAACGTGATCTTCGACAAGCTGTTCGGCGTCTTCAAGCGCGTGCGCGGGACCCCCGCGCCGTCGGCGGCGGTCTTCGGGAGCCGGCTCATCGCGAGCGCGACCCAGCCGATCCTGCTCGCCGTCTTCGTGCTCGCGCTCGCCATCGTCTTCGCGCACATCCCCGGGCTGCACGGGCTCACGGTCACCGCCTCGGTCGGGATCGTCGGCGCGCTCGAGGTGATCGCCGCGATCGTGCTCATCTCGCTGATGTTCGCGACGCTGTTCCTCACCTTCGGCATCCTCCTCGAGGTGCCCCAGACGTACTTCGCCGCGGTCAACACGATCAACCTGCCGGTCCTCCTCACCTCGGACGCGCTGTATCCGTGGGGGACGATGCCGAGCTGGCTGCAGACGATCTCGCAGTACAATCCCGTCTCGCTCGCCGTCAACGTGCTGCGCGAGGTGTTCTTCGGGAGCGCGGCGTACCCGTACGGCCCCGGGATCTACCTCGCGGGGTTGCTCGGCTGGACGGTCGTGCTCGTCGGGCTCGCGATCGTGCTCGTCGGGCGGGCGCTGCGCCCGCTCGCGTGAGCCCGCGCTACGTGCGGACGACGACCTGGACTTCGGTCCGGGCGTACGCTCGGGGGTCCTTCCACGGGTCGCCGACGTACACCTCGCGGTAGGCGCCGGCGGAGCGGATCGTACGGTCCTTGCGGCGCCAGCGGAGCCAGTCCGTGAGGCCGTGGTAGACGACCGCCGGCGCGACGACCTTCGGGTCGAACGTGACCGAGGCGGCGTGCCCCGCGGGGATCGAGCGCAGGCGGATCCCGCCGCCCGGGCGGGCGCGGCCGCGCACCTCGATCGCGACCTCCCAGGTCCGCGCGGCGGGCTCGAGGAAGACCCAGCGGCCGGTGCGCAGCCCCTGCTGCTTCGCCCACGCGGCGACGCGCAGGAACTGGCGGTGGATCCGGGCGTCGCTCCACGGCCCCTTCCAGCGCAGGGCGGCGACGCGGTAGGCGGGCGTGCGGCGGATCGAGAAATCGACGGTCATGGTCCGTTCCCTCGGGTCGGAGGCACGCCCGGGCCCGTCAAAACCCCTTGGACGACGCCGGAAACGGTTCGGTGCGCCGCTACGCGGCCGAGGTCTCGGGCGGCTCCTGGAGCGGCACGTTCGTCGAGAGGGCCGCGCCCCGCCGTTCGAAGGCGACGGCGACGTCGCTGCCGACCGGGAACCGCGCGAGGCTCTCGAGCAGCTCGCGGACCCGGTGCACTTCGAACGGGCCGACGCGCTTCACGACGTCGCCGGGACGCAGGCCCGCCCGGTGGGCCGGCGACTTCGGGACGACCTCGGCGACCCACAGCCCCGACCACGGCGGGTGGCCGACCTGGCGGGCGATCTCGGGGCGCAGGTCCGCGACCTGGAGCCCCATCCACGGGCGGACGACCCGCCCCTTGGCGCGGAGCTCGTTCGAGATCCGCTCCACCGCGTGGATCGGGATCGCGAACCCGACGCCCTGGGCGAACGGCACCATCGCGGTGTTGATCCCCACCAGCGCGCCCGTCAGGTCCACGAGCGGACCGCCGCTGTTGCCCGGATTGATCGCGGCGTCGGTCTGGACGAGCCCCTCGAAGATGAAGTCGGAGCCCGGCAGCGGCCGGCCGATCGCGCTCAGGACCCCGGCGGAGACGGTCGGGCTCCCGGGCAGCCCGAGCGCGTTGCCGATCGCGAGCACGATCTGGCCGACCTTGAGCTGCTCCGAGTCGCCGCGGCGGGCGGCGGGGAGGCCGTCGGCGTCGACCTTCACGAGGGCGAGGTCGGTGACGGCGTCCCCGCCGAGCACCTCCCCCGGCAGCTCGCGGCCGTCGGCGAGGTGGACGGAGAGCTGCGTCGCGTCCTCGACCACGTGGTGGTTGGTGACGAGCAGACCCGCCGGGTCGAGCACCACGGCCGAGGCCGCCGCCGGCACCGCGAACGGTCCGCGGCCCCGGCGGCGGTTGACCCGGAGCGTCTCGACCGACGCGACGCTCGGGGAGATCGCTTCGATCGCGCGCGTGATGTCGAGCTCGACGCCCGTGAGCGGCATCGTGCGCCTCCTACGGGCGGGGCAGCAGCGGCTCGGGGCCGATCGGCGGGGACGGGAACGGCGTGAGGGGGAGCGGGCCGTCGGTCACCGCCCTCACCCCGACAGGAGCCGGTCGAGCTTCGCGTACAGCTCTTCCGCCGCCTTCTCGTTCTTGCGCCCGCCTTCCCAGCGCGCGTTCACGATCTCGACCAGCAGCTCGGCGACCTGGTCCATCCACGGTCCTTCCTGGGCCTCGAAGCGCGCGCGGACCTTCTCGCGCAGGAGCTCGTTGTAGGCGCGGTAGGCGCTCCAGATCCACGGCCCAAAGTTCGTTCCTTCCTCGTCGCCCGGGTGCGTCATCGTGCGTTCCTTCGGGACCGAACGGTCCCGTCGTAGGCACCGCCCCCGCGAGGATATTGAGCGGGTCACGCCGGGGCCGGTCACACGGTCACGGCACGTCGGGGAGGTTACCGGCGCGCCACGGCGCGGCTAAATGGCGCCCGGCCCCTTTCCGGAGCGTGACGCACGGGTCGCCCGAACCGCCGAGCTCCGTCCCCGGGCGGCTCGACGATCGGATCCTCAGCACGCTGCAGGAGCTGCCCGGCCGCCTCGCCTTCAACGGCCTCAAGCGGACGCTCGGCGCCCATCCCGAGTCGCTGGCCCGCGCGCTGCGTCGTCTCGAGCGCGAGGGCCTCATCGAGCGGTCGGAGGCGGGGTACCGCGCGCTCCGCCTCGAGGGCCCCGGCCCCCGGGAGGGCCCCGCCGAGCTCCGTCCGATCGCGCGGATCGACCTGCCGCCCGGGGTCGACCCCGACCTCGTGCGGGCACGGCTTGTGGGCCACTGGTTCGGCGACCTTCGCTGGGTGGGCGTGGTGGAGCGGACCGGCGGGGGCCTCCTC
>Ga0335075_10017346_pt1 | contig 10705 bp, 9 predicted proteins | sample Lox_Sample_24_FD_206723 | JGI IMG/M metagenome (GOLD analysis project Ga0335075, IMG submission 206723) | Soil microbial communities from Loxahatchee National Wildlife Refuge, Florida, United States - Lox_Sample_2.4 | ecosystem: Environmental > Terrestrial > Soil > Wetlands | place: USA: Florida... | reverse complement strand
GAAAGGGTTCGGCTCACCGCAAAATCGGCCGGACACGCAGCGCCCGGGCCTGGCGGCTCGTCCCTGCCAAGGATCAGGCCCGGAGTTCGCCGAGGATACGGGCCAGTTCGGCGCGGTCTGCCGGGCTGAGGCGACCGAAGACCCGCCCGGCTTCGGTCTCGCCGGTGGCGCGGATCTCGGTCAGGATGTCGGCGCCGTGCTCGGTCACCTCGACCAGGGTGGCGCGCCGGTCGGCCGGGTCGGCGCGTCGGCGCACCAGTTCCTGGGCTTGGAGCGCGTCTACGACCTCGGTGGCGGTGCGCGGCGCGATCCGCAGGTGATCGGAGAGCTCGGACAGCCGCATCGTGCCGTGCCTGCTCAGCGTGCGCAGGGCGCGCAGGTGGGCCGGGGTGATGTCCCACGGCGCGAGCGTCTCGGCCGACTTCTCGCGGAGCTGGCGCGCGACGGTCCCGAAGGCTTCTGACAGCGACTCATCGCTGGCCTGGTCTCCGGCCTCAGGCCGTGCCGGTTCGTCGCGTTCGGAGGTCACGGGAATACGGTACCAGATTTCGATGCTATACCCTCAAATTGAGGTGACCTCATCACCGTGGCGAAAGGACGAACCTCTTGGCATCACCTCATATGAATCGAGAAACCCGCGGCCGGGGCCGCGCACCCGCCACTGTCACCGCCGCGGAAAAGGCACAGGCGCGCGAGGTATCGCTGCGCCGCATCGGGCGACTGTTCGCCCCCTACCGACGGCAGCTGGCCATCGTCACTGCCCTCATCGTGGCCTCCTCCCTGGTCGGCCTGGCCTCGCCGTTTCTTCTACGCGCGGTCATCGACACCGCCCTGCCGGACCGGAACGTGCGACTGCTGATCTGGCTCGTCGTAGCGATGGTCGCGGTCGCCGCAGTCACCTCGGCGTTCGGCGTCATCCAGACATGGATCAGCACTAAAGTCGGCCAGCACGTCATGCACGAGCTTCGCACCAGCGTCTTCGCGCACCTGCAGCGGCAGTCGATCGCCTTCTTCACCCGCACCCGGACTGGCGAGGTGCAGTCGCGGATCCAGAATGACATCGGCGGCATGGAGTCCGTGGTGACCTCCACCGCGACCTCTATCGCCTCGAACGTCACCACCGCGGTCGGCACGGTCGTGGCCATGGCCGCCCTGTCCTGGCGGCTGTCGCTCATCTCGCTGGTGGTCATGCCGCCGGCTATCTTCCTGACCCGCAAGGTCGCGCGGATGCGCCGGGCCATCACCACCCAGCAGCAACGCGAGCTGGCCGACCTCAACGTCACCATCGAGGAAGGGCTGTCAGTCAACGGCGTCCAGCTGGCCAAGACGATGGGCACCGGGCCGGCCCTGGTGCGACGGTTCACCGACTCCTCGGCCCGGCTGATCGACCTGGAGCTCCGTTCCCAGCTGGCCGGCCGGTGGCGGATGGCCTCACTCAGCATCATCTTCGCCGCGATTCCCGCGGTAATTTACCTGGCCGCCGGCCTGCCGGTCACCGCGGGCACCGTCAGCATCGGCACCCTGATCGCATTCACCACCCTACAGAACAACCTGTTCCGGCCTATCACCGGCCTGCTCAGCACCGGCGTGTCGGTGATCAGCTCGCTGGCCCTGTTCGCGCGGATCTTCGAGTACCTCGACTTGCCGGTCGACGTCGGCGAGCCAGACCGTCCGGTCCGGATCGACGTGGCCGGGGTCACCGGCCAGGTCCGGTTCGAAGATGTCAGCTTTACCTATCCCGGCGCTGACCGTCCTGCCCTGGCCAGCGTCGACCTGGACATCCCGGCCGGCAGCACTCTCGCCGTGGTCGGCGAGACCGGATCAGGCAAGACCACCCTCGGCTCCCTGGTCGCCCGGCTCTATGACCCCAGCCGCGGCACCGTCCGCATCGACGGTATCGACGTCCGCGACCTGCGGTTGGCCGACCTGGCCGCCATCGTCGGCGTGGTCAGTCAGGAGACCTACCTCCTGCACACCACCGTGCGGGAGAACCTGCGCTACGCCAAGCCCACCGCCACCGACGCCGAGATCGAGGACGCCGCGTGCGCCGCGCAGATCCACGACCTGATTGTCAGCCTGCCCGACGGCTACGACACCATGGTTGGATCCCGCGGCCACCGCTTCTCCGGCGGGGAAAAGCAGCGCATAGCCATCGCCCGCACCTTGCTGCGTGATCCGCGCGTGCTGGTGCTCGACGAGGCCACCAGCGCCCTGGATACAGAGACCGAGCGCGCCGTACAGCAGGCCTTCGACGCCCTGGCCCGGGGCCGCACTACCATCACCATCGCGCATCGTTTGTCGACGGTCCGCAACGCCGACCAGATCGTCGTGCTCGACCACGGCGACGTAATCGAGGCCGGTAACCACGCCAGCCTGCTGGCCAGCCAGGGCCGTTACGCCGAACTGGCCGCGTAGGCGCCGCCATCGGTGTCTCATGTGCGAGCGACGCTGCGTTCCTCGCCAGAGGCCATGAATTGTTGAAAGTCATCCGGGTGGGGCGTCATGATATGCGGCCCGCAGTCTAGGTCGGCTTCCAGTGCCGCGAGGTCACGTGCCGCGTAGCGTCGGTGCTCGCACTCCTCCTTCATGATCACGCGCAGGCAGTGGCCGACCGAGCGTGTTTCCCTGGGGTGTCGGGGCGAGGGCGGCTGCTCGCATACCCGTTCCAGGTGGGCGTCGGTGAGCCCGTCGATGATGCCGCGCACCATCGCCATCCGGCCGGCCCGCACCCTCCGTCACGCCGTCGCCGCGCCGGGGGGTGCGGTCAGGACGTTTCCTCCTGCGCCTGGTCCGGCGCTGGCCGGGAGATGGCGAGCACACATATGTCGTCGAGCTGGGGTTCAACGGCGAGGGACGCGATCAATTCGTCGCAGAGGCTGCCGAGCGGCGCGCCTGGCTGCCATGCCTGCAGTCGTTCGGCGACGCGGGCTATGCCTTCCCCGAGATCCTCGCCGCGCCGCTCGATCAGCCCGTCGGTGTACATGAGCATGACGTCGCCGACGTCGAAACCCGTCTGGCCCTGGGTGTACTGCGGGGTGTCCTGGTCGCTCGGGAGGCACAGAGCTGGTCCTTCGGCCGGCGGGGGGATCTCCACCGTCCCGGTTTTAGCGCGGCGGATCAGGATTGGCGGGTGGCCCGCAGTGGCGTAGGTGACCAGAGAGACATCGGGCTCGATGATCGTAGCCGCCACGGTAGCGAACTTCCCGCTGGTGGCCCAGTCGGTGACGCGCGCCAGCTCTTCCAGGATGCGGGCGGGCTGGTAGCCGACGACGGCGAGGGTACGGCCGGCGTTGCGCAGCTGTGTCATGTCCTCGGCCGCGGACAGGCCGTGTCCGACCACGTCGCCGACGGCCAGGTAGGCGCGCTTGCCCGGCAGGGCCATCGCGTCGTACCAGTCCCCGCCGATCTGCTGGGTCGTTCCCGCCTGCCGGTAACTGGCCCCGATCTCCAGGCCGGGAATCACTGCGGCCGCCGTGGGGATGACCGCGCGCTGCAGCACCGCGGCGATCGCGTGCTCATCGGCATAGACGCGGGCACGGACCTGAGCCTGCGCGACGAGGTCGGCGGCGGCGGCGACGACGGCAAGCTGCCCCGGCTCGAACTGCTGGGGATGCCTCCACATCAGGCCGATCGCGCCGATGGGTGCCGTGCCCACCCCAAGCGGCCAGGTCAGCCAGCTCGATCCGTCCGCGAGGACCGCCGGGGTCACCGGGCCCGGATAGCGCTGTGCATACTCGGCGGGTGTCCGGATGATCACCGGGAGGCCCGTCCTGGCAGCATCGGTCGCAGCGGTGGGCATGTCCATCGGCAGGTCCGGGAACTGCCCGGAGATCTCCCCGGCGGAGCCTGCCGTCGTGATCCAGGCCAGCCGCCGGCCGTCTTGGCTGACGATGCCGAGGCACAGCGCATCGGCGCCGCCGACGGCCGCGCGGACATGATCGGCCACCACCTCGCCGATCGCCTCGGGGGTCAGTGCCGCGGCGAGCAGCCTGGTGAGTTCGGCAAGTGCCTCGACCCGCGCCTGCTCGCGCCGCTCGGCCTCCCGGAGCCGGGCCCGCTCCAGGGCGCGGCTCGTCGTCTCGGCCATGCTCCGCAGGTACTCGCGCTCCACGGCGGTCGCCTCCCGCGGCCCGGCCCACCATACGCCGAGATAGCCAAGGGCTCCGACCTCGGTGAGCAACGGAAGCGCAGCCACCGATCCGGTCCCGGCTTCGGGTGCCATAGGGCCGCCCTGGTACACAGGAGCGCGCTGCCGGACCGCGCGCGGTCCAGGCGCGTCGGAATCGACCGTCCATTCCCGCGAGTTGGCCGGCATGGCCGCCGCCCGCGCGGCGTCGCCACCGGCGATCGGCTCGAACCGACGTCCGCCGTCGGCCAGCACGCTGATCATCACGTACGCCGCGTCCAGCCGGGCGGCAACCGCGGCGGAGACCCGGTCACCGACGGAGCCGACCGTAGCGGCATCGGCGAGCACCGCGCCCAGCTCGGCGGCCTCCCGCCGGGCCTCGGCCATCGCTCGGTCCAGCCGTGCGGTGTCCCGGTCGCGCACCGCTGACATCCGCGCCCCGACCTCCTGAGCCAGCACCCAGCCGATCAGGACGACCAGGGCGATATACGCCTGTGTCTCGGCCACCGAAACCGGAGAGGACAGGCCCAGGTGAGCGAACTCGCCGTACCCGGCGGCCGTCATGTAGTTGGCCACAGCCGCGAACGCCGCGCCAGTCAAAACCACGCCCAGGTCACGTAGCCGGATTGCCGCCCACGCCAGGATCGGCAAGAACGGCAGGCTGGCCATACCGCCGAAGCGGAACGCCACGACCGACAGCCCGACCGCGAGCAGGACCACCAGTACCAGTTCGAGCCAGCGCGAGGACACCAGTGTCCGCCGCTGCGCCCACAGCAGCACCGTGCCCCCGATGACCAGCACCGCGATTCCGTCGCCGGCCCACCATTGCAGCAGCAGTCCCGGCCACCAGCCGCCCTTGCTGGCCCAGCTCACAGTGGCCCCGATCAGCCCGCCCGCCACCGGCCCGAGCACAGCGGCGCCCAAAACGAACCGGCTCAGACCGAGGCGGGTCGCCAGGTCCGGCGGCCGGCCTGCGCAGAACCAGAGGACGAACGACGCTCCTGTCACCGGCTCCACCGCGTTGGCCAGCGCCGATGCCAGCGCCACCCCTAGCGTCAGGTGATGCTGCAGATCGACAGCGACCTCGCTGACCGCGATCGCGGCGATCACCGCTGGCCAGCGCCGCCGCGCCACCAAGATCAGCGCCGCCACGTCGACACCAGACGGGGGGTAACCGAACGCCAGGCCCGAGCTGAAGTGATGCCAGGCCAGCTCAGCGCCCGCCACGTACGCCGCGGCGATCACCGCGAACAGGGCCGCCGGGTGCCTAGCCGCTGATCGGGCCCAGCGCTCCATGTTCGGCCCGAACGCCAGTACTCCACGGCCCAGCCGACCCGCGGCCAGCACGAGACGGCGACCGGCCGATTCCAGCCTCAGTAGTGCGTGAGGGGCAGAGCGTGTCACCATGATCAGCCGCCGAAAAGAAAACCCCGCCGCCGCTGCCCGGTCATCAACTCCGCCGGAGTGAACCGCTCACGTAGCATTCCCGCCTCCCCTGGCGCGCCATCAAAGGCGGACCGCGCCTGAGCCCAGTTCCGCCTCCTCGCTTCCTGTCGGGTCGTCTACTTCAGCCAGCCATTGTGCCACTTGCAGGCAATATGTCCAAAAGATCGGCCGGCAAGCGCCGTCGGACTGCCCCTGATGCCGCGCCTGTACCAACTGCGTCCGCGGCTGTGTGCCGCCGTCGGCGGCCCGGCCCGCAGTGGCGTGGCGACGTCCCGAGTTCCCCGGAGGGTCAGCGCCGGTGCGCGCTCTGCGAGCCCCCGTGCCGCGCAGAGCGCGCCGATTTCCAGGGCATGAACGTGCCGCACCCCGGTGAGAGCGCGCTGTTGTGGATCGGGCTTGTCGTGGAAGCGGCCCTGATCGAACTCGATGCCGGCGGGCGCCAGCCCGCACTACGCGCCGCGATCGCCGGGTTCCTCCCCCGGCGGCTCCTGACGGCCGGCAAACTCACGCCTAGCCACAGGAACGGCCCGCGTCGGCACATTGGTGCAGCACACGGGCCGTTTCCCTAGATGGCCCGGCTAATGTGGGCAGAGCTGACCGTTGCCGCTACCTGCCGACCAGATAGTTTCCGGCTTGGTCCAGGGCGATGCAGAACCTGGTGGTCGCGCAGGACACCGAAACGAGCTGAGGAATACTGGAATCGATAGCCTGCACGGTGCCTGTCGCCGCGCCGGGTGTCTGGACGGCGTTCCCGGCGTTATCTACGCTGACGCAGAACGTGCTGCTCTGGCAGGAAATCGCGGTAAGGAAGTTGGTCCCGTCAATGTTTACGGGACCCGTCCAGGCCGCCCCGTTGTACCCGAAGATGTCCCCGGTGTCGTCGACCGCGGCGCAGAAGCTAGCGCTTGGGCACGACACCGAGACCAAGAACGTGCCCGAGCTGACGACGGCCGGGGTGGACCAGGTGCTCCCGTTGTACGTGATGGCCTGTCCCTTCCCGTCGACCGCGACGCAAAACGTCGGGGATGCGCACGACACCGAGTTAACCCCGTTGAGCCGCGCGTCGATGACCACCGGCGCGCTCCAGCTCGTCCCGTTGTACGTGACGGCGAGCCCCCCATTAGCGACCGCCGCGCAGAATGTCGAGCTCGTGCAGGAGACGCTGGCCGAACGGATCCCTCACGCCGAGCTCGCGATCTTCGAGAACAGTTCCCATATGGCGTTCGTCGAAGAGCGCCAGCGTTACATCGGGGTGGTCGAGGACTTCCTTACCCGCACCGAGGCCCTCTCTGACCCGGGCTCACGTTGCTGGCAGCGGGTCCGTTCTGATAGGCCGGCGAGGAATGCCGGCCCGGGTGGTTCGCGTTGACGCGCTGGTGAAGAAGATTGGCTTTCTGTCGTTCGGGCACTGGTCGTCGTCACCCGGCTCGCATACGCGGTCGGCCTCGGACGCGTTGCTGCAGTCGATCGACCTGGCTGTCGCGGCCGAAGAGCTGGGCGCCGACGGCGCGTACTTCCGTGTGCACCACTTCGCGAGGCAGCTGGGATCTCCCTTCCCGCTGCTGGCGGCGATCGGTGCGCGCACGAGCCGGATCGAGATCGGCACGGCTGTCATCGACATGCGCTACGAGAACCCGCTTTACATGGTGGAGGATGCCGGCGCGGCCGACCTCATCTCCGGCGGCCGTCTCCAGCTGGGCATCAGCCGCGGCTCGCCGGAGCAGGTGATCGACGGCTGGCGATACTTCGGCTACCAGCCGCAGGAGGGCCAGACGGACGCCGACATGGCCCGCGGGCACGCCCAGGTCCTGCTCGAGGTGCTGGGCGGCAAGGGCTTCGCACGGCCCAATCCCCGCCCGATGTTTCCGAACCCGCCTGGCCTGCTGAGCCTCGAGCCGCACTCAGCCGGGCTGCGGGAGCGCATCTGGTGGGGTGCCGCGTCTCAGCGGACCGCCGCGTGGGCGGCCGAGCTGGGCATGAATCTGCAGAGTTCGACGCTGATCAATAACGAGTCGGACAAACCCTTTCACCTGCAGCAGGCTGAGCAGATCCAGGCATTCCGCGACGCGTGGCAGGAGGCCGGCCACGAGCGGGAGCCGCGGGTTTCGGTGAGCCGGAGCATCTTTGCCCTGGTCGATGACCGAGACCGGGCGTTCTTGGGCCGCCGGAACCAGGACACCGACGAGATCGGGTTCATCGACGCGACGACCCAGGCGATCTTCGGCCGCACCTACGCGGCCGAGCCGGACGTTCTGATCCGGCAGCTCAAGGAGGACGAGGCGATCGCAGCCGCCGACACGCTGCTGCTCACCGTGCCCAACCAGCTCGGCGTCGACTACAACGCCCACGTCATCGACAGCATCCTCACCCACGTAGCGCCCGCGCTCGGCTGGCGATAAGCCTGCAGGCGACCAGCAAGATCTGGGCTCTAGCCGCGGGCGGTAGCGCGGCTGTGGTGCGGGCGCATGGCCCCAATCCATATGGCGGCGGGGTGGCCCAGGTAGTAGGTGGGTGCGGTGTTAGGGCGGCGATGTTTCCGCTCCGGTGCGGCGGGCGCATCCCGGAGCGCTGCGCTGGTCAGGGACCGGCGGTGGGAGAGGAACGTGTTTACGTCCATGAGAGCGTCTCCTATAATTCACATACCGACTGTCGGTTCTATTAAATACATACCGACTGTCGGTCTGTCAAGAGCCGCGGCTCAAGGTTCATCCCGAACGAAGACGTGCTCGGCCAGGGCGTAACACCAGGTACAAATGAGTTCCATGACCGAACAGCAGGCCACGTCGCCGCAGCAGGCCGCCCCGGGCAAGCGGGCGGCCCAGGGCCGGGCCACGCGCGGCCAGCTCATCGAGGTGGCCACCAGCCTGTTCGCGACCCGCGGCTACGAGGGCACCTCGATCGAGGCGGTGCTGGCCGCCGCCGGGGTCAGCCGCGGCGCGCTCTACCACCACTTCGCGGGCAAGGAAGCCCTGTTTACGGCCGTCCTCCTCGCTATCACCGACCGCGTCACGGCGGAGGTCACCGAAGCCATCCGCGACTGCACCGACCCCGTCGACGCGGTGCGCACCGGCGCCCTGGCCTGGATCGACCTGGCCGGAGACCCCGTCATCCAGCGCGTCATGCTGGTGGACGCCCCGTCGGTGCTCGGCTGGGAGCAGTGGCGGGACCTGGACGAGGGGCGCACGGTGGGTGCCATGCGGGCCATGCTGCAGGCGGTCAGCGAAACCGGCCGCCTGCCGCGGGAACTCGTAGAGCCGTTCTCCCACATGATCCTCGCCGCCCTCGACGAGGCCGCCATGGTCGTCGCCCGTGCCCCCGACTCCAGGGCAGCGGTTGCCGAGGGCCGCCAGGCGGTGGAGGGGTTCCTCAACCGCCTCCTCCGCCCGTAGCACGCTAGCGCGGCCACCGTGGTGTGCCGGCCAGCATCGGTCATCTTGGTCACCGGCTGCCCGCAGATGTCAGTCGTAGTGCTTCATATGCGGCCACAGGGTCTTCCAGGACCCGGTCGGGCCGGTGCACACGCCGATCGCCAGGTCGTTCCAGTTGTTCTTGACCTGGTCAGGAGGGTTGTAGACGGCTAGCTGGCGGCAGTTGGCGAACCACCACCACAGCTGCCCTTCCGCGTCGACGTACAGCACCGTTTTGTCGGATGCGTTCCCCGGTCCCCACAGCCAGAACGTGTTGTGACCCGAGATCACTGGCGGCAGGTGGTACCGCCCGCCGTACACGTCGAGCGCGCCGGCCTCCGCGTAGGAACCGGTAAATATGGACGTCGGCGGCTGGCCCGCCCGGGTCAGCGCCGCGTCCTGCGCCGCGACGTCGGCCGTCAGCTGCGGCCAGCCGATGCCGTCGGCGATGTTCGCTGTTGCCCCGCCGAACTTGTGCAGGCTCGCGATCGGCAGCACGGGCAGCGCGAGCGGCACGGCGACCACGGTGCCGACCAGCGCGAGTACCCCGATGGCCGCCCGCCGGGCGCGCGGCCGGCGCGCCGCCGCGATCCACCGCTCGGCCGGCACGGACCCGGCGGCCAGTACCGCGGGCAGCATCCCGTCGGCGTAGTACACCTTCCCCGGTACCCAGGCCAGGACGAAGATGAAGACCAGCGTGGCGGCCACGGCGAGGAACCGCAGCTGCCCGGCGCGCCACAGCGTGATGAACCCCGCGATGACCAGCGGAATCCCCAGCAGCCCCGCGGCGGCCAGCTGCTGGGGCAGCCCGCCGGCATAGTCAGCCGCGGAGCTGTTGCCCTGGTGCAGCACGGAGGCCATCGTGAGCTGCGGCAACCCGTTGGCGAACTGCCAGACGAGGTTCGGCAGCCAGATCACCAGCGCGATGACGCCGCCGAGCCACGGCCACCGTGTAGTCATCACGGCCCGGTGGGCCGGCGTGGCCAGGATGCCGATGACAAGGGCGGCGAGCAGGGTCAAGACCAGGTACTCGTCCTCGATGCCGATCCCGGCCGCGACGCCAGCGCCGAGCCACCACCGCGGCCGGTCCCGCAGCAGCGCCGTGGCCACGCAGACCGTGACGACCGTCCAGGCCAGCAGGTCATACGGCGTGGTGTTGCCGATGTGGTTGGTGGCCATGAAGACCGGCGCGATGGCGACGGCGAGCGCCGCGATCACCCGCGCGGCGCGGCCCCCGTCAAACAGCGCGGCAAGCCGGGCGGCCAGCACCACCATCGCGCCGCCGGCCAGCGCCGGCAGGACCTGGATAGCGGCGGGGTTCACGCCGAACAGATCGGTGGTGCGGGCGAGCAGCACCGCCAGCGGCGGCTGGTCCACGTACCCGAACGCCAGGTGGTGACTGGCTACCAGAAAGTACAGCTCGTCCTGCTGGAAGCCGTACCGGTCGCTGACCGCCAGCATTACGACGACATTGGCGGCGGCGATCACCCACGCGGCCAGCGGCACGCGGTCATCGTGGGTGATCGCCGGAACCGTCCTGGACTGGTCCGCCGCCGTTCCCCCGATGGCTGACACGGCTCAACTACTACCACGCGGAGCCGATGAGCTGCTATCAGCTAACAGGTGGAAATTGATCGGATGAGCCGCTATCAGCCAACGGGTGGAAATCAACCGGCCCGCGGCGCAGCAGCGCGCCGCAGATGACCGCGCCGACCGCGAAGATGGC
>Ga0335075_10017345_pt1 | contig 10705 bp, 9 predicted proteins | sample Lox_Sample_24_FD_206723 | JGI IMG/M metagenome (GOLD analysis project Ga0335075, IMG submission 206723) | Soil microbial communities from Loxahatchee National Wildlife Refuge, Florida, United States - Lox_Sample_2.4 | ecosystem: Environmental > Terrestrial > Soil > Wetlands | place: USA: Florida... | reverse complement strand
GCGCAGCGCTTGGGGCACCAGCATCTGGCTGGCTGGCTGGCTGGCTGGCCGATCAGACGCGGAGCAGGTGCACGTCCACCAGGGGGCGCTTCCCGTAGCGGCGGCCAAGCACACGGCGGAGTGCAGCGCGTGCGGCGTCGGCGAGCGCGGTATCGTCGCGGCGGAGCTCTGTCGGAATGTCGCCGAGGGCGGCCGCGAACGAGCCTCCGATCGCCGCCACCTCCGGATCGTCGTTCTCGAGCAGTCCCGGTGCGCTCACTTGCGGTTCGCCGAGGATGCGGCCGGCGCGGTCGACCGCCAGGCTCCCGATCACCGCGCCGTTGCCGAGCATGCGTCGCCGTGCCGCCATCACCCCGCCCTGCAGCGGCACGAGGCGACTTCCGTCGAGCACCAGCCGCCCGACCGGGGCGGAATCAACCACCTGCGGCTCGCCCGGCACCAGCCCCAGCATTTCACCGTCTTCCAACAGGATCGGCCGGACGCCGAGTTCCTGGGCAAGGCCCGCGTGGGCGGCAAGGTGGCGCCATTCCCCGTGCACCGGGACGGAGAAGCGCGGCTTGACGAGGCGGTAGAGCTTGCGGAGCTCGTCGCGTGCGGGGTGGCCGGAGACGTGAACCATGTGGTCGGAATCGGTCATCAGCCGTACCCCGCGCCGGACGAGATTGTCCTGCACCGTGCCGATCGCCCGTTCGTTGCCGGGGATGACGCGGCTGCTGAACACCACCGTGTCGCCTTCGCCGAGGGCGATGCGCGGATGGGTGTCGGCGGCGATGCGCGAGAGCGCGCTGCGCGGCTCGCCCTGGCTGCCGCTCACCAGCAGGACCAGCTGTTCGTCGGGCATCTCGTTCGCCGCGTCCTCCGAGAGGAACGGCGGGATCGTCTTGAGATAGCCGCAGTCGCGCGCCGCCGCCTCGATATTGCGCAAAGAGCGCCCGGCGACCGCGACCGTGCGTCCGGCGGCGCGCGCCGCCAGTGCGATCGACTCCACGCGCGCGACGTTGCTCGCGAAGCAGGTGACGGCGACGCGCCCGGGCAGGTCGCGAATGAGGGCGGCGAGCGTGCGGCGCACCTCCGCCTCCGATCCGGAGTGCCCCTCGACCATTGCGTTCGTCGAATCGCACACCATCGCCAGCACGCCCTCCGCCCCAAGGGCGGCGAAGGCGGCCTCGTCGGTCGGCGGACCGATCAGCGGGCTGGGGTCAAGCTTCCAATCCCCCGTGTGCAGCACGGTGCCAAACTGGGTGCGGATGACGAGCGCCTGCGCTTCCGGGATCGAGTGCGCGACGCGGAGAAACTGAAGCGCGAAGGGGCCGAGCGTGAAGCTTCCACCCGGCGGCACGACCGTCAGCTTGACCTCGCCGAGCAGGCCGGCCTCGCCGAGCTTGCGGCTCAGCACCGCCGCGGCGAAGGGCGTCGCGTAGACGGGACAGCGCAGCTCGCGCCACAGCCACGGCACGGCGCCGACATGGTCCTCGTGGGCGTGGGTGATGACGAGGCCCGCCAGCGCGCCGCGGCGGTCCGCGATGAAGCCGGGATCGGGCAGCATGATCTCGGCTTCCGGATATTCGGCGGAGCCGAAGCCGATGCCGCAATCAACCGCCAGCCATTTTCCGGCGCAGCGGTAGAGATTGAGGTTCATGCCGATCTCGCCGGTGCCGCCGAGCGGCAGGAAGGCGAGGTCCGGAGAGGTGGCGTCCATCAATCGGCGTCCTGCCAGCGCGCGCGGTCGCGGCTGAAGATCGGGCGCGGATTGCGGGCGGCGAGGAGCCTCAGCCCATGCAGGGTGAGCTCCAGGTCGACAGTCTCGATCAGCTTCGTGCCCTCGGAAAAGAGCGGGGCGAGCCCGCCGGTTGCAAGAATCTTGAGGGGCGCGCCGAACTCCGCCCGGATCCGCGAAACGAGCCCCTCCACCAATCCGACATACCCCCAATAGATCCCCGAGCGCATGGCCGCCACCGTGCCACGCCCGATCACCGATTGCGGCCGGCCGATGCCGATGCGCGGCAGCCGAGCCGCGGCGCGGTGCAGCGCCTCGACAGAGAGATTGATCCCCGGGGCGATGACGCCGCCATGATAAGCCCCGTCGGCGCCGACCACGTCGAAGGTGGTCGCCGTGCCGAAATCGATGACCACCATCGGGCCGCCATAGAGCTGGTGGGCGGCCAACGCGTTGAGCAGCCGGTCCGCGCCGACCTCTTCGGGATTTTCGACGCGGATCGAAAATCCCCAATCGAGCGCGGCACGCGCCACCAGCGGCTCGGTCGCGAACCAGTCGCGGCAGAGGCGCCGTAGGTGATAGAGCGCCGCGGGCACGACGGTGCCGATCACCGTGGCCTCGATATCGGCGGGCTTCAGTCGGGCATAGCCGAGCAGCGCCAGCAGCCAGACGGCGTATTCGTCCGACGTCCGGTCCGGCTCGGTGGCGATCCGCCAGATCCCGCGCCATTCCGCGCCGTCATGCACCGCGGCCACGACGTTGGTGTTGCCGGCATCGATCACGAGGAGCACGGCTGATCCACTACGCCAATTCCAGCACTTCGCCTGCCGCGAAGGTCTCGATGCCGCGCTCGGTGGCGAGCCTGAGCGCGCCCGCCTCGGTGAGCCCGGCGAAGCGGCCGCTGCGCGCCCCACCCGGCCCGTTGAAGACGAGCGCCGCCCCCAGCGGATGGGCGTGGGCGAGCCATGCGGCGCGAACCGGCGCGAAGCCCTCAGTGTCCAGGACGACGCGCCAATGAGTGAGGCGTGCGAGGACCGCGCTTGCCGCGTCCTCCGCCGCCGGCGGGCCGATGCCCGCATCGGCGAGGCAGGCGCTCGCGCGCCCAGCCATCGAGGATGCAGCAATCGGGGGTGCTTGGGCGAGGTTGGCGCCGATCCCGATCACCAGCCAAGCGATGCCGCCGGCGGGGCCGCCCGCAGGACGGCTCGCGCTCTCGAGCAGGATGCCGGCCAGCTTCTTTCCGCCCAGCAGCAAATCGTTCGGCCATTTGAGCGAGAGCGGCGCGGGGTCGGAGAGAAATCCCGCCAGCGCCTCCCACAAGGCAACGCCGGCGAGCAGCGCGTACGGAGCCGCGTCGGCTGCCTCGCCGGCGGGACGGAGCAGGACGGAGAGGAAGAGGTTCCCCGACGCCGAGTGCCAGGAACGGCCGCTTCGCCCGCGGCCAGCGCTCTGCGCGTCGGCGCGCACGGCGAGCCCGTCCGGCTCCCCGGCGGCCGCCAGCTGGAGGCAAAGGTCCGAGGTCGAGGCGAGCCGCGCGTAGGAGCGGATGCGCCACGGCCCCGGCGACGCGGCCCCGCTCACCCGAGAAGCACCTGCGCCGCCGCCTGGGCCGCGCCCACGAACGGGCCGGGAAAGAGGAAGAAGAAGGTGGTAAAAAGCCCGGCGCCGGCGGCAACCAGGGTGATCATCGCCGGCCGCGGATCGAAGGCGGCCACCGGTTCGTCGATATACATCACCTTGACGATGCGGATGTAATAGTAGGCGCCCACCACGCTCGTCAGCACGCCGATGACCGCGAGCGCCCACATGCCTGCCTGCACGGCAGCGAGGAAGATATAGAGCTTGCCGAAAAATCCCGAGAGCGGCGGGATTCCGGCCATGCTGAACATGAAGATGGCGAGCGCGAATGCCAGGCCCGGGTCGGTGCGGGCGAGGCCGGCGAGATCGGAGATCTGCTCGACCGGCCTTCCCTGGCGGCGCATGGCGATGATGCCGGCGAAGGTCCCGACATTCATGAACACATAGACGACAAGATAGATCAGCACCCCGCGCAGGCCGACCGCGCTCCCCGCCGCGAGCCCGATCAGCGCGTAGCCCATATGGCCGATCGAGGAATATGCCATCAGCCGCTTGATGCTGGTCTGGCCGATCGCGGCGACGGAGCCGAGGATCATGCTCGCGATCGAAATCAGCTCGATCAGCAGGCGCCAATCGTCCGCAAGGTGCCCGAACGGTGTCGCCATGGTGCGCAGGATGAGCGCCATCGCCGCGACCTTCGGCGCGGTGCTGAGGAATGCAGTGACCGGGGTCGGCGCACCTTCATAGACGTCCGGCGTCCACATATGGAACGGCACCGCCGAGACCTTGAACACGAGGCCAGCGATCACAAAGACGATTCCGACCACTAGCCCCACCGAGGCGCCTTGGGGCGCGCCGAGGGCGCCGGCGAGCGAGGAGAAGGACGTGGAGCCGGAGAAGCCGTAGACCAGCGAGATCCCGTAGAGGAGGAGGCCCGAGGCCAGCGCCCCGAGCACGAAATATTTGAGCCCCGCCTCGCTCGAGCGCAGCGAATCCCGATCGAACGCCGTCACCACATAAAGGGCGAGAGAATGCAGCTCGAGCCCGAGATAGAGGGTCATCAGGTTCGCCGCCGAGACCATCACCATCATCCCGACCACGGCGAAGAGGATGAGAACGGGGAACTCGAAGCGGGACAGCCCCTGCTGAGGGTGGCTGTAGCCAAGCGAGAGCATCAACGCCAGCGCCGAACCGGCGAGCACCAGGATTTTCGCGAACCGCGAGAACGCATCGACGACGAAGAGCCCGCCATACGCGCTGCCCGGCGGCGCGGCGAGCACCAGCAGCGCCGTGAGCAGAAGCGCGCCGAGGGCGAGCATGTTGCAGGCGAAGCTCGCATCGCGGCGATAAAGGACGCCGAAGATGAGGATCGCCATCGCCACGACGGAGAGGACGATCTCGGGAAGGGCGAGGGTCCAGTTCATCGCGACGCGATCGTCGTGAGCACGGAGTGGTGCAGCATGGCCGTATGCTGCTGCACCATCTGCGCAACGCTGGACGCCCAGAAGCTGGAAAAGCTCTGGGGATAGATGCCCATCCACAGCGTCAACACCACGAGCGGGGCAAAGACGGCGACCTCGCGCGGGCTGAGATCGAGGATCCCCTTGAGATCCACCTTCGTGAGCACGCCGAAGATCACGCGCCGGTAGAGATACAGCATGTAGGCGACCCCCAGGATCATGCCGACGCCTCCGAGCAGGGCGAGCCAGAAATTCACCTGCATCGCCCCGATCATCACCAAAATCTCGCCGACGAAGCCCGAGGTTCCCGGCAGCCCGACGCTGGCCAGTGAGAACAGCATGAAGATCGCGGCATAGATCGGCATCCGCTCGACCAGCCCACCAAAGCGCGCGATCTCATGCGTGTGCATCCGGTCATAGAGGACGCCGACGCAGAGGAAGAGCGCCGCCGAGACAATTCCGTGGGAGAGCATCTGAAAGAGCGCTCCCTGGATGCCCTGGATGTTGAAGGTGAATACGCCGATGGTCACGAGGCCCATATGGGCGACCGAGGAGTATGCGATCAGCTTCTTCATGTCCTCCTGCGCGAGCGCGACGTAGGAGGTGTAGATCACGGCGATCACGCCCAAGGCGAACATCAGCGGCGCGAAGGCCGCGGACGCCGCCGGCAGCATCGGCACCGAGAAGCGCAGGAAGCCGTAGGCGCCCATCTTCAGCAGCACGCCCGCCAGGATCACCGAGCCCGCCGTCGGCGCCTCGACATGCGCGTCGGGAAGCCAGGTGTGCACCGGCCACATCGGGAGCTTCACCGCGAAGGAGGCGAGGAAGGCGAAGAAGAGCCAGCCCTGCATCACGACGGGAAGCCGCGTGTGCAGAAGCGTCGGGATATCCGCCGTGCCCGTGTGCACCCAGATCGCCAGGACCGCGAGCAGCAGCAGGACCGAGCCGGTGAGGGTGAAGAGGAAGAATTTTATCGCCGAATAGACCCGCCGCGGGCCACCCCAGATCCCGATGATCAGGTACATCGGGATCAGGACGCCCTCGAAGAACATGTAGAAGACCACGAAGTCGAGCGCAGAGAACGTGCCGACCATCATCGTCTCGAGGATCAGGAAGGCGAGCATGTACTCGCGTACCTGGCGCTTGATGACCTCCCAGCTGGCAAGAATGCAGAGCGGCGTCAGCGCGGTCGAAAGGAGCACGAAGAGGACGCTGATGCCGTCCACGCCCATCTTGTACCCGAGGCCGTATTCGGGCATCCACGATACGCTCTCGACGAACTGGAAGCCGGGATCCGCGGGATTGAACTCCACCCAGAGGACGAGGCTGAGCCCGAAAACGATGAGGCTGGTCCAGAGCGCCGCCCAGCGCGCGTTGCTTGCGACCGTCGCCTCGTCGCCGCGGATCGAAAGGATCACTGCGCCGCCGACCAGCGGCAGGAACGTGACCAGCGAGAGAACCGGGAAGCCGGCTGCGTTCATCACGTCACCCGACGAGGAGGAAGATTGCGACGAGGACCACGACGCCGATCACCATCGCGAAGGCGTATTGGGCGACCGATCCGCTCTGGAGCTTGACCGCCTCGGCCGAGGAATCGGTCGCCAGCACCGCGATCCCGTTCGGCACGCCGTCGATCACGGTCCTGTCGCCCACCTTCCAGAGGAACCCCGCGAGCCACATCGTCGGGCGGACGAACAGCGCGTCGTAAAGCTCGTCGAAATACCATTTGTTGAGCAGGAAGAGATAGACGGGGCGGAACCGCTCGGCGAGCCACACCGGGACCTCCGGACGCGCCAGGTAGAACACGTACGCAGTCGCGATCCCGAGCAGTCCGACCACCAGGGGCAGCGGAACGAGCACCGCGGACAGGGTCTCCATCCGCGCGATCGGGTTGGTCCCGGGCAGCGTGAAGATGCTGCTGCCCCAGAAACCCTGCCAGTCATGGCCGATGAAGGTGCCGCGGAGCGCAAAACCGGTGCACGCCGCGCCGATCGCGAGCAGGATCAGCGGCACGGTCATGACGGGCGGGCTCTCGTGCACGTGCTCAAGCACATGCGGCTCGACGCGCGAGCGGCCGTGGAAGGTCATGAACAGCAGGCGGAAGGAATAGAACGCTGTGAGGAAGGCCGCGAGCACGCCGCAGACATAGCCGTAATGGGCGAGCCCCGAGGGCGCCGTCGCCGCCGATTCGAGGATCGCGTCCTTCGAGTAGTAACCGGCGAACGGGGGAATGCCGCTCAGCGCGAGGCAGCCGACCCACATCACCCCGTAGGTGATCGGGATTTTCCGCCAGAGCCCCCCCATGCGCCGCATGTCCTGCTCGTCGGACATCGCGTGGATCACGGAGCCGGCGCCGAGGAAGAGCAGCGACTTGAAGAACGCATGGGTGATGAGATGAAAGATCGAGATCGGAAAGGCGCTGACGCCGGCGGCGAGGAACATGTAGCCGAGCTGTGAGCAGGTCGAGTAGGCGATGACGCGCTTGATGTCGTTCTGCACGCAGCCGATTGTCGCGGCGAAGAGCGCGGTGGAGCCGCCGATGAACGTCACCATGCCGAGCGCGCCCGGCGCATATTCCATCAGCGGCGACATCCGCGCCATCAGGAAAACGCCCGCGGTCACCATCGTCGCCGCATGGATCAGCGCCGAGACCGGCGTCGGCCCCTCCATCGCATCGGGCAGCCAGGTGTGCAGGAAGAGCTGCGCCGACTTGCCCATCGCGCCGATGAAGAGCAGCACGCCGATCACCTCGAGCACCGGGAAGGACGTCCCGAACAGCGTGTAGTGGTCGGCCACATGCTGCGGCACGGCGGCGAAGATGTCCGCGAAAGTCAAGCTTCCGAACTGGAAGAAAACCAGGGCGATCCCGACCGAGAAGAAGAGGTCCGCCACGCGGTTGACGATGAACGCCTTGATCGCCGCGGCGCAGGCGCTCGGCCGGGAGTACCAGTAGCCGATCAGCAGGTAGCTCATCAGCCCGACGCCCTCCCAGCCGAAGAAGAGCTGGAGGAGGTTGTTGGCCGTGACCAGCATGAGCATGGCGAAGGAGAAGAGCGAAAGATAGCTGAAGAACCGCGCCGAGCGCCGCTCGTGGGCCATGTAGCCGACGCTGTAGACATGGATCAGCATCGAGACGGTGGTGACCATCGCCACCATCACCGCCGAGAGCGTGTCGTAATGGAGCGCCCAGGAGACGGAGAGCGAACCCGCGGTGATCCAGCTGGTGATCGGGATCACGCCCGGGCTGCCGGCGCCGACGCCGAGCAGGATGGCGGCGCTGACCCCCGAGATCGCCGCCACGATCATGCAGAGGATGGTGATCACCTGGCTCGCGCGGTCGCCGATGATGCGGCCGAACAGGCCGGCGACCGCGGCGCCGAGCAGCGGGGCGAAGACGGCGACGAGGGGAAGCATCTCAGCCTTTCATCAAAGTGACGTCCTCGACCTCGATCGAGCCGCGGTTGCGGAAATAGACGACGACGATTGCCAGGCCGATGGCCGCCTCTGCCGCCGCGACGGTGAGGACGAACATCGCGAAGACCTGGCCCACGAGGTCGCCGAGCGCGGCCGAGAAGGCGACGAGGTTGAGGTTGACGGCGAGCAGGATGAGCTCGACCGACATCAGGATGACGATCACGTTCTTCCGGTTGAGAAAGATCCCGAACACGCCGAGCACCAGCAGGATCGCCCCGACGGCAAGATAGTGGCCGAGCCCGACCGGCATCGTCCCCATATCAGTGGCCCTCCGCCGCGTGCGGCAGCGCCGCGTCCTCGCCGTGCCCCCCGTGAGTGGCCCCATGGGAGGCAGCATGCGCCGGTTCCTCTTCCGGTTCGCCCTCGGGCAGCGGCACGAGGATCCCGGTCTCCGCCATGCCCGCGCCGAGCCTCACCTCGACCATCGCCAGCGTCTCCGCTTTCTGCCGCGCCACCTGCCGCGCGATGCTCTGCCGCCGCACCGCCCGCCGATCGCGCAGCGTCAGCACGATCGCACCGATCATCGCCACCAGCAGGATGAGCCCCGCCGCCTGGAAGAGGAGGATGTAGCGGGTATAGAGGATGTTCCCGAGTGCTGCGGTGTTGGAGATGCCGGCCGGCGTCGGCGAAAGCCTGAGCGTGGCCGCCTGGGGATGGAAGTGCCACCCCCCCAGCACGAGCGCCAGCTCCGCCAGCAGGATGAGACCGACCACCCCGCCCACCGGCGCATAGCGTTGCAGCCCCTCGCGCACCTCGGCGATGTTCACATCCAGCATCATTACGACGAACATGAACAGGACTGCGACCGCGCCGACATAGACGATGACTAGGATCATCGCCAGGAACTCGGCCCCGGCAATCAGGAAGAGCGCCGCGGCGTTGAAGAAGGCGACGATCAGGAACAGGACCGAGTGCACGGGGTTACGCGCGCTCACGACCATCACCGCCGAGATCAGCAGGATCACCGCGAAGACGTAGAAGCCGATGGTTGCGATCACGAGCGAACCCTGCCTGGCGGTTTTACCAAGGGCTCAGCGATAGGCGGCATCGAGCTCGAGCCGCTTGGCGATCTCCGATTCCCAACGGTCGCCGTTGGCGAGGAGCTTGTCCTTGTCGTACATCAGCTCCTCGCGCGTTTCGGTGGCGAACTCGAAATTCGGCCCCTCGACGATCGCATCGACCGGGCAGGCCTCCTCGCAGAGGCCGCAATAAATGCACTTGGTCATATCGATATCGTAGCGCGTGGTCCGCCGCGAGCCGTCCCCGCGCGGCTCGGCCTCGATGGTGATCGCCTGCGCCGGGCAGATCGCCTCGCAGAGCTTGCACGCGATGCAGCGCTCCTCGCCGTTCGGGTAACGCCGCAGCGCGTGCTCGCCCTTGAAGCGCGGGCTGATCGGCCCCTTTTCGTAAGGATAGTTGATGGTCGCCTTGGGCTTGAAGAAATAGCGGAGCGTCAGCGCCATGCCGGCCACCAGTTCGCCCAGCAGCAGGCTGCGTGCGGTGCGGTCAAGAAACGCCATCGCCACCTCCAAGCGCCGCGCCGGGATAGCCCCTTCCCATCTCGCCATCAACCCGCATGGGGCAGCCATCCGGTTGCCATCAGCACGGCGGCCGTCAAGACGAGCCAGCCGAGCGAAAGGGGAAGAAAGACCTTCCAGCCGAGCCGCATGAGCTGGTCGTAGCGGTAGCGGGGAAAGGTCGCCCGGACCCAGAGAAAGACGAACAGGCAGATCAGGATCTTGATGATGAACCAGATCGGCCCGGGCAGCCAGGTAAAGGGGACGAAGGGCAACGGCGAGAGCCAGCCGCCCAGGAACAGGATCGCGGTGAGCGCGCTCATGAGGATCATGTTGGCGTATTCGCCGAGGAAGAAGAGCGCGAAGGCCATGGCGCTATATTCGACGAAGAAGCCGGCGACGATCTCGCTCTCCCCCTCCGGCAGGTCGAACGGGGCGCGATTGGTCTCGGCCAGCGCCGAGATGAAGAACACCACGAACATCGGGAAGAGCGGAATGCAGAACCAGATGTTCCGCTGCGCCAGCACAATGTCGTTGAGGTTGAGGCTGCCAACGCAGAGCAGCACCGAGACCAGGACGAAGCCGATCGAGACTTCGTAGCTCACCATCTGGGCGGCGCTGCGCAGCGCGCCGAGGAACGCATATTTCGAATTGCTCGCCCAGCCGGCGATGATGATCCCATAGACCCCGAGCGAACTGATCGCGAAGAGATAGAGGATGCCGACATTGATATCTGCGATCCCCCAGCCGTTGTTCACGGGGATCACCGCCCAGGCGAGAACCGCCAGCCCGAAGGTGATCATCGGCGCGAGGATGAAGAGCACGCGGTTGGCGCCGGCCGGGATGATCGTCTCCTTGAAGATCATCTTGAGTGCGTCGGCGAAGGGTTGCGCCAGCCCGAAGACCCCGACCACGTTCGGCCCCTTGCGGAGCTGCACCGCGGCAAGGACCTTGCGCTC
>Ga0335075_10017344_pt1 | contig 10705 bp, 14 predicted proteins | sample Lox_Sample_24_FD_206723 | JGI IMG/M metagenome (GOLD analysis project Ga0335075, IMG submission 206723) | Soil microbial communities from Loxahatchee National Wildlife Refuge, Florida, United States - Lox_Sample_2.4 | ecosystem: Environmental > Terrestrial > Soil > Wetlands | place: USA... | reverse complement strand
CTAATAACCGATAATAAGGTTCAGGTTATGCGAAAACCTCGACTTTAAGACACCGGTTCCGCGGGGTGTCGGATCGAAGTGGGGTAGCGGAGACAAACTTTCTCCGACATAAAAAGACCTATCACCCTGAACAAGATCTCGTCAGATTGAGCTCAAATGTCGTCGGACTCGAGCAGTGCCCCCCTTCCGGAGCCTATTCGCACTGGATTAGTAGTAACTCCTTTTCATGTCAGTGCTAAAAGCAGGCCATTGTGGTTTGTACAAGCCTTTCACTTGCCTCCACGTCCTCACTTCTCGTGTATCTTTTGTACAAGAAAATCAAAGACTATCGCATGTTTGGCAGGCATGGTACCCATTACGACAATCCGACTCAGGGTTCCTTTTGGCTTATCAATCTTTTCGTTGCAGGTCAGTTCATATATTTCGAATTGCTGATAATTAGATCTCGTCCAAGGTCTCGGAGATATTCTTGTCGGAGTCACCGTAAATCAAAATTCTTTAATGACTGGATCTGGTTGCACTCTTCAAGGCTTCCTCATAAACTCAGGCGACATTGCTTCAGCAATTTGGTCGTTTGTAATTGCGTTTCACACATTCGCATTACTTGCTGGCGGCTCCAAAATCAGGGGTTGGGTTTCAGAAAAGACTGGATCAGGGAAACTGAGATGGGTGGTGTGTGGAGGACTTTGGGCCTTTGTATTTCTTATTGGAGCGATCGGTCCAGTGATCATTCAACCGTTGAATCCTGGAAACGGTCCCTATTGTATTTCCTCTTCTCATTTCTGGCTAATGAAGACGATCAAGTTGGTCCCGGATGGTGTTGGATTTCCGGCAACTACGACTTGGAGAGACTCCTCTTGCGCTACAGTAGATGCTCTTCTTCGAACGCCACTAATTGTAGTCTTCTTGTTTATTGATATGTTCGCTCTCACGGTATTATATTTTATTCTTTTCGTCTATCTTGTTGTGCAATCTCGAAAGCTCCGAACATCCGAGTCTACCGGCGATAACCAGTTCTCAACACATGAACTTCCCAATTGGCAAGCAAACCTCAACGCTGGCAATGTCCCTCCACCTCCCACGGGATTAAAAAGGATCATGACAACTCAAACCGTTACCGTAATTACCGAAACAACCAACCCCGCGGCCCGTAGAGTCCGAACCACGGAAGCTATTTCTCGTCGTCGCATGACTCAAGTGGCAACCAGACTACTCTGCTATCCTATCGTGTACATCTGTCTCACAATGCCCGTCTCCATTGCCCGATTAGCACAAGTTTCAGGTCACAACTGGGGACTCACTGCAATCCAAGTTGGCGCTGCAATATATGTCTGTTCAGGATGGGTCAATGTGCTTCTGTACACTGCAACTCGAAAGGGAATTATATCATGGAATTGGCTTGCTCCAAGGAGAAGGAAGGCTATCAGGTTGTCAGGTACTCCACGATTGTCCGCCGTTCAAGTTGTTCCCAAACCTCCTTCGAACATGGAAGCGACGAGTATCGAAAAATCGTTGAACCACGTCTCGGAGTGGGATTTTGCTCAGAGGGATCAGGACATTACGCCTGAGGAGTTGGAGTGATAAATTCGCAATTCATGCTGGTTGGAAACGGGCTGGACCGCTAATGCCACGGTAGAGCAGTATAGGTATGACAGACTTTATTATTTGAAATCGATATTGTATTATCTCCCAAGCGCAAACCTTCAAAGAATAAAGCTCAGTTATGGCACAGCGGTACTTTAACCTTAATTTCAAAATCCCTCCGACCTAGCCTATGAAGGGACGGTGATTTGTGATGCAGAAACGACAAAAAGGGAATTGCTTCGATTTTGCCATGCGCCAACTTTGTGGCTGTTGCCATACTAAATTCCGGAGTCCCGACACTCCAAATTAGCGACGGGATCTACCGACTCAAATCGGCAAGTCCCGATTTCCCCGTTCCAATCTTTCAATCGCCTTTTAAGTTGGACCACAAGATTCCGGTTGGAAACAAATTAGTAGTTACGTCAGATGACCGGTTGCATCATCCTGACATCTGAGATCTCAGTAGAACGGCTTGCCCATAAAACTGATTGGCAGTCTGAACTCAAGAGTGAAAGTCTAACTTGTGCCAAAGTAGAAATTATTGTGATAAAAGAACGACTAGTTAACGGTCTATCAATACATTTGCCTTAGAAAATGATACCGAATAAGTAACTTTCCTCCTTTCCCCCCCGATAGCCCTCAATTATATATCACCCCTGATTTCAAGGGGATAATTTCGTCCGCATTCAACGAGAATCCAATCCTGCCTACTTCAGCACCAGTCGCAATCCCATTTTGATTCTCATCCTTTTCCGCCGTCGAAAATCCCACATCTCCAAGGAACACCGTCTGATCTTGCAATTTCTGACGAACTTGCTCCGAATCCCCGCCAGCCGTTTTCTCAAGAATCTTGCCCAACGACCCTGCACCGAGGCCTTTGGAAACTACTCTGGAAGCAAAATCGATCAAAGGAAATCTGGTGGATGGAGGTCCATTGATTTTTACCGTCCAAACGAGCCACGTAACACACCAGAGATATATGAACGCCGAAAAGATGACGAACACAAGGACTGTCCATTTGGCAATGACGAGACAAGTGATGAGTTGTCCATATTCAATTTCAACATCGAGGTACGATCCGGCCTCAATGTTTATCATGTTCGGAGCCCAGTAATTGACAAACGTTGGCTGGAGAAGAAGAAGTGGTGCTGTGAGAATTGTCTGGAGAAGAATAACGGACCCAGAATCGGGGGGCATTGCGGCAACCGTCCAGTCGACGAGGATAGTGCCGACTCCAAGGAGATCCACGTCGCCATTACTTAGAGTGTCGACAGTAAAGATATCGAAGATTGACGAGAGCACATCAGAAGGACGAATTGATTCTTGACCCTGGGCGCTGGGTAGGATATTTACTGATTCGATAATACTGTTATTCTTGGCGGAGTAGTAGGTATCCGAAGTCCTATAAGACGAGTACATGACCGTTCCAAACGTGAATGAAGTTTGCCAATTTGCTTTGTTGGTAATGCAACTTTTTGTCAGATATTCTGATGGACAGACGGCACCCACTGTTCGTTAGCCCAGTTAAAGGGGGATCGAACAAGCAATCCAAACTTCATCATTCTCAATCGATGGCCCAAGACAAATCTCAAAAGCGGCCGCATCATAACCATATGTCACGCACACCGCCTCATCAGCATTAATCCCGTTTTCCAAATCCGATAACGGTAATTGCCAAAATCCAATTAATAATCCTTGTGTGTTCTTAAACACTATGACGTCCTCGTCGGAAACTTCCGAGAAGAATGGTGGGTTATCTGCGATGTACTCAAATCCGCCAGGAAAGTAGAATGCCGAACAATTAGTAGCCCCCTCAGGACAGAAGGAGAGCTCGTTTGTGAGTGGGACTTGTAGCGAAATTCTCGGGTCCACGAGGACATTGTTGAAGGTTTGTGTGAAGAAAAATGCAAGCTCACCACTCGAGGCGAATAGAGATGCCAAGGATGGATCGAAATAGCCGATTCCACCGATGTCTTGTACTCCTCTCTGAAATTGGAAGAGCTGCCCTTGAAATGTGTCCCCTATCGTAGTCAGCGCGCAAAAAATGGGGGCAAATAACAGGTTAGAGCGACGCCAACGACATAAATGAGTACATAGAAAGCCAATCTGGAGTCAGAACTTTCACTTGAAGCGAGAGGGTACCTCATCAAAACTGCAAGGGAACGAAGGTATTTAGAGGAGGGTACACTGAACCATTTATTCCATATGAACAAGAGCTCAAGTAGTCCCGGAAGGTCGGTGGTGGAACTAAGCCCAAGCAATATAGGCATTGTAATCCCATCCTTGCTACTTGCGGCCGTCCACATAATAGCGTCGAGTGTATGAGTGAAGAGGGCGCCGAGAAAAATCGTTGTGACTTTTGTGAGATTGGTGATAACTCTGATCGCAAGGGTTTGACTGACTACCGAACGCACAAAACCGGCAAGTGGTCCTGTTGGAGATGAAAGGGCAAAGCCAGACAAACTTGTGAAAATGATCAAGATGGCAGAGCCAATTGCGAGAATCCATCCAAAAAAGCCGATTTGCTGAACTCGATGTCCGAGAGGTTTCGGGCAAGACATTGTGAATTTTTTTTTAGCATCCTTCCGCCAGCGGAGGGTGTCTTATACATTGCGAGTGTACGACAAACGATTACGTGACGCTGAACTTTGAAGTAAGGCAAGTTCGATCGAAGAGGAAAGAGATGCGAAGGTTGGTCAGTTGCGCTTCGAGCAACGATTTCATGACCAGTTAGCCGGTACTGTAGCGATAGAACCTTTGAATTGCGAACTTGCGACTTGCCGGTGTTGCTAATGTTAACGTGACAGCAAGACCATGATAAGTGAGTAGTAATCCATAAAACTTGAAAACTGGTCTGGACCCATTTAGTTCAGTTTTCGTGTAGCAATTTAAGCTTAAGGTTTTCTAGTGGCGTCGGTGATTGGAACGCCGGAATACCGAGGGCTGACCTGCCAGAGCCGAGACCAAGTTCCAACTGGCCCCCCACCACCGCCGGGCAATGGAGTTTCTCCGATTTCCGAATGCACGCAGGAAAAGAGCCCAAAACGCCAGTGACCGAATTGCATGACAGTTTCAAAGGGGCGACAGCGACCCCGACACTATTGCGATGTTGAAGCAAAGAAAGACTGTCATGAAAAAGATGTTCACTCGTGATGAGATCGATTTCGCCGCTCCGCAACAATGCAAACTCTAGGGCATTTCGCTTTTCAAGTTGACTTTAACCGAAGTTGCATGATAATATAACGTCTCAAGGGCCGTCTGGCACTTCCTCACAGAAGATTAGGAGGGTAGCAATGGAACTTCGTCTCACCGCCGACTTCTGGTTCTCTAGTAGTATTGCGATGGCCATGTTCTCCATTTCGCCGTCTCATGGCGTGTTGTTTAAGTTTGCAAGGTGTTTAATATAACATGACCACCTTAGGCTCCTAACCCACTTGAACACCCCACCTGGCAAGTTCCGGCCCGCACTCCGGCCGCAGGATGTCATCGCTCGAGACTACTGTCTGATCCGTTCCCGAGACGTTTCTTATTCCTTTCTCGCTCAAAGGATCGGGTCCACAAGTTGATCGTGGGCGAGCTGTAGCTACCCAGCTAGCTTTCCGTGCCTATCGGAGAAGCTGACATGCTTTGCAACAAAGTTGTTTTGCAAAGTCTCAATCACTTCTCGGCATTTGTCCTGTTTTGCTCTCTGAAGTTTCATTGGCCCGTTACCAGCTCTCGAAGTCGTCCGAGTCCTGCTAACTGAGGTGCAAATTAGACCAGACTTTTCTTCCATCTCATGCTTACACCACACCAACATAGCTCCAAAGTCCAAAAGCCGACCGTGACCGTCCGCCATCAGTTCCTTTTCATGTACCCAGTATATCACGATCGCCTCCAATTTCGACATTTTGAGGACCGGGCACCGGATCTCATTATCTCAGTCCGGACTTCGGTAGTTGACCCGATTAAAGGCCACCAATTTGTTCGGAACCTCCGCCCCGTGAAGCAACCTATTCTCGTTTCTGTGATTGGGCCAATGCCAACAGACTCTACTCTGTAGCATTTGGCTTCCTCCTTTATTCCGCCAAGCGCTATTCACTGCTGAAGCATTCGCCGACGATGTATACTTTCAGTTTGCATGATTGTTTCTTTGTTTCCTGTTTCTTGAGAATCTACATTTCTGGACCACCACTGAACCTCTCCAACACGGACCATCTTCGAAACGCAAAGTACATATCATGACTTCGGTTTCCGACGTGACTCCGGCGTCCCGATCGGTTGGAGCATCCTATATTTATTGTGACACGTTAACCTCCATTTGGGAACTTCGTGAGGACTTTCGCAACTGGTCAAAAGAACCGATTTTCGTCGACTGCGAGGGTCTGGATCTCGGACGCAGCGGTGGTAAACTGGGACTAGTTCAACTTGGAATTGGAGAAAAGATTTACCTGGTTGATCCAGTTGCCTGCCCTGACGGCATGACAACCATGAAATACATCTTGGAAGATTCCACATGCAATAAAGTAGTATGGGACGGTCGGAACGATTTCTCAGAACTCTGGCATGGGCCCTATACGATTTCCATGAATCCGGTGATTGACCTGCAACTGGTGTATGTCCGTCTCGCTACTGGAGGTCGAAAGGGGAGCAGAGGATTTGTCAAAGTTGAGGGAATGGACAAAGCTTTCGAGAAACTCGAACGGACTAGGTTGATTGAGTCTGGAATTGATCTGGAAAGATTTGCAGAAGGTTTGAAGTCAAGTTGCGAGCTTTGATTAACGAAATAGTGCACAACAAGATCAAAAGAAGACACTTCGACAACGAAACCGACTTCTGGATTCAACGACCCCTTGGTCCAGACGAACGGGATTACGCTGCCTTTGACATCATGCAACTTCAAACACTGTTTAAAGCTTGTCATCTCGATCTTCGACTTCTTTCCCCGGAGTTCCTCGTCAATATTCGAGAAGAGTCACGACGTTATGTAGAATTATATCTGCAGTTGGAACGGCCCCCAGCGCAAGCGTGGCATCTCGACCACCCCATTCTCCCCCAAGAAATCTTATCTCGTTCTCCCGAAATCCAGCGCTCTTATGACGATTTGGGAACCAAAGTATGCGGGCGTTGTCAACGTGCATTACATCAAGACTCATTCCCTTGTCCCTTCCCAAAATGGCAACGCGGCCAGATTTGCCATACATGTGTTGAAGCTTCACGGCTTAACAAAAATCGCACTTCTCATTTCGATCGATTCCAACCAATCTCATTCGATTGGTACAAGGACTATAAGAACAGGGAATCAAAGGCAACTTCCTCTCACCGAGATGACCCAGACGTTGAATCGCTTCGGTTTGAGAGTTCTAGATTGACCATCCGACGTTATGACTCAGATGAGGATTATAATTGGGATTATGAAGATCGGGAATTGGACAAATACGATCCTGATGAGGACAGCGACTTTGGTAGGCGAGCTTTAGATTGATTGTATGACCAGGTTTTCAGCCGGTCTACCAGGATAGTAGTATAACATACAAGATAATTTGGCTGCTATAAATTCTCAAAAGTGAGAATAATTCGTTATCTTCCAATTGCGAAAGGGTGGTCAGATTTAATTCGGTTCGGCGACCAAATCGTAACTACTTGTGAGTCCTCCCGTAGATTGACTGGGAACCGCTAATTACTGTCGTGCGGGGGCCCCGCAAATATCGGTCGAAAAATGCAACTTCAATTCAAAATGGTTTGGTGCAGCTGCTTCGCCATCATTATCAGATGCGTACATCGCGATTCATAGCGATGCACAGCCATCCAGTCCGATTGACGTCACGACGCACTATATCTTATATTTCCACCACAACTGCTACTATATCAAATTTCAATTAAAAACAGCTGTGCGTCAAGGCGGCTAGGAGACTCTTGAAGGTCATATTCTAATATGGAGCAAATCCCTGAGACCACGTCACCACTTCCGGAAGCAATTGAGAGGCCTGAATGGTTCCGAAGTCACAGCCCCGTGGCGCTGACAAGCAATTCAACACCCTCGGGTTCAGTGTGGGAACGACACCAGGAGCAACTCGTAGGATTCGAAAGACTGTACAATAATTTGATCCCTGACAGCCGTTTGGTGGCTTATGATTTTCCACGTCCGGTTGTTCCCAAAAACTCCCTTCTTGACGACCGACTGATCACTAGATCGGGGTGACCTCTGCTGGCCACGCAGGCTGGGTTTCCGACGCGACTTTGGTCCAGGTCGAAAGGAACGCGGCTAGAGAAATGGGAAATTTGCCCACGTTGAATGAGACTTCCAGCCAGGGGATCAGTGTTGAAAGCGGTTTTACCAATGAGTTTTCGGGATTTTCTTTACAAGGCCCTGGCTACGGGACTCCCTTAAACGGCGGAAGTTTCTACAGTCACGAAGACGGGACTCACTCTGACGTCACATTTGCCACAATCACCGGGGAGGAGGATGCCAATGCAGAAATGACAGATTCCTTTGGATTCGGCGAGAATTTCAGCAACAGGACTGAAATGGATTTTCTCCCTCAACTGTTTGGAGACTCGTTAGAAGGAGGCTACAACAGTAGCATATTTCCCAGCGGCTTGCTTGATAGTCAAAACGGGCAGGACATCCAAACCGATGGTGCAAGTTCCGTCTCAATTCTAGCAATTGGAACCGCTATTCAAACCTCAGAATTCAACTCAACTTTTCCGCCATTTGAACAGAGTGGAGTTTCTTTTCCCCAGTCACAGAGCATTTTGGTGGACGGTACTTTTGGATCCGTTAGCTCCACGGTCGATGAGACTTCCGGAGCCACTACTCCTCAGCTACCTGCCAGAGACTCTACAAAAAAACCGAGGAGGTATAGAACGTATGAAAACGGCGTCTGATGGTAGATCTCGTCGCCCAAACAGAGAGCCAATTCGCCAGGGGAACAACCGGTATGGTTCAAAGGGAATACGAAGATGCCGAGTATGTAGAGGGCGTCGTCAGCGGGTTTCCACTATATAACGTTCTATGCTGATTCATTAGTGCGAGTACGATGACCTGTCCAAACCATGCAAGTATTGCCTGGAACATGAGTTGCCATGCACTGCATCGGACAAGGTGTTAAAACGTCAAGAGGACGAAGAACCTGAGTATGAGGCCCGCAATCATGCACAACTGCCAGAAATCCCGCCAGATCGGACCAATGTTGCGTTGCGACTTCCAGCTCAACTTCACACCGATGCTATATACCGACAATCCCCTCGTATACCCAACACTTTCCCTCCACTGTCGGTACCAGCTCCACCAATCCCACCTCCGCAACGTGTCGCTGTACCTTTTCCTTTATCCAATGCGGTACAATCAATCTGTGATACGGTGAGAGACGTCTTGTCAAAGCTCAAAAGCGCGAATCAAATGCTTCTCGAGATCAGGCCAAACCTCGACAACTTAGAGAAGACAATTAATTCACTGAGGCAATTGCCTGTAGAAAATACGGAGCATCGAGAGTTTATCTCTGTGTTTATGGCTTCCTTCCTGGAGCTTGATCTTCGCGGAGTATGGGACGGACTAGGAGAGACGTGGACCAAATTCTGGGAGAAAATACACTTTCATTCTGGTCATGTAGACGATCTGAGGTTGAAATTCTGCGCTCCGATGAGGGTGCCCCCGTAGAGCCGCTCCGACATGGCTGGAGGCAAGTTTTGTGTCAAAGCTCTTCTCAGTGTAATTCCTGAGGCGACAGAACTAAAGCGCCATGCGCTACTGGTTGAAGTTGGGTTGCTGGCTTGGCTTGTATATTTGCCAGAAGGTTTGGCTCAAAGCTATGAGTCTTGTCTAACCAAATAGTGCACAATAAGATCAGAAGAAACACTTCGACCAACGACCCGGACTTCTGAATTTTTAACTGATTCGTCGCGCGAAGTGAGCCGATCTTGGCCTCATCCAACCTGAAACTCTGTCCAAATGTTATCATTCAGGACGTTGTTCCTCACGTTTCCTCGTCAATATTGGAGAAGAGTGGCGACGTTACGTCGAACTATATTTGCACATTACATGTGTTGAGCATTCACGGCCTAACAAGTATCACTTTTCTCATTCAATCGATTCAAACCAGTTCATTCGATTGGTACGTTACTACGTATACGAATGGAAAATGAAGAGACAGTCTCCACTCACCAAGATTTTTGGAGGTTGAATTGCTTTGGATTTATAGTTGCAGACTGTACATTGGAGGTTATGGCTCAGATGAAGATGATAATTGAGATTATGAAGAACCGGAATTGGGCACATTATACCATCCTAAAGAGGAGAGCGACTTTAATGTCACGGGGATTGCATGATAATATTTTCCATTTTTGTACCAGAATAGTATAACATACAACAATTAGATGCTCTAAATGAGGCTTCACATGTCCTTCAAGTGAAATTACCCAAATTGCATTGGAACAACAAACCATCAATTTGGGAACAAGGGAGAACAACGGATAAAGGAATAGCAGGTCAGATTTATTGGGTCACCAAGGGGGAAGTAGGCAGAGTTTAAGCTTGTTGCCGTTCGAAACCGACGACCTATTAGAGGGATCTAATTCGTAATCGCGCAATTCAGTGTCTCAAAGATCTCGGTTTTCGACGTCCTCACGGAGCGGAATTTCCGACGGGAACCGGGGTTTGAGCGGCTTATTTCCGTCGAGTATTCTTAATTCAGATAGACAAGGTTTGTGTTCATTCGGAACAGATTCCACTCATCACCGAAACGTCCGATCGGAAGTGCGGGGGGAACAATCGGATCCAGAACCTAAAAAGCGCAAGTCGCAATACTTGAGTGCCACATCACCTGATAAACACACTTAAGTTGGCAGTGGAGGCATGGCCAATTTAATATTAGATATTAGATCTGCCCAGTTGCTCGTGGCGCAGAAGCTTAATCTCATCCACCAATCTCTTCACGCCCAACACCCATGTGACAAACAAAAGCGCAATTCGCCGCAAGAAAGAATGCATGATTTCCGGTCGGAAAACCACCCGATCATTCAATTCCATGAACAGATGTCCCCAGTCGCAACAGCAGTTCTATGATTCATCACTCACATGTCCGAGTACACCGTTTGTTTTGCGCGTGAAGGCTGAACGGTGAAACTGAAACCAGAATATGAT
>Ga0335075_10017343_pt1 | contig 10705 bp, 7 predicted proteins | sample Lox_Sample_24_FD_206723 | JGI IMG/M metagenome (GOLD analysis project Ga0335075, IMG submission 206723) | Soil microbial communities from Loxahatchee National Wildlife Refuge, Florida, United States - Lox_Sample_2.4 | ecosystem: Environmental > Terrestrial > Soil > Wetlands | place: USA: Florida... | reverse complement strand
GAAAATGCCGGTCGTAACAGATATAGACGCCGATTTTGCAGAATCCGAGATCGAAGACGGGATAGCCGAGGTTGCCGGGCCGGAAATAAAACTTTTCCCAGAAGCCAGGCGCCACATGGGGAATATGCGTCTTGCGGTACTTGCCGAGGTAGTTTCCGTCACGGGCGATCACGGCGGCGGTGTTGTAGTAGACGCCCTCATTCTCGACCTCATAGACCGGGACGATCAGCGCCACGCCCAATTCCTTCGCCAATGACTGCATCAGCCGGACGGTCGGTCCTTCGGGCACGGGCTCGGTGGAATCGTACCAGCGCGTGCTCTGCTCGGCGCAGAAGTAGGGTCCATAGAAGATCTCCTGCAGGCAGACGATCTGCGCGCCCGTGGCGGCGGCCTGGCGGATGAGCCCCAGGTGCTTGTCGATCATCGCTTTCTTGATGGCGGCCAGGGATTTCTCTGCGGGTTCGACGTTGGTGGCCTGAATGAGGGAACATCGGACGACGCGCGCCATAGAGTCAATGCGCTCCCGTGTGGAGTTCGGTTGAGACCTGCGGCTCAGCGATGGGCCCGCCCCGGTCTTTCGGGTGAGGATGCGGGCGGAATAAGGTTCTCAGTCTAGCAGCGTTCAGCGATCAGCGGTCAGCGATTCGGTGGCCGTGGCGTGGGGTTTTGGGTCAATACCTGGACTGGGAAGCCTGGCTTCCTGGCCGGGGCCGGGGGATGGGTTTACGTTGCAGTACGTGGCGGGCCACGATAACATTAGGAGGGCGAAGCGCTCCGCGCATCCGCAGGCCAACGCCGTGCAGAAGACGCTGCCACGACGGCCTGGAGTCCCGCAAGGCCTGGTGCAGAGGTTTGCGGCCAAAGGCAGAGACAAAATTGAGTACACTGGAATCGGCCCTCAACAACGGTTCCGGTCAACAAATTGAAAACAAAGCAGTTTTTAAGTGCGGAAGTGGTGAAATTGGCAGACACACCATCTTGACCCCGGACTCTCTGCCGCCCCCTGACAACTCCTCAAAACAGTGAGACTTCCCCTTGTGGCTCAGAGGGTTACAGTCATCCTGCATGGTCAGCGCCAGCAACTCCCAGCAAGCGCCAGTGGCGAAAGGTAGTGACAAAAATGAATACACAGGGCGAATGAGTACACTGGGCGCGCTCAGAACCGTGCATAAGATTTCGCGATCTGCGTTCATATTTATTACGTGCTATGGGTAAACCGCAGTCGATTGAAGAAGCCGCACCCCTCCTTCTCCCACCCACGATTCCAGTGTACCGGCAAAGACCCGCTTCCGTTAGCAAAGGCCATCTTCGGCGCAGCGGCGAGTCTAGAAACATACGCGATCACATCTGCATTTCTTTCTGAGGACTCGTCCATATCCTCGGCACATGCCGCCCTTTCTGGCCCACTTCAGGAAGACATCATTTGACAAAACCACCAGAATAATGAGAGAGTTCCCCACAATCTTTTCTTCTAGATCCGCCCCCACAAATGCCCCTTTAGGAGATCCCTAATGGACGGAGCAGCTGTCGCAGCTAAGCCCCTTGCTCAACGCTTGGACGACTTCTTTGGCGTGTCCAAGAGCGGCTCTTCCATGCGCATTGAAGCCTTCGCTGGATTATCAACCTTCCTCGCTCTCTCCTATATTTTCGTCGTCAATCCAGCGATTCTCGGAGCAGCCGGAATCGACAAGAGCGCAGTGTTCTTCGCAACGATCGTTGGTTCAGTGCTCACGACTCTGGCGATGGGAATGTGGGCAAACAAGCCTTTTGCCGTTGCTCCGGGCCTTGAAATGAACGCATACGTCGCCTATGTCGTCGTTGCCTCCATGGGCTTCTCTTGGCAAGACGCAATGGGTGCAGTCTTCTGGTCCGGAATTCTTACGGTTGTACTGAACTACACGAAAATACGCGTGCGCATCATCGAAGCGATTCCGGACGCATTGAAATCCGGCCTCGCAGCGGCGGTGGGTGTCTTCCTGATCCTCGTCGCACTTAAAGTGAGTGGCATTTTGCTTTACAAAGGAGTCAATGTCAGTGGTATTGGCGACCTTCGCTCGAAGAGTGCAATTCTCTTCTATATTGGCCTCATCCTCGTGGTACTCCTTCGCTACCTGAAGATCACCGGATCGGTACTTCTCAGTATCATCGGTGCATCTATCGCCGCTCATTTCTTTGGCGTCGTCAATCAGGTTGGCCTCATCACTTTGTCAAAGGCGATGCTCAGCGCCACGTTTGCGCTCCATCTGCAAATCATCTTTAACCCCCGAATCTGGGCAACAGTGATCATCCTCTTTGTCCTCGATTTCTACGGTAGTATTGCCAAATTCATCGGGTTGACCCGAAATACTTCCATTGTCGACCCCGACGGCACGCTGCCTAAACTGCAAGAAGCGCTAACAGTCGACGGGGCTGGCACGGTCCTAGGAGCATTGCTCGGCACCTCAGATCTGATTACCTACGTAGAGAGTGCGGTTGGCATTGGCGAAGGAGGCAGAACTGGTGTCACGGCCATCGTCTGCGGATGCTTGATGGCTATGTTTCTCTTTTTGACACCGCTCGTGAATCTGGTTCCTGTCGCGGCGACTACAGGTGCCCTACTGTTTGTTGGGACGACCCTGCTTCCCGGAAAAGAGGAATGGAAATCCTACCTCAAAGTGGAAGCTCTCGCCGTCTTGATCATGATTGGAGTGACCTTCTGGACCTTCGCGTTAGACCGCGCAATGTTCGCTGGCTTTGCAGCCCTCTTGCTTGGATATCTGATCACCGATCGCAGCCGCCTCAATATCTACCTGATAGGGTCTACCGTTGTCCTCTTTGTGAGCATTGTTTTATCGCTGCGATCTAGTTGACCTGTCGGAGGGCTTCAGTTGGAGATTTCGAAAAAATTAACTGACCATCCGTGGCAATATACCTCGAATGCAATCATCGTGATCCTGACCGTTTGGGTGATGTTCCTCACCCTCCCCTCGGTCAAGCAGGGCCCGCCTCCCTCTCATTACCTAACGCCGCTGCAGCAATTGGCGCAGATGTTTCAGCCTGCGTACCGACAACTCGTCTGGCTGCTAATCTTTTGCATCCTGCGTATCGTCGTAAGCGGCACCGGTTACCTCTCGCGCATTTTGGGTTCGATAGGAACGGCATTACTGGATTCATATCGCGATCATCCGTTGCCTTCAATAATGGGCTTTCTCGGGATGCTAATTTTCGTCTTTTGGTTTTTAACCATGGTCGACACAAAATTGGCTTCTTTGAGGACCGTGGCTTGGAGCGCCCTGAGCAGCTTCTGCACCGCTGTCTTAACCCCCTCAATTAAGGCCTTGGCAGAAACCCATCTGCATACTGTTCCGGCTACGAAGGCGAGCAAGCCCAGTCATAGCCGAGGCAAACAGCCAATAACTGTCATACACAGTCGGCCCTCTGACAATCACGAGGCGAAGGGTGGAGATCAATGACTCCTGCTCCTGATCGATCCACGTCGATCCTCGACAGATGGTTTGGCATCTCGAATGCCGGCTCGACAGTCACGGGGGAGATGGCCGCCGGCATAAGCACCTTCTCCAGTCTGGCATATATATTCGTGCTGGCCCCGTCTCTGCTTGTGGGGAACGGACACGGGATGCAGTTCAGGTTAATATTAATTGCAACTCTCTCAGCTCTAGCGACAATAGCGGGCGGCCTCTGGGCACGACTACCCATGGTATTCGCGCCTGGAGTAGAAATGCTCGTGTACATCTCGCTTGTAGTTTTGCCTGGATCAGGACTGTCCTGGGACGAGGCAATGATGAGTGTCGTCCTTTCCGGGGCTGTGATGTTATTGCTACTGCAGCTTCGCTTTCTTCATCGTCTTCTCGATGTCGTACCGCGCCATCTGCCGAATGCGATTGCCATTGGAATGGCAACATTACTGGTGATGCAAGGTTGTGAAATCGTGGGCGTGGCCAATTATAATGGCGGGCGATTTCACCTAATGCACCCGGTCGACAACCGATGGGTGTGGGGTGTTATTGGATGTGTGCTGGTCATAGCGCTCGATTTCTTTAACATACCCATGCCCACCTTGATTGCTGTACTTGTGGTCGCGATATTGACGAGGTCAAACTCTCCGCAAGCAGCATCCGTGCACTTTCGGCACGGTATCGCAGGCAGTGTCATTGAGCTGTTTCATCATCCCTTTTCCGTTGACCATATGATAGTGATTGCCGGGGCTAGCTTCTGCTTACTTGTGATGGCGATATTGGGAAGTATGTCAAAAGTAATCAACCTTTGGGACGGACGAGATCTGCTTTCTGGGGAAGTGGAGAACAAAAGAAAAGATCACGTGAGGAAGCAGCGGCTGATGACGATTGAGGGCTGTATGGCGCTGCTGAGCGGGTTTTGCGGAATAACGAATGTCACCCTTTTTGTTGAGAGCGGTGCGGGGATTCGGCGAGGGGGGCGCACAGGTCTCACTGCTGTGATGACGGGGTTGATTATGATTACGGCCGCGATCGTCCTGCTTCCGTTTATTCAGTACATTAGCTTAGTGTCCATCGTTGGCGCGCTGCTTTATGTCTCCATTCTTTTCATACCGAAGCCAAAGCTACTGAAGCGACTCTATATGTCTGAATGGGTTGTTGTTGCGCTGATGGTTGCGATTATTGTGGTGTGGATGTCATTGTTTTGGGCACTCGTTGTGGCTATAGTTGGATTCTCCTTTCTGAAGTACCGTAGGACTAAAGGGCCTGGGGAGGCGGACACCACCACCTCGTCGCATGCCGCCCCGAATTCGGATGCTGTTTCGACGGCTACGCCATCGTAATAGCGGTCCGGTAGGAAAATGGGGCACAAGGCCGTCATCCGTCATCTCATCATCCCGTTTGCCGGTAAGGAACTGATCTGTCCGACCGGGAGAGGGTAGGCTATAGAGCCGGTCGCCCCATACGATCTGGGGTGATCCGGCCTCCATAGGTCGTGTTCACACGCCACCGGGCCGTCGCAGGAAACGACCGCGTAATCAACGCCGTATGCTACTTCCTGATTGGGACAGAGCTCCACATTTCGTCCCTTCGTTTCCTGTCCAATTGTCCGCTGTTTGGCCGTTCGGCCGTACCCGAACAGTTATCGCGCAACGCCAAAAGGTTATTGGACTCTGAAGGGAATAAAGCGCTAAGTTCGCGGCATATCTCAGCCAGAAGGATGGCCGATGGAGGTGCCGATGTCCCGCAGCATTGACGTCATTACCCGTACGACAATCCCCGTTGCCAAGCGATTGGCGCAACCTTTCTCCAAGCGAAATCTTCTCGAAGCAGCTCATGTGATGGGTCCGACGCTGACTGCCCTGCTGTTCATGGGCGCCGGCAGCGCCGTTGCCCATGCCCAGGGGACGATGGACTTCTCCGGGGCACAAACGCTCATGTCGACCTTCAAAACCTTCGCGATGTACGCGGGCGCAGTCATCTGTCTCGGCGGCCTGATCTTCGCCGGAATTCGCATGATGTCGGGAAGGTTTCAGGACGCGATTCCCGGCCTTTTCGGCGCGCTGTTTGGCGCCGGGGTTCTGGGCTGGGGTGCAGGATGGATTGGCAGCCTCACTGGCCAGTCCATGTGAGGTGCCTATGGCCCGGCGAGGAGAACCGTTACTGATCAATCAGGCGCTGAATCGACCGAGAGCCAAGCTCGGTCTCGACCTCTCAGCATGGATGGCGATCGTATTCGTCTGCGTAACGGTTTTCCTCGTTGGTTTTCGCTTGGTGGCGATGCTGGCTTTTCCCACACTGGCAACCGCTGCCTGGCTCATCGTTCGCAAGCACCCAAAAATGTTTCAGCTCTGGGGCCTGAGCCTCAGCCAGAAGTCCTACTATGACCCGCGCAAACACTGAGCAGACAAAATTCGTTCCATGGTTCGCGAAGGCCGGAGCCGCCTGCAGCATCGTGCCGATTGCGCGCTTCGTCAGCCCCAGCATCTTCGCCCTCAAAGGCGGCGGCTACGGATGCCTGTTTGCGCTGGACGGCATCGATGAAGAGGGGCTGACGGATCAGGAGCTGGAAGCGCGGATACGCTCCGTAGAAGGGGCGCTGCACGGTCTACCGGAAGGCTCCTGTCTCTACCAGTACACGCGCGTGATGTCCGGTTTTGAGCTGCCCCGGCAGAAGCTGTACAGAAACCCAGTGACTCAGGTGTTTGCCGGCGACCGGCTCTCGTACCTTGAGCAAGCCGCTGGCTTCCGGCGGATTGACCTGCACTGGTGTCTGACCCTCGAGCCGCCCAAGATCCGAGCATTCGAGCAGAAGCCGAAAGACCACAGCGCCAGCAACTCTCGCATGCTGGCCGATCTTGATAAGACGGCCATGATTCTGGTGGGACATCTGGGATCTTCATTCGGACTACGCTTGCTCGACAAGGGCGCAACGTTCAGCTTCTTCAGCTACCTTTTTAACTTGCAAGAATGGACCGCGGCCGGCAAGCTGCGCGGCGACGAAGGCATAGACCGCCAGATCGTCAGAAATCCGGTTGCCTGGCACAGCGATCACCTCCGTGTAGGCAAACGCTATGTACAGATGTTCTCGCTCAAGACGGCTCCCGAAGCATCCCGGCCATGCCTCTTTTCGGGCCTGCTTGCGCTCGATTGCGACAGCGTTCTTTGCTCGACATGGCGGCCCAGGTCCACTACCGCCGCTCGCAGCGAGATCGACGCGCAGGAAAAGTTCATCTCCTTCTTCAAAGTGGGCGTGCTGACGCGGGTGATGAGCGGGCGGGATTTCGCGTCGCTTGAAACCGGGGCGGGCGCAAGAGCTGCCAATAGCAGTGTGGACGACCTGAGCGAAGTCATCCGCTCGCTCGATAAGAAAGCACAAGGCGAATATTCGCTTCGGCTTCTGCTCGCGGCAAACAGTCCAGAGCAGTTGCGCGACACCATCCCCGCCGTGCATCGGGTCTTCGTCGATGCGCGGGCGCAGATCATCGAGGAAACGCTCGGCAACCCCAGGTCATCAACGCCACCGAGTACCGTAACGTTTCGCTCTCCCTGCTCAACGTGTCGAAGACCAACCCGCGCCGCACCTTCGAGGATGCCGCCTTGAAGGAACTGGCCGAAAGCATCCGCGCCCAGGGCATTCTCTCGCCTCTGCTGGTGCGGCCTCTCACCGAAAACGGCTTCGAGATTGTCTTCGGGGAGCGGCGTTACCGCGCCGCGCAACTCGCCGGACAGGACATCGTCCCCGTCCGCATCCGCCAGATGAGTGATGCCGAAGCGCTCGAAGCCCAACTCGTCGAGAACCTGATTCGAGCCGAGATTCACCCGATGGAGGAGGCGCAGGGTTTCCGCGCCCTGCTGGCACTGGACGAACCGAAGTACAGCATCGAGCAGATCGCCGCAAAGGTGGGCAAGTCGCCCGTGTTCGTCGCTTCGAGACTCAAGCTGACCGACCTTGTTCCCAAAGCCGTCGAGGCGTTCTATGCCGATGAGATTGGCGTGGGCCACGCCTTACTCTTGGCAAAGCTCCCTGCTGACCAGCAGGAACAGGCACTCTCCGCGTGCTTCAAAGAGGTCTACAACGGCAGTCAGAAACCGGCGCGCATTTTGCTGCCGGTCCGCAACCTGCAATTCTGGATTGACGCGAACATCCTGCTCGTCCTGAAAGACGCGCCGTTCAACACGCGCGATCCGCAGCTTGCTCCGGCAGCGGGAAGTTGCGCCGATTGCGAGAAGCGGACGGGACACAACAAGTTGCTATTCGGTGATGACCTCGGAAGGCAGGGGGACCGGTGTACCGACCCCACCTGTTATCAGGCCAAGGTCTCAGCGCACGTTGCCGCGACCGTCGCCGCCAGACCGGAGCTGGTGCAGATCAGCACCGCCTACGGCGGGCAGAAAGAGGGTAGTCCGGTGTTGCCGCGCAACAAGTACACGGCGATTCGGGACAACAAGCCGAAGTCGAAGGACGAGGCAAAACGGCCCGAGTTCAAGGCGTGCAAGTTCGCCACCGAGGCCATCATCATCGAAGGCACCAACGTTGGCACCATTCACAAGGTCTGCTCCAATCCCTCTTGCCCGGTTCACCACCCGAAGCAGCCAACCAGCCGCGATGTGAAGTGGAAGGCCGAGCAGGAGAAGCAGCGCCAGGAACAGGCCATCGCCAATGCAACCGGCCTCCGCGTCCTTGCCGCAGTGAGCGCCGTCGTTCCCGTTCGCCTGATGAAGCGGGACCTGCTGTTCGTTCTGGAGAAGCTGACCAGTCTGATGGATGAGAGCCTTCTAACCATGCTGGCCCGGCAGCACGACGTCCGGCAGAAGCGGGATGATGGCGGTGCGGGCAAGACTTTCGCGGCCTTCCTCCGCCGCTCCGATGAAGGAACACTCTCGCGGCTTCTGGTATCGGGCAGCGATGGTGTCTGAGTTCGCGGTCCAGTGGACAGGCGTGATCATGGATGCGAGATCTGGTGAGGATCAGGCGGCTTTTTTCGCAGCACTCTTCTGTTTCGCCCATCTGCGCTTCTGTGCCGCGGCAATCCGCGCCCGTGCTTCAGGACTCAGTGTGCGCTTTTTCCGGGGAGACTTCGCATGTGTTGCTGAACCGACACCCGACAGAAGGGTACGGGCTTGTTGAAGACGGGCAATTTCCGAATCAATCTCTGAGACCAGTTGGGCTGTGTCCATGTCGGCTAGTGTAAACCAGTGCCGAACTAGTGAATTGTTACTCCGGGTAATCCTTGCCGTCTGGTTGATACCAAGCTTGCTTCCGCTGAGGGAAGATCGTCACGTTCCGCGACATCAGGTGCGAGAGAACTTTCTTGGCATGTATCCGCCGACTTCCAGCCCGAATGCCCACTATAGCGAACAAAAAAAGAACATGGAAAGCCTTCCCTCTATCGATTACGTGTCTTCTTTTCGGACGCCCCCCTCGATTTTCCCTCTAGAGGGCCAACCAGACCCGACTCGAGGGGATGGCCTCAATGAGCGCATTAGCCTGAAGTCGACATTTTGACCTTGGATCAAGGCGAGCCCCTCGGCCGCTCGACTTTATCATAGTGGCGGAAGATCGATGGGCCAAACCCGGTCGCCTGATGCACCTCCGGCAACCATAATTGCGCCGCTTCCGGGGTAGTCAGCTAAATTTTGTTGACATAGGCCGAATGCTGGCGGAATATACCCGCATCCCCCGTTCCTTAGTCGTTTTGGTCTCGACGACCTTTGCGTGTTCCCCGGAGCAGACTTTCTTGACGTCAACGTGCCGCTAAAGATGCACGCTTGATTCAGACGTCTCAGCCATCGTGTCGAGCTGAAGGGCCTTATGGATCCCTTCGACTTTCTACTCCTTTGGGAAGCTTCCTTTTCGGTTTTTATTAAGAGATTAGGCCTTGGAGGTGAGGTGCGCCATGCCCAACCAATTGCCGGCAATTAAGCACATTGTCCAGCTCATGCTGGAGAATAGATCCTTCGATCAGATGCTGGGCTTTCTCTATGCCGGCACGAGCAATGTAGCTCCGAATGGTCAGCCGTTCGAGGGACTCACTGGAAACGAGTCGAACCCTGATGACTTGGGCCGGGAAATCAAGGTTTTTCCCATCGATCAAACCAGCCCTCACCCGTTTCTCATGCCTGGTGCTGATCCTGGCGAGGGCTTTTTCAATACCAACTACCAATTGTTCCGCACAGACATTCCCGATCCTGGTGCCACGCCTACCAATGACGGATTCGTCATCAATTTCAAAGCATCAATCGCCTCGGACCAGTCGAGGCACTTCAAGGACACTCTGCCAGGCACGGATCCCTCGGAAATCATGGGCATGTACAGTCCACAGATGTTGCCGATCATGTCCGGACTCGCCAAAGGATTCGCTGTGTGCGATCAGTGGTTCGCATCAGCGCCGACGCAAACGATACCCAACCGGGCTTTCGCTGCCGCCGCCACCTCGCAGGGGCATCTGGATAACAAAGTCAAGATTTTCACTTGCCCGAGCATTTTCGGGCGTCTGTCTGACGCGGGCGTTGACTGGGGAATTTACGGCTACAATCGTGACCCGCTAACCCGACTGGATTTTCCCGATACCCAAACAGCCAATGAAGTTCATTTCGGTCACTTTCGTGACTTCCAGGCGAGGGCCGCAGCTGGCACACTCCCCGCATATTCGTTCCTCGAACCCGACTTCGGTTCGACCGGCAATAGTCAGCACCCAAACTATGATGTCTCACTTGGCGAAAAGCTGATTCACGATGTCTATTATGCGGTGAAGAATGGCCCCGGGTGGAATGACACGTTGCTCTTGATCACCTACGACGAACATGGCGGCAACTATGATCACGTTCCGCCGCCGTCGGGTGCAACGCCCCCGAATGATGGGTCTCTCGGCGAATGGGGTTTTGACTTCACCCGCTTCGGAGTGCGCATTCCCGCCCTCCTCATTTCACCGCGGATCGCGCCGGGCACCGTTTTCCGGGCCAAGCGTGGAACCATTGACCACACGTCTGTGCTTAAGACGATTGAATTGCAATGGAAACTGAAACCTCTGACAGCTCGGGATAAGGCCGCACCGGATCTCGGAGATGTGCTCACTCTCGCAACGCCGAGGACCGACGATCCGCTCAATGGAGTCGAGATTCCCATGTCCGTTGGTGTTCATCCCAATAGTTCACAGCCTTCGGTGATAGACCGCATTCATGCTGCAAAGGTCGCGGCTCTGCCCTTGAGAAACGAGAAAGGCAGCTACGACCAACATATGCCGCCT
>Ga0335075_10017342_pt1 | contig 10706 bp, 10 predicted proteins | sample Lox_Sample_24_FD_206723 | JGI IMG/M metagenome (GOLD analysis project Ga0335075, IMG submission 206723) | Soil microbial communities from Loxahatchee National Wildlife Refuge, Florida, United States - Lox_Sample_2.4 | ecosystem: Environmental > Terrestrial > Soil > Wetlands | place: USA... | reverse complement strand
GGCCATCGACGCGTACGGGATGTCCCGAAGCTGACCGGCGGCGACCGGGGCCGCGTCGGCGAGCAGCCGTGCGGCGGGCGCGGCCGGCGTGGCGAGGATCACCGCGTCGGCGTCCAGGTACTCCGGGTCGGCGGCCGATCCGATGGTGAGCCGCCAGCCGGTGGCGGTGCGCTCGAGCTCGCGAACCATCGCGTTCGTCCGGACATCGGCGCCCGAGGCCTTGGCGACCGACTCTGGCAGGGCGCCGAGGCCGGTGGTCAGCGTCACGAAGACGGGGGGCGCGGACGGTTGGCCTGCCGGCGGCTTCTTGCTGTTATCAATCGCCGGGGATGGCGGGAGCAGTGCGGTGACGGCCCCGGTCAGCGTGGGGTGCGCGCGGACGGCCGCCGCCAGCGGGGCGAGCGTGGCCTGGAAGGACAGGTCCTCCGAGCGTCCCGCGTACACGCCGCCCAGCAGCGGGTCGACGAGCCGGTCCACGATCTCGGCGCCGAGCCGCGATCCGATGAACTCGGTCACCGAGGCGTCCGCGCTGTCGGCGGTGAGCGGCTGTTCCGCCCGGGCGCGCGCGATCCCGTCAGCGGAGATGACGCCGGTGGCCGCGAGCTCGTCCAGGTCGGCCGGCACGCCCATGAACTGCCTGCGCGGCAGCGCGCGCAGCGCACCCCGGGTGTAGATCGACGACGACGTCACCCCGGCCGGGACAAGATCGGCGGACAGGCCCGTCGCCGCGATCAGCTCGATGCCCTCCGGCCGCCGGGCGAGCAGCGCCTCCGCGCCCTCGTCCATCGCCACCCCGGCGACGTCAGAGGCGGACAGCTTGCCGCCGAGCCGCGATGAGCCTTCCAGCACGGTGACCCGGACCGGTTGGTCGCGGAGGTAGCAGGCGGCCGCGAGTCCGGCGATCCCGCCGCCGATGACCACGACGTGCGGGGTTGTCCCAGTCGTCATGGTTCCTAAGCCTGCCACAGCCGGCTGCCCGGTCTAACCCGCCGCCCGGACAGCGCCAAAGCTGGACGCTGCCGTCCTTCCCGGCGGTGCCGAGCATCCGCGTCAGAGCAGCGACTGAACCTCTACCAGCGAATGAACGACGGGGAAATTCAACGGGGAGACGTAGCCGTCCGGCTCGCCGCGCGCTATCTGGATCGGGCGGACGCCCACCGCCTCGGCGCCGGCGCAGAACCTCGGCTGGTCGTCGACGAACACCGCGTCGACCGCCGCGACGCCGAGCTCCTCCAGCGCCGTGACGTACATCTCCGGGTACGGCTTCATCGAGCCGATCTCACAGGACAGCACGACCGCGTCCACCAGCGGGATCAGCCCGAGCTGCTCGAGCTGCGGCCGGGTCTGGTCCGAGCAGTTGGAGACGAAGGCGGTCAGCACACCGCGCGATCTGAGCCAGCGCAGGAACGGAACGGTGTCGTCGTACACCATCGTGTGGCGCAGCGCGTACGCCCGGTCACGCCGCAGCAGTTCCTCGACAAGAGCCGGGTCCGGCTCGATGCCGAAGACGGGCAGCGCCAGGCCGATCGCGGCGGCAGTGGTCAGCCTGCCGCGGTCCCGGTCTTCCCGCGTCTTCTCCCACTCCGTCAGCCAGTCGCCGACCGCGATCCCGAGCGGCGTGACCAGCTCCGTGACCCGTTTCTCGAAATAGGACTTCAGGATGGTGTCGTATACGTCAATCAGGCAGGCACGGACCACGGTCACGCCTGCCGGAGCTTGGCTCGCAGCTGGCCGAGGTCGGCGTCGTCAAACCCGTTGGCGTCCAGCCAGGACGCCAGCCCGCCGTAACGAGCCGTCAGCTGCTCCAGGAAGGCCTTCATCGACTCGCCTCGCACCTCGTGCGCGCGGACCGGCCTGCTGGTGACGTCGCCGCCGTACATCTTCGACCTGGCCAGCCGGCCGATGATCTCCTCCATGCGCTCGTTGGACGCCACATAGTCCTCGATGATCACGTCCGGCTCGACCCCGGCGGCAGTCAGCGTGAGCGCGACGATCACGCCGGTCCGGTCTTTGCCCGCGGCGCAGTGCACGATGGCCGCGCCGGGTGCGGCGGCGATGTCGCGGAGCGCCCCGACCACCTCCTCGGGCCGGTTCTCCAGGTAGCCGAGGTAATGCCCGCACATCGAATCGTCCGGGTACCGCACCCGGTCCGCCGCGATGGCCTCGGTCAGCAGCGCGGCGCGAACCGTGTCGGAGGCGTCGAGGAACTCCTTGAGCACCGGGTGATGCACGCGCTGGACGCCGGGCACGGCGTCCAGCGGCGCCGGCCCTTCGATCGTGACCTCACGGGTTGACCGGAGGTCCACGACTGTCGTGACACCGATCTCGTCGACCAGCTTGGCGACGTCGTCCGAGGTTAGCTCCTGCAGGTTTTCCGAGCGCAGCAGCCGGCCCGGTACGGTGCTGCCGCCATCGCTGGTGGGCAGGCCGCCCAGGTCACGAACGTTGACGGCGCCTTCGAGATCGATCCATTGCATGTCCTTATTGTCCCATTTCCCGGTGGCGGCAACCCGGCGACCCGGCGAATCACCGGTGAATACGTCGTCAGTTCCGGCCCAGGTAGGCGAGAACCGCCAGCACACGGCGGTTGTCGTCGTCGGAGGGCTGCAGGTCCAGCTTGGCGAAGATCGACGCCGTGTGCTTGGCCACCGCGCGCTCGGTGACGACCAGGCGGGCCGCGATGGCGGCGTTCGACCGCCCCTCGGCCATCAGCTCGAGGACCTCGAGCTCGCGCCGGCTCAGCCGGGCGGCCGGACCCTCCGGCGCGGTGTTCCTGGCCAGCAGCCGCGCGATGACCTCCGGGTCCATCGCGGTGCCGCCGTCCGCGACCCGCCGCAGCGCGTCCGCGAACGAGGCGCCGTCGAGCACCCGGTCCTTGAGCAGGTAGCCGACGGCGCCCGCGCCGTCGGCGAGCAGTTCGCGCGCGTACAGCTGCTCCACGTACTGCGAAAGCACCAGGACCGGCAGCCCGGACCGCTCCCCCCGGGCGGTCAGGGCGGCGCGCAGCCCCTCGTCGGTGAACGTCGGCGGCAGCCGTACGTCGACGACGGCGACGTCGGGTTTGTGCTCGCGCACCGCGGCCAGGAAGTCCTCGCCATTGTCGACCGCCGCCGCGACCTCGAAACCGTACGCCGCCAGCAGCCGGACCAGGCCGTCGCGGAGCAGGAACTGGTCCTCGGCTATGACAACGCGCACGGTACTTCCATCGTGACGACCGTGGGGCCGCCGGCCGGGCTGGAGATGACCAGCACGCCGTCGAACGCCGCCACCCGCCGCCCGATGCCGTTCAGTCCGGTGCCCCGCGCCGGGTCGGCGCCGCCGTCTCCGTCGTCCCGCACGCTGATCCGCAGCGCGCCCTCGTGATAGCGCAGGTCGACCTCGGCCGCCCCGGCGCCCGCGTGCTTGGCCACGTTGGCGAGCAGCTCGCTGACCGCGAAGTAGGCGGCGGACTCCACCGGTGCTGGCACCCGCCCGGGGAGCGTTCCCGTCACGGTGACGCGGAGCGGGGTGTCGAGAGCGAGCGCGCGGACCGCCTCGGCGAGTCCCCGGTCGGCGAGCACCGGCGGGTGGATGCCGCGGACCAGGTCACGCAGCTCGGACAGGGCCCGGGCGGAGGCGTCCCGCGCCTCGTATAGCAGCGCGCGGGCGGCGGCCGGGTCGGTGTCGATCAGCCGTCCGGCCGCGTCCAGCGTCAGCCCCATCGCGACCAGCCGGGCCTGCGCGCCGTCGTGCAGGTCGCGCTCGATCCGGCGCAATTCCGCGGCCCCCGTGTCCAGCGTCTCGCGCCGGGTCAGCGCCAGGTGCGCGAGGCGCTGTTCGAGCTCGCGCCGGTCCGACGGCGCGAGCACCAGCCTGGCGAGGAGACCGTAGCCCCGCAGCATCGGCGGGGCGGCCCAGATGCCGACGGCGGTCATCACGAGCCCGATCACCAGCAGCACGGGCGGCGTATTGCCAGGGAAGGCTGGCGGCGGGACGAGGTGGTTTGGCCCGCTGAACCGGGGCAGGGTCTCGATCCCGGGGAAGATGAACTCGATCAGGCCCGTCCCGGCGAGCGTGAGCGGTACCAGCAAGAACACCCACCCGATGACAACGTTCACCGCGAGCCAGGCCAGGTCCCGCCACGTCGCCACGTCGGTCAGCAGCCAGGTCACCCACTGCCGGTAACGCAGCCTGGTCGTGCCCGGCCAGGGGCCGGGGCGGGTCCCCGCTGGCCGCGGCGCGTACGCGGCGCCGATCGGCACGCCGCACCACCGCTCGCTCAGCCGTCTGGTGAGCCGCGCGTACCGCCGGACGGCGAGCAGCGTCACCGGCAGCAGGATCCAGCAGCCGGCCAGTCCGGCGAGCGCGCCGGTGAGGTACTTCGCGTTGGTCCCGCTGAAGCTTCCCCGCACCAGGTCCGAGAACCCGGTAGTGCTGGTTTGCCCCAGGTCCTTGATCAGGTGGCCGAAACCGAGCCCGAAGAGCACCAGCGGCGCCACCGCGACCGCCAGCAGCACGACACCGGCCACCAGTTGGCCGGTCAACGCGAGGGCACGGACCAGCGCGAGCAGGCTCCAGCGGCTGCCCGGCCGGCGCGCGTGGCCGTACCACATCATGTCGGGCGGCTTCATGTCGGTCGACGTCATGCCGTCAAGTCTGCCTTCCGCCATCCCGCGAGCACAGTGTCGCGGGCACCCGAAGCCGGGGTGTACCTATGTGCACCCCGAACACGCCGCGTAGCCGTATGTCGCCGGAACCGGCCCGTTTCCTACGGTAACCAATCGTGAACATCATCGAGACCAGCGCGCTCGGCAAGCGGTATCGCCGCAAATGGGCGCTGCGCGACTGCACGCTCGCCATCCCCGCCGGCCATATCGTCGCCCTCGTCGGCCCCAACGGCGCGGGCAAGACCACCCTGCTCACCACCGCCGTCGGGCTGACCAGGCCGACCGAGGGCACGATCAGCGTGCTCGGCGGCACCCAAGCGGGCGCGCCCGAGGCGCTGGACCGGATCGCCTTCGTCGCCCAGGACGCGCCGCTGTACCGGCAGCTGCCGGTCCGCGACATGCTGCGGGTCGCCCGCAACCTCAACCACCGCTGGGACCAGCCCCGTGCCATCGACCGGCTCGAGCAGCTGGAGATCCCGCTCGGCCAGCGGGTCGGCGCGCTGTCCGGCGGGCAGAAGGCACAGCTCGCGCTGACCATCGCGCTCGCCCGCCGGCCAAGCCTGCTGGTGCTCGACGAGCCGCTCGCGGCGCTCGACCCGGTGGCCCGCGACGACTTCCTGGCGTCGGTGGTCGAGGCCGCCCGCGACGAGCCCATCTCCGTGGTGCTCTCCTCTCATGTGCTCGCGGAGCTGGAGCGGGTTGCCACCTACCTGATCGTGCTTACCCGCGGCGAGGTGCGGGTCTCGAGTCCGGTGCGGGACCTGCTGGAGACCCAGGGCGCGGGGCTCGAGGAGATCGCGATGCGCTACTTGCGGGCTGGCGCCCCGTCATCGAGAACGGATCGTCCATCGAGAACGGACCAGCCGCGATGACAACGACTACGTACACCGCACCCGCGACTGGCCGGCGCCGTCCGGTGGCCTGGTCCCGGCTCGCCTGGGTCACGCTGCGGCAGCGCCGCGGCGCGATGATCGGGCTCGGCGTCTTCCTCGGGCTGTTCGCGATTTACCTCGCGGTCATGGGGTTCCTGCAGGACCACGCCTATGCCCAGGTCGCCGCCTGCAACTCCGGCACGGTGAGGTGCCACCAGCTGGCGCAGGCCTTCACCAACGACTACTGGGGCGGCAACGCCTCGGTGCTGCTGAGCGGCGGCGCGCAGAGCGTCTCGAGCCTGCTGTACGTGGTGCCGGTGCTGCTGGGCGCCTTCCTCGGCGCACCGGCGCTGGCCCGGGAGCTGAGCGACGGAACCTTCCGGTTCGCCTGGACGCAGGGCGCCGGACGGACCCGCTGGGCGCTGTCGACGCTGGCGGTGCCCGCCGCCGTGCTGGTGGCGGCGACCGGGGCGTTTACCGCGCTCTTCTCCTGGTACTACCGGCCGTTCCTCCAGGACCACCAGGTCAGCGAGATGCTGCCGCTGGGGTTCACGCTGCTCGGGGTGGCGTTCGCCGCCTGGACACTGTTCTCCTACGCGCTGGCCGCCTTCTTCGGTGCGCTGCTGCGCCGGACGATCCCGGCGATGGCGCTCACGCTCGTCGTTTACGTGGCGCTCGCGACCCTGACCGCGCTCGACATCAGGCCGCACTACATGACGCCGGTGACGATGCCGACCGCGTCGGTCACCAACAGCACCGGCTGGGTGATCAGCCAGTTCGCGAAGACGCCGGGCGGCCAGCCGGTGAGCCTGAACTACCTGTACAACCACCTGCCCGCCAGCGTGCAGAACTCGCAGAACCAGAACGCGTTCACCGACTGGCTCACGACGCACCATTACACCCAGTGGACGACACTACAGCCGGACTCGCGGTTCTGGCCGTTCCAGCTCATCGAAGGCGGCTGGCTGCTGGCGCTCAGCCTGGTGCTGATCACGGGTACCGTCTGGCTGGTTCGCCGCCGGGGCGCGTGATGGCGGGCGGGCGGCCGGGTGCGACACGGGACCGTTCGGACGAAGGCCCTCAGGAAGCCGTGACCTCGTGCACCAAGTCGACGAGGCGAGCCAGCACGTCCGGGTCCGTTTCCGGCAGGACGCCGTGCCCGAGGTTGAAGACGTGGCCGGTCAGCCCGCGGGCGCTGTCCAGGACGGCGCGGGCCCGGACCTGCGTGACGTCCCAGCCGGCCAGCAGGGCCGCCGGGTCGAGGTTGCCCTGGAGCGCCTTGCCGACGCCGGTCCTGCGGGCCGCCTCGTCCAAGCCGATCCGCCAGTCGACACCGACCACGTCCGCGCCCGCCTCGCCGAGCAGGCCGAGCAGCTCGCCGGTGCCGACGCCGAAACTGATGCGCGGCACGCCGGACGCCGCCAGGGCCGCGAAGATCGCGCTGGTGTGCGGCATGATCGCCGCCCGGTAGTCCGCCGGGGAGATGACGCCGACCCAGGAGTCGAACAGCTGCACCGCCGACACTCCCGCCTCCACCTGCACCTGGAGGAACGCGGTGGCGATGGTGGCGAGACGGTCCATCAGCGCGTGCCACAGCTCCGGGTCGCCGTACATGAGGGCTCGCGTCCGGTCGTGGTTCTTCGACGGGCCGCCCTCGATCAGGTAGGAGGCGAGCGTGAACGGCGCGCCGGCGAACCCGATCAGCGGCTTCCCGCCCAGCTCGCCCACCAGTGCCTTCACCGACTCGGTGATGTACGGCACGTCGGACGGCTCGAGCGGGCGGAGCCGCTCGAGATCGGCCAGCGTCCGGATCGGGCTGCCGATCACCGGGCCGACCCCCGGCTTGATGTCCACGTCCACGCCCACCGCCCGCAGCGGCACCACGATGTCGCTGAACAGGATCGCCGCGTCCACGTCGTACCGGCGCAGCGGCTGGAGGGTGATCTCGGTGACCAGCTCCGGCCGGGTGCAGGACTCGAGCATCGGGATGCCCTCGCGGACCCGCTTGTACTCCGGCAGCGACCGGCCGGCCTGGCGCATGAACCACACCGGCGTGTGCGGCACCGGCTCACGGCGGCAGGCGCGGATAAAGGGCGAGTTCGACGGCAGCAGGGTCATTTCAGGCATCCTCTCACAGCCCGGCCGGAGCCACCCGGCCGACCCGTTACCGTGCTGGCCTGGGCTCCGGCGACACGCCGCACGACATCCCCCGAAATCAACCGCGTACATGCCAAGATCGGGACGAGTCCCGGCAGCAAGCGCAACCAATGACCGTAGGGGGCACCGCGATGACGCAGCCACTGGGGAACTGTCCCGGTTGTGGCACCGACGAGCCATTCGAGCAAGTCCACCCCGGGGACTGCCCGGACGTGGACGGCGAGTGCCCGGAGTGGGGCTGTGTGGAGTGCGGCGCCGCGGTGTTCATGGGCACGGTGATCACGGGCACAATGATCGCGGCCCCAGTTACCGCGGTGGCCCCAGTGCGGCCGTCCGTCCGTGCCGCATAGGCGCGTCGGGGTACCGCTTACCGCCCGCCGGTGCACCGGGCGCTGCCAGCAACGACGTACGCTCAGGCCATGAGGTTGGCGGATACGCCCGCACCGGCGCGGGCAGCCGGACAAGCCGACGTCTTCGCCGCCGCCACCGCGGCGCTGGCGGCGGGCAGAGACGCCGTGGCCGCGGTCCGGGGTGACCTGGAGTTCGAAGACTGGCCCGCGCCGAAGCGGCTCGCGCCGCACGCCATCGCGCTGGCCGTGACGGCCTACCGGGACGGCACTGAGGCCGGCACCGGCAAACTCGTGCTGCTCCACGACCCGGCTTGTCCTGACGGCTGGACCGGACCGTTCCGCGTGGTGGCCCAGGTGCAGGCCGACGTGGAGGAGGAGATGGCCGCCGACCCGCTGCTCGGCGAGGTCGGCTGGTCCTGGCTCACCGACGCCCTCGACCAGCACGCGCCCGGGTACACCGCGCTGAGCGGGACGGTCACCCGGGTGATCACCGAAGGGTACGGAACCAAGGCGGACGACCCACCGGTGACCGCGTTTGATCTGCGGTCTTCGTGGTGCCCGGGCGAGGACGACACCGAGATCGGCGGCGCCGTGGCCGCCTGGTGCGAGCTGCTGGCGTCCGCCTGCGGCCTGCCCGCCACCGGGACCACGGCGCTCGAATCGCGCCGCCCGGGCAAGCGGGGGCAGCCGTGACGGCCGCGAGCGAACCCGACGTGCGGGGCATCGGGCCGGACGAGAACGGCGCTGACGGCAACGGGGCTGACGGCAACGGGGTCGGCAGCACAGGCGCTGACAGCACAGGCCTTGACGGCACAGGCCTTGACAGCACAGGCCTTGACAGCACAGGCCTTGACAGCACAGGCACAGGCGCCGACAGCACCGGCGAGACGGCTGGGCCGCCGGTCATCGATCTGCTCGAACCGCGCGAGGGGCTGCCGCCGGTCATCGAAACCGCGGACGACCTGGCCGACGCTATCGCGCGGCTGGCCGCCGGGACCGGGCCGCTGGCGGTGGACGCCGAGCGGGCTTCGGGCTACCGGTATGGCCAGCGGGCGTACCTGGTCCAGCTACGCCGCTCGGGGGCCGGGACGGTGCTCATCGACCCCATCGCCTGCCCGGACCTGTCCCCGCTCCAGTCGGCGATGGCCGATGTCGAGGCTGTGCTGCACGCGGCCTCGCAGGACCTGCCGTGCTTGGCCGAGATCGGCTACCAGCCGCGCGAGCTGTTCGACACCGAGCTCGCCGGGCGGCTGCTCGGCTATCCGCGGGTCGCGCTCGGCACCATGCTCGAGGAGGTGCTCGGCTTTCGGCTGGCCAAGGAGCACTCCGCCGCCGACTGGTCGGTGCGGCCGTTGCCCGCGGAGATGCTCAAGTACGCGGCGCTTGACGTCGAGGTGCTGGTGGAGCTGCGGGACGAGCTGGCCGGGCAGCTCGCCGCCCAGGGGAAGACCGAGTGGGCGCGGCAGGAGTTCGCGGCGGAGGCAGGCGCTCCCCCGCCGCCGCCGCGGCCGGATCCGTGGCGGCGCACCTCCGGCATTCACCGGGTGCGTACCAGGCGGGCGCTCGCGGTGGTCCGCGAGCTGTGGCAGGCGCGCGATGAGATCGCGCGCGAGGCCGACCTGTCGCCCCGCCGGGTGCTTACCGACCAGGCGATCATCGACGCCGCCCGGGCGGAGGCCGGCAAGGTGCCGCTGACCGGGCGGCCGCAGCTTGACAAGATCAGCGGTTTCCACGCGCGCCATGCCCGCAAGTACAGCGACCGGTGGCTAGCGGCGGTGCTGCACGCCCGCGCCTTCACCGACACGGAGCTGCCCGAGGTGACCGGCGCGGGCGCGGTTCCCGGTCCGCCGCCCGCGCACCGCTGGGCGGAGCGCGATCCGGCCGCCGCGGCGCGGCTCGCCGCGGCGCGTGACGTCGTTCGGGAGCTCGCGGCCGATCATCAGATGCCAGTGGAGAACCTCCTGCCACCCGACGCGTTGCGCCGGCTCGCCTGGGAGCCGCCGGACCCCGCCAGCGCGGCGGCAATCGCGCAGACGCTGACCGGCTACGGGGCCCGCGCATGGCAGGCGGAGCTGACGTCGGCGCCCATCGCCGAGGCGTTCGCGGCGGCGCCTGCCGCGGACGACACGGGCACGGACGACACGGGCACGGACGACACGGGCACGGACGACACGGGCACGGACGACACGGGCACTGAGGGCTGAAAGTTTCCCTCGGATACGCTGGACGGGAGTCTGCCGCTGGGATGAACCGCGGATAAACCCGAACCGACCGAGAGTTGGCCGTCACGGTGCTCACCACCATAGCCGCCACGCTAAGCAGCACGCCGCAGCCGGAATTGCCGGGATTCCTGAACTCGCTGGCGTCGCCGCTGGAGCACTACGGGCTGTGGGCGATATTCGTGCTGGTCCTGGTCGAGGACTTCGGTATTCCGGTGCCCGGCGAGACCGTGCTGATCGCCGGCGCGGTGCTGGGTGGGTCCGGGCGGATGAACATCGTCGCGGTTGGCCTCGTCGGGTTCGTCGCGGCGGTGCTCGGCGACAACATCGGGTATGCGATCGGCCGGTTCGGCGGGCGGGCCCTGGTGGAGCGGTGGGGTCGGTACGTCTTCCTCACGAAGGAACGGCTGGACTGGGCCGAGGACTTCTTCAACCGGCACGGCGGCAAGATCATCACGGTCG
>Ga0335075_10017341_pt1 | contig 10706 bp, 9 predicted proteins | sample Lox_Sample_24_FD_206723 | JGI IMG/M metagenome (GOLD analysis project Ga0335075, IMG submission 206723) | Soil microbial communities from Loxahatchee National Wildlife Refuge, Florida, United States - Lox_Sample_2.4 | ecosystem: Environmental > Terrestrial > Soil > Wetlands | place: USA: Florida... | reverse complement strand
CATGCCGGCGAACGCTACGCCACATTAATACGAGGAGTCAATATTTTTATGTCGACACCCTTGGCGGCGGGTCCCGGTTGGGACTACATTTGTGCGGTAACCTCTAACTCTGCGTGACTCAGAGGCGTGAACACCGGACGGCACGAAAGACAGGAGGCCGGAGGCTTCGCCGCACGCTTGCGGCAGGTGCTCAAGGGACATGGCAGCGCAAGTGGCCTCGCGAAGGCCATCGAGCGCTCCGAAGGCGCGGTACGCAAATGGCTGCGCGGCGAATCAGAGCCGAACGTCACGGATCTGCGTGCGATCTGTCAGGCGACGCAGACGCGCATCCTCTGGCTGGTCACCGGCGAGGGTCCGCGGGAGACGCAAGCCGGGTCCGAAGCGGTCTCGACGGTACGGGAAAGCCCACCCGGGTACCGACATTCGCCGCACGCCGCGCTCGACCTGCCGCTGCTGGAGGCCGTCATCGCCACCGCCGACGAGCAGCTGCGCGCCGCGGGCCTCGACCTCTCTCCTCCGAAGCGCTCCGCCTTGATCGCGGCCGCGTATGATCTCGCCCGCGGACGCAACGCCGTGGACGCCGACGCGGTCGCGCGCCTGGTTAGGCTCACGCGTTGAGTTTTGTAGACTGGCGCAAAGTCGCCTGCGGCGATTTTGTGCCCGGCCGGCCGTCTGGCTCCGTTGACGCCGCGGCCCACGGAACGGCCCTGGGCCGCTCATCGATCTGCGTTCGGTCTAGCGGATGGTGCGCGCGACCACCGTCGCCACCGCCAGCAGAATGAGCGCAACAATGATCGCGAGCGTCACGTGTCGTGCGTGCGGTTTCATGAGGTGCAATTTACCATGACAGAGCTTTCTTCCTCCGCCCGCCGGACGATCCGCGCGCCGCGCGGCAGCCGCCTCACCGCCAGGTCCTGGCTCACCGAGGCGCCGCTGCGAATGCTGATGAACAATCTCGACCCCGAGGTCGCGGAGCGCCCCGAGGATCTCGTGGTCTACGGCGGCATCGGCAAGGCGGCGCGCAACTGGGAATGCTTCGACGCCATCGTCGCCGCCCTCACCGGCCTCGGCGAGGAAGAAACCCTGCTCGTGCAATCGGGCAAGCCGGTGGGGATCTTCCGGACTCACGCCGATGCTATTTGCCGCTCGGCTGGAGCGTCGAGCAATGGGAGGCGCTGCAGCGCAGCGATCCCAAGCGTGTTGCGGCCGAGGCCGCGCAAGGCATCGAGTTCCACCGCCCGCTCACCAGCTCGCGTCCCCTCGAGTCGGCTCTGCGCACCCTGCGGCGCGCCGTGCCGCCCTATGACCGCGACCGTTTCTTCGCCCCGGACATCGAAGCCGCGGCCGCACTCGTCAGCTCGGGCACGCTGAGCGGGCTCGCGCAGGGTTTGTAGATTACAGCAGTCCGAATACCGCGACGCCGTTGGTCGTCCCCACGAAGACCATGCCATCGGCGATCTCGGGGGTGATGAATTTGTTGCCGGCGCCGAAGTTGTCGCGGCCGCCGGCCGCCTGATTGCTGTTATAGAGCTCTTGCGAGAGATCGGTCGCATCGTACGCATGCAGCACGGCAGGGTCGCTGTTCTCCACCGCCCAGACGATGCCGTCGGAAGTGCCGTCGGCGGAGACAGCCGGCGCCGCGCCGGGATAGGGGAACTCGGTGGTGGTCTGCGATACCGGCTGGCTGGACAGCTTTGCGCCTGTGACGGCGAAGGCCTCCAGAGGACCTCCGACGCCGCCATAGTAGATCGTTCCGTTGAAATAGGCCGGCGTCGAAAAGACGCCGCCGCCAAAGACGCCGTCGAGCTCCTGCCAGTCAGCATCGCCCGATGGGCTGAACTTGCCCATGCTGTCGCGGTTGATCACGTAGAGGTTGCCGTCCTTGCCGGCTCCGACCATGAGGTGGCGCACGGTGCCGCCGGAGTCCGTAAGATCGGGTAGAAGCATCACGCCGCCGGATCCCAGGTCCTCGTCCGCGGCCGACTCCGCCACCTCGTTGAATGGAGCGAAGAAGTCTGCCACGGTGAGGCCGCCCCCCGCGGTCGAGAGCTTCACGAACGAGTTGCCGTAATCGCCGTACTGCGGCAAGCCGCTGGAATTCAGCGTCGTATCGAAGTCGCCGTTGGCGCTCAGAAGGTAGATGTTGCCGGAGGTATCGGCGGCGAGACCGCTGCCGCTCATCCATATCGAGGGGCCGCCGTTACTGTCCGCCGCTATGTTGAGGACGGCGGTCTGCGCCAGCGTGCTCTCACTGTATGCCACCACCCACCCGGAATAGGGCTGTATGTCGCAATGCGAGGTCCAGGCCGTATAGACCGTGCCGTTTTCGAGGAGCAACGCGGCCCGCTCGGCATACTGACCCGGCGAGAAGGTCTGCTGACCGCCGGCGGCGCTCGAATACGTGGGATTCACCACCACCGGGCCGTTGAAAAGCTCCGCGCCGGTGGTGATGTCGAGCGCGTGCAGACGCTGGTAATAATTGGACGAGCTGTCCTTCGACATGGCCACGACGAATATCGCCCCGTTCGGCCCTGCGCCGCTGTCAATGACGGGAGTCGAGGTGACACCGATCTCCGGAGTGATCTGGTCGCAGCCGCGGTCGTCGCTCGGAGTCTCTCCCGACCCGAGGAGTGAGACGTGCCAAAGGGTGGCGCCGGTCTGTGGGTCGAAAGCGTAGACGGAGTCGTTCTCCGTCGCTACGAAAACCACATCGTGCGTGGCGCCCGCGATCGAAAGTTGCGACAGGTAGAGCGGCTGCGCATCGACCTTGCCATCCACCGTGAGCATGCGAAGCAGCCCGAACGATGAGGAATTGACGTTCGTGGGAGTCAGCACGGATTCCGTCGTGTTCGCACCCGTGCGGGCGACATCGTTCCGGTACGTGGTCACGTCCGTGTGCGTCGAGGATGTCGGCGGCGTGGAACCGGGAGCCGCGGGGCTGGAAGCACTCCCGCCTGCACCACAGCCCGTGAGCGCAACCGTAGCCATACCCGTAGCGAGCAGGAGAACGAGGGCTAGCTTTCGATGCACGGCAGTCCGATCAGGGAGCCGGCGTGGCTATTCCACGAAGAACCGCCATCTTACCGAAGCCGGCGAGGTTCCGGGCGCGACCTCGGACCGGGCCTGGACGAGCCAGCCCCGCGCTCGCGTCGCTGTCACGCTCGAGCTTCGGCTTCATCGGATGTTGCTGCGCAGTTAGGAGTAAACTCACCGGCGGCCTTCCGACATGGAGACATGCTCTACCGCAACTCTCTCGAGAACAAGAGGTATCTACGATGGCAATCAATGTCACAGACCTTAACAACCGATGCGTCACCACCTCCACGGTGGGCTACATGGCGCTCGCCATGACGGGCTGGATGCTGTCGATGACGGCCGCCGGATGGTATGACCGCATCTATCTCGCCGGAACATCCCTCATGCTGCCGTTCGCGCTCCTGCTCGCAGTCATCGGCGTCCTCGCCTACCTGCACGGCCGCAGCCTGGATTCCATCGCCTTCTTCGCATTCGCCGCCCTGTTCACGTCGGCAAACACGGCCATCGTATCCATGCCGGGTACGGGCCCTGCGGCGCCGATGAGTTATGTCGGCTGGTACTGGATGGTCTGGACGGTGGTCTTCGCCTACTTGTGGCTGGGCTCCTTCAGGGCGGAGTTGCCGCGGCAACTCTTCCTGCTCGGGATTGCGCTCACCTTCCTCGCCAAGGCGATCTACTACTGGGCGGATCTGCGGGTGCTGGAGCTCATCAGCGGCTATCTGGGGCTCATCAGCTCCATCATCGCTGCGATCATCTCCGGGTCCGATGTGATCGTCTTCGGGCGCGAGGCCCACAGCCCCAATGACGACCACGTGGAGCATGATGCCGGACACCCGCACGCGGCCTGAGTAGCGACACGGGCGGGGGGCCCTGCCGGCCGTCCTTGGCGGCAGGCCCCCGGCCCGCGCATCCATGTGCGGGCGCTCGCCGGAGCGAGGACACGTTGAGCGTCCTCGCTCAAAGGCGCCGGCTCGCCCCGATGGGGTACACTGGGCTGGCCTGACACCCCCATCCAGGATTCCATGAAGCCCAGCCCCCTGCGCCGTCGGCTCGCCGGCCTCGGCATACTGTTCCTCGTGTTGCCGATCTTCCGGCCGGTCTTTGCGGCGATGCGCTCTTCCTCTCCTTCTCTGCCACCCACGCTCGCCGCGCTGGTCAAGGCCGGCAAGGTGAAGGTGGTCAATCGATTCGCCACCGATGTGCCCGGCCTCACGGGCTACATCGTCAGCAACCAGGATGGCACGCAGGTGGTATACGGGGACGGCGGTTACCTGATCGTCGGCCACGTGATCTCGCCGAAGGGCGCCGATCTCACCGACGACTATCGCGAGCGCTACAGCCCGAAGCCGGACCTTGCGGGGATGGTGAGCAAGCTCGACGCCGGCGGGCATCTCATCAAAGAGGGGCGCAACGCTGCGCCCCTGCTCTACGTGTTCGCGGATCCCAACTGTATCTTCTGCTATCACTTCTACAGGATGGCGGAGCCGCTCGTCTCATCCGGACGGCTGCAGCTTCGGTGGGTAATGGTGGCCTTTCTGCAATCGAGCAGCGCGCCCAAGGCGACCGCGATCCTCGCGGCGACTGATCCGCGCGCCGCGCTGCACGCCGATGAGGACCGTTTCGACGTTACCCATGAGTCGGGCGGAATCACGCCCGCCCGAGCGCAGGACAAGGCGATGCAGGATCTCCTGCAGGCGCACGGGTCAGTCCTCGACGTCATCGGCGCCGGATCCGTCGGCACGCCCACCCTTCTCTATCGCGACGCCCAAGGCCGTTGGGCGGCTCAGATCGGGCTGCCATCGCCCGACTGGCTGAATCAGTACGCGCACGGTAAGCCGCTGCCGGCGAGCTGAGGGTGCTGCGCCGCGTTCCACTGCGTAGCTCACGAGCGCCAGGTGGTCTATTTCATGAAGAAATTGCCGACGACCAGTCGTCGGCCGGGTAATCCCAGGGATTGAGGAGCACCGGCCGGGTGACGTCGGCCAGCGCCGATGCCGCCGCGGCGCTGACGACGCGCATGGCCTGCCAGGTAATCGGCCGGATCAGGCCCTGCCAGAGGTCCTGCTTCTCGTCGTACTCCGCAATCGCCACGCCGTTGGCGCGGAAGATGTGACCGGTAACTGAAAAAAGGGATATCGGCTCCGAGACGAGCGCGTCGCGCGCGATGCCGAATACCAGGCGGCAGCCGCCCGCGATGGAGATGCTGGGATAGTACCTGCCGCGGTGCTTCCAGGCGCCGCCGGCGAAACATGCGATGAGACCGTGCTCCACCTGATTCCAGAGCACGCCTCCGGTGATTCGGATGTCGGACGCCTCGAGCTCTGCTGCCGGGCTATCTGCGGGATCGTGGAAGGTAAGCCGGATCACACTGAAATCCATCTCCGTTAACCCATTTTTCCCAGCAAGCTTCGTGCCGACTCCGGGTCTTCGGACGGCGACAGGAGATCGCGCGACCGTCGTCGCGGGGCACGTCGCTGACCGGCCCGGCTGCCCCATGCGACCGAAGCAATCAGCCGGTCACGCCCTGAGGCGCCGCAGAGACACCACTGCGCAACCTGTCAACCCCCCGAATGCGGTTCCGCGCCCGCCTCTCCCGGATACTGCGCACGAGTTGGATCGATGATCTCCCAACTCGCCCGGTGTGATATCCATACCTCGCTCGTGGGTGGAAATTTCGTCTCGTCGTCGAGCGACATCGTGGTCACATCGATATCGCCGGGCCTGCTTTCGTTGGCGTAGGTCAATGGCGTCCCGCAGGCGGTGCAAAAGGTACGCACGACACCGGGGGACGAGACGAAACGGCCCGGCAGACCTTGGAGAAGCGTGAAATTTCCCCGATCAAAGGTCAGCCATCCCACGGATGGGGCACCACCCGCCTTGCGGCACGTGCGGCAGTGACAGATGGTCGACCAGGACGGGGCGCCGGTGACCCGATACCGAATCGTCCCGCACAGACACCCGCCCTCTGCATGGCTCATGACCGGCAACCGTTATCGATGCACCTCGTCGGATCCGATCTTATCGCGGACAACTCTCGAGCGGAAAGAGCCTCCGTCTGCCAAAACCCGGGGCGTTACCAACTCCAGGCAGCCATCGCTGCGCTCCACGCCCACGCGACCCGAAGCGCTGCAGCCATCGGCCGTGGTGGGCCGTAAGCGTCCGAGTCACGGCGGCAGCGGCGCCTCGCGGCCGACCATGGCCAGATGCTGCGGCGCGTAGCGTTCACCTTCGGCCTGGATGTGCGAGGCGGCCTCTTCGATCTCGCGCAGATCGTCCCGGGTCAGCTCGACATCGGCAGCGCCGATATTCTCCTCGAGCCGCTGGAGCTTGGTGGTCCCTGGGATCGGCACAATATACGCCCGCTGAGCCAACAGCCAGGCGAGTGCGATCTGAGCCGGGGTCGCACCCTTCTCCGCGGCGACGCGCCTCAACAGGTCCACGAACGCCTGGTTCTTTTCCATCGCTTGGCGGGAGAAGCGCGGGACAGAGCTGCGGAAATCATTCTCCGGCAGCTTCGTGTCCTTGCTCATCGCGCCGGTCAGGAAACCTTTCCCGAGCGGGCTGTAGGGCACGAAGCCAATCCCGAGCTCATCGCAGGCCTGGAGAATCCCGTTCGTCTCCGGAGCTCGCCACCACAGCGAATACTCATTTTGAAGCGCAGCCACCGGCTGCACTGCATGAGCGCGGCGTAGAGTCTGCACCCCGGGTTCCGACATGCCAAAATGCCTGACCTTGCCCGCAGTGATCAGCGCCCTGACGGTGCCTGCGACGTCCTCGATCGGCACGTTCGGATCGACGCGATGCTGGTACAGGAGGTCGATCGTCTCGATACCCAGGCGCTTCAGCGACCCCTCGACCGCACGGCGAATGTGTTGGGGCTGGCTGCCGACACCTCGGTTCTGACCGGTGCTCGGGTCGATGTCGAAGCCGAACTTGGTGGCGATGACTACCCGCTCGCGGACGGGACGCAGCGCCTCGCCAACGACCTCTTCGTTCGCGAAAGGACCGTAGACTTCGGCGGTATCGAAGAAGGTCACACCCCGCTCCACCGCGGCGCGGATCAGCGCGACACCCTCCGCCTTGGACAGATGAGTGGCGTAGCTGAAGCTGATGCCCATACAGCCCAGCCCGATGGCGGAGACTTTGAGGCCGCTGCGCCCGAGTTCACGTTTCTGCATGGATTTCATCCCTCGATTCGAATGTTCACCGACAGGCAATCTACGGTCTCGGCCGCAAAAGGATTAGTGGGTGGAATGCGCATGAAGTTGTGAGAAAATCTCATGAATGGCGCGCGCGAGCCTCAATGACCTCCAGGCCTTCCTGGCAGTTGCCCGCAGCAGGAGCTTTACCCGCGCCGCGGCACAGCTCGGCGTCTCACCCTCGGCGTTGAGCCACTCCATGCGGGGGCTCGAGGAGCGGCTCGGCATCCGACTGCTGACGCGCACGACGCGCAGCGTCTCACCGACCGAGGCGGGCGAGCGGCTGCTGCGCACCGTCGGTCCCCGTTTCGAGGAGATCGAGGCGGAGCTCGCGGCGCTCAATGAGCTGCGGCGCAAGCCGGCCGGAACAATCCGCATCACGGCCGGCGATCATTCCGCGACGACCATCCTTTGGCCGAAGCTCGCCAGGGTTCTGTCGCGATATCCGGACGTGAAGGTCGAGATCAATGCCGAGGGCGGCCTGATCGATATTGCGGCTCAGGGGTACGACGCCGGCGTGCGCCTGGGCGAGCAGGTCGCCAAGGACATGGTGTCGGTCCGCATCAGCCCCGACATCCGCTTTGCGGTGGTCGGCGCGAAATCCTATTTCGCCAAGCACGCACCCCCCAAGACCCCACAGGACCTGATGGCGCATTCGTGCATCAATCTGCGTTTGCCGACCTACGGCGGTCTATGGGCATGGGATTTCGAGCGCGACGGCCGCGAGCTCAAAGTCCGTGTTGACGGACAACTCACCTTCAACAGCATCTTTCAGCTTCGCGATGCGGCGCTCGCAGGCTACGGTCTCGCCTACATCCCGGAGGATATCGCTCGACCCTATCTTTCGAAGGGCCAACTCGCGTGGGTGCTCCAGGAGTGGTCTCCGCCCTGGCCGGGATACCATCTCTACTATCCGAGCCGCCGCCAGTCGTCGCCCGCCTTTGTGCTGATCGTCGATGCTCTGCGTCACCGTGACGGATAGGCTCCGCGAGCGTTCCAATACCATGCGGCGCAGCGCGGAACCCCGCGCACCCTGTCAGTCCGATTCACCGCTCCTGGCGGAAGCCGTTGTCACCACATTGCGAAGCAGGTCCCGCAGCATATTGGGATCCACCGGCTTGGTCACGTGGGTGGCGAAGCCCGCTTCGAGTGCTCGGCGCTTATCGTCCTGCTGCCCCCATCCGGTGATTGCGACCAGGTAGATATCCACGCCGAAGCGCTGCTGTCGAATGGCCTTGGCCGCCGCGTGTCCATCCACGTCCGGCATTCCGATGTCCAGCAACGCCACGTCGGGTCGGAACGCCTCGGCGGCGGAAACTGCGGCGCGGCCACCGTACACCGTCCGCACCTCATAACCGTCCATCGAGAGCACCATAGACAGAGTGTCCGCCGCATCGCGATTGTCATCCGCAATCAGCACGCGCAGCTTCCCGGATGGGATCACCGCGGGCCCCTCTTTCACGGGCGATTCGCTCAGAGGCCCCGCTTCGAATGGCAGCGTAATGAGGAATCGGCTCCCTTTACCCGCGCCCTCGCTCTGCGCCTCGACCGCTCCGCCGTGCAGCTCGGCGAGGCCCTTCACGAGGGCGAGACCCACTCCCAGGCCGCCTTCGGAGCGGCCGATTGCCGAAGGGATTTGCGTAAACATCGTGAACAGACTTTTGAGCTGCTCTGCCGGAATGCCGATGCCATTGTCCTGGACCGCGATCGTCAGCCTCTCGTCGAGCCATGCCGACAGCTCGATGCAACCGCCGGCATCGGTGTACTTCGCGGCATTGGTCAACAGATTGGAGAGCGCCTGTGCGAGCCTAACGGGATCGGCGATGAAGGGCGGGATATCGTCCGGCACGCGGATCCGCAGCTCGTGTCTCTTCTTCTCGAGCAGAGGACGCGCGGTTTCGACGGCCGCCTCGACTACGCTTTGTATCGAGCAGGCCTGCTTGCGCAGCTGCAACTTTCCCTGCGTGATGCGAGTCAGCTCGAGAAGATCGTCGAGGAGCGAGGCCATGTGCGCCGCCTGGCGCTGGATCACACTCTGAGTCCAGCGCAGCTGCATGGGCGTGAGTCGCGGCGAGGCAAGAACCTCGGCAGCATTGCGGATCGGCGCGAGCGGGTTTCGGAGCTCGTGGGAAAGCGTGGCGAGAAAGGCGTCCTTGCGCCGGTCCGCGTCGCGAAGCGCGGCGACGGCAAGCCGTAGTCGCTCTTCGCTGTCGCGCAGCGCAGTCTCCCGTGCCTGTTGCGCCGCGAGCAGGTCGCGAACCTGATACTGCCGGCGCCGTGAACGCAGCGCCACCTCGATGCTGCGCAACAGCGTCCCTGCGCCGAGGGGTCGCTCCAGCAGCGTGATGCCTCCGGCGGCGGCGGCGATGCGCTCGAGGCGCTCCGCCGAGCGCTCGCCGGCTGTCGTCAGGATGATCACGGGCAGCTCGGACCATGCAGGCTGCCGGTCGAGCCTCGGAAGCAGCGCGGCGATCTGCTCCCGCTCCAGAGACTCCTCAGTGAGCAGCAAGGCTCCGGCGCCCTCCTCGACCTGTACGCCGGCATCGCGAAGCCCGCTGCAGACCCGTGTGAGATGTCCTTGGGACTCCAGGAGCTCGACAATCGCCGGCGCGTCGCGCCCAACCGGCGCGACTATCAGGATTCGAAGTGCTACCGCTTCATCGGTCATCGGCGTGCTGCAACATGCGCGCGCTGTCGCCCACAAAGACGGGGAGGCCGCTCAGTATGTGCTGGAAGTCACTCAGCGGGGCGCCGACGCGAATGCCGCGGCCGGCTTCGAGCATGAATTCCCGAATCGTCCGCTCATGCCGGCCGCTGCGCTTCTTGAGTACCGACAGAGCCGTGCGGATGGATCCCGACACTTCGAAGAAGCGCAGGTTGAGCACGGTATCGGCCAGGTAGCTGATATCCATGGGCGAGTCGCCTGCGAGTATTCCCTGCTGCGTCAGGACGAAGACTGTCAGCACCCCTCGCTGGTTGAGATAGGTGGACAGCTCGTGCAGCTGGGTGGTCAGGTAGCGCTCTCCCGGCATCGCATTCAAATAGCCGTTCAGGGTGTCGATGACGATCAGCTTGCTGCCGCCGTCCACGGCTCGAATCACCCGATCTGCGAACTCTCCCGGCGAGATCTCCGCAGGATCGATCTGCTGCACGGCAATCAGCCCCTCGCTCACATATCCGGCGAGCCCCAGCCCGAGCTTGTCGGCACGATCCAGGATGATGCCGACCGTCTCATCGAAGCAGAAGAGGTGGCTTCGCTGGCCGCGCGCTGCCAGCTGCGTCGCATATTGCAGTGCCAGCGTCGACTTGCCGGTACCGGCCTGCCCTTGAATCAGCGTCGTGCTCCCCGCGTCGAGCCCACCCCCCAGCAGCTCGTCCAGCTCGTCCAGTCCGCTCGGCACCGGCTCGCGGCGAAAGGTGTTGCGATACTCCGCGGCGGTGAGGCGGGGAAAGACCCGCAATCCGCCGGTT